>Ga0157371_10002311_pt1 | contig 18345 bp, 19 predicted proteins | sample C45metaG_FD_113462 | JGI IMG/M metagenome (GOLD analysis project Ga0157371, IMG submission 113462) | Corn rhizosphere microbial communities from Kellogg Biological Station, Michigan, USA - C4-5 metaG | ecosystem: Host-associated > Plants > Roots > Rhizosphere > Soil | place: USA: Michigan...
CCCGGCGTTCTGCCTGACACACCGCGCTGAATGGCTGTCGCGGTCTGGCGCCCGCTGCTACACCCTCGGCGGCGTCACACCGTCCATGTACGCGAAGCGGGGCCGACGTTCTGCCTGACACACCGCGCTCAATGGCTGTCGCGGTCTGGCGCCCGCTGCTACACCCTCGGCGGCGTCACACCGTCCATGTAGCAGCGGGCGCAGACCGCGTTGGCGCGCGAAGCGGGCCCAGCGTTCTGCCTGACACACCGCGTTGAATGGCTGTCGCGGTCTGGCGCCCGCTGCTACACCCTCGGCGGCGTCACACCGTCCGTGTACGCAAAGCGGGCCCGGCGTTCTGCCCGACACACCGCGCTGAATGGCTGTCGCGGTCTGGCGCCCGCTGCTACACCCTCGGCGGCGTCACACCGTCCGTGTAGCAGCGGGCGCAGACCGCGTTGGCGCGCGAAGCGGGCCCGGCGCTCTTCAGGATTTGTTCAGGTCAAGCCTATCGGTGCGGGTCCAGTCGAGCAGCAGGCTATAAGCCACGGCCAGCAACGTTGGCCCGATGAACAAACCGATGAAGCCGAACGTCAGCAAGCCGCCGAACACGCCCAGCAGCACGATCACCAGAGGCAGGTTGCCGCCTCGGCTGATCAGGTAGGGTTTGAGCACGTTGTCCACACCACTGATGATGAACGTGCCCCAGACCCCGAGGAAAATCGCGTAGCCGTATTCGCCCTTCCAACCCAGCCAGGCAACCGCCGGGATCCAGACCAACGGCGGCCCCATCGGCACCAGGCTCAGCAGGAACGTCACAATCCCCAGCACCAGCGCCCCGGGCACCCCAGCGATCAGAAAGCCGATCAGGGCGAGCACTGCCTGGGCAGCGGCGGTGCCGATCACGCCGTTGACCACGCGCTGCACCGTCGCCGCCACCAGGTCCAGGTAGTACCCGGCGCGCAGACCGATCAGCCGCTCCAGCAGGCGCAGCACGAACGCCGCCACCCGCGGGCCGTCACGGTAGAAGAAGAACACGAACACCAGGCTCAAGGTGAGCTCCAGCATGCCGCTGCCGATCTGTGCACTGCGCGCCAGCAACCAGTTGCCCACTTGACCAAGGTAGGGCTTGATGCTGGCGATCAGCGCCGCGCCCTGTTGGTCGATGGTGTCCCAGATGCCCACCAGGCGTGGCCCGACCAGAGGAATACCGGCCATCCACGCCGGGGCCTCGGGCAAGCCTTCCACCTGCACATCGCGCACGAACGCTGTGGCATCACGGATGTGATCGGCGAGATTGAACCCCAGCCACACCAGCGGCAAGGCCACCAGCAACATCCAGCACGCGGTGAGCAGCGCGGCGGCCAGGGATTCGCGGCCACCCGTCCAGCGCGTCAGCAGGCGCATCAGCGGCCAGCTGGCATAGGCAAGGATCGCACCCCACAACAGCGCTGAAAAAAACGGTGTCATGATCCATACGCAGGCGCCCAGCAGAGCCAGCAAAAGGATCTGTACCAACAGGCGATCGGTGTTGATCATGCAGGCTCCAGCCTTGGCGGACACATCGGCAGTATCACCGGATCAGTTCGATGTGCAACCCGGCCGCTTCTGGCTGCCCGGTTTCCAGTCGCGCGGCGCGCACGCGCTCGCCGATCAATGCATCGCGCCAGGCCGCCGCGTGGCTACCCGAAATCACCACCCGCAGATTGCCATCCATTTGCAGGCTGCGCGCCAGCAGGGAAACCCAGGCCGTGGCGGGCTCGCCGTCGAGGCCGGAATAATCCAGTTCACCGGTGCTGCGCAGTTCGCGCAGCACCGTGGCCGGGGTGGGCAGGATCTCGCCCAGGGCTTCGCCGGCGACGAAGGTTTCGAGGTGCAGATAGGCACGCTTGTTACCGCGAGTGATGCTGTAGATCGCGACCAGTGTGTCCTGCTCCGGGGCGGCCAGGCGCAGCAACACAAACGCCTGCTGCTCATCGGCGCCATACAGCCGCGCATTGCTGAACACATCGTTGGCCCACAGGCTGCTTTCACCACAGTCCCGGGCCTGGCACCAGTACAAGGTATGTGCGCCCTGGCCCTGGAAGGCTTCGCGGGCATGGGTGAAGGCGTCGTTGGCGGTCAGGCCGGCGGGCAACTCGTAAGTCATCGAGTGGACTTCACCGCGGGCAGCGACCTGGCCGTCCATGCGCAGTTTGCCGCTGATCTTGCGCAAGGCGCCCAGCGGGTAGATGCGTTCCTGTTCGACGGCAGGGCGCTGGTCGACCAGGCGTGAGTCCAGAGGGGCTTGATAGTCGGCGGCCTGGGCGGTGGTCACCAGCAGCGAAGTCGCGGCGGCCAGCAGCCAACGCCGCGGCGCAATCATGGCGGCACTCATGAGCGACAAACTGGCAAGGTACCGAACAGGCCGGCAAGAAATACTGCGGTGTAGGCATCCATCTCGGTCATCTCCCATTTCAACCCGCCAAGACTCGACACTTGCCGAAGGCAAGTCAAGGAACGGCGAAGAAGCGATTGAAACAGTCTGCGACAAGCTCTGCACCCACATCGTCGTTCAAATGCAGGTGGTGCCCGCCGGGCAACTGCCGTTGCACAAAGGGTAGCTGCGAAAGCAGTTCGCGGTTATTTGCCAGCAAGCCCTCTTCGGCCACCACCTGCACAGTCGGGCATTGCACTGCCAGAGCGAAGTCGAGGGCCTGCGTTGGGGTCAGGCGGATGGGCGATGGTAACGTCAGACGGCTGTCGCTGCTCCAGGTGTAACCGCCCGGCACGGCTGTCAGGCCGCGCGCGGCGAGCAGGTGGGCAGCCTCGCGGCTCACCGCGACCAGGCCGCGCATCCGCGCCTGAATGGCATGCTCGCGCTCCGGGAATACCGACTTGCGCTTGGCCGCCCAATCCAGCTGCGCCTGCAGTGCACTGCCCAGGCGCTGCGCGAGCTGCTCGCCGGGCTCGCTGGGCGCCACTGCACCGTCGATCAACGCCAGCCGCTCGATACGTTGCGGCTGTGCGGCGGCCAGCAGTACCGAAACGATGGCACCCAACGAATGGCCCAGCAGCGAAAAGCGCGCCCATTCCAACTGGCGAGCCACTTCAAGCACGTCGTAGGCATAGTCCCACAACGCATAACTGGCCCCGAGCGGCCGATGCTGGGAACGACCGTGCCCGGCCATGTCCAGCGCGACGATGCGCAGGCCGCGCAGTTTCGGTGCCAGGCGCGCGAAGCTGTTGGCGTTGTCGAGCCAGCCGTGCAGGGCAATCACGGGTTGCCCCTCCGGCGGGCCATAAAGCCGCGCAGCCAGCTCGATGTGCGGCAACTGCAAACGAATGTCTTCACCCACGCGGGTCATAGGGCTGTCCGAGGCTCGCTGCAAGGGTTCCAGCGCTGGAAGATAGCGCAGAGCAGCGCCGCCGTCTGCTGTGGGCGCTCCAGGGGAAACATGTGACTGCCGGCAATGACATGATGTTCGCCGTGCGGCAGCCGGCGCACGGCCAGGCCATGGGAACGACGCACCACATCACTCTGCGCGCCCTGGACCAGGGCGAGCGGCATGGGCAATTGTCGCAGGCGCCCGGGACGCGTATGCGGCACGCCGCGGTAGATGCTGATTTCGGTGGCGGGATCGAAGCGCAGTCGCAGGCTCGAACCCTCCGCCTGCAAACCGTGTTCCACGTAGGCATCGAGGCAATCGGGGTCGAAGCTGCGAAAAAGTGCCTTGCCCATGAAGTAGTCGCGCGCCAACTGTCGGTCGGCAAATTCGCTGCGCCGCCCCAACGTACGCCCCGCCGGGGTGATGCGGTCGATCAGGCCCAGGCGCTTGGCCAGCAGGATCGCCCAGCGATCGGTGCGGCTGAGCAAGGGCGAATCGAGCATGACCAGCCCGCGATAGAGGTGCGGACAGCGCAGCGCGGCGTGCAGGTGCAGCAGCCCGCCCAATGAATGCCCGACGCCCAGGATCGGCGTGGGTTGCAAGGACACGTGATACAGCAGTTCATCGACCAGCCGGTGCCAATTGTCTTGCACCGGGAAGCGCGGATCGTGCCCGTGCACCGGCAGGTGTACGACCGAATAATCGGCGCCCAACGCTGTAAACAGTTTGCCGTAGGTCGCCGACGGAAACCCGTTGGCGTGGGCGAAGAAGATCGTGTCGGGCATGGGTCACGGCTCAGAAAGGCACGGACCCATTGTCAACGCGCCCTCAAGGCCAGACAACGAACGGAACCGCCATTGCGGACGACGATCGCGTCACGCCGCCGGAAAATGCTCCAGCGACCGTTGCAGACACGCCTGCAGATAGGCAAGCCGATATTCGAGTGCCGTGCGCACTTGTTGCGCCTCGACAGGGTCGATACGGGTGCTGCGCAGCATCAGGCAACTGATTTGCAGCGACTGCGCGACCTCCCTGGCCGCCGCTTCGAACTGGGCCAGCTCGGTCACTTGTGGATAACGTCGAATCACTGCATCCAGGCGCGCATCGGCAGCATCCCTCAGCACTTGAAACTCGGCAAAACCCAGGTGCCGTCGTGCATCAAGATCGTTCAGCACCTGCTGCAAGTTGGCCGAACCGGCCAGCGCCACGCTATTGCCCATGACCGTTTCTCTCCATTAGTTGGGACACTAAGCAATCACTACGGATTGGATCCTAAGCTACCTAATGATCAAAGGGGAGAAAAATGTTCGCCGCTCCGGACGAAAGGTGCGCAAACACGTTATGCACCACGTGATCGAGGCGGCATTCAGGTTTTGGCCACCACGGCCACGGTGAGCCGGGCGATGCAACTGGGCTTGCCATCTTCACCACTCAAACGGATATCCCAGACATGGGTCGTGCGGCCAATATGAACGGCTCGACCGACCGCGGTCACGCGGCCGTTGCGCAGACCCCGCAGGTGGTTGGCGTTCACCTCCAGGCCCACGCAATTGAACCTGTCAGGGTCGATGCACAGATAACTGGCCATCGACCCCAGGGTTTCCGCCAGCACCACCGAGGCACCGCCATGCAATAACCCGAAAGGTTGATGCGTGCGGGCATCCACCGGCATGCTCGCCGTCAACGACTCCTCGTCGAAAGCGTCGAAACGGATGTCGAGGACCTCGCCAATGGTGCCCTGGCGAGCCGCGTTGAGGGCATCGAGATCGGGTGTGCTGCGCCATAGCGCCATGAGCGCCCTCCTACAGGGTCAGGGTTGATGGATACCCTGCAAGGTCATCAGGCCCGCCAGCGGCCACTCCCCTTGCAAGTGAGCGAGACTGGCCGTGTGCATGGGCTGCGGCTGCTGAACATGGCCCTTCTCCAGAAGGCAGACCACGGCACCGACCAATGGCTGGTGACTCACCAGCAGCACATGTTCAACGTTCAGGTCTGCCAGTTGACTCAATACGTCATGCGGATCGCTTTCCGGTGTCAGCCACGGCACCGTGAGGATGGGCGCGACCAGGCGCAGGGCATCGTGCACCAGCGTTGCCGTTTGCTGCGCACGCACCAGCGGGCTGGCCAGTACCCGGTCAATGGGCTGACCCTGCAACTGCGTGGCGCTGCGCAGCACTTCCCTGGCACCGTTGGGGGTCAACGCACGCTCCGCATCGCTGGGGGCATGGTGATGTGCCTCGCCGTGGCGCAATACCCACAGATTCATGGTTTCAGGTCCTCATGGCGTGCCGGTTCGGCAGCAGGCGTCACCCGGGGGGCTGCCTCACCTTCCGGCGGACGTGCAACGGGCCAGTCCGCGAATGGCCAAGGCTTCTGCTCGGTATGAAAGGTGCCGAAGCGACCGATCTGCGCCAGGAACTGGCTGAGGCTATCGCCGAACGCCATCATACTGGCGCTCGGGGCCCCGTACACCAGTCGATAGACCAGCTGTACCAGCACCAGCGCCCCCAGAATGAACTGGGCAACCTGCCAGACCATCAGGTAAACCACCATCCAGAGGACGCGCAAGACCAGAGATTCGTGCGTACCGGTTTGATTCATGTGTCGCTCCTTCAATTGAAACCACTGGTCGATATGAAATCGACATCGGTCTTGGGTTCAGCCCGCATTAGCACTTCGATAACCTGAGCCAGCGTGCGCCCCTCGAACAGGATCGCGTGCAACCCTGCTACCAGCGGCATGTAGACGTTCAGCTCCTGCGCCTTGGCCTTGAGTACCTTGAGCGTATTCACCCCCTCGGCCACCTCGCCCAGGCGAGTTACCGCTTCTTCCAGGCTCAAACCCTGACCCAGGGCGAAACCGACCTGGTAGTTGCGGCTTTTCGGCGAAGAACAGGTGACGATCAGGTCGCCCACGCCGGCCAGGCCCAGGAAGGTCATCGGATTGGCGCCCTGGCTCACGGCAAATCGTGTCATTTCGGCCAGGGCACGGGTGATCAGCATGCTCTTGGTGTTTTCGCCCATGTCCAGGGCCACGGCCAGGCCGGCGATGATCGCGTAGACATTCTTCAAGGCCCCACCCAGTTCGACGCCGAAGCGGTCGGCACTCGCGTACACGCGGAATGTGCGCCCGTGCAACGCCTTCTGCACTTCCTGGCAAAGCGCTTCGTCAGCGCTGGCAACCACGGTGGCGGTCAAGGCGTGCTCGGCGATTTCCCGCGCCAGGTTGGGCCCGGACAACACGCCGATACGGGCCTGCGGCGCGATGTCGGCGATGATCTCGCTCATCAGTTTGAAGCTGTGGGCTTCGATACCCTTGGTCAGGCTCACCAGCATCTTCCCGGCCAGCCGTTCGGCATGCGGCGCCAGCACCGCGCGCAACGCGCTGGAGGGCAACGCCACGAACACCAGCTCGCAGCGGTCGAGCACCTCGAGCAGGTCGGTCACCGGCTCGACGCCCGGAAGAACCTTGATGCCCTTGAGGTAGCGCGGGTTTTCGCGATGCTCGCGGATCGCCTGGGCCTGCTCGGGGTCGCGCATCCATTGACGGACCTGGTGACCGTTCTCGGCCAACAGGTTCGCCACGGCGGTGCCAAAGCTGCCGCCTCCCAGCACTGCAATCGGCCGTTGCTCAGTCATATTCCAATCCGTAGCTCGATAAAGGGCGATCGTCGCATTATACGGACGACAGATTACCCGACCAGCCCCGATATCCTGGGCCAAACGTTTGCGACTGGAAATGTCCCGCGAGTCAGTTAACATGCGGCCCTCACTAATCGAATGCCAGGCCGAACGCCCGTGACCCGACGTCTGAGCTGGGACATCCACACCCGTACGCAAATTCTCAGCCTGGGCCCTGCCCTGCTGCTGACCCTGCTGCTGATCGGCTTTTTCACCTTCGTGCGGATCCAGGACCTGCGCGAGGAGCTCAACCATACCGGCCAACTGATCGCGAACCAGTTGAGCCCGGCCTGCGAATACGGGGTGGTGGTGGGCAATGACAGCGTGCTGGAAGGGCTGCTGCGCGGCACACTGGCGATTCCCCACGTCAGTTTTCTCGAAGTGCGTGACAAGAATGAACGCGTCCTGGCCCACGTCGATCAGGCAGCCAGCGACACGACTCGGGCCAATCGCATCGATCGGTTCGAGGCACCGATCCGGTTGCAGCAACTGACCACCTCGGAGGAGCAACCGGTGGCAGCCTCGCTGGAAGGTAGCGGCCAGTATCTGGGGCGCGTCATCGTCGGTATGTCCAGCGACGCCTTCAGTGAGCGCCAGCAGGAAATCATCCTCAAGGCGGCCGTGCTGGCCATGGTCGCCCTGCTTTTCACCTGCCTGCTGGCGCGGCGCCTGGCCCGCAGCCTGTCGGAGCCCATTCGCGAGATGGGCCATGCTCTGGCGGCCATTCAGGAGGGCCGCTTCCATCAACCCCTGCGTATCGTCGAGAACGATGAATTGGGCCAATTGGCCGGGCATATCAACACCCTGGCCGAGGCCTTGAGGACCGCCAGTCGCGAACAGCAGGAAGCCATCGAGCAGTTGATCGCCACGCGCGAGCAGGCTGAACGCGCGAACAGCGCCAAGTCGGATTTCCTGGCGATGATGAGTCATGAGCTGCGCACGCCCATGAACGGTGTACTGGGCATGCTGCAATTGCTGGAAACCACGCCCATGACCGATGAGCAGCACGAGTACGCGACCCTGGCCTCGGAGTCCACCGAGCACCTGCTCAAAGTGATCAATGACATCCTCGACTTTTCCCGCATCGAACGGGCAGCGCTCGAACTGGAGCACATCCCGTTCAACCTCGGCGAACTCATCAACAGTTGTACCCAGGCGTTCCAGCACAACGCCCAGCAGCGCGGCTTGAACCTGGACCTGCACCTGGCGCCCGGCCTGGAGCAGTTGAACGTGGCCGGCGACCCGACCCGGATCCGCCAGATCCTGGTCAACCTGATCAGCAATGCCCTGAAGTTCACCGATGAAGGCGCGGTCACCATCGACAGTCAGTGGCAAGTGCTCGATCATCAGTTGATCTGGCTGACCTGCACGGTCACCGACAGCGGCATCGGCATCAGCGCCGATCGCCTGGAGCGCATGTTCGTCGCCTTTCAACAGGCTGACAGCTCGATCTCGCGCCGCTATGGCGGTACCGGCCTGGGCTTGCCCATTGCCCGCACGCTGGCCGAGCGGATGGGCGGTACCTTGCGCGCTGAAAGCGTCGAGGGCCAAGGCTCGATCTTCACGTTGCAAATGCCCCTGGCGCTGAGCGAGCAAAGCCCGGCCCTGCCCCGCCCGCCCAGGGCCGTCACCCCTTCAGCGAATCTGGGACGGCCGGTGTTGCTGGTTGAAGACAACCCAGTCAATCAAACGGTCATCGAAGCCATGCTGCGCAGCCTGGGCTATCAGGTTCACGTGGCCGCCGACGGTGCCCAGGCCGTGGCACTGGCGAACCAGGACGCCTTTGCCGTGGTGCTGATGGACTGTCGCCTGCCCATCCTCGATGGGTATGACGCCGCCCGCCAGATACGCCTGATTCCGGGCCGCGCCGACTTGCCAATCATCGCCCTGACCGCGAACGCCTTGCAGGGTGACCGCGAACAGTGCCTGGCGGCCGGCATGAATGATTACCTGGCCAAGCCTTTCAAGCGTGCCGAGCTGCAGCAGATCCTGTTGCGCTGGCTGGAATGATGGCCCGCGCGCACCCGACGCGGGCAAGGCGAGCGATCCGGCGGCACGATCAGCGCCAAAGGGTGCTCGGTTGGCCGCCAACGAGCAGCCGTGACTGGCCAGAAATGCTAAAGTGCGGCAGTCTTGGACACCGTATCAAGCAAATCGGCAATGCTGTATCCACATTTTCAGTGCACAGGTGTACATTCTCTGTATCTGTGCTGTGACTTTCACTACAACGCAATAGTCTATGTGTAGGCTGCCGGCTCAAGCGTTGACGCTTGTCGTCGGCCGGGAAGATTTGCCCCCTGCCAGCAGGGACTATTGAGGAGCTCGCATGACCCAACAAAACGCCTTTACTCGGGAAGACCTGCTGCGCTGCAGTCGCGGTGAGCTGTTCGGCCCTGGTAACGCGCAACTGCCCGCGCCGAACATGCTGATGGTCGATCGCATTACCCATATCAGCAGTGAAGGCGGCAAGTACGGCAAAGGTGAATTGGTCGCCGAGCTGGATATCAACCCGGACTTGTGGTTCTTCGCCTGCCATTTCGAAGGCGATCCGGTCATGCCGGGCTGCCTGGGCCTCGATGCCATGTGGCAGTTGGTCGGTTTCTACCTTGGCTGGCAGGGCAACCCCGGCCGTGGCCGCGCGTTGGGTTCGGGTGAAGTGAAGTTCTTTGGCCAGGTACTGCCAACAGCCAAGAAAGTGACCTACAACATCTCCATCAAGCGCACCGTGAAAGGCAAGCTGGTGCTGGCGATTGCCGACGGCACCGTCAGCGTCGACGGTCGCGAGATCTACAGCGCCGAAGGCCTGCGTGTCGGGCTGTTCACATCCACCGAAAATTTCTAAGGGTTATTCGCATGCGCCGCGTCGTTATCACTGGTCTGGGCATCGTCTCCTGCTTAGGCAATGACAAAGACACCGTTGCCGCAAACCTGCGTGCAAGCCGCCCTGGCATCCGCTTCAACCCGGAATACGCCGAAATGGGCTTGCGCAGTCAGGTTTCCGGCTCCATCGACCTCAACCTTGAAGAGCTGATCGACCGCAAGGTCTATCGCTTCGTTGGCCACGCTGCAGCTTATGCCTACCTGGCCATGCAGGACGCCATCAAGGATTCCGGCCTGACCGACGAGCAGGTGTCCAACCCGCGTACCGGCCTGATCGCCGGTTCCGGCGGCGCATCGACGCTCAACCAGATGGAAGCCCTGGACATCCTGCGCGAGAAAGGCGTCAAGCGTGTGGGCCCCTATCGGGTCACACGTACCATGAGCAGCACGGTCTCCGCCTGCCTGGCCACGCCGTTCAAGATCAAGGGCCTGAACTACTCGATCGCCTCCGCCTGTGCAACCAGTGCCCACTGCATCGGCAGCGCCATGGAGCAGATCCAGCTGGGCAAGCAGGACATCGTGTTCGCCGGCGGTGGCGAAGAAGAGCACTGGAGCCAGTCGTTCCTGTTCGACGCCATGGGCGCCCTGTCCAGCCAGTACAACGACACGCCGGAAAAAGCTTCGCGCGCCTACGACGCCAAGCGTGACGGCTTCGTGATCGCCGGCGGTGGCGGCATGGTCGTGGTCGAAGAACTCGAGCATGCCCTGGCGCGTGGCGCCAAGATCTACGCCGAGATCGTTGGCTACGGCGCAACGTCCGATGGCTACGACATGGTCGCGCCGAGTGGCGAAGGCGCTATCCGCTGCATGCAGCAGGCGCTGTCGACCGTCGACACGCCCATCGACTACCTCAACACCCACGGCACCTCGACGCCGGTCGGCGATGTGGCCGAGATCAAGGGTGTGCGCGAAGTCTTTGGCGACAAGGCACCTGCCATCAGTTCGACCAAAAGCCTTTCCGGCCACTCGCTGGGGGCCGCAGGTGTGCATGAAGCGATTTACTGCATGCTGATGATGGAAGGCAATTTCATCGCAGGCTCGGCCAACATCGACGAGCTGGACCCTGCCGTGGCAGACCTGCCTATCCTGACGCAGACAAAGGAAAACGTGCAGATCAACACAGTGATGAGCAACAGCTTTGGCTTCGGTGGCACCAACGCCACCCTCGTGCTGAAACGCTGGGAAGCCTGACCTGAAAGCGCCCTGCGGGGCGCTTTTTTCTACACCCGCCGCAGCGACACCTCTCTCCCCGCCCTGGAATTTCCCGCCCGCGCATCCGGCAAATGAACGGAATTGACCGCCTATTGCTCTATATCCTCAGGGATAACGACGCACAAGGGGTTCAGATGATCATCACCGTGAGCACAGAATCGGCCACAGGTTTTCGCCATAGCATTGCGATAGGCGAGCACCAGCTGTTCACTGATTTGTCGCAAGCATTGGGTGGCGAGGGTTCTGCACCTTCACCCCATGATTACTTCGATGCGGCGCTGGGAGCCTGCAAGGCACTGACCTTGAAAGCGTATGCCTTGAAGAAAAATATCCCGCTGACCGGCGTGGAGGTCGAGATTCGACGCGACAGCAGCGAGGAGCCCACGGGAAAGTACAGCCTGAGCGCCAAGCTGACCCTCAAGGGCAACCTGACGCACGCTCAACGCCACGAACTGGACCGGGTTGCCGATCATTGCCCGGTACACAAGCTGATGACAACCGCTGAGATCAGCATCGAAACCTTTTTGGCGGAAGGCCCCTTCAGCCAGTAAGGCCTGCATGCCCGAGCGTGACGCCCAGGCATATCTTCACCTCACGCCTGGAACACTTCTTCCAGCAGGTTATGCATGGCCTGGAAGGCACGCCCCGAGACCTTGGAGTCGTACATGAACATGCCGGGCGTGTTGGCCTCCGGGTCGGTGAAGGAATGACAGGCACCCCCGTAGCTCACCAGTTGCCAATCGACGTTGGCCGCGGTCATTTCCTGCTCGAACGCCGGTAACTGCTCTTTGGGTACCAAGGGATCGGCGGCGCCATGCAGGACCAGCACTGCACCGGTGATATTCGCGGCATCTGCCGGGTTCGGTGTGTCCAGCGTGCCATGGAAAGAGATGGCCGCTTTCAGGGGGGCGCCGCTGCGGGCTAGCTCGAGCGAGCAACACCCTCCGAAGCAGAAACCGAAGGTGGCCAGCTGCGCGCTATCCACGGTGGCGTGCTCCTGCTGCAGCAACTGATCGAGCGCTGCCTGCATGCGCTGACGCACCAGGGGACGGTTTTCTTTCAGTGGGTTCATGGCATTGCCCGCCTGCTCCGCGTTCTGAGGACGCAGGGCTTGACCGTAGAGGTCTGCCAGCAATACCACATAGCCTTTGGAGGCTACGGCCTTGGCAATGCGCTCAGCGCCTTCGGTGACGCCCATCCAGTTCGGCGCCATCACCAGGCCGGGACGCGACGAGACGATGTCGGCATCGTGGACCAGGAGGCTTTCATACGTGTCGCCATCGATTTGATAGACCAACTTTGTAGCGATAACTTCGCTCATGACTTTCCCCCACATGGGCCTGACAAATGAAAAGGCCCGCCGAAGCGGGCCTGTGACTCAGCTGTTTAAACGGACAGCTCGACCAACAACTTGTTCAGCCGACGGACATAGGCCGCCGGGTCTTTCAAGCTGTCACCCGCTGCCAAAGCGGCTTGATCGAAGAGAATGTGCGACAGGTCGGCGAACCGGTCCTCGCTCTGCTCATGGTCGAGCTTGTCGATCAATGGATGCGCGGGGTTGAATTCGAAGATCGGCTTGGAATCCGGCACCTTCTGCCCGCTGGCTTCCAGGATCTGGCGCATTTGCAGGCCCAGGTCCTGCTCGCCAATCGCCAGGATAGCAGGCGAGTCGGTCAGGCGATGTGACACGCGCACCTCGGCAACCGAGTCACCCAGCGCAGCCTTGAGGCGCTCGACCAGGCCTTCCTTGTCCTTGGCGACCTCTTCCTGCGCTTTCTTGTCTTCTTCGGAGTCCAGGCTGCCCAGGTCCAGGTCACCACGGGCGACATCGACGAACGACTTGCCGTCGAACTCGGTCAGGTAGCTCATCAACCATTCGTCGATGCGATCGGTGAGCAACAGCACCTCGATGCCCTTCTTGCGGAACACTTCCAGGTGCGGACTGTTCTTGACCTGAGCGTAGGACTCGCCTGTCAGGTAGTAGACCTTGTCCTGCCCGTCCTTGACCCGACCCAGGTAATCGGCCAGGCCAACGCTCTGCTCGCCACTGTCGTCGCTGGTGGAAGCGAAACGCAACAGGCCGGCGATCTTCTCCTTGTTGGCGAAGTCCTCGGCCGGACCTTCCTTGAGCACCTGGCCAAAGTTCTTCCAGAAGCCCTTGTACTGCTCGGGCTCGTTCTTGGCGAGTTTCTCCAGCATGTCCAGCACGCGCTTGGTCAGCGCGGACTTCATCGAATCGATGATCGGGTCTTTCTGCAGAATTTCCCGCGAAACGTTCAGCGACAGGTCATTGGAGTCGACCACGCCCTTGATGAAGCGCAGGTACAGCGGCAGGAACGACTCCGCCTGATCCATCACGAACACGCGCTGGACATACAGCTTCAGGCCGCGAGGAGCTTCGCGCTGATACAGGTCGAACGGTGCACGGGCAGGCACGTAGAGCAGCGAGGTGTACTCCAGCTTGCCTTCGACCTTGTTGTGGCTCCAGCTCAGCGGGTTCTCGTAGTCATGGCCAACGTGCTTATAGAATTCCTGGTATTCCTCGTCCTTCACCTCGCTGCGCGAGCGCGTCCACAAGGCGCTGGCACGGTTGACCGTCTCCCATTCCAGGGCAGGCTGCTCTTCGCCTTCAGCAGCGCTCTGCTCCTTCGGCAATTCGATGGGCAGGGCGATATGGTCGGAGTACTTCTTGACGATGTTGCGCAGGCGATAGCCATCGGCGAATTCGTCCTCACCGCTCTTAAGGTGCAGGACGATGCGCGTACCGCGCTCGGCCTTCTCCACCGTGGCCACTTCGAACTCACCTTCGCCACGCGATGACCAATGCACACCTTCGCTGGCCGGCTGGCCCGCGCGACGGCTGAAGACTTCGACCTGGTCGGCAACGATGAAGGCGGAGTAGAAACCGACGCCGAACTGACCGATCAGGTGCGAATCCTTCTTCTGGTCACCGGACAGGTTTTTCATGAAATCGGCGGTACCCGACTTGGCGATGGTGCCCAAGTGAGTGATGACGTCTTCGCGGCTCATGCCGATCCCGTTGTCTTCCAGCGTGACCGTACGAGCGGCCTTGTCGAAGCTGACGCGAATCTTCAGTTCACCGCCACCTTCGAGCAATTCGGGCTTGGCCAGCGCTTCGAAACGCAACTTGTCGACGGCGTCGGACGCGTTGGAAATCAATTCACGAAGGAAAATTTCCTTGTTCGAATACAGCGAATGAATCATGAGGTGCAGCAGTTGCTTCACCTCGGTCTGGAAGCCCAGGGTTTCTTTTTGAGTTTCCACACTCATGGTCATCAAACTCCAATCAGATGGCAGATGCCGCGGATAAGCGGCGGGATGACAAGGAGATGGGGCCGGCTGTGCGGATTTCAAGAGCATCGACTGTCAGTGGAACGCAACCGATTGCTACCGCGCTGAACATCGGCCCTGAAAGGCCAGTGCGCGCTGCGCTGCGTCAGGGGTTTCAGGCACGCCACCCGGGTCGTTGAAAAAGTCGATACAGATCCAACGCTTATATTCTTAGATCGAACACGGAACTTAACTTCGCGCGCCCTGTTCGAAGGCACGTAGATACTTCAATAAGGAGAAACAACCATGCGTAAAACTTTAGCCTACTCCCTGATGCTGGCCGCCACCCTTGGTCTGGCCGCTTGCGACAAAAAATCCGAAGACAAGGCCCAGGATGCAGCTGAGCATCGCGAAGAAGCTCAACAGAAAATGGATTCCGCGCAAGAAAAAATGAATGACGCGGCCAAGGAAAACGCCGAAGCGGCGAAAGACAGCGCCCAGTCGCAGCAAGAAGCCGCCAAAGAGGCTGCACCGACTGCACCGGCTGTACCAGAGAACACTCCACCGAAGAACTAAGTGGTGTGTTACACGAAAAAGCCCGAGTGAATCGGGCTTTTTTATGCCTGCTATTTGCTCAGTAGCTGATCAGCAAGGTGCGCAGGGTGGGGCTGAGCATCAGCAGCAGACTGCAGCCAAAGCCCACCAGCCACGCAAGGCTGCGCAACGAGGCCTTGTCGGCCAGGTACAGCCACAGATAAAGCACCCGCGCCACCACAAACACGATGGCCAACAGATCGATCAGCCAGCCCTGGGTCTGCGTGGTATGGGCCATCAGCACACCGACGGCGAACAACACGAAAGCCTCGATACTGTTCTGATGCGCTGCCAGTGCGCGCGCACCCAACCCCGTCAGTTTGGCCTGCTGCGCCCGCGGCTGGTTGTTGTCGTAGCCGCCCTGCTCTTTCATGGCCTTGGCAACGGGGATGCGCGCAATGTAAATCAGCAGCGCACTTATAAACACACACCAGAACGGCACACTCATGACAACCACTCCACAAAGGACCCAGGATGCAGGGTCTAGGCAGTAGTAGACAGCGCCGGTCAGTGGTCGATGCGCCACGCCATGAAAAACCTGCGCGGCGGGCGCAGGTCAGGGCTTCAGGCCAGTGCCTCGCGTGGCTTGCTGCACAACCGGTCGGCGATGATCACCAGCACCCAGGCGACAACCGACGGCACCAGCCACGCCAGGCCCTGGTCGCTCAGGGGAAGATCGCGCAGTAGCGCAGGCAGCTGCGCTGCGAAGCCGGCGCCCTTGAACGCATCGATGATGCCGCAGATGAACGAGACCGCCATTACGGTGCCGATGACCAACCCCGGCGAGCGCCACATGCCCTTCACGAAGCTCAATGCGACCAGCACGATGCACGGTGGGTAAATAGCGGTCAGTACCGGGATCGAGACCTGGATCAGCTTGGTCAGGCCGAGGTTGGACACCAACAGCGAGAACGCCGCCAGCAGCACCACCAGCAGTTTGTAAGGCAACTTCAGCGTTTTGCTGAAGTACTCGGCGCAGGCGCAGGTCAGGCCTACGGCGGTCACCATGCAGGCCAGTGCGATCAGCAGGGCCAGGAACAGGCTGCCCAGCCCACCGAAGGTGTGTTGCACATAACCGTGCAGCACCTGCGCGCCGTTGCTGGCACCGGCTGCCACTGCATGACTGCCGGCGCCCAGGCGGAACAGACTGATGTACACCAGTGCCAAGCCAAGGCCGGCGATCAAGCCGGCGATAACGGCATAGCGGGTGATCAACTGAGGGGACTCCACACCGCGCGAACGGATAGCGTTGACGATCACAATGCCGAACACCAGAGCGCCCAGGGTATCCATGGTCAGGTAACCGTTGATGAAGCCCTGGGCGAAGGGTGCGGCAGCATACGCGGCGGTAGCCTCACCGATTGGGCCGGTGGGCAACAGGAAGGCAGCGATGCCCAGCGCTGCAAGGGCAAGGATCTTCATGGGCGCCAGCACCCGCCCGACCGTGTCGAGCAGGCGTCCGGGGTACATCGATACCGCCAGCACCACGGCGAAATACACGGCACTGTAAATGCCCAGCGCCAGAGGGCCGTCGCCCGTCAGGGGCGCGACACCGACCTCGAAGGACACGGTGGCGGTACGAGGCGTGGCGAACAACGGCCCGACCGCCAGGTAGCAGACGGCAGCCAGCAAGCCGCCGGCGACCTTGCCGATCGGGCTGGTCAGCGCATCCATGGCGCCCCCGACCTTGGCCAGCGCGATCACTGTGATCACCGGCAGGCCCACCGCCGTCACCAGAAAGCCCAGCGCCGCAATCCAGACATGCGGGCCGGCTTCAAGGCCTACCAATGGGGGGAAAATAATATTGCCCGCACCCACGAAGAGCGCGAAGGTCATGAAGCCGAGCGCCAGGATGTCCCGGCCTTTCAATATGTTCATCAGGAAAAACCAACCGTTGACACAATCGAGTGAGCTGATGCCCCGAATGGGCGGAGTCAGCAAAGCGGAGGGGCATTCGCCACTATCTAGAACCTGGCGGTCGCCCAGCAAAAGCAGCGGTAAGGTACAGAAATCCGAGCCCCATTGCACCACCGTAGGGCTTTTTTCAGATCAGTGAACCCCGACTGCCCTGCCCCGGCGCACTGATCGAAACCCGCGACAGGCTGCCTGCAAGACGATTCGGCAGTTGCATCGACTAGGCTCTGTACGAAAAGTCGGCGAGCGAAGGTCAGGCAAGGCGAAAACAGACGAGGCAGCGGAGTTTACTGGCTGTAAATGAGCATTCCGAGTCTGTTTTGAACGCAGCATCACCGAGCGCAGCCACTTTTCGTACAGAGCCCAGGGGAAAGACGGCCCGGCCTGCGCCGTAATGACAAAGGCCACCCGAAGGTGGCCTTTGCGCGAGCGGTCAGTCAGCGTCAGCTTACTTGACAGCCCAGCCAGTCAGCTCGGACAGTGCCTTGCCGATGTCAGCCAGCGAACGCACGGTTTTCACACCGGCGTCCTGCAGGGCTGCGAACTTCTCGTCTGCGGTACCTTTGCCACCGGAGATGATTGCGCCCGCGTGACCCATGCGCTTGCCTGGAGGAGCAGTCACACCTGCGATGTAGGAAACCACCGGCTTGGTCACGTGCGCCTTGATGTAGGCAGCCGCTTCTTCTTCGGCAGAACCACCGATCTCGCCGATCATGACGATCGCCTCGGTCTGTGGGTCTTCCTGGAACAGCTTCAGGATGTCGATGAAGTTGGAGCCCGGGATCGGGTCACCGCCGATACCTACGCAGGTCGACTGGCCGAAACCGGCGTCGGTGGTCTGCTTGACCGCTTCATAGGTCAGGGTGCCGGAACGCGAAACGATACCGACCTTGCCTGGCAAGTGAATGTGGCCTGGCATGATGCCGATCTTGCACTCGCCTGGCGTGATCACGCCTGGGCAGTTAGGACCGATCAGGACAATGCCCAGCTCGTCGCACTTGACCTTGGCTTCCAGCATGTCGATGGTTGGAATGCCTTCGGTGATGCACACGATCAGCTTGATGCCGCCAAAGGCCGCTTCGAGGATCGAGTCCTTGCAGAAAGGAGCCGGAACGTAGATGACCGAGGCCGTTGCGCCGGTCGCTTCTACAGCTTCCTTCACGGTGTTGAACACCGGCAGGTTCAGGTGCGTGGTGCCGCCCTTGCCCGGGGTCACGCCACCGACCATCTTGGTGCCGTAGGCAATGGCCTGTTCGGAGTGGAACGTGCCCTGCGAACCTGTGAAGCCCTGGCAGATTACTTTGGTGTCTTTATTGATCAGGACGCTCATTATTTGCCTCCGCAGCTTTGACAACTTGTTGAGCAGCGTCGGTCAGGCTGGTAGCAGCGATGATGTTCAAACCGCTTTCTGCCAGTACTTTAGCGCC
>Ga0157371_10002312_pt1 | contig 18335 bp, 15 predicted proteins | sample C45metaG_FD_113462 | JGI IMG/M metagenome (GOLD analysis project Ga0157371, IMG submission 113462) | Corn rhizosphere microbial communities from Kellogg Biological Station, Michigan, USA - C4-5 metaG | ecosystem: Host-associated > Plants > Roots > Rhizosphere > Soil | place: USA: Michigan...
CACATCCGCCGGACGCGGCTCGAGCTCGAGCAGCACCCGGAAGTGTTCCCCCTGACCAGTGAATCATCCCGCCGGGTGAATCACACCGCTCTGCCTACCAGGCGACGGCGACGTACTGCGACTCGGTGAACTCCAGCAGGCCCTCGTGCCCGCCCTCGCGGCCGAGCCCGCTCTGCTTGAATCCGCCGAACGGCGCACTCGGGTCCGATACCACGCCGCGGTTCAGTCCCACCATGCCGACCTCTAGCCGCTCGCTCACGGCGAGGCCCCGGCCGATGTCGGTCGTGTAGAGGTACGCGACGAGTCCGTACTCCGTGTCGTTGGCCAGACGGATGGCCTCGTCATCCGTCTCGAACGAGACGATGGGCGCGACCGGTCCGAAGATCTCGTTCCGCAGCACGGGGGCGTCCGGGTCGACGCCGACGAGAACCGTCGGCGGATAGTAGAAGCCGGGGCCGGTGCCGGAGACGCCACCGGTCAACGCCGTGGCACCGCGGGCGATCGTCGTCGAGACGAGCTCGGCCACCTTGTCCCTCGACTCGGCGTTGATGAGCGGGCCGAGCTGGACCGACTCGTCGAGTCCGCTGCCGACCTTGAGCGCCGACATCCGTTCCGTCAGGCGCCGGGAGAACTCGTCGACGACGGAGGAATGCACGTAGAACCGGTTGGCCGCGGTGCACGCCTCCCCGCCATTGCGCATCTTGGCCACCATGGCACCGTCGATCGCGGCGTCAAGGTCGGCGTCGTCGAACACGAGGAACGGAGCGTTGCCGCCGAGCTCCATCGAACAGTTCACGACCGTGCGCGACGCCTCGGCGAGCAAGATGCGCCCGACCTCGGTGGAGCCGGTGAACGACAGCTTGCGCACCTCGGGCCGGTCGAGCATGGTCGAGACGACCGTGCCGGAACGCCGCGACGGGAGCACGTTGACGACCCCGTCCGGCACCCCGGCCTCGACGAGGATGCTCGCGATCGCGAGCGCGGTCAGCGGGGTGTCGCTCGCGGGCTTCAGGATGACGGAGCATCCCGCGGCGAGCGCCGGGCCGATCTTGCGGGTCGCCATCGCCGCCGGGAAGTTCCACGGGGTGACCAGGACGCTCACGCCGATCGGCTGATGGGTGACGAGGATGCGGTTGGTCCCGCTCGGGGAGGTCTGGACGCTCCCCAGAACGCGCACCGCCTCCTCGGAGAACCAGCGGAAGAACTCGGCCGCGTACGCGACCTCTCCCCGGGCATCCTGGAGCGACTTGCCATTCTCGATCACGATGAGCTGGGCCAGGATCTCCGCCCGCTCCGTCATGAGCTCGAACGCGCGGCGCAGGGTCTCCCCGCGCTGGCGCGGCGCGGTGGCCGCCCACGACGGGAGCGCCTCGGAGGCGGCCTGCACCGCGGCGAGCGCGTCGTCGGCCGACGCGCTCGCCACCGTGGTCAACTCCGCACCGGTGGCCGGGTCGATCACCGAGATGCGCTCCCCGTCGGAGGCGGCTCGCCACCGCCCGCCGATCAACAGCTCGTGCGGGAACCATTCGATGAGCGAGCGCTCCCGCGCCTTCAGCATGGTGTTCATCCGGTCCACTCCCGCGCCTGCCGGCGCATCTCGTTGCTAGTACTGGTTGGCGACGAAGAGCTCCTGCGCGGGGAACTTCGTCAGCACCTGGGGGCCGGACTCGGTCACCACGATCTCCTCCTCGATCCGCGCGGCGGAGTAGCCGTCGGAGGCGGGGCAGTAGGTCTCGAGGGCGAAGACCATTCCGACCTCGAGTTCGATGGGGTTGTCCATGCTGTTGAGGCGGGAGATGATCGGGCGCTCATGGAGCCCCAGGCCGAGGCCGTGGGCGAACTGGAGCCCGAACGCATCCATCTCATTCTCGAAACCGAACTCCGTCGCCTTCGGCAGCAACGCGGCGATCTGGTCTGTCCCCGCGCCCGCCTTGATCGCGGAGATCCCCTTGTCCATCCACTCGCGCGCCTGCTTGTAGGCGTCGCGCTGGCTCTGAGTCGCGCTGCCCACCGCGAAGGTGCGGTAGTAGCAGGTGCGGTAGCCGTTGAAGGAGTGGATGATGTCGAAGAACGCCTGATCTCCCGGCCGGATGATCCGGTCGGTGAAGTTGTGCGGATGCGGGCTGCACCGCTCGCCGGAGATCGCGTTGATCGCCTCGACCTGGTCGGAGCCGAGCTCGTACAGGCGCTTGTTCGCCAGGGCGACGATCTCGTTCTCCCGGATGCCGGGCTTCAGCACGTCGACGATGTCCTGATAGACCCCGTCCACCATGGCGGCGGCCTGGTTCAGCAGCATGATCTCGTCCTGCGACTTGATCACCCGGGCATCCAGCATGTGCTGCTGGGCGTCGACGACCTTCAGGCCCTGACGCTCCATCTCGAACAGGAAGGGGGGCTCGACGATGTCGACCCCGATCGGGGCGTCCGCCACTCCGGCCTCGAGGAGCAGCGCCTTGATCTCGGTCACGGCGGCGCGCATGAGCCCGGCATCCGGAGCGACGGCGCCTCGGAACCCGAGGAAGCCGGCACGCCAGTTCTCCTCGGGAAACCACTTCGAGTACAGCTTGTGGTGCTTCACCGCGGAGCCGAAGTCCCACAGCACGGGGTCGCCGTCCCGGGTCACCAGCGCATACCGGATCATCTTGTCGCCGAGGGCGCCGCCGATCCAGGTCGAGGTGGTGTAGCGGATGTTGTAGAAGTCGAAGAGCAGGAACGCCCCGCACTCGCTGGCCTCGAGCGCGGCCTTCGCCCGGCTGAAGCGGTAGTTCCTCAGCCGGTCGAAGTCGACGCGCTCCTCGTAGTCGACGCCCATGTGCCCCGGTGAGGACAACGGGCGAAACGGGGATGTCACTCGAGCTCCAGCCCGCTCTCGACCGGGGTGTCCTCCGAGACGATCTGGTACCCCGAGCGACGCGCCTGCTCGAGGATGAGCGTGGCGAAGTCCTCGTCGGTGTGGCCCGCCCCGATCGCGGAGAGGATGAGCTGGTCGGTCGTGGCCGTGACCGGCATCGGCACGCCGAGCTTCAGCCCCGCCTCCAACCCGAGGTTGAGGTCCTTGTGCAGCAGGATGTTGGTGAACGTGGGCGTGAAGTCGAGGTTCACGAGCGCCGGAGTCTTGTACCGCGTGAAGACGGAGCCCATGACCGAGTCGTTGAGGAACTCCAGGAACGCCGCACGGTTCACACCGCCGCGTTCCGCCAGCACCGTGATCTCGGCCAGCGACTGGATCACGACGCCGAGGAAGACGTTGTGCGCGATCTTGACGAGGCGGGCGACTTCCCCCTCGCCGACATAGGTGACGCCTCGGCCCAGCGTGCCGAGCATCTCTTCGACCTCGTCGAAGGACTCGCGCGGCCCGGAGACGGCGACGGTGAGCTTGCCGGCGTCGATCACGGCCGGGTTTCCGCTGACGGGTGCGGCGAGGAGCACGGCGCCACGCTCGCCTGCGGCGGCGCGAATGGTCGCCGACGCCTCCTCGGAGACGGTCGACGAGTCGATCAGGATGCGCGGGGCGACATCCGGGTTTGTGAGGAGCCCGTTCTCGCCCGTCATGACCTGCTCGAGGTCGGCGGGCGTCGAGACCATGCTGAACACGATCTCACGGTCGGCCAACTCGACCGGGCGGTCGACGATCTTCGCGCCGAGCGCGGCAAGCGGCTCGGCCTTCGAGCGGGTGCGGTTGTAGACGGTCAGGTCGTAGCCCGCATCGAGGAGTCTCTTGGCCAGCGAGTACCCCATCCGACCGACACCGATCCAGCCGACTTTCACTCCTGTTGACGACATTGTCCATGCTCCATTTCCTGACAAGCGGGGCATCCGCTACCGCAATCGGTTGCAATTCTCGCCTACTTCTTCTCTTCAGTCAAGTTCGATACCTCACGTCAGTGCTGGACAAAACTCGAAGATGCACACCTGCGACCGATTGTCATGGGCGGGCACATCATCGGGCCTCGACAGCGAGCGGGACAGCGCCGCGCCCGGGTCGGAGTCGGGCCCCGCCGGCGGACGGACACCGTCCGGAGGCGCCGATCAGGCCGCGATCGGTTGCAGATCTACAGGACGGGCCCCGGGGCGCATCGGGATGTCACCGCGAACTCTCCCGTGGATACCGGCGCAAGTTGCTAGCCTCAAGCCATGGTGAAACGTGTAACGATTGCAGAAGTTGCCGCGCTTGCCCGCGTTCACAAGGGAACTGCATCGCGCGCACTGAGCGAGAAATCGGAGCACCAGGTCAACCCGGACACCGTGAAACGGGTGAAACGAGCGGCCAAGCAGCTCGGCTACATCCCCAACGTCATGGCACGGGGGCTCCGGACCAGCCTGTCCATGACGATCGGGGTCATCATCCCCGACCTGACCAACCCGATCTTCCCCCCGATCATCCGAGGCATCGAGAACTACCTGTCCCCGCGCGGGTACACCGCCCTGCTCGCCAACACCGACGGGCGCGACTCGCTGGAGAAGTCGGCCTTCAACTCGCTCCTGGAGCGGCGGGTCGACGGCTTCATCATGGCCACAGGCCTGGTCGACCACCCGCTCCTCCAGGAGGCCTTCGAGAGCAACGTCAAGATCGTTCTCGCCAACCGCGGGTCGAGCAACGTGCCATACCCGCTCGTCACCGGTGACGACGCCTCGGGGATCGCCGCGGCCGTCCACCACCTGAGCGATCTCGGCCACCGATCGATCGTGCACATGGCCGGTCCGGCGAACCTCTCGACGACGAACACGCGAACGACGGCGTTCATCGCCTCCTGCGCCCAGCTCCCCCAGCTCACCTCCTCGGTCATCAGTGCGAGCGCGCTGAGCGTCGACGCCGGTGAACGCACCATGGACGAGATGCTCGCCGGGGGAGAACGGGATGTCACCGCGGTGGTCGCCTCCAACGATCTGCTCGCGCTCGGCGCCCTCCGCTCGCTGAGAAAGCACGGGCTGCGCTGCCCGGAGGACTTCTCCATCGTGGGATTCAACGACATGCCGTTCGCGGAAGACTTCTACCCGCCGCTGACGACCGTGCACGTCCCCCAGCAGGAGATCGGGACGGAGTCCGCTCGACTGCTGCTCGACAACATCCAGAACGACTCCCAGTCGCCGATCACCATCTCCCTGCCGGTGTCCCTCATCGTCCGCGCCTCGACCGCGCAGGCGCGCTCGCGGGCGTAGCGAAGTCGCGGGCGGCCCCGGCCGCGGCCTTCCCCGCTGCACCGGCCTTCCGACCGCCACAGCCCTTCCGGCTCGGATCAGTCGGCGACGAACAGCGTCACGGCCTCGGCCGGCGCGCTTCTGGACACCCGGGCGAGGCCGCGGGAGGTGATCTTCAGGCTCGGGATGCTCACCGCGAGGCAGGCGAAGCCGGCCGAGCTGAGCAGACCCTCGAAGGCGCACCCCATCCCGGTCTCCACCGCTTCTTCCAGCGCGACGCAGGCTTCGATCACCTGCGCCGACGGTTCGTCGGAGAGGATGCCGTGGATCGGCAGGGCGACCTCCGCGAGAATCCGCCCGTCCACGGCGACGACGATGCCGCCACCGAGCTCGGCGACGCGCGACGCGGCGAGCGCCATGTCGCCCTCGTCGACACCCACGGTGAGGAGGTTCATCATGCCCGGGTTCACCGTGGCGGCGATCGCCCCGCGCGCGATGTCGTAGCCGCGGATGAGGCCGACCATCCGTTCCTCGCCGCCGAGGTGGCGATCGATGACCGAGATCTTGGCCAGACCGGCGTCGGGGTGCGCGAGTCGCCCGCCTTCGAGCGCGACGGTCTCGACCAGGTCCTCGGTGATGAGCTTGCCGGGGATGATGCCGATCACGCGCATCCGGTGCTCGCCGTCCGCGCGTTCGAACAGGAAGTCGGAGGCCTCGATCGGCCTGTCGATCACCACGGCCTTGCGCGTGTCGCTGCCGTATACCGGCGCCGTGGGCGTCAGGAGATATTCCCCGTCGCGGGCCGCGAGCTCACCGTCCGCGAACACCATCCTGATGGGGAGGGTCGCGAGGTCGTCGACGGCCACGATGGAGGCGAAGCGGCCGGGGGCGATCGAGCCGTAGTCCTTCTCGATGCCGATGCCTTTCGCGGCGTTCAGCGTCGCCATCCTGATGGCATCGACCGGAGCGATCCCATTGCGCACGGCACGGCGGATGAGCCGGTCGATGTGGCCGCCGTGCGCCATCGAGGACAACTCCTGCTCGTCCGTGCAGAAGCTGAACTGGGAGGGGTCAGCCCCGCGCTCCGTGATCGCCGGGACCAGGTCGTCGAAGTCGCGCGCCGCCGATCCGCCGCGGATCTGCACCATCACCCCGAGCTCGAGGCGCTCCATGGCCTCGTCCGCCGAGACCGCCTCGTGCTCGGACATCACTCCGAGGGCGACCGAGGCCTGCAACTCCGGGCCAGCCAGTCCTTCGAGGTGCCCGCCGAGGGTCTTTCCGAGCTCCAGCGCCCTCTCGTAGATGCGCCGCTGCCCCTCGAGCGGCAACCAGTCCGCCCAGCAGTTCCATTCGCGCAGCTCGACGCAGGCCTCGTGATTCAACAGCACCTCGAGATCCTCGTAGGAGAACCGCTCCAGGTTGCCGAACGCCCCGATGCCGAGCACGGCGGCGAAGAACGGCGACAGCAGGATGTCGAGTCCGGAGCCCGTGGCGGCATCCAGCTCGTTCAAGACCGCCTGCAGCCCGCCGATCGTTCCCAGTTCGTAAAAGTCCGTGCACAGGGCGACCGTGCCGTGCGGCACGAGCACCTCGGCGAGCCGCTGGACGATGAGCTGCGAGCCCCCGAGGTGGATGTGGGTGTCGATGAAACCGGGCAGCAGGTAGAGCCCGGAGCAGTCCACGATCTCCGTTCCCGGACCGACCGCGTGCAAGACGTCGCCCACCGCGGCGATGCGCCTGCCGGCGATCGCCACGTCGGCCCTGGAGATCCGGCCGGTGTGCACGTTGAGCACCTTGCCGCCGCGCAGCACGCGGTCGGCGTCCCGCTTGCCTGCCGCGACCATGGCGGCCGCACGCCGCTCGTCAGCTTCCAGGTTTCCCATGTCTCCGTCTTCCTTTCCGGCCGATCGGCGTCTGCCGCCCGGCCGATCCGTTGCTACGGGACTGCCGCTTCGAGCAGTTCCGAATAGGTGGCGTCGCACGTCGCCACGGTCTTCACGATCTCGCCGGCACGCATCACGTGGATGGTGTCCGTGTACTCCAGGAGCTCCTCGAACTCCGAGGATGCCAGCACGACGCCGAGCCCCTCGCTGCGCGCAGCCTCGCGCAGCAGGCCGAGTATCTCCGCCTTCGAACGGACATCGATCCCCTGGGTCGGCTCGCACAGGAGCAGGACTCCGGGATTGCTCCTCAGAACGCGGGCGATGACGACCTTCTGCTGGTTGCCGCCGCTGAGGGTCCTCACCTGCACCTCGATGTCCTTGGCATGGATGCCCAGCTCGTCGATGGCCTCCGCGGCCAGTCGCCTCTCCTCCTTCGGCTTGCGGAGAAAACGGCGCTGGGCCGTGGAACCGAAACCGATGCTGATGTTGTCGCTGAGCGATTGCGAGCCGACGATGCCGCGGGTCCTGCGCTCCTCCGGCACCAGGCGGATGCCGGCTCCGAGCGACTGGCGGAGCGACCCCCTCTCGACCGGCACCCCATCCACCGTCACGTCTCCGGAGTCCGCGGCGGCGGCCCCGGCGAGCGACTCCAGCAGCCGGCCGTGGCCGGAACCCTGGATCCCGGCTATCCCGACGACCTGGCCGGGGGCGACGTCGAAGTCGATGTCGCGGAAGGCTCCGTCCCTGCTGAGCCCGCGGACGCTGAGCCGCGGGGTCACCGATGCCGATGCGGCGGGAGCCGGCTTCGGCGGTGCGGCCTGGCGAGCGGCCCCGCCCTGCTTGCGGGCCATCAGGCCGAGCATGCCGACGCGGTCGATCTCCCCCCGCGCGAAGGTTCCGACCATCTTTCCATCGCGGAGCACCGTGATGCGATCCGAGATGCGCAGCACCTCGCCGAGCCGATGGCTGATGTAGAGAATGCTCTTCCCGCTCTCCCGCAGCCGTTCGAGGCGGCCGAGCAGCAGCTCCGCATCCGCATCCGCCAGCACGGCCGTCGGCTCGTCGAGGACGATGAGGCGGCCGGGATCCACGAGGGTGCCCGCGATCTGGCAGAGCCGCAGCTCCGCGATGGAGAGGCCGGACACCGGAGCGTTGCCGTCCAGCCCGGTCATCCCCATCCGCCCGAGAGCATCCGCGACCACGTGCGACTCGGCCGGGGAGAGGCGGGACCGGTTGATCCAGCGCCCCTCCCGGCCGAGCATGAGACTGCGCCCGACACTGAATGTGGAGATCCCCTCCGCCTCCTGCGGAACGAAACTCACGCCGTCTCGCCTGGCCGCCCGCGGGTTCTTCAACCGCACGGCACGCCCGTCGACCAGGATCTCGCCGGCATCCGGCTGTTCGAGCCCGGCGAGCATCCTGACCAGCGTCGACTTGCCCGCACCGTTCTCGCCCACGATCGAATGGATCTCGCCCTCGAAGAAATCGAGGGAGACCGATTCGAGCGCACGGACGCCCGGGTAGGACTTGCCGATGCCGACGAGCCGCACCAGCGGCGAACCGCTGGCGGGCGTCACGGCGCCGTCTCTGCTTGCCGACATTACGGAATCAGTTCCTCCGTGGCGAAGGGCTGGTCGATGTCTTCTGAGGTGAGCAGCGGGATCGGGATGCAGGTGATCCGCGGAATCTCTTCACCGTTCAGCTGGGCGACCGCATACGCGACGCCGAGCTTGCCCATCCACCGCGGCGCGAGGCCGAAGACCGAGTCGAGCGTGCCGTCCTTGAGCGCGGCGATCGAGTCGGGCTCGTACCCGGCGGAGACATACGGCACCTTGCCGCGGTACTCGCTCGGCAGCGACGCCGGCTGGAGGATGAAGTAGTGCACCGAGAAGATCCAGTCGATCTTCGGGGTGGCCTGGATGGCATCCTCGAACGACCGCAGCCCCTCGGCCGGGTCGACGTTCTGCGTCGGCGCCGCGGCCACCTTGAGCTCCGGGTACTTGTCCTTCACCCGATCCTGGAAGCCCTCCGCGCGGCGCTGTGACCAGGTGGCGTTCGCGGGGCCGGCGATGATGATGCCCGTGCCGCCCTTCTCCCCGACGACTTCGGCGACGCGGTCGGCCGCGAGCTGGCCGAAGCTGTAGTCGTCCTGCATCACCATGTGGACCTTGTCGCTGGCGACCTCCGACGAGATGTTGACCACCGGCAGCCCGGCGTCCATGGCCTGCTGCACGACCGGCACGGAGCCCTGGATGTCCGACGGCGCCATCACGATCGCGTCCGTGCCGCGCTGGATCGCATCCTCGACCTGCCTCAGCTGCAGGTCGGGCGACGCGTAGCCGTCCGCGGAAAGCTTCACGAGCTCGACGCCGGCCTCCTTGGCCGCCTGCTCCGCACCCTGGTCGATCGCCTGGTAGTAGTAGCCGGCCGAGCTCACCTGCATGAGCGTCAGGTTGAACTTCTCCTTGGCCTTCGGGGTCTTGTAGGCCAGGAGCTCTTCCTGGGTCGGGCTCGCGTCGCACTTGATCGAGGTGCCCAGGGCGGTGTTCTTCCCGGTGTCCCCGCCGGCCGGCGTCGGCTGCGGGGTACAGCCGGAAGCCACCAGTGCGATTGCGGCCAGCGGCAAGATGAATCTGTAGCGCTTCATTGAGGGGTTCTCCTTACTTCTTCGTAGTGAGACGGTGCAGAAGTCGTTACTGCTGTGTGGTTGTCTCGGTTGGGTGGTGCTTCGTGTCGGCAGTGGAGGGCGCGGCGGATGCCGGCCTTCCGACCAACGTCTTGAGGGCTCCGGCAAGCCCGCGCTTTCGATCGCCGCGGCCGCGGAAGGTGTCGACCAGCACGGCCGCGATGAGCACGGCGCCGGTGAGCATCTGCTGGATGAACTCCGAGAGCCCCGCGATGTTCATGCCGGTCGTGATGATGCTGAGCAGCAGCACGCCGAGGATCACGCCGAGGATCCGGCCGACGCCGCCGCCGATGGCCACCCCGCCGATCACGGCGGTGGCGATGGACAGCAGCTCGTAGCCCTGGCCGAGGCTGGCCTGGCCGACGACGACGCGCGAGGCGAGCATCAGTCCCGCGACGCCGGAGAGCAGGCCGCACATCGTGTAGGCGAGGATCTCCGTCCTCACCACCGGTATGCCCGCCAGCAGGGAGGTGTTGCGGCTGCCGCCGATGGCATAGATGTTCAGCCCCACCCTGGTGCGATTGAGCAGCGCCCACACCAGGATGCCGAAGATGATGGCCAGCCCGACGGTGGACGGCAGGAAGCCCCAGCTGTTGCGGCCGAACCAGCCGAACGAGTCCGGCAGGCCGAAGATCGAACGGCCGTTGCTGATGTGGTTCGCGAAGCCGATGACGAAGGTCATCATCCCCAGGGTCGCCACGAACGGGCTGACCCTGAACCGTGAGATCAGGATGCCGTTGATGAGCCCGACCGCGGTGGCCGCCAGCAACCCGGCCGCGATCCCCGCGGCAGTGCCGTACTGAATCATGACCATGGTCCCGACCGTCGCCGACAGGCCCATCGTCGCGGCGACGGAGATGTCGAATCCTCCGACCAGGAGTGCGAACATCTGCCCGAGCGCGACGACGAGCAGGATGGCCGCGTGGCGCGTGATGTTCTCCGCGTTGCGGGCCGATCCGAACTGTTCGGGGAACATCAGGATGAACACGAGCACCAGGGCGATGACAGCCAGGAGGAGCCTGATCTCGGTGCGGTAGATTCCGCCGGCCACGGATCCGGCCTTCGTCGCGATGCGCCCACGGAGCGGCGCGTTCTCGCTGGTTGTCTTGCGCTGACTCACCCGAGTCTCCTTCTCATCTGCTCAACTCGGAACCAGCCGTCACGGATGTGTCGGACTGACCCCGCTGTCGTGGCACACTCAATTTCAGCGACTATAACGCAATCGGTTGCATAAGTCCAACCTGAAATTGCCGGCGATATGACCCCTCGCCCATCTGGAGCAACGAGTCATATTTATGTTCCGCAGCAGGTTCTAGGGGGCCCAGAAACGCGGGTGGGCACACACCCCGATCGCCTTGACACTGCGGACTCCTCACTCTATGGTGGCTGCAATCGATCGCTTCAACAAACGCCCAGCGTGAGGAAGGCCGAAAACCATGCCAACAGAGGTTCCCGCCCCCCGACTCGTCGGCAACGCCGAGATCATCCACCACGAGGGATACGACTCCGGTATCGTCAGCCCGTTCGTCCCCGCGATCCGTGTGGTCGACAATGCGCGACTCGTCTTCATCAGCGGCGTCACCGGAGCCCCCGTGTACCACGATCATCCGCACATCCCCGCGGTGTTCGACGCCGTCTCCGACCGCATCGAGGATCAGGTCGCCTCCGCCTTCGAGCACCTCGATCTCGCGCTCAGGGCAGCGGGCTGCGAGCGCAGCGATGTCGTCAACCTCATCCGGTTCTTCACCGACGTCGACGCGGACCAGGACGCCGTGAACAAGCACCAGAAGGAGTGGTTCGGCGGTCACATCCCGACCAGCACCTCCGTCGAGGTGTCTCGTCTGGCCACCGATCCGAGGCTGCGCCTCGAGATCCATGTCGTCGCCGCCGCATCGGCTTCCGCCTAAGCCCGCTTCCGCCCCGCCGCCCGGCCCAGCCGGGGAAAAACACGAGGTAAAGTACATTAAGGATTCCAGCGTGACCCGTGTCGGCCTCTGATCGTAGGAAGCGCGGGCTTCTCTACGCATGACGTGGCTTGGGGGGATATGGAACGCAGCGCTGAGACACCCGCGTTCATCGTGAAGGTCAGCCCACGCCGATCGCTCGTGCGGAATGGGGTGCTCTCCTACGCACTGCTGTCACTCCCCCTCTTCGGTGCCCTCTACTTCCTCAGCACTTCCAGTACGGTCTGGCTGACCGCGCTCGGCATGCACATGTTCAGCCTCGTCGCGGCCGCTGCCGTCTACCTGCGCTTCACCCGGGTCTTCATCGGGGTGACATCCACGGCGATCCACGAGCGCGGCTTTCTCGGGCGATCGAGGGTGATGCAGCTCTCCGAAGTAGTCCACGCCACGCTCGTCTACACCTACCGGAGCTCGTCCACCGAGACGATGCCCCAGCTTCTGGTGCGCTGCGCCGACCACAGGCGGGTGCTCCGGATGCGCGGCATGTTCTGGTCGGAGACCAACCTGAGGGCCATCGCCTCCGCCATCACCGCCTCCTCCGACATCCGCCTGGAAGAGCGCAGGGAACCCCTCACCGCCAGCGCCTTCTTCACCGAATACCCGGGCAGCGCGTACTGGTTCGAGAACCGGCCCGCGCTCGTCGTGGTCGCCGGATTCGTGATCCTGCTGGTGGTGCTCGGCGTCGTGCTCGGTTTCATGGCCCTCGCGGGCATCCCGATCGACAGGGCGTAGTTCGGCCGGGCGCTACCGTGGCGGCGGTGGAACTATCGCCGCAACAGCGTCCCGAAGATCCCCTTGACCACCTCGCGCACCACGGTCTTGCCCATCGACGAACCCATGAACTCCTCGACCGGGTTCTTCTGCGGCCTGGGCGCCGGGGTACGACGCGGCGCGGGCGTCTTCGGCTGCGACTTGCGCGCCTCCCGCAGCAGCCTGTCGTAGTCCGCCTGGGCCTTCTTCGCGGCGGCTGCCTGTTCGGCCTGGGCGGTGGCCTGGTCCTGCGCCTGCGTCTGGACCGCCTTCGCCTGGGCCGCCGCATCGAGCTTGCGGGCCAGCATCTCGCGCGCGGAGTCGGGATCGACCGGCGTCCCGTACTTCGGCAGCAGAGCGGATGCGGCCACCGCGGCCGAGACCTGATCGGCAGGGCTCGGCGCCATCGACCCCTGCGGCGCGCGCAGCCGGGTCCAGGCGACCGGGGTCGGCGCACCCTTCTCGTTCATTACCGTCACGATCGCCTCGCCGATCGCAAGCTGGGTGAGCACCCCGCCGAGATCGTAGCCGGAGGTCGGATAGGTCGAGACGGTCGCGCGCAGGGCCTTCGCGTCATCCGGGGTGTGGGCGCGAAGCTGGTGCTGGATGCGGGAGCCGAGCTGCGCGAGCACGTCGCCCGGCACATCCTTCGGCGTCTGCGTCACGAACACGATGCCGACCCCCTTGGACCGGATGAGCCGCACCGTCTGGATGATCGACTCCAGGAAGTCCTTCGACGCGTCCCGGAACAGCAGGTGCGCCTCGTCGAAGAAGAACACGAGCTTCGGCTTGTCGAGATCGCCCACCTCGGGCAGGTCGTTGAACAGGTCGGCCAGCAGCCACATCAGGAAGGTGGAGAACAAGGCGGGCTTGTCCTGCAGGCCGGGCACTTCGAGCAGGCTGATGATGCCGCGGCCGTCGGCGGCGGTCCGCAGGAAGTCCGCCGTGTCGACCTCCGGCTCGCCGAAGAACACGTCGGCGCCCTGGTCGGCGAAGGTGATCAGCTCGCGCAGGATGACGCCGACGGTGGCCGCCGACAGCCCGCCGAGATCCTTGAGCTCGCCTTTGCCGTCGTCGGTGACGAGGTAGCTGAGCACCGCGCGCAGGTCGGCGAGGTCGACGAGCGGGAGGCCGGCCTGGGCGGCGTAGTGGAAGACGAGCCCGAGGGAGGACTCCTGGGTGGGGTTGAGCCCGAGCACCTTGGAGAGGAGCAGCGGACCGAAGCCCGAGATGGTCGCGCGCACCGGCACGCCGACGCCCACGCCGCCGAGCGAGAAGTACTCGGTGGGGAAGCTCGCCGGAGTCCAGTCCTGGCCGATGCCCCTGGTGCGGTCGAGCAGCTTGTCGCTGGGCGCGCCGGGTGTCGCGACCCCGGTGAGGTCGCCCTTGATGTCCGCGGCGAAGACTGGAACGCCGAGGAAGGAGAGCTGCTCGGTGAGCACCTGCAGCGTGCGCGTCTTGCCCGTGCCGGTCGCTCCCGCGACGAGCCCGTGCCGGTTGAGCATGGCGACCGGGATGCGCACCTGTACGTCCGGCAGAGCCTCGCCGTTCACCAGCGCCCCCACCTCGATGGCGTGGCCCTCAACCGCGTAACCGGCCCTGATGGCGTCGACCGCCGCCTCGTCGAGCGGTCCGGAGCCCGTGGACGCGGTCCCCGAGCCAGCCCCGGGGACCGCCGCCTCGACTTCAGCCTCCGCCTGCGCCCTCGCGAGTGCGGCCTGCGCCGACTCGACTGCCGCCTGTGCTGCCCTGAGCTGTTCCGCCGCATCCGTCATGCGACTCAGCCTATTGATCCGGAGGCGGTTTCGACCCCGATCGTCGTGCGAGCTTATTCAGCCGACTCCACCCGTTCGACCTCGGCGACCAGCCGGTCGACCATGATCTTCCACAGTCCTTCGACATCCGACTGCGATTCGTACCTGTTCGCCAGCTCCAGGGTGAGTAGCCCGTGCGCCCAGGCCCAGAAGCCCGTGGCCAGGAGCGGCTCGGTGAAGAGCTTGCGGTAGTCGACCGAGATCGCGTCCATCGCCTCGGGCGGGAAAGTTGCCGGGAGCGGCCTGTCGTTCATGAGCCGATAGAGCTGCGGATGCTGCATCCCGAAGTCCCGATAGGCGCGCACGAGCGTCTCCGCGATCTGCCCCTTCGACGCCGCCTTCCCCAACGCCGCAACAGCCTTGCGGTTGACCTTGGCCTGGGTGCGGAACCCGAGTTCGATCATGGCCGCCTCGATGTCGGCCTTGTTCCGGAACTGCTTGTAGAGCGACGGCGGCTTGATCCCCGCCTCGCGGGCGATCTCGCCGATGCTGAACCGCTCCAGCCCGTCCCGTTCGAGAACGGCGATGGCCATGCCCACCAGTTCGTCGCGACGCGTGTCATGCGCCCCGGTCATCGCTGCGGGGTCCTGTCTTCCATCCCCCATGGTTGACCGAATCCTCCCTCGCTTTCCGGGCGGGTCATGAGGTCGAGGAACGCCTTGCCGTCGAACGCCTCCGGGCCGAGCACGCCGACACCCGACCAGGCACCGGTGGAGAGCAGTTCCATCGCGATCACCGGGTTCAACGCCGTCTGCCAGACCACGCACTGGCACTCGTACTCGGCCATCGTCCACTCGTTGTCGCTCACGTGATAGAGATACACCTCGCGCGGGGCGCCGTCCAGGCCGCGGCCGGTCACCAACACTCCCGCGCAGGTCTTGCCGGTCATCCGCGGCCCGAGAGTCGCCGGGTCCGGCAGTCCGGCCGCGACCACATCGCGCGGGGCCACCTCGACCGGGCCGTTCGCCGACCGCACCCGCACCGGCGAGGTCTTGTCGAGCCCCAGCTGGTGCAGCGTCTTCAGGATGCCGATGAACTCGTTGCCGAGCCCGTACTTGAAGGTCACCCGCTTGGCGTCGATCCAGCGCGGCATGAGCAGCACCTCCTCATGCTCCACGTTGACGCACTCGACCGGGCCTATGCCCGCGGGGAACTCGAAGACCTCCGGCTCGCTGAACGGCTCGGTCGTGTACCAGCCGGCATCCCTCTCCCACACCACGGGCGGATTCAGGCACTCCTCGATCGTCGTCCAGATGCTGAAGGATGGCGCGAAGATCTCGGTACCCGCTTCGTCGCGCACGACGAGGTTGGCTCCATCGCGCACCCCGAGTTCGTCGATCTCGCTGAACAGATGGTCGGCCGCGTAACGCGCGAACACGTCGCTCAGACCGGGTTCCACTCCGATTCCGACGAGCGCGAGGCGGCCTGCCGTCTCCCAGTCCGGCGCCTGGGCGAACTGGTCGTCGCCGAGCTTCACCCCGGTCCGGGCGTACGGGTCGGTCGGATGCGGCTCCGAGAGGCTCATCGCCATGTCGAGATAGTCCGCTCCCGCGGCGAGCGCCCCGGCGAAGATGGTGGGCACGAACTTCGGCTCGACCGCGTTCATGACGTGGGTCGCCCCGTATTCGAGGGCGACGGATGCGACGCTGTCCGGGTCGGAGGCGTCGATCTGCGCCGGAATGAACCGCCCGTTCTGGGGGCCGTGCTTCTTCTCGATCCAGGCGACGGTGCGCTCGGCCCGCGACTCGTCGTAGTCGCTCACGACCATCACCTCGAAGAAATCACGTCGAGCCGCGATCTTGGCGATCGCGTCGCCCACGCCGCCCGCGCCGACCAACAGGATTCTCATCCTGAAACGTTACCCGCTGAGCGGCGATTTGCCTCACGTCGCAAGCGATCTGCCAGCGGCGCCCAGACGATCACCGCGACGGCGGCTCCGAGCAGCAGACCGCCGATCGTGTCGGTGAGCCAGTGGACACCGAGGTAGGTGCGGCTGAGCATCATCAGTGCGGTGTAGAGCGCCGCCGCCGCCCACACCCAGACCCGCCAGAAGATGAGCACGAGCACCGCGGCCATCGTCGCCGCGTTCGCGACGTGCCCGGAGGGGAAGGACCCGGCATCCGAGGCCACCAATTGGTCGATGGGGCGCGCTCGCCCCAGGAGATGTTTGAGTAGCTGCACGAGGCCGACGCTCAGCCCGGTGGCCGCCGCGAAATACAGCGCCGCCCAGAAGCGACGCACCAGGCACAACACCCCGACGATGACGAGCGGCACGAGGTAGGTGGCGAACCATCCGCCGCCGAGGAAGTTCATGACGAGCGCCGGAACCTGCCAGAACGGGCTGCGGTGTTCGACGATCTCGGCCATCCACTCGATGTCGACCTCCGGCGCGGCCGAGCGCGCCATGATCAACAGGCCGCCCGCAACCACGAGCGCGACGACGACGGCCCCGCTGACCAGGGGCCACAGGCGGGAGACCGTCCGCGCCGTCTCCGCGGAGGGCCCGACGGGCGGTTCGGCTGGCACTTCACCACCGTACCCGCCCGCCCCATAGGTGCGTATCAGGCCTGGTCGCGGTGTGCAGCGAAAAGGAGCGCATTACGGCGCCCGCGGCAACCGCACTGCGGTCAACGCACGAGCGCCGGCACCGACCGCGGGCGCACCACCAGCCACATCATGAGCAGGGAGACGACGGAGGTGCAGATCATCACGCCGGCCATGGGGATCGCGGTGGAGACCCCGAACAGGCCGACGATGGGCGAGATCACCCCGGCCGAGCCGAAGTTCACCGCACCCATGACCGATGCGGCCGTCGCAGCCTCGCCGCCGTGGCCGGCGAGCGCGAGCACCTGCTGGCAGGGGAAGGCGAAGCCGCAGGCGGTGATGAAGAACCAGAGCGGGATGAGGATACCCCACAGTCCGACATCGTTGAGGTCGAGCACCGCGATGGTCACGGCAGAGCTCAGCATGAGGCTCACGGCGCCGAGCAGGATCCACTGCGGAGCGAGGTACTTGGCCAGCCGGGAGCTGGACTGCACGCCGAGAACGACGCCGACGGAATTGACCGCGAACGCGAGGCCGAATTCCTGTGCGGACATGCCGTAGATCTGCTGGAACAGCAGCGGCGTCGAGGTGAGGTACGCGAACAGCCCGGAGAAGGTCATTCCGGCGATGACGATCGTCCCGACGTAGACACGATCGGAGAACAGCGCCTTGTACCGTTGCAGCATGGTGCTGTGCCCGGAGTCCTCGCGCCGGGCCGCCGGCTGCGTTTCGACGAGGAAGAAGATCGCGGCGAGCGCGACCAGCACCCCGTAGATCGTGAGGAAGACGAAGATCCCGCGCCAGTCCACGATGCGCAGCAGCTGCGATCCGATCACCGGGGCCAGGATGGGCGCGAGCCCGCTCACCAGGGCGAGCCTCGACAGCATCCGCACCAGGGGCAGACCGCCGAAGAGGTCGCGCACCATCGCCATGGCCACGACACCGCCGCCGGCCGCGCCGACGCCCTGCAGCACCCGGAAGACGCCGACCCAGACGATGTCCGGTGCGAGCACGATGCCGAGGCTGGAGCCGATGTGCAGCACTGTCGCGATGATCAGCGGCATCCGCCGTCCGACCTTGTCGCTCCAGGGACCCACCAGCAGCTGACCGATGGCGAAGCCGATCGTCGTCGCGGTGAGGGTGAGCTGCACGGCGGTCGCGGTCGTCTGGAAGTCGTGCTCGACCGCGGGGAACGCGGGCAGGTACAGGTCGACGGAGAACGGGCCGAGTGCGGTGAGTGCGCCGAGCACGAGCACATACACGAGCCGCTGACGATTCGAGAGCGAGTCGCCAGGGTGGACGACGGTGGTCACAAGGCGCTCACTCCGGGATGGTGTTGCTGCGGGCGAGCTCGGAATACCAGTGCCCGCTGTCCTTGACGGTGCGCACCAGGCTGTCGTAGTCGACCCGGACGATGCCGAACCGCTTGCTGAAGCCGTAGCCCCATTCGAAGTTGTCGAGCAGCGACCAGACCAGGTAGCCGCGCACGTCGACGCCGCGCTGCATGGCGCGGTGGACGGCGGTCACGTGGCGACGGAGGTAGTCGATGCGATCG
>Ga0157371_10002314_pt1 | contig 18318 bp, 23 predicted proteins | sample C45metaG_FD_113462 | JGI IMG/M metagenome (GOLD analysis project Ga0157371, IMG submission 113462) | Corn rhizosphere microbial communities from Kellogg Biological Station, Michigan, USA - C4-5 metaG | ecosystem: Host-associated > Plants > Roots > Rhizosphere > Soil | place: USA: Michigan...
TCATCCAGTACGGAAAAGTATTATATCACGACATTACCCAAGAGCTGATGATACTCAACTGGATGAAGCATAATTCCATGAAAAGCCCTAAAGTTCGCTCATGTGTCGAGAAAGAATTACGTTCCATAAAAAATAAAGACTATAAATACCGTTTCGCTAGACTATGTAAAGACTATGGATACCCTATCGATAGACTATGCATAGACTCGGGGGAAGAAGAAGAAAAAGAAAAAGAAGAAAAAGAAGAAAAAGAAGAAAAAGAAGAAAAAGAAGAAAAAGAAGAAAAAGAAGAACCGAAAGATCCAAGACCGCCTGTGCCTGTTTTCGGTAATCCTCTTAATTCTCAAATTATTGAATTCCTTAAAAAATATAAAGTCACATACGGAATCAGAGAGTTGGAAGATTTAGAATCCTTTATCGGACTAATGGATATTAAAGTAATTGAATACTGCATTGGAAAGTCTGAAGGCAAGTCTGGATCTTATGCAGTATCAATTTTAAAACGATTATCTTCAGAAAGTAAGACGACCATCGAACAAGTTAATCCAGCACCAAAGGTTACTCCAATTGATTTCAAGACTAGATCAGGCAAGCCGACCATTGATATTGCTCAACCAGGTACTTCCGAAGTTGTGAGCGATGCAGAATTTGAAGAATTCATGAGACAGGCCGCTGAGATACAAGAAAATAAACATAATCCAGGAGCGTGATAAATATGAAAAGAAATCGCAACGCCAAGACAACAACATTAGGATCAGTACCTTTGACAATTGATAGAGACACAAGCATGAGAGATTACATGAGAGATTCGTTGAAATGCTACACATTGTCACCTGATGAATTAAAAGCGTTGAACGATCGGCTAGGACCACGACCAACCAAGAAGCATCACAGCAAGATCATTCCGATGCAACAGAGAGGAGGTGCTGCGTGATCTCCTTCACTGTACACATCAAGCCAATGGGAGCTGTCAGGACAACTCAACGTGGAAAATGGACTGACGAAGCTTATCAAAGATATCAGACTTACAAGAAGTTCATATGGTTAGAAGCTCGCAAACAGATTAAGAAGCCATTACAAGGCGCCGTAATCATTCAGGTTAACTCTTATCATCCAATCCCCACAAAGTTCAACAAGGATAAAAAGAACTCGGCTAGGAATGGGATAGTACGACCTATGACTAAACCTGATGTAGACAACATAGCAAAAGGTGTAATGGACTCCCTTAATAAATTGGCTTGGAAGGATGACAATCAAGTCATCAGCTTGAGTGCCAATAAATATTATTCAGACGATCCAAGAATTGAAATCAGCATCGAGGAGGTAGAGGTGGCGTGATCTCCACACACTGGATCAACATGGGGCATGCAATGGCACTTGTAAACGAACGTGGAGTGATTATAGGTGTGTTACATCCCTTGGACGAACAAATATCAATCAAGATAAAGGAGTCGTTTAAAAACGATTCTAGGAGGTCTGATAGATATGTCATAAATAAGGAGGTGAGGGCGGTTTAATAGATTTGAATAGTGTCGAAAAGTCAAGGATGAAATAACGAGAATTAACGAGATATATTGAGTATTTTGGAGAAAAACAGTACTTTTTATCATAAAAATGTGGTAAAATATAGGTATAAACTAAACTATCGGAAAAGTGGGTGTTCGTGTGGATATTCAAGCAAAAATTGAGAGTGTTCGTCAGGAATTAAATGCAGAGAATCAGCGTGGGGCGTTAAAGGATTCATCGAAGGTTGCGGATCTTGAGAGTCAATTAAACAGTTTGATTGAGCAGATAAACCCAGTTGTTGTGGAAGAGGTAGCAGAGGGAGCATACTTCCTTGATCTTGTGGATGCTGGTGGAATTAATATCAAAGATTTGTTTGTTTATCACTCGGAAGATAACGCCGCAATGGCATATGCAGTAGTAAGGGATATATTCCAGAGTGAAATACTTAAACTACAGGGCCAAGAACGTTATAAAGTGGACATGATAGAGAAAGAGTTGGAAGCATTAAAACAGAATGAGGTAGCCAATCAAGAAGATTATGACTCCCTGTATGAATTGCTAGTTGAAAAGAGAGCTGAAGCAAATACATTGCAATTGAATCTGGAAGACATGACACATAAGCGCAAGGCGGCGGCTGACGAATTGGAAGAAGCTAAAGTCGAGATCGAACGTTTAAATAGTCAAATAGATGACCTGAGAACAGAAATGGAATTGGGTGCCAAAGAAGCTCATAAGGTTATCAGTGTTGATGTGATAGCGTCCATTGAGAATTATAAAAAGTCGATTAAAGAAGAAGAAATGAAAAAGCCTGTTATCTATAACGTGAGACCGTTGGATAACAGAAACAGTAAATTCGCTGCTAACTACGCTGAAACAGACGAGTACCTGGAAGACCACTACATGTATCTAAAAGGGAAGTACCGGGAGGTATCAGCCGATGAGGCGCCTTCGTTTCGAAGAGAAGAACCCCAACATACTGATGCGGATAATATCGGGGATATTGTGGAGGAAAGCGGCGAGTTAAGACTGCCATTTCAGAGTGAAGAAAGCGCAACCGACAGATTGGATGAAGTCAACGCTAACGTGGGAATGGCAGACAAAACAGTTGAAGAAAGACTTGAAGCGCTTGAAATAGCTGTGTTTGGTCAAATTAGGAATGCGGCATAGTTTAACAACATGGCAGCCTAACCGCTGCCTTTTCTCTAAAGAGGAGGGATAACGTGGAAATTTGCGTAACTGTTAACTATAGAGCTGGACATTCTATAGGATCGACATATTCAAAAGAAGATATATATTGTCCGAATTGCGGAACTCAGAATGTTTGGAGTGAAATGGGCGGTGGAGATGTATATGTTGGTTCCAAACATGTTTGTACAGGGTGCGACCACTCCTTTTATTTACCGAGTTTATCTGTTACTGATGAATACGAAGAACAAGTGATTGAGCAAATAAAGCTTAATGGTGGAACGAAGCCTCTAACAGGTACGGAAATATTATTGAAAAATAAGGCTTTAGACATGGCCGCAATAAATAGATACAATGCTGAATTTGTCCGTATTTCTGAAAGAGAATTTTCTGAAGAGGAAATTGAAAGAGTGGTGTCCATGCTGGTATTTGAAATATAACAAAGTGACATTGAGGAGGGATAACATGGAAAACAATAAAGTAATAGAGTTGCTGAAGAACTATAGATCGTATCAATATGCCGCTAATAATTGCGGGTCGACTGATGACATTATGTTACCAGTTATGATAAGTGATCGAAGACGAAACCCTAACATGTGGGATCAGACGCGCTACAACCGTATTGTAAACATGATTGATGGAGCTGTGAACCATGTACTGAGTGATGATCAACGGAAAATCATTAGTCGTAAGTACCTGGACAGAAACACAATGTCACTGAAACAGATTGCAGCTATTACAGGTTGTGACCCTTCGACAGTGTCCAGATGGCATACTGAGGCAATAAGAAGGTTATCCATTGCGCTACAGCCATTAAGCGAAGAAGAACAAGAAATTCAAAACTTTGACCACAGATTTAATCCGTCTTGGGTATATGAAGAACCAGCATAATTCATTTTTTTGCACGCAAATGCCTTGTTTTAAATGGTAATATTGTATTATCGGGAACAGATGATGATTAACGGTGATCCAAGTGTACAGCCTTTGGTCACAATGATTCCCACAAATAAAGAGTGATGGGTGAACGTTGCCTGTTGCTCTTTTTGTTTTTCATCGAGACGACCGAACAACCCAAGCCGTATAAGGGATTTGAGGTTTTATGTTATTAATCTACCTATTATTATTTACTATACAGAACTTACTATTAATAAACATCCTAAGGGATATCATGAAGGAGGAACTATGAGGTGTACAAAGTGTTGGAATGAATGTGTTAACATCGGTGAGTTAGTAAGAGGGCAGTGTGATGCATGTACAGACAAAGATGCTGCAAAGGAAGATGAGAAGTGATGAGGGAACGCATTAGTGCTAATGAATACAAAGCATTACAGTTCACACGAATGAAAGTTTACTACACTAGATATTACCTATTAGGATTCATCAAGATAGGAAAGACAGTGGGTTACTCAGACAGGCGATCACTTAAACGATGGTGTAGATGGCTAACAAGGATTGAATACGAAGTTTAGGAAGGAGAGTGATCATGGTTGAACAATTCATTAACGACATGATCCATATGACTGAAGGTGAAAAGCTAGTACATTATTGGCCACTGTGGTTAGCGATTGTTTTATTAGTGACCATCGTGTGTGTATGGATAGCATTGTCTAAGAATAGGAGAAAGGAGTGACAACATGGCATTGACGGATAAGCAAACGAACTTTGTAAATGAGTACATGAAGGACATGAATGGAACAGCTGCTTATCTTCGTGCTGGATACACTTGTACCGAAGAAGCCGCAAGACGTGCCGCTAGTCGTTTGTTGACAAATGTAGACATTCAGTCCGAAATCGGACAAAGAACGGACAAGATGCAGGAAGAGTCGGGCATGAGTGTCCAATGGGTGCTAGAGAAGTATAAACATATCATTGATAAAAATATTGATGTTGACCCTGTAGTGACCAAAGGAGCATTAGATAGTGTTGCTAAACATTATGGAATGTTCAAAGAGAAAGTGGAACACAGCGGTGAACTAAGTATCAAAGTATCCTTACCGAAAGGATTTGGTGAAGATGCCGACGATTAACATTGATTTAACCGAGTTGCCGACTCTAACAAATGATCGGTTCTATCCACTCTACAGCAACAAGGATAGATACTTGGTGTTAATGGGCGGCGGCGGTTCGGGTAAGTCAGTGTTTACGGCACAAAAGATCCTCTTCCGAATGCTGACCGAACAGAAGCACCGCATATTAGTATTGCGTAAGGTAGCAAAGACCATGCGTGAATCGGTATTTATGGAGCTGAAGAACGCCATATACCGTTGGGGACTAGCTAAGTTGTTTAAGATCCCGAAGGGTACGAGTTCAGAACTCCATATAAGCTGTGTAAATGGTAACGAGATACTATTCGCCGGGTTGGATGATGTAGAGAAGCTTAAGTCCATTTCAGGCGTTACAAGTGTATGGATCGAAGAAGCGAGCGAGTGTACACCAGAGGATTTCAGACAGCTTGATATCCGGTTACGTGGTAAGACACAGAACTACAAGCAAATGATGATCACCTTTAACCCGATTGACATCAATCATTGGTTGAAAAGAGAGTTCTTCGATCATCCCAAGCCTAACGCCAAGACATTGCATTCCACATACAAGAACAATAAGTTCTTAGATGATGATGCTATCAAGGTGCTAGAAGCATTTAAGGAAACAGACCCTTACTTCTACCAAGTATATTGCTTAGGTGAATGGGGAGTGCTTGGTAAAACAATATTCAGTGCTCAGAAAGTCAATGAGCGCATCAGTTACCTTCGTGACCATGATCCATTGGTCAAGCGAGGGTGTTTTGTTTATGAGAAAGATGCTGCAGATAAGATCGTTGAGAAATCAATAAAGTGGGTGAGCACGGATGGTGACGACGGGTACATTAAGATTTTCAGAAATCCTAGTGACCGCACGCCTTACGTTATTGGTGGTGACACAGCAGGAGACGGGTCGGATAACTTTATCGGTCAAGTCATCAACAATGTCACAGGTGAACAGGTTGCTACATACAAGAATCAATTCGATGAAGACTTGTATGCCGAGCAGATGTACTGCCTAGGACGACACTATAACAATGCACTGGTGAGTATAGAGACAAATTTTAGTACGCATCCAATCAAGGTACTGACAAGGTTAGGGTACACGAATCAGTACGTCAGAGAGCGTGAGGATACATTCACAGGGTCAGTACAGAAGACCTATGGATTCCTCACAGGTAAGCTTACTCGACCATCTGCTATAGCTGAACTGGTTAAGGTAGTGCGTGAGTCTGTACACCTTATCAATGACGCGGATACCTTGAATGAGATGTTAACGTTCGTTAGGAACGAGAAAGGCAAGCCGACAGCCAAAGAAGGCGCACACGATGACCTTGTGATGGCTTTAGCGATTGCTTACTACAGTAGAGGTCAACAGGATGAACAGCTATTACAGCAAGCAGTAACACCAACGATAACCCCGTTCCCATTCCGGACGGAGGAACCTAGTGGAGGTGAGTTCATGTCATGGTAGAAGATGTTCAGAAGCTAGGCGAATTACTCAAGCTCCCTAACTTGGATGAAGACACAATCAAGCTAATTAATGCGAAGATGCGTGAGTTAATTGGTGCTGCAAGGGTGCAACAACCAGTACAGTTGGAGTTGAATGACACGATCATAGATGAATGGATTAACGGCAAGAATGGAGGCGAGTAGATGGATGTAGTAGCGACAGACAACCTGTCAGGAGAAGTCGAACGTCAATACACAGATGGCCTGTCCTATAAACGTAGGATGGGCTTTCTTGATAAGTGGCCTGAACAAGCAAGGTTTAAGGCAGGAGATCAATGGCCTGCACCGACACAGCTTACCAAGTCTATGCCACGTCCTGTATTTAACGTAATCAAGATGGTTGAGGGTCACAAGTGCGCTAACGTCATGTCTGAACAAATTAAAATGATGTTTAGCACCATGGAGATGGACGATAACACTCAAGACGATGACTCTGGTGACCTATTTAGTCGTTATTCGGATACTACTTGGGAACGCATCAAACAAGATGAATTGAACGAAGAAGCGTTGGACATATGCGCTAACACTGGTACTGTTGCGTGGCATTACTTCTTTGATATCAGTAAGAAGGGCGGTAAAAAACATCCTTGGATTGGTGAGATGGAAGGCGAGATCATTGACCCTATCAATATATTCTTTAGTAATCCGCAACAGAGACAGGTTCAGAAGCAACGGTACATCATTATTTCCAGTCGTGAAGACATTAGCAAGGTTAAGGCAGATGCAAAAGCTAATGGTATGAGCAAGGAAATGTTAAGTCAGATCAAGCCTGACAAGGATACTCAAGATGAAGGCTATGACGCTGCAAAGATTGAGGTTAATGACAAAGGTAAAGCGACTGTGCTCACGAGGTATTGGAAGGGCGAGGATGGAAAGATTTATTTCTGCAAGGTTGCGTCAGGGTTAACTATTAAGAAACCAACGAGTACACACCTTAGCTTGTATCCGATCGCCGTTATGCAATGGGACAGACGTAAGAAATGTATATTCGGTATAGGTGACACTGAAGGATTGATCCCGAACCAAAAGTCTATCAACGTACTTGTAGCTATGCAGATATTTTCAGTACAGCTTACAGGATGGCCTAAGTTAGTGTATAGGTCTGGTGCAATTGATCCATCCAAGATAACGAATAGACCCGGTGAGATGATCGAGGATAAATCAGCTCCTGGTATGGGTGATGGAGTTAAATACATGAACCCCGGTAACATTAGCGGAGCCGCAGCCAACTTAGTAGAGCAAATACTAAACTATACTCGGCAAATGACAGGTGCGAATGATGCAGCGACTGGCAATATGTCTAGCGCAGACCTCAACGCTACTGCAATTATGTTATTACAGAAAGCCGCAGGTATCCCCATTGAGTCTATCAAACGTAGATTTTACAGTGTTGTCGAGGATATTGGACGTATTTGGGAGGATATTTGGAAGGTTAAGTACAACATTGGTCGCCAAGTTATGCTTAAGGATGATGAAGGCGAAGAGTATCCAGAATTCTTCAAAGGAACTGAGCATCAAGACAAGGAAATGCGACTCAAGATTGACATTGGGCCATCGTCTACCTATTCCGAATCACTCATGTTATCTAGCTTGGACAAGTTCCTTGACCGTGGTGACATCACATTTGAGCAGTATTTGAAGTTTGCTCCTAAGAATGTCGTACCTTACAGGGATCGACTACAAAAGGAATTGGATGAAGGCAAGGGTATTGTTGGTCAGATTGAACAGTTTGTGAAAAGTATGGCACCTGAAGAGAAAGCGATGTTTGATCAGATGCCACCTGAACAGCAATTCCAATTACTACAATCTACCATTGCACCACCGCAACAGATGCAACAGCAAGTACCTCAACAATCTATAGCAATATAACAGGACCTTGGTGAGAATCCAACGGTCCTTTTCTATATATAAATTTCGGGCGTTGAATCGTTATGGTCGCCGCATAACAAGGAGGAATTACCATGAAACAACGTTTTCCATTGAATCTACAACTCTTTGCTGAAGAAGGCGAAGTTACGGGCGTTGAAGAGGCATCTGTCGCCGGGATGCAAGAAGAGTCATTCCAAGATGAAACAAATGAACAGTCAGAAGTACACTCGGGCGTTGAACATACTGATGTCGCCGATCAGAACAATGAAAAAGGTTTTGCTAAGGCTTTGAAAGCTCGAGAAGAACAGATAAGAACACAGCTCGAACAGGAATACAACGGTAGATCAAAGGAAACTGAAAGGTATCAGCAATCATTAGAACGTGCTGCAAGACTCAATGGATATCCAGATCACGAATCTTACATGTCTGCCCTTGATGAGTATGAAGCTAATCTACACATACAGGAAGAAGCCGATCGTTTAAACGTATCTGAGGACTTTCTAAGAGCTGAGTTTAATCCAATCAAGCAAGAGTTGTCACAGGCCAAAACCGAGCTACAACAGCTGAAAGAAGCTGATATGGTCCGCCAAGTGCAAAGCCAGTTGGAAAGCATGGAACGGAATGCCGCAGAGTATCCCGAGTTCACCAAATATAAGAATGACGTAATCAACATGGCTGCAAATAAAGGTTACACCTTGGACGATGCCTACATCATCGCATCCCATCACGATCGATTAAATAGCGCACGTACGCAAGCCCAACAAGAAACGATAAGAAATTTACAACAAAACGCCGACTCTTCCACTGGATCTTTGGGTGCAGACGCTCCCGAGCATGCAGGGGGTTATTCTGCTTTGTCTCCATCGGAGAAGAAAGCATTCAGAGAGAGTGTGAAAGGTCGAGCTAACTAGGGGGAAAAATAAATGTTGAAATTAAATCTACAAACATTCGCAACGGCAGTACAAGGGTATAACGCTACATCAGGGGTAAACTCACTTACAGCTGAACAACACGATTTCTTTCAAGATGAGATGTTAGAAAGATTGTTGCCTGAACTAACGTGGACTAAATTCGGTGAGAAGAACAAAAACATCCCTAAACAAAAGGGTGCAACTACAAGTTTCCGTAGACTCAATTCGTTGGCTGTTTCTACTACGGAGATCACTGAAGGTGTAACTCCTGATGGCGTTAACTTGGACATCGTTAAAATCACGACAGTTGTAAAAGAATATGGTTCGTGGACTAAGATTTCTGAATTTATTAACATGACGGGGTATGACCCATTACTTACTGAAACATCAGGTCTCATGGGTGAAAATGCAGGAGAATCCATTGATATCATTGTTCGGGACATGCTTGCTGCAGGAACTAATGTGTTCTATGCCAATTCAAAGGTTTCTCGTAGCGCACTGTTGCCAGCTGATAAGATCACAGCACTGGACATTCTTAGAGTTCGCCGTACCATGAAGCGCAACAAGGTTAAAACAATCCGTCTTCCTAATGGTGGAGATGGTTATGTAGCTCTTGTGCATCCTGACGTTGCTATGGACATCATGCAATTGCAGGAGTGGAAAGATCAAAACACTTATGTAAACACGAAGAACCGTGAAGAAGGATTCCTTGGAAAGATGTACGGCATTTACTTCATGGAAGTGGACAATGGTGTTAAGTACGCTAGTGGTGCTGCTGGCGCTCCTGCTGCCAATGATGCATACGGAACGATCTTCCTGGGCCGTGGTGCATATGGTATCCCTGATATCGAAGGTAGCATGAAGCCTGATATCATCGTTCACCCAGCTGGTAGTGCTGGATCAGCAGATCCAATGAATCAATTTAACACCGTAGCGTGGAAGTGTGCTTTTGCTGTTGTTCGACTTCAAGAATTAGCAATCATCAGATATGAATCAGGAGCAACAATCTAATAGATTACATCAAGGAGCCTTCGGGCTCCTATTTATTTTAAGGAGGAATTAACATGTCAACTAAAGAAGAAGAAAAAACACCAGAACAATTGGTTATGGAAGAAAAAGGGCTAGAGAGAAAGGCGAAAACAGTAGAGAAAAACGCTGAACAACAACTTAAAAGTATGAAAAAGGTGACCATCCTTATTCCGGACGACCCACAGAACCCATCAGATAAAGTTGTTCCTATTGGATTTCAAGGGATTGTCTACACTGTACCGCGTGGAGTGCCTGTTGAAGTGCCTGAAGCTATTGCCGAGATATACAACTACTCTTATACAAGCACCAGAGCAACTAATGCTCGAATCGATAACAGTATCAGTCAAGAAATTAAAGTGATGTAATAAGGCCCTTCGTGGGCCCTTTTTCTTTATAAAGGAGTGATAACGTGAAGCTTCAAGAAATACTAGACGAAATAGCTGAGAAATACCCACATGACATGTCCAATGATAGCGTGATACGTAAGATTAACCTTGTGCAGAATGAGCTATTCCGTACGACGTTCTTAGTGAAAACGATGGCGATGTATAACATTCAAAAAGATGTGTTTGCCTACACGCTACCATTCCCACGCACAAGCCTTTCTAGCGTGATTGTAGATGGTAGACCATATAACTATCAAGACAGCAAAAGAGAGTCAAACAACCCATTCTATTACTTCGTAGGTGACAAAGGATTAGGTATCAATCCAACGCCTGATAAGGATATCGAAAGCGGTCTTGCTCTTTTCTACACAAAGTCACCGAAACAATTGACTGATGTAGACAAAACGGTCGTTCCTGAGCTTGATCCAGACTTTCACCTGTTACTTGTATACGGAGCTTTGGCACAGATTACCGAGAGCTTCAACGATGTAGCGATGATTAATAATTTCACGAATAAATATAACGGACTAATTCAGGAGTTTCAGAAAGCCAATGACGAAACGCCGGATTACCCTGTTATTGAAGATGTCATGGGGGTGTGGTAATGAGTTCATCGCGAGATATAGCACAACAATATAAAGATGGTGGCGTGATCCCTGCTGACCTTGTAGGAGAGGATGGGGCTACAAAGACATATGTAAATAATCAGTTAGCGCAGAGAGATGCGCAGATCGCGGCGGCGGCTTCGGCAGCATCGGGCGCACAGACAGATATAAATTTGCATAAAGCAGACAATACAGTCCATGTATTACCGAGTGAAAAGGCTGCTTACAACGGACACATTGCAGACGGAACAATTCATCTTACACCAGATGATAAGAACAATTGGAATGGAAAAGCACCTGGCACTGTACAAACGGACCTGACCAACCACACAAGCAATGTAAACATACACACCACATCAACTGAGAAAACAAAGCTTGCTGATATACAGCATAACGCAGAGGTTAATCAGAATGCATTCAGCGCTGTGAATGATGTGCCAGCAGGAGCCAAGACAGATACCTTGTTCATCGTTGGAGGAATCGGGATCACAGTATCAACGGATCCGACTACAAAGAAGGTAACCATTACTGCGACTGGTAGCGCGACACCGGGACCACATGCAAGTACGCATATAACTGGTGGGGCTGACAGAATACCGGATGCAGTCACGAGTGGCGATAGTGGTCTTATGAGTGGGTCGGATGCTCAGTTTGTAAGAGTGGATGGAGAAACGAAAATAGGGGCACAAGCTAAAGTTGATGCTCTCGCAGGGGTGGGGAATACAAAAACAGTTAAGCAGTTGGATGATGATGTTACTGCACATAAGGCGGATGAAACGTATCAAGTAGCAACAGGAACGGCTACAGCATTAATTGTGCCAATGGCAACGTTAGTTAATGGATATTCCAAAACGTTTATAGCGAGCGCTAACAACGGTGCGGCGGCAACAACTATCAACAGCAAGCGACTATATAAACCTAGTACTGTAATTGCTCCAACGTTAATTGCAGGAAAGGCATATACAGTTTGGTACAACTTGGCGAGTGATTGTTTTTTTATCAAAGCTAGTGCTGAGGGAACAGCTACAGTGGCACAGGTACTAGCAGGAGTGCCATTTAGTAATGAAATCGATACTGGATTAATAGGTGCAATGCCAAATAACGGTGTAATCAATCAAACAATCACAACACAAGGAGGACAAATTAATTTAAGTGGATATGTTGCGCCCGGTAGTAATGTAACTGCCTCGATTACAAACTTAGTACCACAAAACATTGTGGAAAACATAAATGTGGGGGGCGTTGTAGGAACGGCGAAAGGGGCGGTGCCTAACTTACTACCGTTATACACCTATGGTGCAGAAAACGTGGATATGGTAGTTGATTTCACGGAGAATAACGGAGCTTCTTACTTTGAGGCAACCGCCATCAGACTTAGCCCTATATCTACAACGGGTAGAGGAAGGGCGAGCGTAATAACTAATAGTAAGATAGATGTTACGGGGTTTAAAAGAATTTTAATTTCCGCATACGCCACAAGTAATGACGGAGGTACTATACGGCTAATAGTGGGATTGTCAGACTCAAAACTAACCAATGAGACAGGTTTTGTGTCAGGACAATTTGTTGAAATAAATAACCCAAATATAAATACCGCGGCAAAGGAGTTTTCTATTCCTATAACCGCTAGTGGATTATACTATCTAAAAATAATATCAGTAAATGCCGTAAACGCAAGTGTACAAAACATAAGCATCTCAAATATTTTACTACTTAAATAAAAATTAAAGGGGATTGATAAAATGTTCCACTATGCAAAGTTAAATCAAAATAATATTTGTGTTTCCATCGAGACTAGTGTGAAAAAACTGGAAGAAAGAAACGACTTACTCCGTCAGCAAGACTATGTACCCTCGTTAATAAATCGAAAATGGCTAGGAGACCAATGGAGTCAAGAAACATTTGAGGATACAACCGAATTGGAAAGGTTGAAGGAAGAGAATGTGTTATTAAAAAGCGAGTTAGATGCAATGAAGTCAAATCAAGCTCTTATGAAAACCGCTCTTGACGACCTAATCCTTGGAGGTGGTATATAATGTCGGCATACATGGGGCAACGGATTATCGATGGTGCACAAGAATATACTTTCGTAATCGGAAAGAGACCTGATTTAAAGATTGGAATAGATAGTTATTTAATTTCAAAAGGTAAAGATGATTTAATAGTTTAGTGAACAAACAGACGATTATACGCAACATCAAGCATCTCTTATGAGGTGCTTTTTTTATTCGAAAAGAGGTGAGTAAGTGAAGCAGTGGACAGCATCACCAGAACGAACCAAACCAGTTATAGTTACACTGGCGGATGGCATAAACCAATCAGTCGAATCTATAGAGATCAAGGACAGTCAATGCACTGCCGTGGTCAACATGGATTCTTTTCTTTATCCCACGTTGCAGGTGCGTGAAGGCAGTACATTGTTCAGCCAACACACAGGCTATATAAACCGCATATTCAAGTTCTTAGGTGTTTGGTATTGTGGTAATGCTAGAGGGGTGTACAAGCAATCAGGAGCATCGTGGGTGGCTGTATATGAGTATGGTGACACGAATAATAACAGATTATGGGATGCGGCAATGTTTTTCGATGGGAGTAAGTTGTATTTCATAGATGGATCGCTTCAACTAAGGCAATATGATGGATCAACATTAACAACCTTGGGTAGTGCTCCTGCTAATAGCGCATTTATGACCACTCACGCCAACCGATTCTATTTAGCTAATCGTGCAGATAACTTGCTGTCATACTCAGGATTAAGGCTTGCAGATGATTGGACATCACCAAATAAATATACCGGTACAGGCAAGATAACCATTGAAACACCAGACGGCGAGAAGCCTACAGGCTTAGTATCATTTGCTAATCACGTCATACTATTTAAAAAATACACGCTGCATGAATTGTTTGGTGAAGATAGTACCAACTTTGAGATGAAGAATCCTTTTAATGTAGGGTGCATATCCGATAGATCGATTGTTCAAACGACTGAAGGATTACTGTTTTTCCTTGCATCTGATGGGATTTATGTCTACATGGGAGGGGCTGTGCCGACAAAGATCAGCGATCCAATACAAAACTATATTAAACAAATAAATCTTACCTACGCCCAACACTGTGTATCTGGCACAGATGGGCGTTTTGTTTATCTATCTTTAGTAACTGGATCAGCAACAACACCGAATGTGACGCTCAAATATGACCTACAACGTCATTCATGGTGGGTTGAGAGTTATGTGGCTACTTCCTTTTACTTGGACGGACAGACGCTATACTACGGCACAGCAGACGGTAAAATCATGAAGGTTGGCGGCGTTAATGATTCAGGGGTTCCGATCACTTGGAGTATTGAAACAAAGCCATTCAGTGAGTCGGATGAGACAGTCAGAAAGGCTATACACCGCATTTGGTTGGTAGCTGATATAGAAGTTGGGTCAACACTTAGTATCTCCTACGCAGGCGGCACAGAAAGCGGTACATGGAATCAGGTGTATACGACCAACAACGGTACTGGACAGATACAGAGTATAAAGATTCCTGTCATCGTCCGCACGCCGGAGACATGGTACAGGCTTAAGATAAACGGCACTGGCAAGGTGAAGATACATCGGATCATAAGAGAGTTATCTAGGAGGGGATCATAGTGGGTCAAGTCATTATGCCAAGCGTACAAGGATCTACAACACTGGAAGAGGTCAAGAACACTGTAGCAATCATGATTAAGGAGTTATCGTGGTTACTTAATAATCTGGATACACGCAATGTGAATGAATTGAATGCAGAGGTTATAACGGCATTATCTATAACAGCTGAAAAGATAGCGGCAGACGCAATCACAGCTGAGAAGATAGATGTGAATGAGTTGTCTGCTATTACAGCTAATCTGGGTCATATCACAGCAGGTTTAATTGAAGCAGTAAACATATTTGGATCATATATCGCAACGAGTAAGAGTTATCCAAGATGTGAAATGAGTTCAACAGGCAATGTATTTGGTGCTTTTTCAAGCGCTCAACATTATATTGCAATTGATCCTGCTTATGCTGGTACTCCAGCCTTAAAATTCTATTATGCTGGATTAGAACTTGGACGAATAAATAATATGAGTGGAGTTATGGATATAGTCGGAACTGGGGGTATTGACCTATACACAGGCAGTGATAATTTGCGGATACCTTCATTCGGAAGGGTCGTGAGTGCCACAGGACAAAACTTAGGGGTTGAACTAGATGGTAAGGCAACGGCTGGAATTTCTACTAGCATGTCAGGTGCCGCAAATGGCGGAATACCCATTGGAACGGTGTTCAAAGATGTGAATGGTGTGAATCACACTTGGAATGGCGTACCGCTACATTCACATGCACAAAATTAAATGGTATACTTACACCAAAATATGACAATGAGGTGCATACCATGAAAAAAATAAAGGAATTATCACTAATAATGTCAGGTGTTGTTTTAGGACTTGGATTATCATTCTCCCCACAAATATATGCGGCAACATCTAGTTTACTAGGAAGCAAGGTAGATAAGGTTATTGTAGTTAAGTTGGACAAGGTGGAGTTGGGTAAGGCTATTGCTGTAGATGGCACTAGTTACTTGCCTATTAGATCATTATCCAATGCCTTGGATGTGGGTGTTGATTACACCTCTAGTGAGATTAAATTAACTTCTAGTAAAGGGGCTAATACAATGGCAGTGACACCTGAAATATCAAGCAGTGACTCTGGAGAGATCGCCAAGGAAGAGCAACTCAAAATGGATGAACATGCCGTTAAAGTAAATTCAGTTTTAAAAGAAATAATTGACATTGAGAAGAAAATTAAAGACGCAGATAGAGCTATAAGTTTAATCGACAGTGATTATTATAAAGAAATTCAAGGTAAGTTAAAATATTTTCAAGACAGATTAGCTGAGTTTCCTTACGTTTCCGTTGATATTGAGAGATATAAAACCGATCTTGATAAAATGAACAAAGATGCTGCTGACGCAAAGATTAATATTCCTATTTTCAAAGCTAATATCGCAGATCTTCAAGCCCAACTAGCTGCATTGAACAAGTAAATGAGTAGAAGAATATCGTCTGTCATATTTATTGTTGCACTAATAGTAATAACCTCATCACTATTTTATTTTTATGTTGATTTGAATAGAAAAGTTGAACAAATACCACTGAAGTATGATGCACTTCAGCAAGAATATAGCATTGAAGAAGATAGAGTTCTTGAGATCAATAAAAAGATATATCAAGATGTAGTCAGTGAATATGAATCTTTAGGTGGTAACACTTCTGACTTATCCAGATTTGATACTCTTAGATTTTTGAGAGATTCTGAAACCAGTAGTGAACTCTTAAATTCAATTGAACACGAACAATTGACGACTACTGCGATATCTGAACCACCAACTGGACAGTATCGAGAAACTCTTGAATATGAAGAAGAACTTGAATTACGAAGCAATTTCAAATTCATATCAGTAATTCATGCTTATGCTGCACTCATGGCCTTAGCGGTATATATTGTAATGATGTTGTTATCTAAAAAGAAAATTATAACTAAGGACTCCTAACGGGGTCCTTTTTCTATTGCAAAGGAGAGTGAAACAATGGCAACGGTAAATGGAGTAGTAAAGCCTACAGTCGCAGGAGTATCAGCATCATCAACCCTAGGCAATGGTGGCGCAGACTATAACACCGCAGAAGCAGAGTTAAAGAAGAAAATTGCCCAGAACCAATTAAATATATCAACAAATAAAAACTTTGCAGAGAGCGAGACTGCTCGAGCATTGAAGGTCATTCAGGAGAGACAGGCAGCAGGACAGGACACTACAGCCCAACAAAAGTACCTGACAAACAACCTTGGGTATAAGGCTCCTACAGCAACGACTAATACTACCAATTCAGTTGCACAGCCTGCCGCAGCCAAGACCAATGCTTCTCAGGGATCTACTTTGATGGAGCAAATGTTAGCCATTGCCAACAGAGAAAAACAAGAGTTCAGCTATGATCCTAACAGCGACCCAGCCTATCAAGCTGCATTGAAACGAGCTAGTGCAAATATAGATACTGGAAACTCGGCGGCTCAAGCAGAAATGAACCGTAGAGGAATCTTGAATAGCACCATTACCAGTGACCGCATGAGTGAGATAGCAAGTGCTGAAATGGGTAACGTAGAAACTACGGTCATTCCTCAACTCATGGCTCAGGCATATCAGAAATATCAGGATCAACAGAACCAAGAACAACAACAGTTTGCAAATATGGGTTCACTGGCGCAGATGTATACAGGCGAGGATCAAAGAGGTATTGATAACACCAACACCACCGCAGGGTTGACGGGATATCTACCATTCTCACAAGAAGCTCAGTCGGCTATAAATAGTATCATTCAACTGAAACAACAAGCCGAAGCGAAAGGGATAACAGCGGCAGAGAGAACTAAATTGAGCGCTCAGGCTGACGGATACCGTGCACAATTAATTTCGCTCGGGATTGACCCAGCGGCGTATTCATCGGCTGTGAATTCAACATCTGCATCTAAGAACAGTAACATCGGTATTCGTACTCTTGCAGGACAGACGTTAGATGCTAACAATCAAGCGCAATCGTTTAATCAAACCATGGATACTAGAAAACAAAACTTCACAGAAGGACAACAAGGTTGGCAGAACAACTTCCAAACTCAACAGCAAGGATGGGAAAACAAATTCAAGACTGAGCAACAAGCTTATCAAGCTGCTAGGGATGCTATTTCTGATAACCGTTGGAAAGCAGAGTTTGACCAAAGCGTTAGTCAATTCGGTCTTAACTATGCTCTTAACCAGTTACAAGAAAGTAATTCAACGGCTTACCAACAAGCGCAGTTGGCGCTTAGTCAAGATGATAACGCTCGTCAGTGGGCTATTACTGATTATGACATGTCAAAGAGCACTGATGCTGCTAAGTATAGCGGTATGACAGCTACACAAGTAATAGATAGCGCGCGTCAGATGTTTACAGTGAAGGATGCAAAAACAGGGAAAGAATCATTCCCTACAGACGCTACATCGCAAGATAATATTTACAACTATGTGGGCAGTCTCGGGTTGCCGATGGGTCAAGATGATCAAGTCATGCTTAGCCTAGGGTTAACAAAGGCAACAATAAATGCTTTAGATAAAAAGTATGGGGTAACCTCGGGAAACTAACTGGCACCGCTAATGGGTTAGGTTCCCTGTCCAGTAAATATGAGTCCGGTGGAGACGCCGGATCTATTGCTCGTACAAAGGGAGATATTGGCGGTGCCTCATACGGTAA
>Ga0157371_10002320_pt1 | contig 18290 bp, 18 predicted proteins | sample C45metaG_FD_113462 | JGI IMG/M metagenome (GOLD analysis project Ga0157371, IMG submission 113462) | Corn rhizosphere microbial communities from Kellogg Biological Station, Michigan, USA - C4-5 metaG | ecosystem: Host-associated > Plants > Roots > Rhizosphere > Soil | place: USA: Michigan...
GCCCGCCCGGCCTCGACGCGGGTCTCGGCGGCGCGGACCGAGTTCTTAACGCTGCCGCCGTTGAACAAAGGGTAGCTGAGATTGACTCCGCCGGAGAGGGTCGGGCCCTTGCCGCCTGTCGACAGCACGCCGCTTTGGGTGATGTAGCGATTAACGCCGATGTCGGCGCTGACCTTCGGCCGCCCGGCCGCCTTGGCGATCGCGACCGCGGCGTCGGTCGCTTCGAGCGTCTGCCGCTGGGCGGTCAGAGTGGGATTGGTCTGATAAGCCGAGACCAGCGCATCGCGCAGCGTGTCGGCGCCCGCCGTTCCGGCAAGCAGCGCGGCGATGAGCGATCCGGTGAGAAACCTTCGAAACACGGGTCGAAAACCTTCTTAGAAAGTGAATGCCTTGGGACGCGCGAAACCCGGCAAGGCCGGGACGCCCGCGTCGCTCACGGACAGATAACCGAACGCGCCGCCGGCCTTGCGGCCGACGATCAGCCGAGTGATCCCGCGGTCGATGAGCGCAGTGCCGAGGCGGCCGCCGTTCGCAAGCTGGTCGATGATCGCGTCGGGGATCTCCTCGACGGCGCCGTCGATCAGGATCTGGTCATAAGGAGCGCCATTGCTCCAGCCCGCCTCGAGCGGCCCTTCGACGACCTGGACTCCATTGGCCCGCGCCTTGGCGGCAAGCTCCGCGGAGCTCTCGAGCGCAGTGACGACGAGGCCCATGGCCGCAAGCACGGCGGATGAATAGCCGGTGCCGGCGCCGACGACGAGCGCCCGCTCGCCGCGCACGGGCATCATCTGCATGAGCAGGGAGCCGAGGACTGCCGGGGCGGGAAGGAAGCGTCCGTCGCCCATCAGGACGGCGCGATCAATATAGGCGAGCGGCCGCGTCTGCTCCGACACGAACTTCTCGCGCGGAACGCTTCCCATGGCGTCGAGCACCGACGGGTCGGTGACGCCCTCGGGCCGAAGCTGGTTCTCGACCATCGCCGCGCGGGCGGCGGTGAAATCGGGAATCGGGGTTTGCACGGTCATTGCTGTTATATGCCAATAATACACTAACTGTTCAAGCAGGTCATATCGGCAGCTTGAGGTCGCGCCAACCGCCATTCATCGAAAGACGAGCAGTAGTGACATTGTTGCGCCGCGGGCGGGGGCGATCAGAATTCGTGCGAAAGCTTGAGCCGGATTTCGCGCTTTTCGAACTCGTCGAAGCTGCGGTGAGCTCCCGCGCTCGGGCCGCCGACCAGCTGCGGCAGATAGGTCAGGCTCGCCGACCATTCATGCGTCTTGAATGCGATCGTCGGGCCGGCGGAGACGGCGTAGGCCTCGCGATGCAGTCCGTGGGTCCAGTCCGGGTAGACGCCTGCATAGCGTGCCTCCACGCCGGCGTACCAGCTCGGCGCCAGCCGGTACGCAAGGCCAGTCGTCGCCTCGAGCTTCAGCTCCTTTTCCCAATGATGTTCGGGCAATCCGCCGGAGGAGACCTCCAGCTCACGCTCCCATTCGGGCTCGAATGTGAGATTGCCCGCCCAGATGAGATGACCGTCGGCAAAGCTCTTGCTCACGATCGTCTTGAGCTCGAGCTCATATTCGGTGCCCTTTTCGCCTTCGACGTCGTGGAATCTCGACCAGCCGGGCTCCGCGTAAACGGCTAGGCCGATCCCGTGCCGTTGTTCGTCGAGCAGCCGGTATTTGAACTCGAGGCTCGCGCCGTCGAAAGCGAAATTGCGGTGCACGTCCGCGATCGCCGGCTCGAGTCCACGGATATGATGGCTGACGAAGTTCAGGTAGGCGGCGATCTGGAACCGCCCGGTGAGGCCGCGCTCGACCTCGAGCCGATAATCCTGCGCGTCATAATGCCCCGCATCCTTGCCCCTCCGGTCGGTGGTCCACAAACTGACCTCGGTTTCACCGGGCTCCTCCGTCGCGGCGGTATAGGAATAGCCGAACGGATTTTCCTCCGCCCTCGCAGGCGCAGCAAGGCACGCCGCCAGGCCAAGGCCCAGCATCCAGGTTTTCGTCACGTTGAACCCCTTTTGTAGACTCGTCGGCGCGGGGCTACTGCGACTAATTCTCAATTTCAACAGCGTTCATTGCGAGTGACCGCCGGTGAGCGACTTGACCCCGCGCGCAAGCTCGCCGAAATGCAGGCGCGCCAGGCCCGATGGCGGAGTGGTTACGCAGAGGACTGCAAATCCTTGCACGCCGGTTCGATTCCGGCTCGGGCCTCCACGCACCCAAAAACGGTGAATGTCGCGTGGGCGGGCGTAGCGGGAGGGCCTCCGAGTGAAAGTCGCAGTGATCGGCCTCGGCTACGTCGGCCTCCCGCTGGCGGTCGCGCTCGCGCGCGGCGGGCACGACGTCGTCGGTTTCGACGTCAGCGAGCCACGGATCCGTTCGTTGCGCGAGGGCGTGGATGCGACCAACGAGGTCACGGCCGAGCAGCTCCGCTCGGCCGGGTTCACGATCACCGGCGATCCTGCCGAGCTTCGCGGCCGCGACGTGTTCATCGTCACCGTGCCGACCCCGATCGACGAGGCGAACCGCCCCGATTTCGGCGCTCTCCTGAAAGCCTGCACCCTCGTCGGCCCGGCGCTGTCGAAGGGCTCGATCGTCGTCTTCGAAAGCACCGTTTATCCCGGTGTTACCGAGGAGGTCTGCGCGCCCGCGCTCGAGGCCGCCTCGGGCCTCAAGGCCGGAACGGACTTCAAGCTCGGCTACAGCCCCGAGCGGATCAATCCCGGCGACAAGGCGCATCCGCTGGAGAAGATCACCAAGGTCGTCGCAGGCCAGGACGCCGCCACGCTCGAAACGCTCACCGGCCTCTATGGCTCGATCGTCGAAGCCGGGATCCATCGCGCGCCGTCGATCAAGGTCGCCGAAGCCGCGAAGGTGATCGAGAACACCCAGCGTGACCTCAACATCGCGCTGATGAACGAGGTCGCGAAAATCTGCCATCTGCTCGGCATCCGCACGCGCGACGTGCTCGACGCGGCGGGCACGAAGTGGAACTTCCTCAAGTTCTACCCGGGGCTGGTCGGCGGCCACTGCATCGGGGTCGACCCTTATTATCTGACCGCGAAGGCCGAGCAGCTCGGCTATCAGCCGGAGGTGATCCTTTCGGGCCGCCGGGTGAACGACGGCATGGGCGCCTATCTCGCGCAGCGCGTGGTCAAGCTGATCGCGGCGAGCGGACGCCCGATCCGCGCGGCGCGGGTCGGAATCCTGGGCTTCACCTTCAAGGAGAACGTCCCGGACATCCGCAACTCGAAGGTCGTCGACACCTATCGCGAGCTCAAGGAGTTTGGAATCGAGCCGGTCGTCCACGATCCGCTCGCCGATCCTGCCGCGGTTCGCCACGAATATGACGTCGATCTTGCGCCGATCGAGGAGTTCAACCGGCTCGACGCCTTGATCTACGCCGTGGCGCATGACGGCTATGCTGCCGTCGTCGAGCGCATCAGCGACATGGTCGCCGAGGACGGAATCTTGGCGGACGTGCGGTCGAGGCTGGATCCGACGAAGCTTCGCTCCGACATTATCTATTGGAGCCTATGACCGACACCTCGCCGCCGAAGTCGAAGCTGAAGCTCGTCCGCATGCTCGCGTGGGTGCTCGTCGCACTCGCGATTGCCGGAATCGCCGCGTTGTTCGTCGTCCAGCGGGTCACGGTCCATCCGCCGCAAGCGACGGCGACTCAATCGACATTCGGCGGGCCGTTCACGCTGGTCGGCTCGGACGGGAAGCCGTTCTCGAGCGCGAAACTCCAAGGCAAGCCCTATGCGATGTACTTCGGTTTCACCCGCTGCGGTGACGTCTGTCCGACGGTGCTCTCGCGGATGGTCAAGCTGAGGCAGGAGGTGGGCGGCGCGGACACGTTCAACATCGTCTTCGTGACGATCGATCCGGCGAACGACGGCCCGAAAGAGGTCGGCCAATATGCAGAGCTGTTCAATTCTCCGATTATCGGCCTGACGGGCTCGCAGGCCCAGATCGACCAGGTCAAGAAGCAGTTCGGGATCTACGCTCAGCCCTCGGCGCATCCGATGCCGGGCAAGGAGATGATGCACAGCGCGGTGGTCCTGCTGTTCGACCGCGACGGCAAGTTCGTCACGACCATCGACCCTGACGAGCCCGACACCTCGGCGGTCGCGAAGCTGAGGACGTTGGTCGGCTGAGCCTTGGAACTGGCGGCGCGGCACGCCACTTCAGGTCACAATGGCTTCCTACCGGCCCGATCCTCGGCTCCTGACGCTCGGGCCCGATTTCTACGACGCCGTCGAGCCGGCGCGCTTCCCGCAATGCGTGCCGCGCTTCCTCAATCGCCGCTGGGCCGAGCGCGTCGGGTTCGAGCTCGACGAGGCGCAGTGGGCAGCGCATTTTTGCCGGTTCGAGCCGCTGTCGGACAACCTGCCCGAGCCTCTGGCGCTGCGTTACCACGGCCACCAATTCCGGGTGTACAATCCGGAGATTGGCGATGGGCGGGGCTTCACCTTCGCCGAGCTGCGCGACGATCGCGACCGTCTCCTCGATCTCGGCACCAAGGGATCGGGCCAGACGCCGTACAGCCGCCATGCCGACGGACGGCTCACGCTGAAGGGTGGCGTGCGCGAGGTGCTCGCGACCGAGATGCTCGAAGCGCTGGGCGTGAACACGTCGAAAAGCTTCGCGTTGTTCGAAACGGGCGAGCGGCTCGACCGCGGCGACGAGCCCTCCCCGACGCGATCGTCGGTCCTGACTCGCCTCAGCCACGGTCACATCCGCATCGGCACCTTCCAGCGCCTCGCCTTCTTTGGCGACCTCGACAACATCAACAAGCTCGTCCGCTACTGTCTCGAAAATCTCTATTCCGAGCAGCCGGCGAGCGATGATGCCCAGAACGCGCTTCGCCTGTTCGAGCTTGTGAGCGGGGTGACGGCAACGCTCGCCGCCTCCTATATGGCCGCCGGGTTCGTCCACGGCGTGCTCAACAGCGACAACATTAGCATCACCGGCGAGAGCTTCGACTACGGTCCATGGCGCTTCACCCAGGATTGGGACCCGGAGTTCACCGCGGCTTATTTCGACCATTACGGGCTCTACGCCTTCGGGCGGCAGCCGGAGGCGATCCACTGGGATCTCGCGCAGCTCGCCGCCTGCCTTTCGCTCGTCGCCGAAGCGCCGCCCCTCTCGGAACTGCTCAGCGGCTGGAGCGGCCGCTTCGAGGAGGCGCTGGTCGTCGCGATGATTCGTCGCCTGGGTGTCCCCGCCGGTAACGATGACCACGACCTCGCCGCGGCGCTGATCAAGGCCTTGGCGATGCGGACGCACCCGATCGACCGCATCTTCTTTGACTGGCGCGGCGGCCGCGATCCCGGTGTGGAGCGCTATCCGAGCGAGGAGTTTCGTGACCTCGCTCGGCTGCTCGCGGGTCGCGAAACGCCGCGGACCCACGCGTATTGGACCAATTCGGAGCCCTGCTCGATGCACATCGACGAGGTCGAGGCCATATGGTCGGCAATTGCCGAGAAGGACGACTGGCGGCCCTTCAACGAGAAGATTACAGCCGTCCGGCGTATGCGTGAGGCAATGGACCAAGATGCACCGGCAGGTTGACGAAAGCGCCGAGGTCGTGGACCGCGCCGCGGTGCCCGAGATGCTCGTATCAACCGATCCGGCAACGGGCGAGGAAGTCTGGTCGGGCGAGATCGGCGACGCTGCCGCCGAGGTTGCCGCGGCGCGCGCCGCTTGGCCCGCCTGGGCAGCCCATTCGGTCGCCTATCGCATGGAGGCGGTGCGGCGCTTCGCCAACGTCGTCCGCAAGAAGGAAGCCGAATTCGCCGAGGTAATCGCGCGCGAAACGGGCAAGCCCTTGTGGGAGGCGAAGACCGAAGTCGGGGCTGTGGTCAACAAGGTCCAGATCTCAATCGATGCCTATGCCGAGCGGACGCCGCAGCGGAAGATGGAGGCCGCGCTCGGTAACCGCGTCGCGGTCCGGCATAAGCCGCATGGGGTGCTGGCCGTGCTTGGCCCCTATAATTTCCCCGCTCACCTTCCCAACGGCCACATCGTCCCGGCCCTGATCGCCGGCAACGCCGTGGTCTTCAAGCCGTCGGAAAAGACGCCTGCGACGGGGGCCATGCTGGTCGAATGCTTCCATGAAGCGAAGATCGCCGAAGGCGTCGTCCGGCTCCTGGTCGGCGGGCCGGACCAGGGCCGCGCGCTGGCCGGCCAACCAGGCATCGACGGGCTGCTCTTCACCGGCTCGGCGCGCGCCGGCATGGCGCTTCACAAGCAGTTCGCCGAGACTCCGCAGAAGATCCTGGCGCTCGAACTCGGCGGCAACAATCCGCTGGTGGTTTGGCACGCGAAAGATGTCGAGGCGGCCGCCGCGATCGCCGTCCAGTCGGCCTACCTCACTGCCGGCCAGCGGTGCACCGCGGCGCGCCGGCTGATCGTCGAGGACGGGAAGGAAGGGCCTCTTCTCGACGCGATCAGCGCCCTTATCGACCGAATAATAATAGGCCAGCCGTTCGCCGACCCCCAGCCGTTCATGGGACCCGTGATCGACAACGCGGCCGCCGACCACGTGCAGGAGCAATGGCTCAACCTGATGATGAAAGGCGGCAACGCCTTGAAACGCCTTGATCGCCCGTTCCAGGAGCGACCGTATCTCACCCCCGGCCTGATCGATGTCACACAGGTCAAGGAGAGGCCCGACGAAGAAATCTTCGGGCCAGTGCTTCAGATCGTCCGCGTAAAGGATTTCGACGCGGCGATCGAGGAAGCGAACAACACACGCTACGGCCTTGCAGCGAGCCTGATCGGCGGGACCTCCGAGCTCTATGATAAATTCTGGGCGAACGTGCGTGCCGGCGTGATCAACTGGAACAAGCCGACGAACGGCGCGCCGTCGAACGCGCCGTTCGGGGGCGTGGGAATGTCTGGAAACCACCGCCCGAGCGCCTTCTACGCTGCCGATTATTGCGCTTATCCGGTCACCAGCAGCGAATCCGATCGGGCGCGCGCCGCTCTCGGCGAGGGCCTCCGCGACCCGAACATGCTGGAAGATTAGCTCGGCGCAGCCTGTCCGGCGGACAGGCGAGCAAGCGAATGTTTCAACGGCAATGGATCGGTTCAGCCGGTCCTCGCGTTCAACCGCCTGTGACCCAACGTAAATGGATCGGCACGGCCATTGGCCTTGCCCTGTGCATCGCCGCCCTCCCAGCCTGCTCGAAGAGCGGGACCTCCTCCAACCAGGCCGCCTCGAACTCCGCTGCGTCCGGCGAAATCCAGGTCGAGTGGAACAAGAAGCTCGAGCGGCAGCTGCGCGATGCGATCGCCAATGCTCCGGCGAACGGCCTCAAGCCCGATCTCTTCCTCAAAGGCGGCGAGCAGGGATCGGCGCTGACCGACGCGGCGTTGCGCTATGCCGACGCGCTCGCGCGCGGCTACAGCGACCCGAGCAAGATCTTTCCCGTCTACACTGTCCCTCGGCCGAAGACCGACGTTCGACAGGGCTTCCAGCAGGCGATGCAAAAGGGCGACCTCGCCAGCTGGTTCAACTCCCTGCCGCCGCAAACCGATGAGTACAAGGCGCTGAGCCAGGCGCATCTCCACTATCTCCAGCTCGCGCAGCAGACTCCCAACTTCCAGGCGATCCCCGACGGTGGCCCGATCAAGCCCGGAAGCCACGACAGCCGCGTCGGCGGGCTCGCTGCGGCGCTCACCGCCATGGGATATTATGGCGCCCAAGCGCAGCCGCATAACTCGGGCAAGAAGGCGCAAGCCGCGCCTGCACCGCCGCCGACTCGTTATTCTCCGCAGCTCGTGGCTGCCGTGAAGCGCCTCCAGGCCGATTTCGGGTTGAAGGCGGACGGGGTAGTCGGCGGCAACACGCTCGACGCCGTCAACCTCGGCCCCGCGGGACTCGCGCGCGAGGCGGCGATTGCGATGGAGCGGCTGCGCTGGATGGAGCGCAATCCGCCCGCCACCCGCATCGACGTCAACACCGCGGCCACGTTCCTCGATTATTGGCGCGACGGCCAGCACATGGACCGGCGAAACGTGGTTGCCGGAGAGCCCGACAAGCAGACTCCGCAGCTTCAGGCGCCGATCGTCAGCCTGGTCGCTTATCCCACCTGGACCGTTCCCAAGTCGATTGCCGAGAAGGAGATCGCAAGCAAGGGTTCCGGCTGGCTCGCGGCCAACAATTTCACGATGAAGGACGGCATGTACGTCCAGGCCTCTGGGCCAAAGAATTCGCTCGGCATCGTCAAGTTCGACATGGACGACAAGCAGTCGATCTATCTGCACGACACGCCGGCCAAAGCCTTGTTCTCCATGCCCGACCGGCATCGAAGCCACGGCTGCGTCCGGGTTCAGGATGCCGTCGCCTTTGCCAACGCGATCGCGAGCGAAGAAGGCGTGCAGGACCAGTTTCAGAAGGCCATGGCGAGCCAGAAGGAGACGTTCGTCAAACTGCCGCAGCCGATTATCGTGCGGCTTCTGTACCAAACGGCGTTCTGGGATGGGTCGCGGATCCAGTTCCGGCCGGACGTCTACGGCTGGGACGACAATGTCGCGGCTGCGCTCGGGCTGGTGCGCGGGATCAAATGGCAGCCGGTCCAGCAGAGCGGCGACATCGGACCGTAAAAACGACTGAGGGCGCCGAAGCGAACCTCGACGCCCTCATCCCCCCTCCCCGGAACGGATCGGCCGTTAGGAGCGAATCTCCGGCATGTAAGATTCGTCGGCGGCGTCGCTGAACTTGGTGATCCGGCTGTCGAACTTGAGGTGGACCTTGCCGGTCGCGCCGTGCCTCTGCTTGGCGACGATGACTTCGGCGCGGCCGTAGGCACGCCCCATCTGCTCCTGCCATTCGGCGAAGTCGGGATGGTCCTCAGGCGGCTGCTTGGCGGCGAGATAATAATCCTCGCGATAGATGAAGAGCACGATGTCGGCGTCCTGCTCGATCGAGCCGGATTCGCGAAGGTCGGACAGCTGGGGGCGCTTGTCTTCGCGCTGCTCGACCGCGCGGCTGAGCTGCGAGAGCGCGATCACGGGTACGTCGAGTTCCTTGGCCAGTTGCTTGAGGCCGCGGCTGATCTCGGAAATCTCCTGGACCCGGTTGTCGTTCGAATTGCGGCCGCTGCCCTGGAGGAGCTGAAGGTAGTCGACGACGACGAGGCCGATCCCTTTCTGGCGCTTCAGCCGGCGGGCGCGCGTCCGCAGCGCGGCTATCGTCAGCGCCGGCGTGTCGTCGATGTACAGCGGCAGTCCTTCGAGCTCGGCCGCTGCCCGGGCCAATTCCCTGAATTCCTGCTGGCTGATTCGGCCCGTCCGCAGATTCTCGGAAGTGATCCCGGACTCCTCGGCGAGGATACGCGTCGCGAGCTGGTCGGCCGACATTTCGAGGCTGAAGATGACCGCCGGCGCGCCGGCGGACTCGGAGGGTTCGAGCCCTTCGGCAATGTCGCGAACGAAGCGCCGTGCCGCAGCGACGGCCATGTTCGTGCCCAGCGCGCTCTTGCCCATGCCGGGCCGTCCGGCAGCAACGATCAGGTCCGACTTGTGCAGCCCGCCCATCTTCGTGTTGAGGCTTTCAAGGCCGGTGGTGTAGCCGGACAGGTGGCCGCCGCTGTTGAGCGCGCGCTCGGCCATGGCGACGGCGAGCTTGGCGGCCTCGGAGAAGGACTTGGCCCTGCCCTCGGCTCCCCCCTCCTCGGCCACCTTGTACAACTCGGTCTCGGCGCGCTCGATTTGAGCGAGGGGGGCAACGTCCTCACTCGTGTCGAGCGCGCCTTCGACCAGGTCGCGACCAACGCCAATCAGTGCACGGAGCAACGCCAGATCGTAGATCTGGTGGGCGAAGTCCCTTGCCCCAATTACGGCCGCGCCCGATCCAGTTAACTGCGCCAAATATGCGGCGCCGCCAACCTCTTTTATCGATTCATCCGCCTCGAAAAGCGGGCGCAACGTCACGGGATTTGCAACTCGGTTCGAATCCGTAAGCTTTAGAATGGCTTCGTAGATGCGACCGTGGAGCGGCTCGAAAAAATGGTGCGGCTGCAATTTGAGCTGGATGTCCTCGACCAGCCGGTTGTCGACCATCAGAGCGCCCAAAAGGGCCGCTTCGGCTTCGACATTTTGCGGGAGGAGCTGAGTGCCCGATTCCAACGCGGACTCGGCGATGCGGATAACTTCGGCCATGACGATCCTCTAGGCGTGTCGCGGCCCCACACCCAACGAGAACATATGTAGCACGTTTGTGGATAGCTTGTGCACGAAATGCACAGCCGTCCGCAGGAAGTGCCGAATTCGCGCGTCGCTTCCCATCCACAGAAATAATCGCGGCCAAATTGCTGGCGTCGGAACGTCCGGTTAGGCACTCGCAATGGCGATTTTATCGGACCGCTGGATTCGCGAGCAGGCGCAGGCGCACGGAATGATCGAGCCGTTCGTCGAGGCGCAGCGGCGCGAGGGCTGCATCAGCTACGGCCTGTCGTCCTACGGCTACGACGCGCGGGTCTCGAACCACTTCAAGATTTTCACCAATGTCGATTCGGCGACGGTCGACCCGAAGGATTTCGCGTCGAACAGCTTCGTCGACCGAACCACCGATGTCTGCATCATCCCGCCCAACAGCTTCGCGCTCGCCCACACGGTCGAATATTTCCGGGTGCCGCGCGACGTGATGGTGATCTGCCTCGGCAAATCGACCTATGCGCGCTGCGGAATCATCGTGAACGTCACGCCGCTCGAGCCCGGCTGGGAGGGCCATGTGACGCTCGAGTTCTCGAACACCACACCGTTGCCCGCAAAGGTCTACGCGAACGAGGGCGCATGCCAGTTCCTCTTCCTCCAGGGCAACGAGCCGTGCGAGGTGAGCTACGCCGACCGCGCGGGCAAATATATGGGCCAGAAGGGCGTGACCCTGCCGAAGCTGTGACCGTCGACGAAGCCGAACGCCTCGACGCATCGGACCCGCTCGCTTTCGCGCGGGACCGGTTCCGCGTTCCAGACGGAGTCATTTACCTCGACGGCAATTCGCTGGGCGCCCTGCCCGCAGCAGCTCCGGCCGCGCTGGCGAACGCCGCCGAGCGCCAGTGGGGCGAAGACCTGATCGCCAGCTGGAACAAGCATGGCTGGATCGACTAGCCGGCGACGCTCGCGGCGAAGCTTGCGCCGATCGTCGGAGCGAAGCCGAACGAGCTGCTGATCGCAGATTCGACCAGCGTATGCCTGTTCAAGCTGCTCGGCGCGTCGGTGCGCGCGCGGCCGGGCCGCAACACGATCGTGAGCCAGGAGGCGAACTTCCCGACGGACCTCTACGTAGCGCAGGGACTCTCCGAGATGCTTGGCCTTGATCTGCGGGCCGTCCCGGCAGTCGAGGTGCTGCGGGCGATCGGCGCCGACACCGCCGTCGTCACCCTCACCCACGTCGATTATCGCAGCGGCTCTGTGCACGACATGCGCGCGATCAACGAGGCGGCCCACGCGGCCGGGGCGCTGGTGGTCTGGGACTTGTCGCACAGCGCCGGGGCGATCGAGCTCGACCTCGACGGCAGCGGCTGCGACCTCGCCATCGGCTGCGGCTACAAATATCTGAACGGCGGGCCCGGCGCGCCGGCGTTCATTTACGTCGACGAGCGCCTTCAGGACGAGCTCGCCAACCCGCTCCAGGGCTGGATGGGTCACGCGGAGCCATTCGCGTTCGTGGACGAATACCGGCCGGCCGCCGGAATTCTCAACTTCCTGACGGGCACTCCGTCGATCCTCGCCTTGGCCGCGCTCGATGCGGGGATCGGCACGTTCGATGGCATTTCGATGCGCGACGTGCAGGCCAAGTCGCGCAAGCTGTCGCAGCTGCTTGTTGAGGAGGTGGAGGCACGCTGCAGCGGGGAAGTCCGGCTTGCGTCGCCCCGCGACCCCGCTGAACGCGGCAGCCACGTCGTCTTCGCCCATCCGGAAGGCTATGCGGTGATGCAGGCGCTGATCGCGCACGGGGTCATCGGCGACTTTCGTGCGCCCGATTTGATGCGGTTCGGCTTCACGCCGCTCTACACGCGTTATTCCGACGTCATCCGCGCAGTCGAAATCCTCGCCGAAATCCTCGCCTCACGCGAATGGGACCGGCCGCGCTTCAGGCAGCGCGCCAGAGTTACCTGATCGGCGCGTTCCTCAGCCTTGCGGCGTCGACGCTCCACGGACCTGGCCCAGCGCCGGCGAGATAGAGGAAGATGAAGCACAGCAGGATCGCATTCTCGCCCATGTTCGCGGCCGGCCAGAAGCCCTTCGGGAAGTGGCCGATGAAATAGGCGAAGGCCATTTCGCCCGAAGCGACGAACGCGGCGAGGCGCGTGAACAGGCCGATCGTCACCAACGTGCCGGTGATGATCTCGATCGCACCTGCGGCCATCAGCATCGGCGTCAGAGGATGGACCGGGAAGGGCACTGGAAAGGCGAAATATTTGGACAGCCCATGCTCTAGAAAAAGCAGTCCGGTCACGATCCTCAAGATCGAGAGCAGCTGCGGCTGCCAGCGCGAAAGCCACGGCAATTCCATAAGGCATCTCCCGAAATGTGGTGGAGCTTACCGGCCGCCACGTCCGGCCGCCAAGTGTCAGGCGTGTGCCCGCTCGCCCTGCTTCTGCTGCGCGGAATGGGCGGCATCGTCGGCGAGCGCGGCACGCGAGCGATGGATCATGTCGACCCAATCGTGGAACGCGTGAGCGAGCTTGGTCACCAGCTCCTTCAACGGTCCGTCCTTCAGCATTCCGTTGTCGTCGAAGCTGTCGTCGCTGACATTGCCGAGATAGGCCTCCGGCTGCTGCATTACCGGCATGTTGAGGAACACGCAGGATTGGCGGATCTGATGATTGCTGCCGAAGCCGCCGATGCTGCCCGGCGAGACTGTGACGATTGCAGCCGGCTTACGATCCCACACGCTTTGGCCGTACGGCCGCGATCCCACGTCGATCGCATTTTTGAGCACGCCGGGCATGCCGCGGTTATACTCCGGGCTGACGAACAGCACCCCGTCCTTGTCGCGGATCTGGTCGCGGAAGCGCACATAGGCTTCCGGCTGTTGCGGCAATGAATCGTAATCCTGGTTGTAGAGCGGCAGGTCGCCGATTTCGATCATCGAGCAGTCGAGGTTGTCGCCGCGGATCGCGCAGATCGAGCGCGCCATCTTCCGGTTGAGGCTGCCTTCGCGCAGGCTGCCGACGATGATCGCGATTTTGTACGGCATAGTGGTGCTCCTTGCTCGCACTGCTCAATCCCCGAGGGCGCGCGAAAGTTGCTACAGCCTGAGCCCGGAGCTCGTGAAAAGCAGGACCACAACCAGCACGGCGATGACGATCAGCAGGGCGGTCTTCACCCGCCGGTGACGCGCCCTCAAGTCGAGGTCATAAGCGACGACGTCGAGCCAGTAGGAGCCCGGTCCCGCCTCACGGATGATTCCGCGCCTCGCCATCCGGTCGAACTGGCGCTGTTCGAATCCATTGGATGGATCGAACGAAACGGCGCGGTCGGGACGCACGGCATCGTTGCTGAAGAAATGGTGCTGGATCTCGCGTCGCGCCCGCGCAACGAGCGCTGCAGCTGCAGTGGCCATCGGTTTCCCTCCTGTTTCAGCCGGAGCCTAGCGGCTCAGCGGCGACGTGAGGAGTGCCGAATGTTCGGCGGCCTGCCGCTCCGGCCGCCGGTCCGAACCCGATCGCGCCGCTGCGGGGCTGTCGGCGCGCTTCCCTGCCGGTCGGGAAGCTCGAACCGCAGCGAGCCCGAGACTGGATTGGCTTCCGCGATCCGAAGCTTCAACTTCTGTCCTTGTCTGTAAGTCGTGCCGCTGTCCTCGCCGACGAGCTGCTGCGCCTTCTCGTCGTAGCGGAAATATTCGTCGCCGATGGTCGAAACTGGCACCAGTCCGTCGCCTCCGAAGCCGACCACCGTCGCGAAGAAGCCGAACGGCTGCACGCCGGTGATCCTGCACAGGACCACCTGCCCAATTTGGTCGGCGAGGTAAGCGGCGACATAGCGGTCGACCGTCTCGCGTTCCGCCTCCATCGCTCGGCGTTCGAGCCGCGAGCTCTGCTCGCCGATCTCGTCGAACTTCTCCGCGTCGGCCGGCGGAAGGCCGCCTTCCCCCAGCCTGTAGGCGCTGACCAGGCCGCGGTGAACGAGCAGGTCGGCATAACGGCGGATCGGCGAGGTGAAGTGCGCGTAGGTCGGTAGCGCCAGCCCGAAATGCCCGAGCCGCTCGGGCCCATAGCGCGCCTGCATCTGCGTCCGCAGCAGCTGCTCCATGATCTCCGGCCGGCTGTCGGAGTCGCCGACGCGCTCGAGGATTCGGTTGAAGGTCGCCGGCCTGATTACCTGGCCGAGCGTGAACTCGATTCCGAAGGTCTCGAGATAGTCCTTGAGCGCCTCGAGCTTCTCGCGGCTCGGCGGCTCGTGGACGCGGTACATCACCGGCGACTTCTTCGCTTCCAGCGCGCGCGCCGCGGCGACGTTGGCCGCGATCATGAAATCCTCGACCAGCCGGTGCGCATCGAGCCGTTCGCGCGGCGCGACCGATTCGATGCGTCCCTTCTCGTCGAGCACGACCTGCCGCTCGGGAAGGTCGAGCTCCAACGGCTCGCGCTTGTTTCTCGCCGCAAGCAGCGCGCGCCAGCAGCCCCACAGCGGCTTCAATGCCCCCTCGACGAGCTCGCTCGGCACCGGCCCTTCCACTTCGGGCATCCAGCACACCGGCGACGCGACCTCGACCCGCTCTTACTCCGACGCGTCGATCGCCGCCTGCGCATCCTCATAAGCGATGTTCGCGGCGACGCGGATCTTCGCTCGAGTGAACCGCCAGCCCTTGAGGGTCCCGTCCCTGGCGATCGTCAGATGGCAGGCAAGCGCCGCGCGGTCCTGCCCTTCCTTCAGCGAGCAAATGTCCGCCGACAGCTCTTCGGGGAGCATCGGGACCACCCGGTCCGGGAAATAGACGCTGTTCCCGCGCGCCCGGGCCGCCTTGTCGAGCGCGCTGTCGGGCCGGACATAGAAGCTGACGTCGGCAATCGCGACGATCGCCTTCCATCCGCCCTTGTTGTCCTCGTCCTCGTCGCGGGCGGCCCAGATCGCGTCGTCATGGTCGCGGGCGTCGGCCGGGTCGATCGCGACGATCGGCAGATGAGTCAGGTCCTCGCGCTCGCCGAGCGGAAGCTTGGCGACGCGCCTTGCCTCTTCGAGCGCGGCATCGCTGAACTCGTGCGGAAGCTCATATTTGTGGATCGCGATCAGGCTGAAGCTCTTCGGCGCGAATGGGTCGCCGAGGACCGCATCGACCCGCGCGCTCACCCGCCCACGCTGGCCGGAGACTTCGCACAGCACCAGGTCGCCCGCCTCCCCATCGCCGACGTCGCTTATGGGCAGCTCGCGGCGCTCCTTCTTCTCGACCGGTGTCAGCCAGAACCGCGTGCCTTCTTGCCGGAGCACGCCGAGCACCAGCTCCTGCTTCTTCGCGAGCTTCTTGAGCGGATGCGCGACGAACTTATCGCCGCGCTCCTCGGTCCGGGCGAGCACCCGGTCGCCGATTCCGAGCGCGCCGCGCCGTTCCTTTTCGATGATCCGGAGCTTGGGCGCGGGGGTGTTGGCCTCCCAATGCTCGGGCTGTCCGAAGACATGTCCGCTGTCGTCCACGTCGACGATCTTCAGCACGGTCACGCGCGGAATGCCGCCGACCTGGTTGAACGCACGCCCGCGCGAGGTCTCGATCAGTCCCTCGTCGGCCATGTCGTTGAGGAGCTTCTTGAGCTTGATCTTGGCGTCGCCGCGGATTCCGAACGCCCGCGCAATCTCGCGCTTGCCGGCGGGCTGGTCCGACGTCGCGACGAAGTCGAGGATCTGCTTTCGGGTGGGAAGCTCGGCGGAGCGCTTGCGGACCATGGCGAGGACCTAAACGCGCCTAGCGCAGCTGGCTATCCTTGCTGCCGCGGCGGTTGATGGTCGAATGGACAACGGCCTTGTCGCGTTCCGACTGGCAGGCGACGCAGGTGCGGACGCCGGGCAGCGCATCGCGCCTTTTCTTCGGGATCGGCTCGCCGCAATCGTCGCATTCCTCCGCGCTTTCGCCCTTCGGCGTCAGCGCCCGCGCGCGAAGGACGGCGTCCTTCACCGTGTCCTCGATCTGGTCCTGAACCGCGCCGTCGCGCGTCCATCCGCCGGCCATTCCTAGTCTCCAGCCTTCTTTGCAGGCGCAATATAGGGATGGAACGCACCGCCCGGCACCGCGGATGCGACCGGGCTTTCGAAGCCGTCCTTGCTGACCGAAGAGACTCCGAACACCCAATCGTCGACTCGGATGTGGGCGAGAACCGCCTTGCACTCGGTCGCGCACTCGCTCGCTGGCATTGCGCGCGAGACCTGCCACTGGTTGGCGTCCGTTCGGCGCCAGCGAATCTCGTAACGCGCAGCGGTTGGCACAGGCGCCCACGTCAGCGTCGTATCCGTGCTGACTGCCCCTTCGACCTTGGGCGAGGGCGGCGGCGGCGCGCTCGCGATTGACGCCAGCGCCGCGACGTTCAGCTTTGTCATCTTGGCGAGATAGGGGAAATCGACATGGTCGATCGTATCGCCGTAGCTGATCCCGTTTTCGGTTCTCAAATCCTGGTGCTGCCAATTGTAATTCTCGATCGCGACGTTGAGCCGCGCAGCCGGATAGCCGAGCTCGAGGAATGGGATGTGGTCGCCGCCGCGGCCGAAGCGGTCGGTGCGCCAGATCTGGCGAAGGTCGAGCCCGATGTGTAGCCGGTCGGCGAGGCTGTCGAGGAAGCGCGAGATGTTTCGTGACGGGGCGTCATTCTCACCGCCGAGCGCGTGGGTTGCGTCCATGAGCTCGACCTCGCCCTGCGAGCGCGGCCCTTCGGAGAGGACGCGCGCATGGGTCGAATCGCACAGGCCGTCGGAGCCGCAGGTGCTGCCAATGATGTCGTTGTTGATGTCGGTAACGACGTTCCAGCCCTGCGCCTTCGCATAGTTGGCGAGGACCTTCGCGCCGTAAAGCCCCTGTTCCTCGCCCGACACCGCCGCATAGACGATCGTGCCGGGAAACTTGTGTTTGGAGAGCACGCGCGCCGCCTCCATCACGGCGGCGACGCCGGACCCGTCATCGTTCGCTCCGGGCGCGTCCGCTGTGAAGTTCATGACGTCCGAAACGCGGCTGTCGATATGGCCGGTGACGATCACCACATCGTTCGGCCGCTCCGTCCCTCGCTGGATCGCGACCATGTCGCAGACCGGCGTCGGGGTAGGAATGCGCGATCCGGTCACCGTCTCGCACGGGCGCACCGTCGGAAGGCCGAAGCTCTCGAACTCGCCCTTGGTCCAATTAAGCGCCGCGCCGATCCCACGATGAGGGTCGGTCTGCGACGACAAGGTGTGCCGCGTCCCGAAGCTCACCAGCGTCTCGATCGTCTGCCTCAGCTGGGCCTGGCTTACAGGCGCGATGATCGCCCGGAGCCTTGAGTCGGGAGACGGCGGCGCCGCGGCGCCGATCAGGCTGACGCACATCAAGATCGCGATTTGGCGCATTCGACTCTCCGTCACGGGCACTCCGGCAACTGGCATTTGCCGCTGCCGGGGTCTAGGGGAGCCGCGACCCCAAGACAGCACAATGAGGACGCGTAACATGCTTCGCAGCATCGACCATTTCATCGCCGGTTCCACCTTCGCTTCGGGCGAGCGGCAGGGCGATGTGTTCGATCCCAACCAGGGCCAGGTCCAGGCCAACGTCCGATTCGGGACCTCGGCCGACCTCCAGAAGGCAGTGGATGCGGCGAAGGCTGCCCAGCCGGCATGGGCTGCGACGAACCCGCAGCGCCGCGCCCGAGTCATGTTCAAGTATCGCGAGCTGGTCGAGAAGAACATGGACGAACTCGCCCGCCTGCTCAGCTCAGAGCACGGCAAGGTCCTCGCCGACGCCCGCGGCGACGTCCAGCGCGGGCTCGAAGTGATCGAATATGCGTGCGGCATCCCGCAGGCGTTGAAGGGCGAATATACGCAGGGCGCCGGCACTGGAATTGACGTCTATTCGATGCGCCAGCCGCTCGGCATCGGCGCGGGCATCACCCCGTTCAACTTCCCGGCGATGATCCCGATGTGGATGTTCGGAATGGCGATCGCCTGCGGCAACGCCTTCATCTTGAAGCCCTCCGAGCGCGATCCGAGCGTTCCGGTGCGCCTCGCCGAGCTGATGAAGGAAGCCGGCCTTCCCGACGGCATCCTCAACGTCGTCCACGGCGACAAGGAAATGGTCGACTCGATCCTCGA
>Ga0157371_10002322_pt1 | contig 18276 bp, 13 predicted proteins | sample C45metaG_FD_113462 | JGI IMG/M metagenome (GOLD analysis project Ga0157371, IMG submission 113462) | Corn rhizosphere microbial communities from Kellogg Biological Station, Michigan, USA - C4-5 metaG | ecosystem: Host-associated > Plants > Roots > Rhizosphere > Soil | place: USA: Michigan...
CTTTAGCCAGATCCGCCAGTTTGAGGTCCAGCACACCACTTTGCTGGGTTCCCTGGATATCACCCGGCCCGCGAAGCTGCAGGTCGATCTCCGAGATCTCGAAGCCGTTGTTTGTCTTCACCATGGTGTCCAGTCGCACTTTCCCCTCCTTGCTGAGCTTATTGCCTGACATCAGGATACAAAAGGACTGTTCGGCACCACGGCCGACCCTTCCGCGGAGCTGGTGCAGTTGGGATAGCCCGAATCGCTCTGCGTTCTCAATGATCATAATGGAAGCATTCGGCACATTGACACCCACCTCAATTACGGTGGTGGCAACCATGATCTGGCTTTTGCCATCTATGAACTTCTGCATTTCAAACTGCTTATCGGCATTTTTCATCTGCCCGTGGACAATGCTGATCTGGAATTCAGGTAAAGGGAACTGGTAGCTGAGCTGTTCGATTCCTGCCTCCAGGTGTAATAGGTCAAGCTTCTCGCTTTCTTTGATCAACGGATAGACCACATAGACCTGGCGGCCTTTTTTAATCTCCTCGCGCATGAAACCAAACATCCGGAGGCGCTGACCTTCGAACAGGTGACGGGTAACGATGGGCTTTCTGCCGCTGGGTAATTCATCGATCATGGAGACATCCAGATCACCGTAAAGCGTCATTGCAAGCGTGCGGGGAATGGGGGTTGCAGTCATTACCAAAATATGCGGCGGAACGGAATTCTTTTTCCAGAGCTTGGATCGCTGTTCGACGCCAAAACGGTGTTGTTCATCAATGACAACCAGGCCGAGGTTTTTAAACTGTACCTTATCTTCAATCAGGGCATGGGTGCCCACTAGAATAGAGATTTCTCCGGTTTCAAGTTGCGCATGTAAATCCACCCGTTGCTTTTTGGACGTACTACCTGTCAGAATGGCTACTTTGACAAGTTTGTCACCCAAGAGTGACACCAATGACGCATAATGCTGACGGGCTAGGATCTCCGTTGGAGCCATCATACAGGCCTGATAACCGTTATCATTGGCGAGGAGCATACTCATTAATGCCACGACCGTTTTCCCACTGCCAACATCTCCTTGAACCAGGCGGTTCATTTGAACACCGCGCTGCGTATCAATGCGGATCTCTTTGATGACCCGCTTTTGAGCGTTTGTAAGCTCAAAAGGCAAGATATCGTTATAGAAAGTATTGACGTTATGCCCAACCGTATTGAAGAGTGCGCCGCGGAACTTCATACTGCGCATTTGCTTGCTATGCAGCATCTGGAGCTGAAGGAAGAACAATTCCTCAAACTTCAGCCTGCGTTCAGCATTTTGAAGGGAAGTTGCAGAATCCGGAAAATGAATGTTTAGTAAGGCATCCCGTTTACTGATCAACTTATATTTTTCCAGAACATAGCCTGGTATATTCTCGTAGATCTCACGCAGATGCTGCTCCAGGATCGCGCTTTGAAGCTTCTGAATGCCTTTACTGTCGAGAAACCGCTTTTTTAACTTCTCTGTAGAATTATAGATCGGTTGTAAAGTCAAATTTCCCGTGGCCGTGTTTGGGCGGGGGTAGTTCTCCAGATCCGGGTGGGATATGCTGAAAACACCGTTAAACAAGGTAGGCTTGCCAAAGGCGATGTACACCTTGCCGCGCATCACATTTTCATCGACCCACTTCAGGCTCTGAAACCAGACCAGTTCGATGGTGCCGGTTTCGTCGGTAAACTTAGCAACGATCCGCTTTTTATGTTTTTCACCGATCATCTCCTTTCCGGTAATGCGGCCAACAATCTGCACAAGTGGCAGATCAGCATGGAGTGTATTGATCTTGTAGAATCTTGTACGATCTATATACCGGAAAGGATAATAATCCAGCAGTTGCTTGTACGTAAAAATGCCCAACTCCTTTTTTAGCAGTTCGGCACGGGAAGGACCAACACCTTTAAGGTATTCTATAGGAGAATCTAAAGTTGCTGTATACAAGACGGCGTTGTTGTGAATAGATTAGGCTTTATAGGCCGTGGCAGAGATTTCTACATTGACCCCTTTTGGCAGACCTTTGACAGCTACAGTTTCGCGTGCAGGGAAGTCTTTACTGAAATAAGAACCATAAATTTCATTTACTTCAGCAAATAAGCTCATGTCAGACAGAAAGATCGTGATCTTAATGATGTGCTCAAAACCATATCCGGCTTCAAGAAGCACCGCATTCAGGTTTCGCATAACCTGGTTGGTTTCCACTTTAATGGAGCTTTGGTTTAGCTCTCCAGTTGCGGGATTGATGGCGATCTGACCGGAAAGAAAAAGAAATCCATTTGCGGCAACAGCCTGACTATATGGGCCAATTGGCTCCGGAGCGTTCTCTGTGTAAATAACTTGCTTCATTTTAAGAATAGGGTTTGTATGAGCTTCCAAATGATACCCAGCAGAAAAATGGTGATCGCCAGCGCATTGATCGCATGCATAATGCGAAGGTTAATGTTGGTTGGCCGGTTCGGATCTTTCTTTCTGAAGAAGTACATAAGGCAAATATAAAATAATTAAGAGTAGACTGAAAAGGTACTGTTTAAGACAGCAAAAATCAGGCACAAAAAAAAGCGAGCTTCGAATATCGAAGCCCGCCTTTTGATTTATTTAACCTTGTATTATAATCTTGAAGATTCAACACGACGGTTTTGGATACGACCTTCTTCAGTGTCGTTTGAAGCAATTGGGTTAGCTTCACCATAACCTTTAGCAGTGATCTGGCTAGAATTAACACCAGAGTTTACTAAGTAAGTTTTAACAGAGTTAGCTCTGTCTTTAGACAACTTCATATTATATGCAGCAGTACCTTCGCTTGAAGCATAACCTTTAAGGGAAGCTTTACCACCGTTTTCACGTAATGAAGAAGACAATTTGTCTAAGATTGGATAAGATTCAGTTTTAAGAACTGAAGAGTTGAATTCGAATTGGATAGGCTCAAATCCTGTTACCGCTGCAGCGCTATCAGCTTGCATTTTAGGTAGAGGACATCCTGAACCATCAACTGCAGTACCTGCAGGAGTTCCAGCACATTTGTCAAATTGATCAGCTACTCCGTCACCATCAGTATCTTTTTTCAAGTCTTCGATAGAACGCTCTACGTTAGATACACGGTTTTTAAGTGCTTCAACTTCTTGACGCAATGAAGGATCTTTCAATTCATCATACATCAAAGCAAGTGGGTTAACCCATTCTAAAGCAGGTTTTGCTTTTGAACCTAGAGAGAACTCAAGACCAGCATATCCGTAAGAGAACTTATCTTTAGTTGTTGCTTTAGCATAAACTCCATCTAAGTTATCTCCATCAAGGAAGTGCATAGTGTAACCTAAGTTAAAGGCAACACGGTCAGATACTTTAAATTTAACACCTGCTCCAACTGGGATATAGGCTTCTTTAACGTATTTCTTGTCTCTTGTATCACCAGCTTGATCTTTCCAGTCAGTAACAGTTCCGCTAGTAGCAACAGTAGAAGGTGCATAAGCAACCAAACCGTAACCAGCAGATACGTAAAAGTTAACAGAGTTCTCACGACGTAGGAAGTCAACAGTAGCAACGTTAACAACACCTCTTAAGTCAGCAGCGTAACCCAATTCAGTTTCGAAAGATCTAACACCGAATTGTGAACCGTTTGCAGCATCTTTGTTAGTTCCAGAAATTTTTCCGCGGAAAATGTTTCCTTCTAATGCAAATGCATGACCCAATTGTTTTTTCAAGGAAATGCCGTAACCTAAGTTAACATCAGCATTTGTGAAATCATTAGATCCGCCGATAGCTAAGAACGGAGACAATACACCGGCATTAACACCGAATGACCAAGTTCTGTACTGGCCTCTTCCGCCAAATACCTTGGCCGAAGAAGTAGTCATGGTAGAATCTTGAGCGCTAGCGAGCGTAGTAGCGCCCATCAAAGCAACAAAAGAAACTGCTAGACCTTTTTTTAAGGTAGAGTAATTCATAATTTTCTTTTTTTTAAGGTTAAACATTTTAATTGTAAAATTTTTTGTGTAGCAAAATTAAACAAAAATTTAATTTCTCAAAGTCATATACAAACTCTGTTCCAAACTGGGATGATGGCAGTAATATGTAGGCTTAAAGGAAGCATTAGAGGTACAATCACGGATTCAAGGGGCAATTACGGCCGATACACACATTATCACACTTCCTGATTGGTTGCGTTTAAAGCGCATTTTCAGGCTGACTTGCAGATTGGTATTAGCTTATATACAGTAAGTCCTAATTTTAAGACATAGTTATTAACATTTATCTCCATGTGTCAATAAACCTATAAATATTAAAATCAATTTCTCGCGATGCCAATTTTATATCGTTTAATAGGCGCGACTTATCAATATGTTTGGTTTTCTCATGTTGAAGCAGTTTAAATGCTTTTTCGGCCATTAAGAAGGGCTTACGGGAGTTATTGACTTCAGCAGGTGTCTTCAGCCAGGTACATAAATCGGTAACTCCGATCTTTTTGTCGGCTACGGTACTGAAAACCGGGATGGGTGGATTCTGGTGGGCAACTAATTTCTTTAAGTTATTAGCAAACTGGCCAGCACCTTCGCGGTCTGCCTTATTCACCGTAAATGCCTGTGCGACTTCCATTAATCCAGATTTAATATGCTGGATCTCGTCTCCAGATTCCGGAACCAGGACCACTACTGTACGATCTGCGAGACCGGCAATTTCCAGTTCAGACTGCCCCACACCTACAGTTTCAACGAAGATGAAGTCGAATTCTGCAGCCCGCATGACATCAACAAGCTCTATTGTTTTTGTGGAAATACCTCCCAAAGCGCCCCTTGTTGCAACAGAACGAATGAAAACGCGCGGATTGTTGAACTGTTGAGACATCCGGATCCGGTCGCCGAGCAATGACCCGAAGTTGAATGGTGAGGTGGGATCAACTGCTAAAATGGCTACTTTACTACCTTCTGAGGTTAATTCTTCGACAATAGCATTGACCAAGGTGCTCTTTCCTGCACCCGGAGGACCTGTTATGCCGAACACGGGCGTGTTGGCTTTTGCAGTCAGGGACCTCAACAACTCCGCGGATCCCTCGAGCTCATTCTCAACAAGGGTTAAGGCACGGGCAAGCGCGATAAAATTTCCTTGTTTAACACCAGCGAGAAGGTCAGCGGTGGATTGCATAGAAAAACGGGTTTAGTTAACGTATATATAGATGCAAAGAAATGCATTTATATGAATAATGCGTATCGGGCTGTCAACATAAGCAATTAAACTCCGTTATTTGCAGTTTCAAGTGCCGCGTCACTGTTCATAGACCTTATGCCAATTCCAAAGATCATCCATCAGACATTTAAAACGGCAAAACTGCCGCTGATCACCAGGTGGCATATTTCCCGGCTTAGAAAAAATAATCCAGATTATACCTATGCCTTTTACGATGACGCGCAAATAGAGACTTTCCTGAACAGGTATTTTGACAAAGATACCCTGGAACTCTACCGGCTCCTGAATATTGGTGCTGCAAAGGCAGATTTTTTTCGCTATGCTGTACTATATATAAAAGGTGGCGTTTACCTGGATGTGGACAGTTCCATTAAGGGCAGTTTAAACGACTTCATCCGGGCGGAGGATCAGGCGATCATCTCCCACGAAAGAAATCCAGGGCTGTATGTACAATGGGCGCTCGTTTACGAACCTGGTCATCCTTTCCTGAAAAAGACCCTGGAGTTTATACTGGAAAACATCCGGGAGAATAAATACCCGCACGATGTACACAAAATGACCGGACCAACCGTTTATTCAGCAGCTATCGATGCTTGTTTAAAAGAAGATCCAGCTGTACCCCATCGGATTCTGGGCTTTGATTACAATGGGCATTTGAAGTTTAAATATCCATTAAGCAAGCTGATGTATAATAAAGGTGAGCACTGGAAGAAGTTGCAGCAAACCCGGCCGGTGTTGCGGGCGCGGAATAAGCAAGAATAAAGCGTTACAAGCACATACATGAAAGTATCAGGATTTACATTTATAAGGAATGCAGTAAAAAACGATTATCCGGTTGTTCAAGCCATTGAGTCTATACTCGCGCTTTGTGACGAGTTTATTGTTGTGGTCGGCAATTCCGATGACGGTACCCGAAAACTCATTGAGGATATGGCGTCCGATAAGATAAAGATCCTGGATTCAGTTTGGGATGATTCCCTGAAGGAAGGTGGACGGGTGTTCGCTGTAGAAACCGACAAAGCTTTTGCCGCGATTGATCCGGAAAGTGATTGGGCGTTTTACATTCAGGGCGATGAGTTGGTGCATGAACAATATCATCCCTTGATCCGTCAGGAGATGGAACTTAATTTAGACAAGCCCGAGATTGAGGGACTGCTATTTAAATACATTCATTTTTACGGATCATACGAGTACGTTGGTGATTCCAGGCGATGGTACCGCCGGGAAATCCGTTTACTTAAAAACATCAAAGGCATCCAATCCTACCGGGATGCGCAAGGGTTTCGACTTGATGGCCGAAAAATCCAGGTAAAGCTTATTGACGCTTACATTTACCATTATGGCTGGGCGAAGCCACCACAGGGACTGAACAACAAGATCCGGAACTTTAACTCCTACTACCACGATGAGAACTGGATGGAAGAACATATGCCGGAAACGTATGAGTTTGACTACAGCAATGCTGATCGCCTGGTAAAATTTACAGGTAGCCACCCGATAGTGATGCAAAAGCGCATCGACCTCACAGGCTGGAAGATTGATCTCGGCACAAAGCCACTCCAAAAAGATATGGACTTGCGCAGAAAAATACTGCAAAAAATTGAAGACTGGACAGGCTGGAGAATTGGTGAATACCGGAACTATAAGATTGTAGCGAAGTAAATGTCTGAACGCTTCGGAAAGCAGGGAACAGGAAGGCAGATAAAAAACACGTAACTTTGAGAAATTTTAATCCTTAATGAAGATTTATTTTCGATTACTTTCCTTTGCAAAGCCGATAGAAAAATTTGCGATTCCTTATATTATTGCAACGCTGTTATCTGTCTTTTTCAACACGTTCAATTTTACCCTGCTTTCGCCCCTCCTTGATACGCTGTTCGTACAACCGGATCAGGAACCTGTGAAGCCGAATTTGATGGAAAAAGCGACTTCAACATTCGACTTTCTTGGACAATTCAAAGACTATATCAACTATTCTATAAACTCAAATGGAAAGTCAGAAACCCTGCAGATTGTTTGTGCGGTTATCCTGATATCTGTTCTACTTTCAAATCTGTTTCGCTACTTGTCCCAGCGGTTTATGGAAGACCTACGGGTACATACACTTCTGAACTTACGGAAGTCGGTATTCAACAATGTAATCGATCTGCATATTGGCTACTTCAATAACGAGCGCAAGGGCGATATCATTTCTAAGGTTGCCTCAGACGTCCAGGTCGTACAATTTACAGTGACCAATACCTTGCAGGTTGTTTTTAAAGAACCGCTGCAGTTGATCTTCTATGTAGCGGTTCTATTAAGCATCTCGGTTAAGCTGACACTTTTTGCCCTGTTGGTTATTCCGGTCTCCGGATTTATCATCAGTAAGATTGTAAAGCGCCTGAAGCAGCAGGCTACTGAAGCGCATGAATCTTTTGCAAAAATGATCGGCTTTCTGGATGAATCACTAAGTGGGATCAAGATTGTTAAGGCTTTCAATTCAACAGAACGCACGAAAGAAAAGTTCCAGAAAGAAAACGAGCATTATTCAAACATCAATCGAAAGATGGTTCGCCGGCAACAGTTGGCTTCACCGGTCTCTCAATCCTTAGGGGTATTGGTTGTGGTACTCATTGTTCTCTATGGCGGAAATCTGGTTATCAGTGGGAGCAAGGAGTTTTCGCCATCAGAATTCATTATGTACATCGCCATATTCTCACAAGTGATGCAGCCTGTAAAGGCTATCAGTGATTCATTCAGCAGCATTCACACGGGTATTGCCGCAGGAGAACGTGTACTTGACCTGATAGACACCAAGCCAGCACTAACCGACAAACCCGATGCAGTTGAACTCAAAGGATTTCAAAACGGTTTGGCGTTTGACAAGGTGAATTTCTTTTATGGTGAACGTCAGGTACTGAAGGACATCACCCTAACTATAGAAAAAGGAACAACGGTGGCCCTGGTTGGCCCTTCAGGCGGTGGAAAGAGCACGATTATGGACTTGATCCCGCGTTTTAATGATCCGGCTTCTGGTTCCATAAAAATAGATGGTATCGACTTACGGGATTTACGAGTAGATAGCTTACGTACCCAGATGGGCACAGTAAACCAGGAATCATTTTTGTTTAATGATACCATATTTAACAATATTGCCTATGCAACTCCGGGGGCAACAGAAGAGCAGGTCATTGCGGCAGCTAAGATTGCCAATGCACATGAGTTTATTCTGAATTCAGATCAGGGTTATCAGACGTATGTGGGCGACCGTGGAAACAGGCTATCAGGCGGCCAAAGACAGCGGATCTGTATTGCACGTGCTGTACTGGCTAACCCACCGATTATGTTGCTGGATGAAGCAACGTCTGCCTTAGATACCGAATCGGAGAAACTTGTACAGGATGCCTTGAACAATCTGATGAAAAACCGTACATCAATTGTGATTGCACACCGACTGAGTACCATACAACATGCCGATACCATTGTCGTAATTGAAAAGGGAGAAATCATTGAAAAAGGCACCCATGTGGAATTGATGAGCCGGAATGGACTTTACAAACGTTTAATAGATATGCAGACATTTACAGACTAATTTATTTATTATGCCTGGAATCTCACTTATCGTTGCCACTTACAATTGGCCTGCCGCTCTGGAAGTTTGCTTGTTGAGCATTCAAAAGCAAGTTAAGCTTCCCGCTGAGGTCATTATAGCAGATGATGGCTCCAATTCTGACACATCATTGCTGATCGATAAGCTTCGTGCTGACTTTCCTGTTCCCCTGATTCACATCTGGCAGGAAGACCTGGGATTTCGCAAGTCTTTGATCTTAAACAAGGCGATTAAAAGCGCCACCTCAAAATATATTGTTCAGATTGACGGCGATGTGATTCTGAATAAGCACTTTATAGCCGACCATGCCAGTGTTGCAGAAAAAGGCTACTTTATACGGGGTACCCGTGCGCACATCCAGCAGGATGCCGTTGCCCGGGTTTGTGCACAGAAAAACATTCATATCGGTTACTTTTCTCCCTTTCTGATCCATCGCTTCAACGCGTTACGTTTGCCGCAGCTGGCCTTTATGCTGGAGAAGAAGAGCAAGGAGTCTAGCAGCGTCCGGGGCAGTAATCTGGCCTTTTGGAAGGCTGATTTCATCCGTGTAAACGGTTATGACAATGAGCTAACTGGCTGGGGACATGAGGACGAAGAGCTTGCCAGCCGCTTTATACACGTTGGTGTATGGAAAAAGGCCGTGAAGTTTAAATGCGTTCAATATCACTTATATCATGCCCCATCCAGCTATGCCCATAAACCGGTACATGTGGAGGCGCTTAGCCATACGCGACAAAAAAAATTACAGGCTTGTCTGAATGGACTTGCCCAATCCTGATTTGAAAATGAAGAATCCCTCCGGTGTTTCCTTAATTGTGTCGACCTACAACTGGCCGGCAGCGCTGAATCTTTGTCTTTTAAGTATTCAGAAGCAGGTACTATTGCCCGATGAGGTTATCATTGCTGATGATGGCTCCCGCGAGGAAACCCGGCTACTTATAGAGAAGTTTAAAATGTTCTTTCCGGTTTCACTGGTACATGTCTGGCAGGCCGATGAAGGTTTTCAGCTATCTAAAATCAGAAATAAAGCAATAGCCCGGGCCGCCCAGGCTTATATTGTTCAGATTGATGGAGATCTGATTTTGGAAAAACATTTTATCCAGGATCATGTAGCGTTTAGGAACAAAGGCAGCTTTGTATCTGGAACGCGCGTGTTGTTATCTGGTGATTTGACGAAAATGGTTCTAAAAACTGAGCAGAGTGAATTTTCTTTCTTCTCTAAAGGCTTATCCAATAAGTCGAATGCCATGCGCGTACCGTTCTTTAGTCAAGTGCTTGCAAGCAGGTACAAGCAATCGGATCCGGCTTATGTCAGGGGCTGTAATATGGCCTTTTGGAGAGAAGTCCTGATCCGTGTGAACGGGTATAATGAAGAAATTGTGGGCTGGGGAAGAGAAGATAGTGAACTGGCGATACGTCTGAACAATGCGGGCGTACAGAAACGCATATATAAATTCGGAGCTGTGGCCTATCATTTACATCACAAGGAGACTATACGGACACAGTTGGATATCAACCAAGGTATTTTAGAACAGGCCATTTCCAATAAAACGACCCGTTGTGAGCACGGGCTGGATCAATATCTGATAGTTAATAAATTGTACATCTAATGGCAGAAGTTTCCGTTATTGTTCCGAATTATAATCACGGCCCCTATTTGAAACAGAGGCTGGATACGATTTTTCAGCAGACCTTTGAGGATTATGAAGTTATTATTCTCGACGACTGTTCGACCGACAACAGTCGGGAAATTATAAGATCTTACGAAAATCACCCAAAGGTAAAGCAGATCATTTTCAACACGGAGAATAGTGGAAGTCCATTTTTGCAGTGGGAAAAAGGGATACAGCAAGCCACTGGCAAGTATGTCTGGATTGCAGAAAGTGATGATTGGTGTGAACCTTCTTTATTGGAAGAACTGGTGAGCGGTATTCAGAAAGATGATGCTTGTGTGATCAGCTACTGCCAGATGTATTACATGAGCAGCGACAATACGATCAAGTGGCAGTCCAGTCACCCCTACTTATCTGAGATCGTAGACAGTCAAACGTTCCTACGCGACTATTTAGCCGTGAAGGTGTCGATTTACAATGCCAGTATGGCTATTTTCCGGAGAGATTGTTTTGAGAACATCGACCGGAAGTTCACAACATTTAAATTCTCCGGAGACCGGCTATTCTGGATTCAAACAGCCTTGCAGGGTAAAGCTCATATCAGTGGCAAAATTTTGAATTATTTCCGCAAGCACGATAAAGATGTAAGTGGAAAGGCCTATGCCAGCGGTCTCAATTTTATTGAGGAACTGAATATCGTTAACTGGATGTACCAGGAGAAACTTATAGACGCCAAAACCTATAGTAAAGCATTCAAGAAACAATATAAAGAGTATTGGCAAGTTAAAGGACACATTGACCCGGCAAACAAGAAATTGATTGTGCCTTTATTTGCGCATCCGTTAACGTCTAAGGCAAATACCCTTAAGTTTATACCATCTGCGATCTGGAAAGCCTGGAAAAGCAAATAAAGCTGCAAATGAGAAAAGGTATATCGGTCATTACATGCACCCTTAATGGGTTAGACAGGTTGGAGCAAACGTTATTGCACATTGCCGGGCAACGCCACACGGCAAGATTTTCCTGGGAATTAATCCTGGCAGATAACGGCTCAACCGATGATACGGTACAATTTGTAAAGGACTTCTGGAAAAGATATGGGGCTGCTGACATTCCACTTCAAATAGTTATTGAAAGCACGTCTGGAAAGCTCTATGCACTTCAGAAAGCAATATCAATTGCGACCTATGAAATCCTGGTGATCTGCGACGATGACAACTGGCTAAATCCAGATTATCTGGAACTGGGTTACGAAATAATGAACAGCATGCCCGATGTAGCTGCACTTGGCGGCCGTGGTATACCCGTAACAACCGGAACTCCTATACCAGAATGGTTTAATGACTATCTTTCTGCATATGCGGTAGGAAGTCAGGCCCCAAAAACCGGCTACCTCTCTCCACGCGATCTGCTCTGGGGCGCCGGGTTGGTGACAAGAAAATCCTTGTATCAGAAAATGTATGGTGAATTTCCGTCCTTGCTACTTGAACATGAAAATGCAAGTGTACTATCTGCAGAAGACACTGAGTACTGCATGCGGTTAATATTAAAAGGCTACAAATTGTATTACAATGATTCCTTGGTTTACCAGCACTTCATTCCAGATCACAAACTAACCGTCGAATATAGAGATCATCGCCTGATGGCTGGCTTTGATGAAGCCAACAAGATCCTGGGGAACTATTATGCAGCTATGCGAGCGCAAATAAAGACGAAGAACAGGCCGGATGTTTGGCTTGGATTGTTCTTCATCTCCCCAATTAATTATCTCCTTGCCTCCTCAAAAACAAAGAAGTTGAGAGCACTAAATACAATTTATTTTCTCTTGCCCTTCGGCAAAGCACCTAATCCAATTGCAGCAAGAGTTAAGGAATTTATCAACGGATAACCGGAATCTTCGCGAGGTACTTTAGCGAAAAACTTGTAAATGTAATATTGCAGTTTCAAATAAAGGAAGATGCTTATTTTACCCGATGCCCGATGTTCCGCAAGTAAAATTTCCGCATATGTTTGTGGGTAACCATGGGTTGCAAGTTTTTCAATAAAGTATTTGTAGGCATTCTTTTCTACTTGCTGGCTTGTCTTCTCACCAACCCCCCCAACACTAAATGGTAACTTATGCCCCCACTTTCGGTGAAGTTTCAATGTATTCTCGATCCAATCACTCCCATAATTCCCCTCAGATGCATGGGCAATCATGACATCAAACGTAACCAACACCGGATACTTGCCGAAGAGTCCCAGGCAGTAGTCCTGATCGTAACAATGAAATCCATCAAAGGTGCGTTCGTCGAATGGATGTGCAAGTGCGATGTGCTTAGGCGTGCAAAACCACATACCATCCACAGATACAACTTCTGCCGTACTGTTGTTACCGATATTTTCATAATATCTTACAGGCTGTTGAGACCTATCTCGAAATTGCTGTATGTAGTTGCAATACATCAATTCGCGGTTTCGGGTTACTGCCGCCCAGGCGGATGGTGCAAAGCTTTTATAGGATGATCCAGCAACACCCAGTACACCAAGATTTTGATTGGCATTAAATAGATCAAGTACAACTTGCCCCCAGTTGGCTGTTTGTATATCCAGGTCTTCATGCATGTAGCACAGGATATCATACTTCGCCGCTCTTGCTCCTTGGTTATACACTTCACATAGGCCACGGTTACCCCTATAATTTGGGTAGACAAGTAGCTCGAAAGAAGTACCAATTGTTTCTTGAATATTTTGTTTTGCTCGCTCCAGAAGGCTTGCACGTCCGGAAGATATTATTATAGAAATCATACTCAAATTCGTGTTTTAGTGAACACTTGCACAGACACGCGGAGAGCAGACGCTTGGTGAATAAATCACCTCAATTGTACTTGTGTTTATGTTAGAACGTTGAACTATTGACATATGCTACCTGATAGCGATAAATAATTTAGGGACCAGAGCCATTCGGCAGTTGCTGACAGGGAAATAAGCTTGGTAAACAACCAAGTTAGGAGAGACCGCTTTTGAGTCAAGCAAGAGAGAACAAGTGCTTCTGAATAGCTCTGTTGTGGTATGAGGATTTAAGTATTTGGTGTAGCGTATGTCACGGCTTACCGTTTATACTACGAGCACAGCTTCCTTCAAGACAAGCAACATTAGATTACTTATAGTAAACATTAGAATTCATGCTAAATACCTCATTTAATAATATGCCTTTAGTCTCGGTTGCCCTTTGTACATTTAATGGAGAACAGTTTCTAAATAAGCAATTAGAGAGCATTCTCCGACAGACTTATGCTAATCTGGAGATCGTGATTGTCGACGATTGTTCAACTGATCAAACCGCAACCATCGTCTCAAAGTACCAGGAGAAAGACCAGCGGGTGAAGTATGTGAGAAATGAAACCAACCTGGGATTTAACAAAAACTTCGAAAAAGCTGTAAAATTGTGCTCCGGCGAATTCATCGCCATTAGCGACCAGGATGATATATGGATCGATTCAAAGATAGAACGGTTGTTAGACACTATTGGAGATCATCTCATGGTATATGCAAACTCTGCAATCGTTGACGACAAAGACCAGCGCACCGGTAAGTTGATGATTGACCAGGACAGGCCTGAGGAGGACTATCGTAACTTTAAAAGTATTCTGATTAATAATTTCGTTTCCGGACACAACTTGCTGTTCAGAAAAGAAGCTTTAAGTTACGTCCTTCCCTTTCCGAAAGTGGGTTTTTACGATTGGTGGATGGGGTTCGTCATGTTGTATGAAAATAACCTGGCTTATTGTAATGAGGTACTTACATTATACAGAGTTCACGAAGCATCGGTAACGAATTCCCTTCCGGTGAAAAGCATCAAAAAAAAGGTTGACATTATGAAAAAGGAATGCGAAACGATCATTGAAGAACTTAGCATCTTTCAGACGTATAGTAGGCTAAAGTTTACTGATGCTAAATTTCTGAAAACCCTGAAGCACGGCATCTATGAAAAACTCAGATGGTATTTCTCACCAACACTTTTCCGTTTTCTTTCGAGTAACTTCAAAAGTGTCTATCCCGGGTACAAGAAAGGCAAGTATAAAACAATCGCCTTTTCATATAGACTCTCCCGTGGCATCAAATTACACCAGCTACTTGGAAAGTGATTAAACATTTTCCAGAATTAGCCTTCGGCAATAAACTAAAAAGCCTTATCTAAATAATTAGATAAGGCTTTGCTTATTAATATCCTTGTTAAGGAACTATAGTTTTCTTTTCACTTCTACTTGTTCGTATGCTTCAACGATATCTCCAACTTCAATGTTGTTAAAGTTGTGGATGTTCAATCCGCATTCGTAACCTGCGTTTACTTCTTTCACGTCATCTTTGTAACGTTTCAATGAAGCCAGCTCACCTGTGTAAACAACTACACCATCGCGAACGATACGGATTTTGCTGTTTCTGGTGATCTTACCATCCAAGACCATACATCCTGCAATGGTACCGACTTTCGTGATCTTGAAGGTCTCTCTGATCTCCACGTTTGCAGTGATCTTCTCTTCAAATTCAGGGGCAAGCATACCTTCCATCGCCGCTTTGATTTCGTTGATGGCATCGTAGATGATGGAATACAATCTGATATCAATTTGCTCCGCTTCAGCAAGCTTACGGGCACCAGATGAAGGACGAACCTGGAAACCGATAATGATCGCGTCAGAAGCCGATGCTAGCAATACATCAGATTCAGAGATCTGACCTACAGCCTTGCTGATGATATTGATTTGAATCTCCTCAGTGGATAGCTTCAATAGGGAGTCAGATAGAGCTTCAATAGATCCATCCACATCACCTTTAACGATTAAGTTAAGCTCCTTGAAGTTACCAATCGCCAAACGACGGCCAATCTCATCAAGTGTGATATGCTTCTGCGTACGTAAACCTTGCTCGCGCATCAATTGTAAACGTTTGTTCGCAATTTCTCTCGCTTCAGTTTCAGACTCCATCGCATTGAACTTATCACCTGCAGTCGGCGCACCTTGCATACCCAACACCTGAACCGGTACCGATGGACCTGCCTCTGCAACTTTCTGCCCGCGCTCGTTAAATAACGCCTTAACACGTCCACTATAGCTACCGGCTAAGATTGGATCTCCAACTCTTAACGTACCCGCCTGAACAAGTACAGTCGTTACGATACCACGGCCTTTATCTAGTGTTGCCTCGATAACACTACCTGTAGCACGTTTATCTGGATTTGCTTTCAAGTCTAATAACTCAGCCTCAAGCAATACCTTTTCTAATAGTAAGTCAACGTTTAAACCGCTTTTACCGGATATCTCCTGTGACTGGAATTTACCACCCCAATCCTCAACCAGGATGTTCATCATCGAAAGTTGTTCACGGATCTTATCGGAGTTTGCACCTGGCTTGTCGATTTTTGTAAAGGCAAATACCAATGGTACGCCTGCTGCTTGTGCGTGGTTGATCGCCTCTTTTGTTTGAGGCATCACCGCATCATCCGCAGCTACAACAATAATTGCAATGTCCGCTACCTTGGCACCACGCGCACGCATCGCTGTAAAAGCTTCGTGACCCGGTGTATCCAGGAAGGTTACTTGTTTTCCGGTTCCCGTAGTTACCATGTAAGCACCAATGTGCTGGGTAATACCACCCGCTTCACCTGCAACCACATTCGCTTTACGGATATAATCGAGTAAGGATGTTTTACCGTGATCGACGTGACCCATGATCGTAACAACGGGTGCTCTTGGCAACAAATCTTCAGGCGCATCTTCCTGCTCGATAATGCTGTCGCTTTCATCATCCGGCTTAACGAATTGAATTTCGTAACCAAACTCGTCCGCAACAATGGTCAGGGTTTCTGCATCCAGACGTTGATTGATGGAAACGAACATACCCAAGCTCATACATGTACCAATGATCTTTGTTACCGGTACATCCATCATGCTTGCAAGTTCATTCGCCGTAACAAACTCCGTTACACGAAGCACTTTAGATTGTGCTTCTTGCTCCATTGCAGCTTCTTCAGCTGTCATGGCAACATCGTCACGCTTTTGACGGCGCAACTTCGCACGTTGTGCAAATTTACCAGACTTACCGGCACCACTCAAACGTGCAAGTGTTGCTTTGATCTGATCTTGTATTTCTTTTTCGGTTGGCTCTTCCTTCGGACCACCACCTGTACCCGGCTTCGCGTTCCTGAAGTTTGGCCTGTTAGCCGTATTGTTTGTGTTATTTCTAAAGTCTGGCCTGTTTACAAAGCTAGGTGCCCCTGCTGGTCTCGGCTGATTAGGCTGAGTTCCTGTGTTGCCACCTGTATGTCCGGCTGCAGTACTTTGTCCCTGAATAGGTCCTTGTGCTTTCTTGCGTTTACGTTTGCGTTTTGCATCCGCACTCTCTGCAGACGATGCAACTGGCTGAGACTTGCGCTCAGGCGTTGTCGGCAAAACAATCTTTCCAATAATGTTTGGTCCGGATAATTTTACAGAACGCGCCTTGATCACCTCTACCTCTTCCGGCTTATCAGCTTTAGGGGGCTCAGGTGTAACCGGTGCAGCAGTTGGAGCCTGTGCAACTGGTGCCGCAGGTTTGCTCTCTTCAACTGGTTCCGGTTTAGAAACCTCTACTGGCTTTTGCTCCATAACAGGAGTTTCTACCTTTTCAGGTGTGCTTGGCGCTTGTTCCGCTACGGGAGCAGCTTCAGCTTTTGGAGCCTCTGGTTCCGGAGCAGCAGCCTCTGGTGCAGCTTCTGTTTTCGCAATCGGTTCATCCCGTTTCACTGGGCGTGTTTTAGAGTTCAGGTCGTTGAGATTGATCTTCCCAACAATCTTAACACCCGGCAGTGTTCCATCCTCAACCTTGGACTCCTGTTTTGGAGCCGCTTCAGGTTCTTCAGCCTTTGGCTTGGAAGCTGGTGCTTCTTCCTTAGGTTTCTCTGAAGTATGAGCATGTGCATTTAAGTTCTTTACTAATATTCCTTCGCTTTCGAAGTCAACATTCTTTCTAGGTGCTTCGGCAACTTTCTCTGTTACCTCAGGCTCATCACGACGTATTTTCCCAATAACGATTTGATTAGCCTCTTCTTTTACGATCTTGTCTCCCTGAAATTCTTTCAACAAAGAATCGTACATTTCTCGAGAGAGCTTGGTAGTTGGTTTATTCTCCACAGAAAAGCCCTTCTTCTCGAGGAAGTCTACTGCAGTAGCAATTCCCACGTTAAGTTCCTTAACTGCCTTGAATAAAATTATTGGTTTGTCATCTGACATTGATATCCTATTTTTTTCTTATTTCTTTTACAAAAGTAACGTTTATTCTTGTTTATTTCATGCCCAAGTAATTAGTTTTTTAATTGGGACATTTATCCATGATTTTGATTTTCATCTTCTTAAGAATTCTAAATCACACATTTTATACAGAATAAAAGCTATTCAAATTCTGACCGTAAGATACTTATCACTTCTTTGATAGTCTCTTCTTCCAGGTCGGTACGTTTTACCAGTTCATCTACAGAAAGCGTTAAAACACTCTTCGCCGTATCGCATCCGATTGCTTTTAGCTCATCAATGATCCAGCTATCGATTTCATCTGAGAACTCTTCGATATCCACATCCTCATCTTCTTCACCAGCCTCACGATATACATCAATTTCATATCCCGTCAATTTACCGGCAAGCTTGATGTTATGACCACCTCTACCGATAGCTAAAGAAACCTGATCCGGCTTTAAGTACACAGATGCATGTTTGGTTTCATCATCAAGTTTAATTGATGTGATCTTAGCCGGACTTAAAGCCCGCTGAATGTATAGAGAGATATTGTTTGTAAAGTTAATTACGTCGATATTCTCGTTCTTCAATTCCCTGACAATACCGTGGATACGTGAGCCTTTCATACCC
>Ga0157371_10002323_pt1 | contig 18270 bp, 14 predicted proteins | sample C45metaG_FD_113462 | JGI IMG/M metagenome (GOLD analysis project Ga0157371, IMG submission 113462) | Corn rhizosphere microbial communities from Kellogg Biological Station, Michigan, USA - C4-5 metaG | ecosystem: Host-associated > Plants > Roots > Rhizosphere > Soil | place: USA: Michigan...
GGGCGATCGGCGTCCTGGTCGTCCAGAACCGCACCGAGCGGCGCTATGACGAGGAGGAGGTCGAGGACATCCAGACCATCGCCATGGTCCTGTCCGAAACCGTGTCGTCCGGCGAACTGCTGGATCAGGACGAACTGCGCGACGTCGAACTGGCGCCCCACAGGCCCGAACGGCTGAAGGGGCAGAAGTTCGCCGACGGCCTGGCCTTCGGCCGGGTGGTCCTGCACGAGGCGCCCCTGCCGCCCGAAAAGCTGCTGTCCGAAGACCCGGCGATGGAGGAGGCGCGGCTGAAGCTGGCCCTGGCCACGCTGAAGAGCGGCCTGGATGTCATGCTGGACAAGGGCCAGGGCCTGGCCGGTCCGTCGTTCGAGGTGCTGGAAACCTATCGGATGTTCGCCGACGACCGGGGCTGGAACCGGTCGCTGGAAGAGGCGGTGCGCAACGGGCTGACGGCCGAGGCGGCGGTGGACCGGGTCAGGAACGAGCACCGCGCCCGCTTCGCCCAGGCGCGCGACCCCTATATCCGCGAACGGCTGCACGACTTCGAGGATCTGGCCAACCGGCTGCTGCGGGTGCTGGCGGGCGACAAGCCGGGCGAGCGCGAACTGCCCGATGACGCCATTCTAGTCGCCCGAAACCTGGGCCCCGCCGACCTCTTGGAATATCCGCGCGACAAGCTGAAGGGGCTGTTGCTGGAAGAGGGTTCGGCCGCCAGCCACGCCGCCATCGTCGCGCGCGCGCTTCAGATTCCGTGCGTCGGCCGTCTGATGGGCCTGCGCGACCGGCTGTCGGAAGGCGATATGGTCATCGCCGACGGCGAGACCGGCGAGACCTATCTGCGCCCGCGCCCCGACATGCTGGAGGCGGTGCAGTCGCGCATGGCCGTGCGCGAACAGCGCCAGGCCGAGTTCGCCCAGCTGCGCGACGTGCCCGCCGTCACCCTGGACGGTCAGCGGATCACGGTCCTGACCAACGCCGGTCTGGCGGTCGATCTGGAAAACATGATCGAGACGGGCGCCGAGGGCATCGGCCTGTTCCGCACCGAGTTCCAGTTCATGGTCTCGGACGAACTGCCCCGGCTGGACGCCCAGACGGCGCTGTACAAGCTGGTGCTGGACGCGGCGGGCGACAAGCCGGTGACCTTCCGCACCCTGGACATCGGCGGCGACAAGGTCCTGCCCTATCTGGAGGCCGAGCGCGAAGAGAACCCCGCGCTGGGCCGTCGCGCCATCCGCCTGGGTCTGGACCGGCCGTCGCTGCTGCGGATGCAGCTGCGGGCGCTGCTGGCGGCGGGGGCGGGGCGCGAACTGCGCGTCATGTTCCCGATGATCGCCACGGTGGACGAGTTCCGGGCCGCGCGCGAACTGGTGGATATCGAATGCGCCTGGGCCAAGCGGCGGGGCCGCGCGCTGCCGGCCTTGCTGCGCGTCGGGGCGATGGTCGAATGCCCGTCCCTGCTGTGGCACCTGGACGCCCTGCTGCCGCTGACGGATTTCGTCTCAATCGGCACCAACGACCTGTTCCAGTATATGTACGCCGCCGACCGGACCAATCCGCTGGTGTCGGATCGCTATGACCCGCTGTCGCCGCCGACCCTGCGGGCGCTCCAGACCATCCAGAAGGCCTGCGCCGACACGGGCACGCCGGTCTCGATTTGCGGCGAACTGGCCGGGCGGCCGCTGGAGGCTTTCGCCCTGATCGTTCTGGGCTTCACCCGACTGTCGGCGCCGGCGGGCGGGGTCGGGCCGGTCAAGCGGATGATCCTGTCGGCGGACCTGGGCGCGGCGCGGCGCGGCATGGCCAATCTGCTGAACCTGTCCACCGGCTCGGTGCGCAACGAGATCGAGTCCCTGGCGCGCAAGCTGAACGTCGCGGTCTGATTTCGACGACGCCGGCGGGCCACGCGCGGCGTTGCTGGCAGGGCCGCAATCGTCTATCTCCGGCGACATAGACGGCGCTCGGGCGCAGTGTTTTCCCGAACATGGGGTCAGGCCTAATGGCGCTGAATGCGGGGGCCGCCCCCGACGCGATCAAGACCATATCGGACGGACAGGATCCGACGGCCGACTTCGCCGACGCCGCCAGCCTGGGCGAGGGCCTGCGTCGCGCGCGCGAGCGGTCGGGCAAGTCCCTGGCCGAGCTGGCCGCCGAGACCAAGGTGCACCGCCGCTTCCTGACCGCCCTGGAGCAGAACGACTGGTCGTCCCTGCCCTCGCGCGTCTTCGCCCTGGGCTATGTGCGGGCCTACGCCTCGGCCCTGTTCCTGGACGAGCAGTCGGCCGTCGAACGATTCAAGCGCGAAAGCCCCGACACCTCCGTCCCGCTGAAGGCGCCCGTCGGCATCGCCTTCCAGGACGTGAAACGCCATTCGCCGCGCATCGTCGCCGGCGTCGCCGCCGTGGTGGTCGCCGTCATCGGCTGGAACGTGTTCCAGCGGGCCAGCCTGCACCAGGTCGCCCACCCCTCCGACATCGCCGCCGTGCCCAAGACCTGGGCGAACGGGGACGATCCCGATCCGCAGCTCGCCCTCAGCGCGCCGATGGCGGCGCCGCCCGACCAGACCACGCCCGAGCTCTACATCACGCCCGGCCTGGAGGCCCAGTTGACCGGCGTCGATCCGACCGATCCCGCCGTCATCGCCGCCGCCGCCAATCCCGAGCCGGTGCAGAAGGCCTTCAACCCGCGCGGCGCGGTCTACGGCGCCTCGGCCAACGCCTCGATGGTGGTGATCCAGGCCAAGACGGCCGGCGCCCTGGTCGTTCGGCTGGGCGACGGTCAGGCCCTGTTCGCGCGTCAGATGGCGCCGGGCGAGGCCTGGCGCGCGCCCATCGGCGTGGCGGCGACGGTGGACGTGTCCGACCCGGCCGCCTTCGACGTCTTCCTGAACGGCGAATACGGCGGATCGCTGGCCGGCGTGCTGACGCCGCTGGCCCAGTTGAACAGCCGCGCGGATCAGGCGGCCAAGGCGCTGGCCGCCAGCCAGGCGCGCGCCCAGGCCCAGGCTCAGGCCGCCCAGGCCCGGACCCAGGCGGCCGCGACGTCAGGGGCGACGCCTTCCCCCGCCCCTGCGCCGAACTGATGCGTCGGCCGTGGTCCCGCCGTCATCATCGGCCTATATGATGCTCCCATGAGCGACCACACCCACGTCCGACCCTGGCGCCACATCGAGCGTCGCAAGAGCCGCCAGATCCGCGTCGGCTCCGTCCTGGTGGGCGGCGACGCCCCGATCAGCGTCCAGTCGATGACCAATACGCCGACGACGGATGCGGCGGCGACGATCGACCAGATCCGCCAATTGGAAGAGGCCGGCGCCGACATCGTGCGGGTCTCCTGCCCCGACGTGGAATCGACCGCCGCCTTCAGGACCATCGTGCGCGAGGCCAAGGTTCCCTTGGTCGCCGACATCCACTTCCACTACAAGCGCGGCATCGAGGCGGCCGAGGCGGGCGCCGCCTGCCTGCGCATCAATCCGGGCAACATCGGTTCGGCCGACCGCGTCCGCGACGTGATCCAGGCGGCCAAGGACAATGGCTGTTCGATGCGGATCGGCGTCAACGCCGGCTCGCTGGAAAAGGAACTGCTGGAAAAATACGGCGAGCCCTGCCCCGACGCCATGGTCGAGAGCGCCCTGAACCACGCCCGCATCCTGCAGGACCACGACTTCCACGAGTTCAAAATTTCGGTGAAGGCGTCCGACCCCTTCCTGACCGTCGCCGCCTATCAGCAGCTGGCCGAGGCGATCGACTGCCCCCTGCACTTGGGCGTGACGGAGGCCGGGCCGCTGCGCACCGGCACCATCAAGTCGGCCATCGGCCTGGGGTCGATGCTGTGGGCCGGGATCGGCGACACGATCCGCGTCTCTCTGGCCGCCGATCCGGTCGAGGAGATCAAGGTCGGCTTCGACATCATGAAGTCGCTGGGTCTGCGCCACCGGGGGGTCAACATCATCGCCTGCCCGTCCTGCGCGCGTCAGGGCTTCAACGTCATCGAGACGGTGGCGGTGCTGGAAGAGAAGCTAGCCCACATCTCGACGCCGATGAGCCTGTCGGTGATCGGCTGCGTCGTGAACGGACCGGGCGAGGCCCTCTATACCGACATCGGCTTCACCGGCGGCGGCAAGGGCGCGGGCATGATCTATCTGAACGGCAAGATCGCCCACAAACAGGCCAACGACGGCATGATCGACCACATCGTCGATCTGGTCGAACAGAAGGCCGCCGAACTGGACGCCGCACGCGCGGCGGAGCTTCAGGCGGCGGAGTAGGCTGCGACATCTCGCAGCGCCGGGTAGCGCCCTTCACATTCCTCGCGCTAGAAACGCGCATCGGCGTCTCGCCGATTCTCGTTCTTTCCTTGGGGGGAAAACTCTATGAAATCGAACCTCTTCGCAGGTCTGGCTCTGGCTGGTCTTGTTGGGCTTAGCGCTTGCGCAACGTCCGAAGACATCGTGCCTGTGCCCTATGCCGTCAGCACGGCGGCGCCGACGCCCGGCGCGCAGAGCATCCATGTCACCGTGGCGTCTAGCGACGCCCGCACGGAAAACCGCGCGCGCATCGGCGCACAGATCAACGGCTACGGCATGGAGATGGCCGCGATCCGGTCTCAGGTCGAGGTCACCGATATCGTGCGTGACGCCATCGCCGCCGAACTGCGCCAGCGCGGCTATCAGGTTGGCGAAACCGGCGCACGCGTGAACGCCGAGGTGACGACCTTCTACAACGACTTCTCGGTGGGAATGCTGGCAGGCAAGTCCAAGGCCGACGTCGGACTGACGGTCACCGTCACCAATGCCGCTGGCGCGGAAGTCTATCGCCGCGCCATCGCAGGCCAGGCCGAGCGGACCGTTCAACTCGCCAACGGCGGCAATGCCGCCACGACGCTGTCGCAAGCCTTGAGCCTGGCCCTCAAGGAACTGATGAACGACCAGGCCTTCGTCGCCGCCCTGGCGCGCTGACGATCGACGAGGCGGGACGCGCTGATCGCGCGTCCCGCCGTCTTGTTCAGGCGCCGAAGGCGCGCTTGCAGATCTCTTGTCCGAATGCGCCGGTCATCTGCTCTTCGGCCTGGCTCATGCCCGCCGCTGCGATCAGGCCCCCGCCGCCCACCGAGCGCGCGATGTCGAAATCGGCCACCTTCTGACCCGTCGCCGGATCGATCAGCACGGCCTGACCCTTGATGACGTTGGAATCGCCGACAAGGAAGGTCATGGCCGGATTGGCGCGTTTGAACTCAGTGATGCGGACCTCAAGCCGCAGCGGCGTCGCCCCCTTGGCGCATTTGTCCATTTCTTCGCGAATCTGAGTCGCAAAAACCTGGTCGAAATCGGCCGAGACATTGTCGGGACGGCTGGCCAAGACGATTTGCCCCACCGACATACGCGCCGCCTGCTCACGCGGCATGGCCAGAATGGTGTCGCCGCTCCCAGACGAGACACAGCCGCTGACGCAAAGCGCAGCCACGGCCGCGCCAACATATTGAAGTTTCATGATAAGCCCCATGCGCAACACTGCGCTGAGGGAAGATACCCGGAAAATCGTCCCACGCAACCTGACGTATGTCAGATCACCTTGAACAGACGCAGGGCCTGATAGCCGGCGGACAAGAGCACCACGGCGCCGACGCCGTAGGTGAGAGCCCGGCGCGGGGCGATGCGGGCGATGACGCCGGCGAAGGGGGCGGCGATCAAACCGCCGATAATCAGGCCCAGCACGGCCATGGCGTGGGTGGAAAAGCCCTCGGCCTCCTGCCAGTGTCCGGTCAGCAGGGCGACCAGGAAGGTCGCGGAAATGGCGGAGGTGACGAAGAACTCCGCCGTATTGGTGGTGCCGATGGACACGCGCGGATCCTGGCCCGTGCCGACCAGGGTGGTGGTGACCGTGGGTCCCCAGCCGCCGCCGCCGATGGCGTCAAAGAAGCCGCCGACCAGGCCCAGGGGGCCGGCGAACTTGCGCGGGAAGATCCGTTCGCGCGTCTGGCGGGTGGCGCGCCAGATGATCACGACGCCCATGATCGCCAGATAGGTGGTGATGAAGGGCTTCAGCAGATCGCCGTCGACGCTGGTCAGGACAAAGGCGCCGAAGCCGCCGCCGACGACGCCGCCGAGCGCCAGCGGCACGAACAGCTTCCAGTTCACGTTCTTGTTGACCGTATGGGACCCGGCCGAGGCCGCCGTGGTGAAGACCTCGGCGGCGTGGACGCTCGCCGACGCCGTCGCGGGCGGCACGCCGAACGACAGCAGGACAGTCGAGGAAATCACGCCATAGGCCATGCCCAGCGCTCCATCCACGATCTGGGCCAGAAAACCGACGGCGAGGAAGAGCAGAAAATCTTGCATGGCGTCCTCTGAAACTTCGTCAAACGGTGCGGGCTATTTCCCTAGTCGGTCAATAGGAGAAGAAATGACGGCGGCTTGCAGAAGGGTTCGCCCCTCGAAGACAGCGGCGATGGCGTCGCGCCCGTCCCGAAGCACAGGCTGCAACGGACAGGTCTCGACATCCGGGCAGGTCTCGCACGGGCCGTAGGCGGTGCGAGAGGCGCAGGGCGCAAGGGCCAAAGGGCCTTCCAGCGCCCGGATCACGTCGGCGAAGCTGATCGCGTCGGCGGGCGCGCCAAGCGCATAGCCGCCCGCCCTGCCCCGTTTGGACGTCAGTAGATGCTGACGGCGCAGATCCAGCAGGATGGCCTCCAGGAACTTGCGCGGGGCCGCCGCCGCATCCGCGATCTCGGCGATGGTGGCGGGGCCGCCACCCGGAAGGCCGGCCAGATGGATCATGGCGCGCAGGGCGTAGCGGGACCGGTTCGACAGCATGATCCGTGATCGCCTGCCGGGAGGCTGGACGCAAGACGCCGTTCGCCGGCGCGGACGGGCTCAGGCCGAACGACCCAGGCGGGCGACGGCCTCAAGGATCTGGGCGCCGTTGTAGGGTTTCAGCACCAGGGCCTCGGCCATGTCGGCGTTTCGGGCGGCGGCGGCGACGTCGCCGGAGATGAAGATGACCCGCACGTCCCAGCGCCCGGTCAGCACCTGGGCCAGCTCCACGCCCGTCATCTCGCCCGACAGATTGATGTCCAGCAGGGCTGCGTCGATGCTGTGAAGCGCCGCCGCCGCCCCGGCCGCCGCCGCGCTGTGGAACGGGCCGACGACGCTGTGGCCCGCCTCGGTCAGCAGTTCGGTCAAGGAGGCGGCGTCGGGATCGTCCTCGACCACCAGCAGGGTCAGGGCCTCGGCATCGGTCGGCGGGACGGCGTCAAGCGGCGCCTGGCGGGTGACGACGGCGCGCAGGTCGCGCCAGACCTCGGTCGAGGGGCGGTCGGTGTCCAGATCGTAGATGGCGGCCATGGCGTTCAGCTCCCGGGCGTCTTCAGGTGAGAGGTCTCCGCCGGTCTCGACCAGGCGGCTGTCGTAAAGGCGGCAAAGGCGTTCGACGCTGTCGGCGACAGGGTCGGTTTCGGGTTCAGCCCTATCGGGTCCAGACGGGGGCGGGCGATCGAACATGGCGTCCTCCTCACGTTGCTCAGGTCAGCTAAACGGTTGAGATCGTCTTCGTCACCGTCCCTGACGCCATCGTGACCCTGGCGTCATCGCCGATCACAAGCGCGGCGCCGGGTCCCGCCCCCACGACCGGACGGCGGCTTGCAATCGACACGACCGCCCCCGGCGGGTAAGGAACGGCCCCTCGCTTTTCCTCAGGATGCTTCCGTCTTGCGACTGCCCCAGGCCCGTCTCGATCAGGTGCTCGACCGCTTCCACGAAGTCGAGGCGCGCATGGGCGCGGTCACCGACGGCGCGGAAATCGTGCGCCTGTCCAAGGAGCATGCCGAGCTGAAGCCCGTCGCCGACGCCGTTCAGGGCCTGGCCCGCGCCCGCGCCGAGATGGCGGATCTGGAAGCCATGACGGCCGATCCCGAGATGGCGGCGATGGCGCAGGACGAGCTTCAGATCCTCAGCGAAACCCTGCCGGCCCTGGAGCGCGAGGTCGCCCTGCTGCTGGCCCCGCGCGACGCCGACGAGAACGCCTCGGCCGTGCTGGAAGTGCGCGCCGGGACCGGGGGGGACGAGGCGGCCCTGTTCGCGGTCGACCTGTTTCGCATGTATTCGCGCTACGCCTCCACGCGCGGCTGGCGGGTCGAGCTGGATTCCGCCACGGAGGGCGACGCCGGCGGCTATAAGGAAATCATCGCCACTGTCACCGGCGACGGCGTGTTCGGCCGGCTGAAGTTCGAGAGCGGCGTCCACCGAGTGCAGCGCGTGCCGACGACCGAGTCGCAGGGGCGCATCCACACCTCGGCGGCGACGGTTGCGGTCCTGCCCGAGGTCGAGGATGTCGAGATCGAAATCCACGACAAGGACATCCGCATCGACACCTTCCGCGCCTCGGGCTCGGGCGGCCAGCACGTCAACACCACCGATTCCGCCGTGCGCATCACCCACCTGCCCACCGGCATCATGGTGACGTCGTCGGAGAAGTCGCAGCACGTCAATCGCGACAAGGCGATGAAGAACCTGCGCGTGCGCCTGTACGACATGCAGCGCCAGGCCAAGGACCTGGCCCGCTCCGATACGCGCAAGTCGCAGGTCGGATCGGGCGACCGGTCCGAGCGGATCCGCACCTACAACTATCCGCAAGGGCGGGTCAGCGATCACCGGATCAACCTGACCCTGCACAGCCTGCCGCAGATCATGGAAGGCGACATCGATCCCTTGCTGGACGCCCTGATCGCCGAGGATCAGGCCGCGCGCCTGGCGGATCTGGAAGCCGAGTTCGGCTGATCAGCCCAGCACGCCCGTCATCGGCAACCACAGCACCAGGCCGGTGACGGCGGTGTAGCCCACGAAGGCGTGCACCGAACGCCGTCGGCCGGCGGCGACGGGATCGTTCAGATCGGAACGGTTGGCCCACAGCAGATAGGCGGCCTGGATCGCCCATCCCGCCAGAAAGGCGACGACCGCCCAGGCGCTGAGCGCCGCAAGCGCCGCGCCGGACGCCAGGACCAGCACCCCGCCCAGCGCGATCACGCTATCGGCGATCTGCTCGGTCGTGGGAACCGAGATCAGTCCGGACAAGGCGCGTTGCAGACGCCAGTTGAGCCAGGCCTGATACAGGAGCATCAGTCCGCCCAAGACGTAGAACACTCCGATCGCGCGCGCCGCCCACTCCATGGCGGGAATAAGGCACCATTTCCGGCCGTTGTAATCGCGGAAAATGCGGAGCGATTCGGATCGTTAACGACCGGCGCAAAATAGACACAACCATTGGTCTGCGAGCGCGCCCGCTAAGCTTTGGCGGTCAGGGCGCGTTGGACGGCGGGGCGGGCCTGCATCCGTTCGAAATGGGCCTGGACCCTGGGGAAGTCGGCGATGTCGACGCCGTCGCCGTCCAGCCAGCTCGCGAAGGTGAACAGATAGGGGTCCGCGACCGTATAGGCGTCGCCCATGACCCAGTCGCCGGTCAGGCCGGCCTCGATCAGGGTAAAGCCGTCGCGCATGTTCTGCGCCACCTTGGCCGCCATGGCGGCCTGGGCGGCGGCGTCGTCGGCCCAGCGGGCGGCGCGACGGCCGTGGGCGTGGGCGACGTGCACCGTCGTGGCCAGATAGAGGTTGAAGGCCTGCATCCGCGCAAAGGCGAAGGGGTCGGTCGGCGCCAACAGGCCCGCAGGCGAGAGCGCGGCGATATAGGCCAGGATCGCCGGGCTTTCGGTCAGGACGCCCTGATCGGTCGCCAGGGCCGGCACGCGGCCCTTGGGATTGATCGCCAGATAGTCCGGCTCGCGCTGTTCGGCCTTCGAGAAATCGACCAGGCGGATGCCGAAATCCAGGCCGGACTCCTCCAGCGCGATGTGGCTGGCGCGGCTGCAAGAGCCAGGCGACGTATAAAGGGTCAGCATGGGCGAACCTCGGGTCAAAGAAAAAGGCGGCGAGATCATCGCCGCCTTTCAGGGTTCTTCACAGGTCCAGCAGGGCCCGCGCCGGATCTTCCAGCAGTTCCTTGACGCGGACCAGGAAGGTCACGGCTTCCTTGCCGTCCACGATCCGGTGATCATAGCTGAGGGCCAGATACATCATCGGGCGGATCTTGACCTCGCCGTTGATGGCCATCGGGCGCTGGACGATGTTGTGCATGCCCAGGATGCCCGACTGCGGCGCGTTCAGGATGGGCGTCGACATCAGCGAGCCATAGGTGCCGCCGTTGGTGATGGTGAAGGTGCCGCCCTGCATCTGATCCATGGTCAGCGAGCCGTCGCGCGCGGCCTTGCCCAGGGCGCCGATGCCCTTTTCGATGCCGGCGAGGCTGAGGGTGTCGGCGTCGCGCAGGACCGGAACCACCAGACCCTTGTCAGTGCCGACGGCGACGCCGATGTCGTAGTGGTTCTTGTAGATGATGTCCGTGCCGTCGATCTCGGCGTTGACGGCCGGGATCTCATGCAGGGCCGCGACGACGGCCTTGGTGAAGAAGGACATGAAGCCCAGCTTCACGCCGTGGCGCTTTTCGAACACGTCCTTGTACTGGGCGCGCAGGGCCATGACGTTGGTCATGTCCACCTCGTTGAAGGTGGTCAGCTGGGCGGCCGTGTTCTGCGATTCCTTAAGGCGACGGGCGATGGTCTGACGCAGGCGCGTCATCTTGACCCGCTCTTCGCGCGGCTGGTCGGCGCGCGGGGCCGCGGGCGCAGCGGCGGCGACAGGGGCCGGAGCCTGGCCGATGGCGGCGATGGCGTCGGCCTTGGTGATGTTGCCCTTCGGTCCCGTGGCGTTGATGGCCTTCGGATCCAGGCTGTTCTCGCCGACCACGCGCTGGACTGCAGGCGACAGGGTTTCGTTCTTGGCGCCCGAAACCTGAGCAGAGCCGGTGTTGGCGGGCGCAGCGGCAGGGGCCGAAGCGGCGGCGGGAGCCGAGGCGGCGGCGCCCGAACTTGAGCCCGATCCTGAGATTGAGCCGATCTTCTGGCCCGGGGTGACGGTCGCGCCTTCGTCGGCGGCGATGGTCAGGACGCCGTCAGCCGGGGCCGACACCTCGACCGCGACCTTGTCGGTCTCGATCTCGACCAGCAGTTCGTCCTTCTTGACCGTGTCGCCGTTCTTCTTGACCCACTTGCCCATCGAGCCCTCGGCGACGCTCTCGCCCATGACCGGCACGGTGATGTCGATCGCGGCGGCGGCGGTCGGAGCAGCGGGGGCCGGCGCGGCCTTGGTGTCAGCCTTAGCGGCCTTGGCAGGCGCGGGGGCAGGCGCAGCGGCCGGAGCGGCGGCGGACGCGCCTTCCGTCACCGAACCCAGGACCGTGCCGGGAACGACATTGTCGCCCTCGGCCGCCTTGATGTCGCCCAGCACGCCGTCGGCAGGCGAGACGACTTCCAGCGAGACCTTGTCGGTTTCCAGCTCGACCAACAGCTCGTCCTTCTTGACCGGATCACCGACCTTCTTGGTCCACTTTGCGATGGTGGCTTCGGTGACGGATTCACCGAGGGCGGGGGTCAGGATGTCGGCCATGTCAGGTCCAGCTCGTCTCTAGTCGGTCTTTTGTACGTGTATCAGGCGAAGGCTTCGGTCGTGAAGGCTTCGAGTTCCTTCAGGTGCCGGCTCATCAGACCGGCGGCGGTCGAGGCCGAGCCGGGACGGCCGACATAGCGGGCGCGCTTGGCCTTCACGTCCAGCTTGTCCAGCGTCAGCTCCAGCCACGGATCCACGAAGGTCCAGCCGCCCATGTTCTTCGGCTCTTCCTGGCACCAGACCAGTTCGGCGTTGGGGAAGCGGGCCAGTTCCTTGCGCAGCGACTGGATCGGCCACGGATAGAACTGCTCCAGGCGCAGGATGTAGACGTCGTCCACGGCCTGTCGGTCCTTGGCCTTCTTCTCGCGCGCGTCCAGCAGATCGTAATAGACCTTGCCCGAGCACAGGATGACGCGGCGAATGTCCTTGTCCGCCTTGATCGTGATTCCGGCGATCTCGGGCCTTGTCTGGGCGTCGTCGTGCAGGACTCGGTGGAAGGCCGAGCCCTCCGCCAGGTCCGCCATGGACGAGACCGCCTTCTTGTGACGCAGCAGCGACTTGGGCGTCATCAGGATCAGCGGCTTGCGGAACGGCCGGTGCATCTGGCGACGCAGGATGTGGAAGTAGTTGGCCGGGGTGGTGCAGTTGGCGACCTGCATATTGTCTTCAGCGCACTGTTGCAGGAAGCGCTCAAGACGGGCCGAGGAGTGTTCGGGTCCCTGGCCTTCATAGCCGTGCGGCAGCAGCATAGTCAGGCCGCTCATGCGCAGCCACTTGCGTTCGCCCGAAGAGATGAACTGGTCGATCACCACCTGGGCGCCGTTCACGAAGTCGCCGAACTGGGCTTCCCACATGACCAGCGTATTGGGATCGGCCAGCGAATAACCGTACTCGAAGCCCAGCACCGCCTCTTCCGACAGGGCCGAGTCGATGACTTCGAAATTGGCCTGGCCCTCGCGCAGGTTGTTCAGCGGGATGTAGCGCTCTTCGGTCGTCTGATCGATGATGCCCGAGTGACGCTGCGAGAAGGTGCCGCGCACCGAATCCTGACCCGACAGACGGATCGGGAAGCCTTCATCGACCAGGCTGGCGAAGGCCAGGCTCTCAGCGGTGGCCCAGTCCAGACCCTGGCCCGAGGTGATGGCTTCGCGGCGACCGTCGATGACGCGCTTCAGCGTCTTGTGCATGTCGACGCTGTTGGGGATCGTGGTCAGGCGGTGGCCCAGGTCGGTCAGCTTGGCCAGCGGCACGGCGGTGTCGCCGCGCAGCTCGTCCTTGGGCGCCTGGAAGCCCTGCCATTGGCCATCCAGCCAGTCGGCCTTTTCGGCGGACCAGGTCTTGCCGGCCTCGAACTGCTCGTCGAGGAATTTCTCGAACCGCTCGACCTCGGCGTCCACCTGTTCCTGAGTGATCACGCCTTCGGCCACCAGACGCTGCGAATACAGTTCGCGGGTCGAGGGCTGGGCGCGGATCTTCGAATACATCAGCGGCTGGGTGAAGGTGGGGTCGTCGCCTTCGTTGTGGCCGAAGCGGCGGTAGCAGAACATGTCCACCACCACGTCCTTGTGGAACTTCTGGCGGTATTCGGTGGCCACCTTGGAGGCGAAGACGACCGCCTCGGGGTCGTCGCCATTGACGTGGAAGATCGGCGCCTGGACCATCAGGGCCACGTCCGACGGATAGGGCGACGAGCGCGAGTTGCGCGGGCTGGTGGTGAAGCCGATCTGGTTGTTGATGACGAAGTGCAGCGTGCCGCCCGTGCGGTAGCCCTTCAGTCCCATCAGGGCGAAGCACTCCGCGACCACGCCCTGGCCGGCGAAGGCGGCGTCGCCGTGGATCAACAGGGGCACGACCTTGGAACGATCCAGGGCCCATTCGGCCTCGGGCTTGCCGGCGTTGGCCTCGCGGATGTCGAACGCCTGTTTGGCGCGCGCCTTGCCCAGGACGACCGGGTTGACGATCTCAAGGTGCGACGGGTTGGCGGTCAGCGACAGGTGGACGTGGTTGCCATCGAACTCGCGGTTCGACGAGGCGCCCATGTGATATTTGACGTCGCCCGAGCCCTCGATGTCGCTCGGCACGGCCGAGCCGCCCTGGAACTCGTGGAAGATGACCTTGTAGGGCTTGCCCATGACAGCGGCGAGCACGTTCAGGCGGCCGCGGTGGGCCATGCCCAGCACGACCTCGTCGACGCCCAGCGAACCGCCGCGCTTGATGACCTGCTCCAGCGCCGGGACCATGGCCTCGCCGCCGTCCAGGCCGAACCGCTTGGTGCCGGGAAAACGCTTGTGCAGGAAGCGTTCGAACCCTTCCGCCTCGACCAGCTTGGACAGGATGGCCAGCTTGCCTTCCTTGGAGAAGGCGTTCTGCTCGAACTTGTCAGGCCCCTCGAACCGCTGTTGCAGCCAGGATTTCTCTTCCGGCTCGGCGATATGCATGAACTGGATGCCGACCGTGCCGCAATAGGTGCGCTTCAGGATGTCCAGCACTTCGCGGATCGTGCCGGTCTGAAGGCCCAAGACGCCGTCCAGGAAGATCGGGCGGTCCAGGTCGGCGCCGGTGAAGCCGTAGAATTCCGGCGTCAACTCGGGGTTTTCGACCGGCTGTTCGATGCCCAGCGGGTCCAGCTTGGCCTGCAGGTGGCCGCGCACGCGGTAGCTGCGGATCAGCATCAGGGCGCGGATGGAATCGTGGGCGGCGGCGCGGATCGCGTCGGCCGAGACCTCGGCGGGCGCGGCCTTGGGCGCAGCCGCAGCCGGTGCGGTGCCGGGCTTCTTGGGATCGGGCTTCGGGGCCGGCCAGCGACCGTCGAAGACGCCGGTCTCCTCGGTGGGCTCGGTCGCTGTGCCGCGACCCCAGCTCCCGGCTCCGGCCGAGGCGGTCACCAGGGCGGCGTTGTCGCGCAGCTGGTCGAAGAAGGCTTTCCATTCGGCGGAAACGGAGCCGGGGTCTTTCGCCCACTTCTCCTGAAGCTCCTCAACGTAGGCCGCATTGGACCCGTAGAGGAATGAGGTCTCGGCAAAGACCTGGTTCAGCCGACCGGCATCGTCCGCCATCGTTTCGCAATCCCTGGGCCCCGACGGACACATCTCCGTGAGGGGCGCGCCCGTCATATAGGCGTCGTTTCCTGACGGGTCATGACCGAAACGGGGCAATTTGGTAGGAAATTGGTCGCAGGCCCAAGAAAAAACGCCCCCGGCCTGAGCCGAGGGCGTCCATCGCCGACAAAATCGGCATTTTCTTCTCCCTCCCCGCTCCGGGGAGGGTGGCCGAGCGTAGCGAGGACGGGTGGGGACGGCATGGCTACGCCCCACAGCCCTCTATCTGCATCAAACAAGTACGCCCCTGCCGGGCCGCCCCCACCCCGTCGCTTCGCGACGACCCTCCCCGGAACGGGGAGGGAGAGGCTCGTGCGCGCTTCTCAGCCCTTCAGGACTTCGACCAGGGTCTTGCCCAGGCGCGCGGGCGATTCCGACATGCGGATGCCGGCGGCTTCCATCGCCGCGATCTTGGATTCCGCATCGCCCTTGCCGCCCGAGACGACGGCGCCGGCGTGACCCATGGTGCGGCCCTTCGGCGCCGTGCGGCCCGCGATGAAGCCGGCCATCGGCTTCTTGCGGCCCTTCTTGGCTTCGTCGATCAGGAACTGGGCGGCGTCTTCTTCCGCGCCGCCGCCGATTTCGCCGATCATGATGATCGAGGTGGTTTCCTCGTCGGCCAGGAACAGCTCCAGCACGTCGATGAACTCGGTGCCCTTGACCGGGTCGCCGCCGATGCCGACGGCCGTGGTCTGGCCCAAACCTTCGTTGGTGGTCTGGAACACGGCTTCATAGGTCAGGGTGCCCGAACGCGACACGATGCCGACCGAGCCCTTCTTGAAGATATTGCCCGGCATGATGCCGATCTTGCACTCGTCCGGCGTCAGGATGCCGGGGCAGTTCGGGCCCAGCAGACGCGACTTGGAGCCTTCCAGGCGACGCTTGACCTTGACCATGTCCATCACCGGGATGCCCTCGGTGATGCAGGTGATGAAGGGGATTTCGGCGTCGATGGCTTCGATGATCGCGGCGGCCGCGCCCGACGGCGGGACGTAGATCACCGAGGCGTCGGCGCCCGTGGCGTCGCGGGCTTCGGCGACCGAGGCGTAGATCGGCAGGCTCTCACCGTGCGATCCGGTCCAGTGCGTGCCGCCCTTGGAGGGGTGCACGCCGGCGACCATCTGGGTGCCGTGATAGGCCAGGGCCTGTTCGGTGTGGAAGCCGCCGGTCTTGCCGGTCAGGCCCTGGACGATGATCTTGGTGTTCTTGTCGACGAGAATGGACATGGGTCTGTGCTCTGAATTCAATGTGTCAGCGGGGCGGTGGCGAGTAAGGCCGAAGCCTTAGCCGACCGCCGCGACGATCTTCTGGGCGGCGTCGTCGAGGTCGTCGGCGGCCTGGATGGTCAGGCCCGACTCGTTCAGGATTTTCTTGCCCAGTTCGGCGTTGGTGCCTTCCAGACGCACGACCAGCGGCACCTTCAGGCCCACTTCCTTCACGGCCGCGACCACGCCCTCGGCGATGACGTCGCACTTCATGATGCCGCCGAAGATGTTGACCAGGATGCCCTGGACGTTCGGGTCGGCGGTGATGATCTTGAAAGCCGCCGCGACCTTCTCCTTGCCGGCGCCGCCGCCGACGTCGCAGAAGTTGGCCGGCTCCTTGCCGTACAGCTTGATGATGTCCATCGTCGCCATGGCCAGACCGGCGCCGTTGACCATGCAGCCGATGTTGCCGTCCAGCGAGACGTAGGCGAGGTCCCACTTGGACGCTTCGATTTCCTTGGCGTCTTCTTCGGTTTCGTCGCGCAGGGCCTTGATGTCGTCGTGGCGGAACAGGGCGTTGCCGTCGAAGCTGACCTTGGCGTCCAGAACGCGCAGATGGCCGTCCTTCATCACGATCAGAGGGTTCACCTCCAGCATGTCCATGTCCTTCTCGACGAAGGCCTTGTACAGGGCGGGGAACAGCGACTTGGCGTCTTCGGCTGCGGCGCCGGTCAGGCCGTAGGCGGCGACGATGGCGGCGACGTCGGTGTCGGTCACGCCCGCGCTCGGGTCTATGACGATGTTCTGGATCTTCTCGGGCGTGTCGTGGGCCACGGTTTCGATGTCCATGCCGCCTTCGGTCGAAACGACGAAGGCGATGCGGCCATAGGCGCGATCGACCAGCAGCGAGCAGTACAGTTCACGGTCGATGTCGGCGCCGTCCTCGATATAGAGGCGGTTGACCTGCTTGCCGGCATCGCCCGTCTGGGCGGTTACCAGGGTTTTGCCCAGCATTTCTTTGTCTTTGGCGACGACTTCCTCGACCGAGAAGGCCAGGCGAACGCCGCCCTTGGCGTCGGCCGGCAGTTCCTTGAACTTGCCCTTGCCGCGTCCGCCGGCGTGGATCTGCGACTTCACGACATAGAGCGGGCCGGGCAGGGATTTGGCGGCCGCCTCGACCTGATCGACGGACGTCACCGCGACGCCTTCGGCGACGGGAGCGCCGAAGCCTTTGAGGACCTGCTTGGCCTGATATTCGTGAATGTTCATGGGGGACCGTCGCAACCGCTGCTGGGAGAGTTGCGGGGCTTATAGGCCCCACCCCTTCGCAGGTGCAACCGCCCACAGGCCCCCTTTAGTCGACCCAGTCTTTCTTGAGGGTGCGCGACGCCCCGATCAGCAGGATCGCGGCCAGCACATAGAAGCCCATGCCGGTGTAGATGGCCCAGCGCAGGCTCTCCTCGCCGAAGCGCGGCGCCAGCAGGTCGCTCATCCAGCCGAAATAATAGAAGCCGACCGCGATCCCGAGCAGATTGTTCAGCAGCAGGAACAGGGCCGAGGCCGTCGAGCGCATGGCCGCCGGCACCAGATGCTGGACCGCCGCCGTGATCGGACCCAGCCAGGCCAGGTTCAGTCCGGTCGGCAACAGGAAGATCAAGAAGGCCAGGGTCAGCTGCTGAACGTGGCTGCCGCCGCCGGGCAGAACCAGGCCGATCAGCCAGGGCGAGTTCATCGCCAGGATGAAACAGGGCGCTGAGATCAGGAAGGCGATGGCGGGCGTCAGCGGATAGGCGCCCTTGCCCTTTTTCGACAGCTTGTCGGCGATCATGCCGCCCAGCCAAATGCCCAGGATGCCGCCGATCAGGGCGATGCCGGAGTAGTAGATGCTGGTCTGTTTCAGGGTCAGGTCGAAGCTGCGCATGAAGAACAGCGGCAACCAGCCGGCCACGCCATAGCCGCACACCGATGACGAGGCGGCGCCCAGGCCCAAGAGCCAGAAGCTGGGCTTGCGGATGACCACCGAGGCGGTGCGACGCGCGATCATCAGCGAAACGCCGATCACCACCGCCAGCAGGCCGCCGAAAGCGAGCACCAGCGGATTGCCCAGCGACATGCCCATCAGCCAGCTCAAGGCGCCGAGGATCAGCAGGCCGGCGCCGAGACCCAGCATGATCTGGGCGGCGATCTTGCCGGCCCGATCGGTGCCGACCGGCGCGGCCGCCAGGGCCGCGACCTGGGCCTCGGTCTTGATGGCGTCTGTGCCGCCCCGCTTGGGATCCCGCACCGTCAGACGCAGCAGGGGCGCGACCAGCACGCCCAGCAGGCCGACCACGATGAAGGCCGTGCGCCAGCCGTAGGTCGCCGCCAGCAATCCGCCGACCAGCGTCCCTGCGGCCATGCCCAGCGGAATGCCGAAGGCGAAGGCCGCCATGGCCCGGGCGCGCTGATGCGGCGGGAAATAGTCGGCGATCAGCGAATA
>Ga0157371_10002327_pt1 | contig 18239 bp, 15 predicted proteins | sample C45metaG_FD_113462 | JGI IMG/M metagenome (GOLD analysis project Ga0157371, IMG submission 113462) | Corn rhizosphere microbial communities from Kellogg Biological Station, Michigan, USA - C4-5 metaG | ecosystem: Host-associated > Plants > Roots > Rhizosphere > Soil | place: USA: Michigan...
AAAAACTTCTGTTCTTAATATTTCATTCCAACCCTTATATTTACAAAATCCAATCCTTTTTTGATGAGCGACGAAATAGAAAACAACATAAACGAAGAAAGTAAACATACTGTAATCCCAATCAATGGGCTTTATGAAAACTGGTTTCTCGATTATGCATCTTACGTAATTCTTGATCGCGCGGTTCCACACATCAATGATGGTTTAAAGCCGGTTCAGCGACGCATTATGCACTCTTTAAAAGAGATGGATGACGGACGCTTTAATAAAGCAGCTAACGTTATTGGTAATACCATGAAATATCACCCGCACGGTGATGCTTCTATTGGTGATGCGATGGTACAAATAGGGCAAAAGGAATTGCTGATAGATTGCCAGGGAAACTGGGGTGACCCAGTAACCGGGGATAGTGCAGCAGCAGCCCGTTACATAGAAGCACGTTTGTCCAAATTCGCAAATGAAGTAGTGTTTAATCCTGATACTACAGCCTGGCAATTGAGTTATGATGGTCGTAATAATGAACCGATTACATTGCCGGTTAAGTTTCCGTTGCTTTTAGCTCAGGGAGCAGAGGGTATTGCAGTAGGCTTGGCTACCAAGGTTATGCCGCATAATTTTCTGGAACTTATTGATGCATCTATTGAATCATTAAAAGGAAACAGACCAAATATTCTTCCTGATTTCTTTACCGGGGGTATGGCCGATTTCTCTGCATATAACGAAGGTATGCGTGGAGGTAAAATCAGAGTGAGGGCAAAAATCACTGAAAAGGATAAGAAAACACTTGTAATAACTGAAATACCATACAGTACAACAACAGGCTCTGTAATCGATAGTGTATTGTCTGCTAATGATAAGGGCAAGATCAAGATCAAAAAAATTGAAGACAATACAGCACAAAATGTGGAGATTGTTATCCATCTTGCACCAGGTATCTCACCCGATGTAACCATTGATGCTTTATATGCTTTTACTTCATGTGAAGTTTCAATTTCTCCAAATACTTGTGTTATTAAGGACGATAAACCTCAGTTTTTGAGTGTCAACGACATTCTTATTGAGAATAGCCAAAATACCAAGAATCTATTAAAGCAAGAGCTGGAAATTAAATTACATGAATTGCAGGAAAGAATATTCTTTAGCTCATTACTAAAGATATTTATTCAGGAGGGCATGTATAAGAATGCTGACTATGAGAATTCTGGTAATTTTGAAACTGTTGTTGAGGTATTGAATCTTTTATTTGAGCCATTTAAACCTAGTCTGTATAGAGAGATACTACCAGAAGATTTCAAGAAACTTATTGATAAACCGATGAGTAGTATTACCCGCTTTGATGTTAAAAAGGCGGATGATCTCATGAAAGCTTTGACAGATGAGATCAAAGTTGTAAAAAATCACCTTAAGCATTTAACTGATTACACCATTGCCTGGTTCCAGAAACTTAAAGATAAATATGGGAAGGGTAAAGAACGTAAAACGGAAATCCGCCTATTTGATAGGGTAGAGGCATCTAAAGTTGCCTTGGCAAATGTGAAACTATATCTGAACCGTGAAGATGGCTTTGTTGGTACTGGTTTACGTAAGGATGAATTTGTAGCTGATTGTTCTGATATTGATGAAATCATCGTATTCAGAGAGGATGGTAAATGCATTATTACTAAAGTAGCTGATAAAACCTTTGTTGGTAAGGGAATTCTTCATGCACAGGTCTTTAAAAAAGGCGATGAGCGGACCATCTATAATATGATTTATAAAGATGGTGCAAGCGGAGTGTCGTACATTAAACGGTTTGCAGTAGTAGGAGTAACCCGTGATAAAGAATACGACCTAACAAAGGGAAGTAAGGGCTCTAAAGTATTATATTTTACTGCCAACCTTAATGGCGAAGCAGAAATAGTTACTGTGCAATTAAAGCCACATACCAAGCTTAAAAAGCTTCAATTTGATCTGGACTTTGCCGAAATAGCCATTAAAGGGCGAGGGTCACAAGGGAATATTGTATCTAAATATCCTGTCAAAAAGATTCTGTTAAAAACAAAAGGAGTCTCAACACTTTCTGGTCTTAAAATCTGGTATGACGATTTGCTTCGAAGGCTTAATGTTGATGGGCGAGGTAAATACCTTGGCGAATTTGATGGCGACGATAAGATATTGCAGGTCCATAAAGAAGGGTGGTACGAATTGAGTACTTTTGAATTGAGCAATCACTTTGATGCTGATCTGATACTAATTCAGAAGTTTGATCCTGAAAAACCATTTACTGTTGTACAATACGAAGGAAAAGCTAAAAATTACTTCATCAAGAGATTTGTATTTGAAACGATTGCAGTGGGGAAAAAGGCCAGCCTGATTAGTGAAGAGAACGGTTCAAGATTTCTTTATCTGACCAGTAATCCTGAAGCGGTATTAACGGTTGATGTACTTAAAGGTAAAACACAAATTCCTGAAACTTTGGAAATTCTGTTGGCAGAGTTTATTGATGTAAAGGGAATAAAAGCCAATGGAAACAGGCTTACCCAGCATGACGTAAAGAATCTGAGTATTTCTAATAATGAAGAACCCGAATTAGTTTTAGAAAGCAAGAATACTGTATCAGACACATCTTCTAATGAAGAACAACCTGATGAAGATATTATGGAGACAATTGAAGAAATAGCAATTGATGGTCAAGAAGAAGATCTTACGGAAACAAAAGAAAGCAGAATTGAAGAAGAGGTAGTCCCTGTTGCAAAGGAGGAAGTAATAGAGAAAGCTGAAGAACCCCCTACCCAGAAAGTGACTGAAGAAAAGCCCAAAAAGACCTGGGGGAAGCCTAAAGCACCTGAAAAAGAGTTAAAAGAAAAAGCTGCCGCTAAAGAAGAGGCTAAACCTAAGACAGAGGCTAATGAAGGTCAGGAGGTGAAAAAAGAGGTTCCGGCAAAAGAAATTAAGTTTGAGATCACTAACCCTAATGATATAGAAATTGACGATAAGGGACAGTTAGGCCTGTTTTAAGTCTAACATCCTGATCTTCGTGGTTTTCATCATTAAATTTTTGTCATATTCTGCTTAATTATTCTTGGATTTTGAATTAGATAAATATATTTGTCGCATTGCATATCGAGATTAAAGGATAGATACTATTTAGTTTATGTTTAGAAGATTAACGGGCATTCTTATTTTACTTTCATTTTTGCTGGTAAAGCATGTGTCGTTATTTATGGTAATCGATCATAAGCAAACTGTATCAATCCACCATACCGATCAGGACTCTGAAAATTCAGAGGAAGAAAAAGAACTGAAAAACCTGGAACTTACTGACGATGTTTTTATTCATCAGCCAACAGTTGATCTGGCGCATGTATTAACCTCAAAAAGGATTAATAATCGCTTTGTATCGCGTACGGTTACATCAGTTATTGCACTACCATACCCCCCTCCAGAAATCTGATTGTAAATACAATACAATACAATCAAAATTCAAATTTCACACAATAATTTTATTTTATGAGATATCCTTTAGTATCAAAAGGTGCTGTATTAGGCATTTTATTTAGCGCAGCTGCATTGTCAGTAAATGCACAAAAAATTGAAGAGCAAGAGTTAAAAGTGAATGTAGATAAAATTTCTAATTCTACTGAACACTTAAAAAACCTGCAACCGGTTACATTTAAATATGATGTACAAAAGTACAAGCATCTTAAATTACCCGCTGGTGAACAATATGGTTTCCTGGCAAGTAGTGTACAATCAGAATATCCGGCTATGGTTTATGAGGCTACTAAAATGTATGATCAGGGCAAGAACAACTCTAAAGTTGCCAGATATAGTGAAGTACAATCAGAGAATCTGATTCCGGTACTTGTAGCCGCAATTAAAGAGCAGCAAGCAGAAATTGAGCTGCTTAAAAAGGAAATAGACCTCTTGAAAAAGAAGTCTAAATAGATAGTTTTTTGTTTTAGTATCTTTGAAAAAGCCATCGCGAGATGGCTTTTTAATTAATTCTGTTTTTTAGATTGCTGCATCAGGTTTGTTGCAGGCATCTGCTGTTCCTTAAACAATTCAAACCTTGTAGGCTGGCTTTTTCTTGGCCAGGAATTATTGCTTTCATCTATATCAGCAGTCTCTCTGTTAGGATCTAATTGTACTGAAATGACTTCCTTATCCTTAGCAAAAACTTTGGTTACCTTATTTTCATTCTTTCTCCATACATAGGCAGGAATTCTATCAGTTTGTTTACTGCCGTCTTTAAATGTCCATTCAATGATCAGGGGCATTACTAAACCACCCAGATTAGAAAATTCAAGTTCATAAAAGTTCTTTTTACTTTCATAGATTTTCCTTTCTTCATCACCTAAGGAATTATAGTAGTTTTGAAATTGCTCATCTGCAGTTTTACTCACTTCAAAGCGATCAAATTTATTATAAAAATCGAGAAGGCTTGTGTCCTGCTCGATTGCAAACTTTACACCCTCATCTTTATTGCGATCCCTGCTAAGGTATTTGTTGTCTTTGTCATATGCTTTCTTGCTTTCAGCATTTTCAACTGCTTGTTTCATGCTGTTCATGCGATAATACCGTACATCGTTCAATGAAATATCTACAGGGTCAGTACCAAAGAACCAACCTCTCCAGAACCAGTCGAGGTCAACTGCCGAAGCATCTTCCATTGTTCTGAACAAATCAGCAGGGGTGGGATGTTTAAATGCCCATCGTTTTGCATACTCTTTAAAAGCATAATCAAAAAGCTGCCTGCCCATTATGGTTTCTCTAAGAATATTCAGTGCTGTAGCTGGTTTTGCATAGGCATTAGGCCCAAAATTTACAATATTCTCTGAATTAGTCATTATAGGCTCTAGCTGATCCTTTGGCATTTTCATGTAATCTACAATCTTGTGGGCCGGGCCTCTTTGCGAAGGATAATTATTGTCCCATTCCTGCTCTGCCATAAACTGGCAAAAAGTATTTAAACCCTCATCCATCCAGGTCCATTGCCTTTCATCAGAGTTTACAATCATTGGAAAGAAATTATGCCCAACCTCATGCATAATCACACTGATTACGCCATATTTAAGCGATTCGGTATAGGAGCCATCTTTTTCTGCACGACCATGATTAAAGCAAATCATAGGATATTCCATAGCGTTTGAAGCCTCAACCGATATTGCCACCGGATATGGGTAAGGAATGGTATGTTTAGAATATGACTTTAAAGTATGAGCCACAACTTTAGTCGAATACCTACTGTATATTGGATAAGCCTCTGGGCCATAGTATGACATGGCCATAGTTTTTTTACCATCAATATAGGTAGCCATAGCATCCCAAACCAATCTTCTAGAAGATACCCAGGCAAAATCCCTAACATTTTGAGCTACATACGTCCATGTCTTTTTTGCTGTGCTCTTTTTTGTCGATGCTGATTTTGCTTCATTAAGGTTTATAATTTCCAATGGAGCTTTCGCTGTTTGTGCTTCGTTCCATCTCTTTAAACTTGTTGCACTTAAAACTTGCGGATAATTCTGGCATTCACCTGTTGCACCAACTACGTGGTCGGCAGGAACAGTCATATTTACCTTGTAATTTCCAAAAACCAGAGCAAACTCTCCTCTGCCTTCAAATTGTTTATTCTGCCATCCCTGGAAGTCAGAGTACACAGCCATGCGAGGAAACCATTGTGTAATGGTAAACAGATAATTGCCGTCCTGAGGGAAATATTCATAACCACCTCTTCCATGAACAATTTTACGGTCAGAGATGTTGTAATTCCATGTTATTTTTAACTTATACTTTTCCCTGGGCTTAAGTACCACCGGGAGGTCAATCCGTAACATAGTATTGTTAATTACGTAAGGAAGTGGGGTGCCTTTCTCATCAGTAATTTTAATGATCTTAACACCCAAATCATCATTACGCCCAATAATATCAGAGAAATCATCTAAGGTCATTTTCTCTTTTATTTTGCTGGTTTGGGTAAGCTTATTATCGCTTGTGGCTTTGTTTTGATTTTCATCAAGTTGTACCCATAAATAACTTAAAGGATCAGGCGAATTGTTATAATAAGTAATCGTTTCACTTCCATTCAATCGAAGGTTTTTCTCATCCAGTTCGGCACTGATTTCGTAATCTGCCCTTTGTTGCCAATAGGCAGGTCCAGGTGCGCCGGATGCAGAACGATAATAATTTGGATCGGAAATCATAGTTCCCAGCTGTTCAAATTTATTGCCATGGTTGGAACCCGGATTGTTTAATGATTGTGCATATATACCTACATTAAAAATCAATGAGGCAGCTAGAAGTAAAAGTTTTTTCATTTTGTTAATTAAGGATTGCAGGGAGCCGTTCGGCAGCCATTACAAATGATATACCAAATATAGCCGATGAGAGGAAGAAAGTCCAGTCCCATTTCTTAATTTTTACAATCATTATAAGGATAAATGAAAGTATAAGTACACCAAAAACGATTAGTATTTGTCCGAATTCAAGTCCCATGTTAAATGCAAGTAATTCTATTACAATACTGGTGCTTTTACCAAGCAGACTTTTTAAGTAATTAGAGAAGCCCATACCATGTATTAATCCAAAAGCGAGGGCCAATGTGTATTTTAGTTGTATCGCTTTGGGCTTGGGCTTTTTATTAAAGATATTAGATAATGCGGTTACCATAATTGTAACTGGAATTAAAAATTCTATTAACGCAGTATTTACGTGCACAACATTTAACACACTTAGGGCTAAAGTAATACTGTGGCCAACGGTAAATGCGGTAACCAGAATTAAAACTCTTTTCCAATCGGAGATGGTATATATACCACAAAGAGCAAGTAAGAAAAGTATATGATCATAGCCTTTCCAATCTAAAATGTGGTGCCAGCCAAGATCAAAATAGAGATTGAAATCTTGCATTATAGTTTAAAGTTGTAATTTTGAATACAGAATAGCAAGAAATATTCTATTTTATATCTATCTATACAAAATGTTACAACTTATTTTATTTTTTTGGTTAAATATATTTCATCCTTTTTACGTTAGCGTAACTGAGATAAATCATAGCCAAAAAACAAAGACTGTTCAGGTAAGTGTTCGTGTATTTTTTGATGATTTTGAAAGCGCCCTTGATAAACGGTATAAAACTAACATAAACATTTTGAAACCTAAGGATCGTAAGCAAGTGGATAAGCTGATTTCCGATTACATTAAAAGCCATCTGGAAATTAAGGCCAATGCTAAATTACTTACTTTAGAATATCTTGGTTATCAGATTGAAGAAGATGCAGCATGGTGCTACTTTGAAACTGAAAAAGTAGAAAGCATAGAGAAGCTGGATATTCAAAACAGCATACTCTTTGAGCAACATGATTCACAAATAAATATGATTCATGCAACAATAAAAGGAAAACGAAAAAGTACGAAACTTGAAAATCCAGAAAGTAAAGTAACGTTTTCTTATTAATCTAAAACAAAAAAAGAGGACATTTTAATATCCTCTTTTAGTTAAATTTTTATGCTGTTTATTGGTATTGAATATAAACAGGAACAGGTTTTAATTTCATTAATTCCTCTGGAGTCATTAAGCGCTTAGGCTCTTTTTTCAAATCATTTTTATAGAACAATTTGAGGCCGGTAAACTGAACAGGCTCAGAGAATATGAAGTGACGGTATGTACCTTTTTTAAGTTCTGGCTCGCCCCAACCATCCATGTGCATTACAATTTGAACTTCTGGGTGAAGTTTTATGTTTTGGGAGTTGGTAACCATCTTTTTGGTAAAGCGATGAACTACAAATACTTTTGGAGGCAGATTGTATTTTTTTACCATGTTAGTTAAATACTGAGAAACATAGTTGATATCGGCAGCATCGTAAGTTCCGATTTTCTTGCCCGGAAGTGAACCATCTTTCATAGAAAATTCAGGGTCTATGCCTAAATGTACAAAAGGTAACTGAAGGTATTTTTCTATATGTGGCAACTCAGCTTTAATGTTACTAAGGGCAACCTGTAAATCTAAAAAAACTATAGTATTAGGGCGCATTTTAGCAATGCTTAATACAGAGTCAATCTGTGAATTGGCCATACGGTTGATGTATTTACCATCTTTGCCAGGCGTACCACTTGCTACCGCAGCAATGTAATGTAATCCTTGCTGTACCGGAGTACTGGGGTCAACTTTCTCCCAATGTTTCACTTCGGCATCTAACCTTTTCCACATTTCTTTTGGAGCATATTCGCCAAGGGCTCCCATTTTTTTTGAGTGTAAGTTTCCATAATAAACAACAATACGTTTAAATGGCAATATTGCACCTGCAAGTGGGTAGGGTTGTTTTTTAACTGGCCATTTACCCGTTGTATCACCATTAGCTAATTTTGCCATAATTGCATCATACTTTGCAGTGTCAATCGGTCCCCGCAAATCTTCTTTTGTTTCGGTTGCTGTCGAATCGCCAGGAGCGTTTTTTGTTTGGCCATTGGCCTTTTTAACGTCCGAGGTGCAGCTTGTAAATACACCAACTGAAGCCATTCCGACTAAAAGCATCCCTGCTAGATGAGATAATTTCATTTTTTATACTTGTTTTTTATGGTAATGTAAAACTTTACAAGTATACCACTCTCCTGATTAATAAAAAAGCTGGTTATCAGGGTTAATTAAAATATTTCTATTTATTATTTGTAATTAATCTAAATAAGTTCTTATACTTGTGACGTTATTTAAAATTATTCTAAATAGATCGTTTAATGAGAATTGGTTTACTATTAATGGTGATGATTTTAGTCAACTCGACAATGCAGGCACAGGATAAAAGTGCGGGTAAAGAGTTGAAAGCTGACACAGCCGTTAATGGATTAAAGGAAGTTGTGGTTACGGGTGAATATCAACCTCAGTCATTAAGGAATTCTGTATACAAAACACGTGTTATAAATTCTGAACGTATCCGCCTGCGTGCAGCTACTAATATTCAACAAGTATTAAATACTGAGTTAGGTTTCAGGTTTTCTAACGACATGACTCTTGGAACCAGTGATGTAATGTTAATGGGGATGTCGGGCAGAAATGTTAAAATCTTATTAGATGGTGTACCAATGATAGACCGGACAGACACCAGAGAAAGCTTAAACCAAATAGACATCAATTCTATTGATAGGATAGAAATAGTAGAAGGGCCACTTTCAGTTTCTTATGGAACTGATGCGCTGGCCGGTGTAATCAATATCATTACAAAAAGAGCAATTAAAGAAACAATAAGCCTCAATGCGAGGGTGCAGGAGGAAACAGTAGGAGATGAATATTCGCCATTCAGCAAAAAAGGTGCTCACTTACAGAATGTAGGTGCCAGCTGGCAAAGCAAAGGCTGGAGCATTCTTGGAGGGGTAACACATAATGATTTTAATGGTTTTAGAAGTGCTGCTCCGTTAGCGACTTCGGCAGAGATTGCCGCTGATATAAACAGATGGAAACCAAAAGAACAATGGTTGGGGAATGGTCGTCTGGGCTACAATAGTGATAAATTTAATGTATGGTACCGAATAGATTATGCTGATGAGACTATTTTAAGCAAAGGCGGCTATAACCCAAACATTTTTAAATCGGTTAATCAGAAATATATCACTAATAGATATACCCAGCAATTACAGGGTGATTATAAATTAACAGATAAATTACAGCTTAGCGGAATACTGGCTTATTCAAATCTAAAACGTGCTACCCAAAGCGTTTTGCATGATTATTCTACGGGCAAAGAAGAGCTTTCTCGTGGTGCGGGTGAACAGGATATCTCTAAATTTCAATCAACCTCAATTCGCACAACTGCACACTATAAGTTATCACCTCAGTTGTCTTTTCAACCGGGTGTAGAGATTAATTTAGATGGTTCAAGCGGAGCAAGAATTAAAGGAAGCCCTTCTATTAATGATTATGCTTTTTTTATATCTTCTGAATGGAAAGTTACAAATGCAATAACTATTAGACCGGGTGCGCGCTTTATTAAGAATTCGGTTTACGATGCACCCCCAATAATTCCTTCACTTAATACAAAATTCAGGTTAAATAAAGATTTTGATTTGCGTTTAGGCTATGCAAATGGTTTCCGCTCACCTGCGTTACGCGAATTATATTATGATTTTTTTGATGCCAGCCACTCTATTTTAGGAAATGAAAATCTTAAAGCAGAACAATCTCATAGTTTCACCGGATCACTTATTTTTACAAAATCCGGTAATGAAAGTACAGACTTTCGTTCAGCTATAAGTGCTTTTTACAATACTTTTAGAAACAGAATAGATTTTGGTCTGTCTGCCAGCAACCCTACAATTACTACCCTTATAAACATTTCCCGATATAAAACAACCGGGGCAACTTTTGAAAATACGCTAACAATTAATGATCTGCAGTTTTCGCTTGGGCTTTCTTATATCGGCATTAATAACCGGTTTGTGGCCGATGCTCCAAAACCTGGTGAGTCTGATGAATTTGCATGGACACCCGAAGTTAATAGCAATATTACTTATGCTTTTTCTAAAATAGGGACAACTATAAATCTGGCTTATAAGTTTTCAGGAAGACGACCTTTTTATCAGTTAAATAATAACAATGGAACAGAGCAGGTTTCACTTGAAAGAACCGGTTCTTATAGTACTGCAGATCTGATGATCGATAAAAAAATATTTAAATCACTTAATCTGAATGCCGGGGTTAAAAATTTGTTCGATGTAACTACCATTAGCAGCACATCAGTTGCAACCGGTGCGGCACATTCAACAGGTGGACCTGTACCCTTAAATTATGGGCGCTCATATGTAGTAGGGTTAAGTTTTAATTGGGATAGGAATTAGATTATTAATTATAACAAGTATAAAATCATGAATAAAATTACAAAACTCATTGCCCTTTTATGTTTTACTATAAGTTTTGCTTCTTGCAGTAAAGATGATGACCCTATAGTAGAGGTTCCAGTGTCTGACGGAACAACTCTTACTCTAAATGGAATAGCTGGAGCTGAAGCAGGCAGTAGTGCTGCGAACAGCGTTTATGTAGATTTAAGTGGAGCTCAACAAGTAGCAGTACTTCGTAATAGCTGGGCATTAGGGTTCTATTCTGGTAGTGATTTTAAAGTGATTTTGAATGGGACATCTGGCGCATCAGCAAAAAAATTAAATAAGACAGATTTAAATGCGGTAACTGAAGCAGATTTTAATCTTTCAGATTTAACGATAGCTTTAGGTGAAACAGGAGCTAAAGGAGAAATCGAATTTAAGAAGTTTGATGATCCAAGAGAGGTTAGTATTCTGAATAAGACAGCAATTGAAACCATTTCGGCAACTGATTCAGAAAACAAAGTATATCTGGTTAGTCCTGTTGGAGGTAGCCACACAGCAGTAATAAGTTCAGAGACTGTTTATAAAGTAAGGATTTTGCGTAAAGCAAACGGATATACTTTACAATATGCTAAGCTTAAGGAAACTACTTTTAAATCTGTTGATATTGTTAAAGATGCAAATTCTAATTATAGCTTTTTCTCTCTTAGTGATGGGAAAACAGTAACTGTGGAGCCTGTGAAAGCCAACTGGGATTTTGTTTGGACCTGGACCATGTATTATGGTACAAATGAGGATGGTATTTTCCCTTATGGTTTTTCTGATATAGTGTTCACGAATAGTCTTAATGGTGTTCAGGTAGCTCAAATTAAAACTTCAGTAGTCAGTTATACGAATTTTTCTGAGTCAAACCTTAGCGCTTCAACATTTAGTTCAAACAGAGATGTAATTGGAGATAAGTGGAGAAATACTACCGGTACTGCTATAGGTGTAAAAACCGATTCATTTTATCTTATTAAAGATGGTGCCGGCAACATATATAAATTGAAATTTAATAGTTTTCATGCAAGCGATGGCGGGGTTCGTGGTAAGCCAGTGGTTGAATATAAGCTAGTTAAAAAAGGATAAAAGTTTGGTTTAGTTTGGTTAGATGAGGATGCTTTCGCCCCCCCGAAAGCTCCTCTTTTTAAACATTGATTATGAAAAAAATATTAATGCTGGCAGTAGCTGTAGTCATGTTTAGTGCATGCAGAAACACTACCGAAAATAACACAGGCAACCAATTGCCAGATAGTGTGAAAATCGTTTCTTTGAATGGAACAGTAAGTGAAATAGTTGCGGGATTAGGCCTTGAGAAAAATATAGTAGGAACAGATATAACAAGCAGTTATCCGGAAAGTCTGAAAAGCAAACCTAAGGTTGGCCATAATAGTAAGATTAATGTTGAAGGTATCTTGTCGCTTCAACCTAATATAGTTGTTGCAATCGATAAAGAAGTATCTCCGCAACTTGCAGCGCAGTTTAAAACTGCGGGGATTAAACTGCTTTTGTTTAAACAAGAATTTTCTGTAGATGGAGCTAAAAACCTAATTCGTTCAGTTGGTGATAGTTTATTGCAGCAAGCCAAAGCAGATTCCTTAATTAAGGTATTCGATGCCGAAGTAGCATTTGCTCAAAAACAAATAACCGGTGCAAAAAAAGCTAAAGTTTTATTTATTTATGCCCGTGGTACCGGAACAATGATGGTTGGTGGTTTAGGTACACAGGTTGATAAAGTAATTGAACTAGCAGGAGCACAAAATGCAGTTACCGGATTTTCTGAATATAAACCCTTAACATCCGAAGCACTTGTTAAGGCCAATCCGGATGTGATTTTGTTATTTGAGGACGGTTTGCAAAGTTTGGGTGGTACACAAGGTTTGGAAACTGTTCAAGGAATATCGCAAACAAATGCCGGCAAAAACAAGAAGTTTATTACAATGGACGGAGCCTTGTTAACAGGTTTCGGCTTGCGCCTGGGTAAGGCAATAACAGAGTTGTCTGATAAAATTAACGAGGCGGTAAAATAGAACATAAGGGTGATCAAAAAAACAGGATATATTGTTGTGTTGCTTTCAGTAATTCTGATTGTAACAATGGTTGTTTCTTCTTGCATTGGTGCTGTAGATATTAGTTTCTCTGAACTGTTATCTATCATAAGCTACCATATAAGGTTATCTGACCATCAGGGTTTTACTTCGCAACAAGCTTCTGTTTTTTTAAATCTTCGTTTGCCAAGAGTATTATTAGGTAGTCTTATTGGAGGTGCATTGGGTGTTTCAGGTGCTGCTATTCAGGGCCTGTTTCGTAATCCACTTGCCGAGCCTGGTTTAATAGGAATATCGTCTGGTGCCACATTATTTGCTGTAATTATGATTGTGCTCGAGATCAATATTTTTAAGAATCTTACAGGCACATTAAGTTTTTACGCTTTATCTATTGCAGCATTTATTGGTGCCGGTATTACAACAATGATTGTTTATCGCATTGCGATGAAGAACGGTAAAACGGTTATTACAACTTTATTACTTGCAGGATTAGCAATAAATGCATTGGCAAATTCATTTATTGGATTAATGACTTATCTGGCTACCGATGCACAATTGAGAAACATTACTTTTTGGAACCTTGGAAGTTTGGGCAGTGCCAGTTGGCAAACAGTAAGTGCGTTGCTACCATTTGTTTTAATTCCTATTGTCATACTTCCGTTCTTTGCCAAGTCTTTAAACGCATTGGCACTTGGAGAATCTCAGGCATTGCATATGGGTGTAAATGTTAAAGTAGTTAAACGGATGATTATTATCCTTACCACAATGGCCGTAGGTGCTTCTGTAGCCATGGCAGGAATTATCGGATTTATAGGGTTAATTATTCCGCATATAATAAGGATGACATTTACTGCAGATCATAGAATTGTAATTCCAGGATCTGCATTATTGGGCGGTGCTTTATTAACGGGAGCGGATCTTATTGCAAGGACAATGGTTGCGCCTGCAGAACTTCCTATAGGGATATTAACTGCAATGATTGGTGTGCCTGTGTTTATATATATTATTATTTCTGAGAAAAATAAAAACAACCTATAGATGATCCGAGTAGAAGAACTGACATATAAAGTAGGAAATAGGAAGCTGGTAGATGGATTGAGTTTTGAAGCTCACTCAGGCGAAATGCTTGCTGTTTTGGGTGCTAATGGAGCTGGTAAAAGTACTTTGATGAAATTGCTTTGCAGAGAAATAAGGCCGTCAGCAGGTAAGGTTTTTATTAAGGGAAAAGAGTTGATGAATTATAGGCTCGAAGATCTGGCAAAGGCAAGAGCTGTGCTTTCCCAGCATAATACCATTTCTGTTTCTTTTGTTGTTGATGAGTTGGTGATGATGGGGCGCTATCCCCATTTTGATCAGAAACCTGCTTCCAATGATTTTGGAGTGGTAAGAAGAGTTATGCAGGATACAGGAATAAGTCATTTATCGGGCCGCGATTATAATACGCTTTCAGGTGGAGAGCAGCAAAGAGTCCAGTTAGCCAGAGTTATTGCTCAGGTTTACGATAACCCAAATGCCTGCCTGTTATTAGATGAGCCCACAAACGGTCTTGATATTCAGTTTCAGCAACAGATTATGGTATTGGCACGCAAACTGGCCGACAAAGGATATTGTGTCATCTGTATTTTGCATGATATCAATTATGCATCGCGCTTTGCAGATAGGATATTGATGCTAAAAAATGGAAAAAAGGTTGCAGAAGGGATGCCTGTTGAAGTAATCAATTGCGACAATATTCACGAAACTTTTAGTATCAAAGTAAAGCTTATGGCGTGCGAAGATTACAATTGTCCACTTGTTATACCAGCTACAAGTATTAGCTAAAAGAGATAATTACAAAGTGAAGTAAAAATAGAACAAATTAATAAAATAGGATAAAATGGAAAAGATATTAGATTTAAAAAGCCAATGGGAAGCATTTAAAATAGAAAACCCAAAAATCCGTATCAGAGATGCCGCAGAGCAACTGGGTACCAGTGAAGCTGAGTTAATTGCAACAACTGTAAATTCAACGGCTATCCGTTTGCAGGATCAGTTCCAGGAAATCTTAAAAGATGTTGAAAGTTTAGGGTATGTAATGGCTTTAACACGTAACGACTTTTGTGTTCATGAACGGAAAGGAATCTATAAAAAAGTATCTTTTAAAGGCATGGTGGGTTTGGCTGTAAATCCTGATATCGATTTGAGATTGTTTATGAGTGCATGGAAATCGGCATTTGCGGTTAATGAGAATGAACGTAAAAGTTTGCAGTTTTTTGGTAAAGATGGCGAAGCTATACATAAGATCTATTTAACAGACAAGAGTGAGACAGATGGCTACAATGCATTGGTTAAAAAATATACTGCAGAAGATCAGACTGCAGAACTAGAGATAGTTACAGAGAAAACAGTTGTAGAAGAAAAACCAGATCAGGAAGTTGATATAGAATCATTTAAAAAAGAATGGTTGGCATTAAAGGATACGCACGATTTTCATGGTTTACTAAGAAGTTATGGACTAAGTCGTACACAGGGCTTGCGTTTGGCACCAGAAGGCCATGCTATACAAATTACAACCGATTCTTTAAAAGCAATTTTAACCAAAGCCTCAGAAACAGACCTTGAAATAATGGTCTTTACATCAAACCCCGGTTGTATTCAGATTCATACAGGTCTTGTAAAGAAACTTGTTCAAACGGGTCCATGGTTTAATGTTTTGGATCCGGAATTTAACATGCATCTTCGAGAAGATGGCATTGCGAATATATGGCTGGTTAAAAAGCCAACAGACGACGGTATTGTAACCAGCATTGAAGTATTTGATAAAGATGGAAACATCATTGTCCAGTTTTTTGGAAAACGTAAACCTGGTATTCCAGAAAATGAGAACTGGAGAATGATAGCAAATGAATTAGCTGTAATTGTGTAAACAGCGAAAGAAACTTAAGCAGTAAGGTGTTACTGGGTTTAAGTGTGTTTGAAGGCGCTGGTTTAGGTCCCAGCGCCTTATTTATGTTATTTATTTAAAAGTATTGAACTTTCCGAATACTCCCAAAGGCAATTTAATGCCCGAGGTTGCCTGCAAATACAATTCTCCAGTTTCAAGGTTTTTAACCTGAGGAAATGAAGTTTTAATTAAATTCTCTACTATAACAGAAGAAAAACCTAAAGAGTAAGTGTTTAAGATCAGGAAATGTTCTTCTTCATCAAGCAGTTGTACAACATCCTGCATCATTTCCTGAATATGGTCTTCCAGTTTCCATTTTTCGCCATTTGGGCCATGACCAAAGGCCGGAGGATCTAGTATTATCCCATTATATTTTTTACCGCGCTTAAGTTCTCTTTTCACAAACTTTAAAGCATCTTCAACCACCCAGCGTACATCCTTAAGGTTAGAAAGTTCCTGGTTTTCATTTGCCCAGTTTACTACTTGTTTAATAGAGTCCACATGGGTTGTGTCTGCCCCGGCAGCCTTAGCAATTAACGAAGCAGCTCCTGTATAAGCAAATAAGTTTAATACTTTAGGGCTTCGGGTTTTAAATTTCTTTATTGACGAAGAGATGTAATCCCAATTAACTGCTTGTTCGGGAAATACACCCACATGCTTAAATGAGGTTAACCCTAAGCGAAGATTAATGCTTACATCATCGTTTTTGTACTCAACATTCCATCGGTCAGGTAAGTGTGCGGCACTCTTAATCCATTCTCCAGAAGTAGCAGAACGACCTTTAAATCTGATGTTAGTTTGTTTTTTCCATTCTTGTTCAGACAAGGTTTTTTTCCATACGGCTTGTGGCTCAGGTCTGGATAATACCAGATTGCCAAAACGTTCTAATTTTTCAAAATCACCACAATCAATCAGCTCATAATCTTTCCAATGCGTGGGTGTTAGCAGGCTTATCATAATAATATATTAAAACTTTCCTTTTGCAGCCTTCATAAATCGGCTTGCAAAAACGAAATCATTTAGTTCTTGAATTTCAGTATGGGCAATCTCTTTGTTAGATCCTTCCCAGAATTTCTTGCCTTCGTGCAAAAAAAGAATATAGTCGCCAATACCCATAACAGAGTTCATATCGTGGGTAACAACTATGGTTGTTGTATTATACTCTTCAGTAAGTTCCTTAATCAACTCATCAATTACAATCGAAGTTTTTGGATCAAGGCCAGAGTTGGGCTCATCCACAAATAAATACTTCGGGTTCATGGCAATAGCGCGTGCAATGCCCACACGTTTTTTCATACCACCAGAAAGTTCAGCAGGGTAAAGTTTGTTTTTTCCTTCAAGATTCACCCGTTCCAGACAAAAATTTACGCGCTCCAGCTTTTCTTTTCGGTCCTGATCTGTGAACATATTTAAGGGAAACATAATGTTTTCCTCAACAGTCATCGAATCAAACAATGCCGATCCCTGGAAAAGCATCCCGATTTCCTTTCTGATCTCTATCTTTTCTTCGAAATTCATCGAAGTAAACTCACGCCCATCGTATTCCACACTTCCTTGTTCAGGATGATGTAAACCGATCATACATTTAAGTAAAGTAGTCTTACCGGAGCCAGAGCCTCCAATGATCAGGTTAGTTACACCAGCTTCAAATTTACCGGAAATTCCCTGTAGCACTTTGTTGCTGCCAAACGATTTGTGTATATCCTTAATCTCAATCATAATAATAACTGGGTTACAATGTAATCACATGCCAATATAGTTATACAGCTAACAACCACAGCTCTGGTACTTGCCTGGGCAACTTCAAGGGCACCACCTTTCACATAAAAACCTTCGTAGGCAGGAACAGATGTTATAATGAAGCCAAATACAAAAGCCTTTACAAGTGCAACGGTAATAGTGTATGGATTGAAATCGGTAGTGATACCCTGGATGTATTCGGCAGGAGAAACAGCTCCAGATAAAGTTCCCCCAATATATCCGCCAGTAATGCTTAAAAACATAGACATAATTACCAATAAAGGAACCATAGTAATACCTGCTATAATTTTAGGAAGTATCAGATAACCGGGAGAGTTAATGCCCATGATCTCTAATGCATCAATCTGCTCACTAACACGCATTGTGCCAATTTCAGAAGAAATAGCAGATCCAATTTTACCGGCCAGAACAATTGCAGTAATTGTAGGGCTAAGCTCAAGAATACTGGAGTCCCTATTTACAGAGCCAATAATGGTTTTAGGAATAAAATCGCTAACTAGCTGGAAAGCAATTTGTAGTGTCATTACCGCTCCTATAAAAGTAGAAATAATAGCAATAAGCCCAAGAGAGCCTACACCTACAAAATCCATTTGTTTAAAGATGGCCTTCAAGTATATTTTAAACTTTTCGGGCTTTCTAAATACCGCTTTCAATAAAAGTAGGTACCTGCCAAAATTGG
>Ga0157371_10002330_pt1 | contig 18216 bp, 21 predicted proteins | sample C45metaG_FD_113462 | JGI IMG/M metagenome (GOLD analysis project Ga0157371, IMG submission 113462) | Corn rhizosphere microbial communities from Kellogg Biological Station, Michigan, USA - C4-5 metaG | ecosystem: Host-associated > Plants > Roots > Rhizosphere > Soil | place: USA: Michigan...
GCTAAAAACGAAAGTGAACGCTAAAAGTCGGATGTAATTTTTGAATTGTATAACGTGAACGATTGGTGGTTCCGTTTTCAAGTATGAAAAATTTAAAAGAAAGGATTTGTAAAGATTATTTTTAAGAGGCTATATTCATTAAGTTTCCGTTTTTCTAGTGAAAAAAGCTCTTGATTCTGACAGTCATAGAATCCTCCAAGTATCCAAAAGGAATTGCCATCACATCTTTCTTCCTCTTGATGTTGCTGTTTTGTGGTCTCTTTTAGTAAAAAGAACGAACTTTTTTTAGCCGATCACTGCATTGAACACCTTTTCAAAATTTCGCTTTACTTTTTCTTTCGCTTCTTCAAAATCTACTTTAAACCCTAATTCTTTTTCAATAGAAGTTACCTGTTTGTTTACAATTCCGCACGGAATAATATTATCAAAGTAACTCAGATCGGTATTTACATTTAAAGCAAATCCATGCATGGTAATCCAACGGCTACAACGAATTCCCATTGCACAAATTTTTCTTTCTTTTCCTAAGACTCCCGGCTGGATCCATACACCGGTTTCCCCTTTACTTCTTTCGCCTTTTATTCCATATTCTCCTATTGTCAGAATAATTACTTCTTCCAGGCTGCGCATATATTTGCCAATATCTGTAAAAAAATTTTCCAGGTCCAGAATTGGATAGCCGACAATTTGTTGTAATCCGTGAAAGGTAATATCGCCGCCCCTGTTGGTTTTGAAGAATTCAATTTCCTTTTCTTCCATTTCATTTTCAGTTAACAAAACATTTTCCATATGCCCACTTTTGCCTAAAGTATAAACAGGCGGATGTTCACAAAAAAGTAAATAGTTTGTAGTCGACGTTTTTTTATTGAAAGTTGATGTAGAAAAATTTGCTTTTGTCAATTGTCCATTTCCAGTTGGCAACTCCTCATTATTTATCGCTTTTCGTGCCTCTGATTTTATTTCCAGATTTTTTTTTACCAATTCTTCCTGGTAATCCCACGCTTCTTTATAATTAATAATTCCCAGGTCTTCAAAAATGATACGCTGTTTTTCCAATGCAAAGAATTTAATTTGCAAAGATAAATACGGATGTTTAATGTTGCATATTCGCTTTTGAATGTTGAATTATGGAAGAAGAATTACCTGGAGAGAATGAAGAACTTTTTGAAAGAGAGACAATAATCTGTGCGAAAGGACAGGAGCCATTGCGCATTGATAAATTTTTGATGGGAAGGATTGAAGGTGCGACAAGAAATAAAATTCAGCAGGCAATAGAAGCAGAAAGGGTTTTGGTAAATGAGAAGCCTGTAAAATCAAATTATAAAATAAGGCCGGAAGATAAAATCATTATCTATCAAACTTATCTGCCGGATAGCAATGTTATTGTTCCGGAAAATATTCCCTTCAAAATTGTATATGAAGATGATGATGTACTGGTAATTGATAAAGAACCGGGAATGGTTGTTCATCCCGGAAGTGGCAATCCCGGTGGCACTTTGGTAAATGCGGTCGCATGGTATTTAAAGCAACAAAACCCTGAAATTGATGAATCAGAATTATCCCGGTTCGGATTAGTTCACAGGATTGACAAAAATACTTCCGGTCTGCTGGTGATGGCGAAAAATGCAAACGCAATGACCAATTTGGCGAAACAATTTTTTGACCATTCAGTTTATCGGCGCTATGTTGCGCTGGTTTGGGGAGATTTTGAGGAAGAAGAAGGAACTGTAGTTGCACACGTTGGACGACATCAAAGATTCAGAAAAATGTTTACCGCCTACCCGGAAGGTGAATATGGAAAAGAAGCGATAACGCATTATAAAGTACTTGAAAAGTTTAATTATGTAAGTCTTATCGAATGCAGGTTAGAAACCGGCCGCACGCATCAGATCCGGGTTCACATGCAATACATTGGTCATCCTCTTTTTAATGACGAGACTTATGGCGGCAGTAGAATTGTAAAAGGAACAGTATTTAGCAAATACAAGCAGTTTGTGGAAAATTGTTTTGCGCTTTGTCCGCGGCACGCATTACATGCCATGCAATTGGGTTTTATTCATCCGGTAACAAAAGAGGAAATGAAATTTGAAAGTGAATTGCCGGAGGATATGAAAGCTGTTATTGAGAAATGGAGAAATTATAGTGTTTCGCGCAACATTTAAAACTGTTTAAAAGCGATACACTATTTTGCAGAAACTTGGTTAATTTTAAAAAATCGCTTCTTTATTTTTATACAAAAAAAATTTTAAACAACTGATCATTATTCTTACTCTATTTTTAAAAAAATAAAAATGAAAAGATGAAGTATCTACCCTTAAATCCTGAAATCTTTATTCAAAACCGTAAAAGGTTTATTGAGAAAATGGATAAAAATTCTATTGCCATTTTTAACAGCAATGACGAAATTCCATCGAACGGAGACGCGTTATATCCTTTCGTTCAAAACACTGACCTGTTTTGGCTTTCCGGTATTGAACAGGAAGACAGTATGGTAATTTTATTTCCGGATAATCCTGATGAAAAATATCGCGAAGTATTGGTTTTGGTTCGGCCAAATGAACTAAAAGAAAAATGGAACGGACATCAGTTGAGAAAAAATGAAGCGCAGGAAATTTCGGGAATAAAAAGGATTGTTTGGTTGGATGAACTCGAAGGCTTACTGCAACAATGGATCCATTTGGCTGATACGATTTATCTGAACACGAATGAAAATGACCGCAAAGCCAATGAAGTGCCTGTTCGTGATTATCGTTATGCTGCGTATATGCGTAGCCGTTATCCTTTGCATAATTATAAAAGAAGTGCGAAAATTTTAAGAGAGCTGCGTGCGATAAAAACGCCGTTGGAAATTGAAGTGATGCAAAAAGCCATTGATATTACAGATAATACTTTTCGCCACTTATTAAAATTTATAAAACCTGGGGTGATGGAATATGAAATAGATGCAGAAATCTGGCGTTCATTTTTATCCCAACGCGCTACAGCGCCTGCTTATAGTAGCATCATTGCGAGCGGTGATAACGCAAGAATTTTACATTACATAAATAACAACCAGGAATGCAAAGACGGCGATTTGATCCTGATGGATTTCGGCGCGCGATATGGAAATTATTCTGCTGATCTTACCCGAACTGTTCCAGTAAATGGCAAGTTTTCGAAAAGGCAAAAAACGGTTTATAACGCTTGTCTTGATTTACATTATTATTGCGCATCCATTTTAAAACCGGGAATCAGTATGAATGAGTACAGCGAAAAAGTAGGGGATAAGGCAACAGATATTTTTCAGAAAATTGGTCTGTTAAAAAAAGAAGATGCCAAAAATGAAGATCCTGAAAACCGCGCTTACCGCAAATATTTGTATCATGGAATTTCGCATCATTTGGGAATTGATGTGCATGATCTGGGAACTAAAAACGAGCCAATAAAACCAGGAATGGTTTTCACAATTGAGCCCGGTATTTATATTGAGGAAGAACATATGGGAATCCGGATTGAAAATAATTATTGGATCACTAAAAACGGAAATAAAGATTTGATGAAAAATATACCGATTACAGTTCAGGAAATTGAATCTTTGATGAAAAGCCGATAAATATTGATAATGAAAAAACAAATTCCCAACATTTTCACACTTTTAAATTTATTTTTTGGCTGTCTGGCAGTTGTATTTGCATTACAAACAAATACAGTGATTATTTATCTGAATGATCAGTACAACAGTAGCTTTAATATTCCTGAAAAGATAAGCTGGGGCGCAATTTGCATTATCATTGCTGCTGTTATAGATTTTTTAGATGGCTTTGTAGCACGTTTTTTAAAAGCAACCAGTGAGATGGGAAAGCAATTAGATTCTTTAAGCGACGTAGTAAGTTTTGGCGTAGCCCCGGCGGTCATTCTTTATCAGTTATTGAGGTTTAGTTTTGCAAGAGAAGAAAATGGATTAGATGTTTCTATTTTATTTTTGGTGCCGGCTTTTATTCTCGCTTGTGCAGCCGCTTATCGCCTGGCGAAATTTAATTTAGATACTGCACAACAATATTCTTTCAGAGGAGTTCCTGTGCCGGCTGTAGGATTATTGATCGCTTCTTTTCCCCTGATTTTGCATTTTAATTTTATCGGTAGCATAAATAATATCATCATTAACAAATGGTTTTTGTATGCTTTAATAATTATTCTGAGTTACTTAATGATCAGCAATTATCGTATGATGTCATTGAAATTTGCCGACTTTACTTTTAAGAATAACTTACCAAAAATTATTTTGTTTGTCGTTGCAATTGTTGCTGGCTTATTTTTGCAATGGATTGCAGTTCCTGTAGTTTTTATTATGTATGTTTTATTATCCTTAACCATTTCAAAAAATAAACCTGAATGAATTTTGTTGCAGAAATAAAAATAATGCCGTTAAAAGAATTGCTTGATCCGCAGGGAAAGGCGGTCCTCGGAGGACTTTCCAATTTAGGAATCAAAAGTGTAGAAGACGTAAGAATTGGAAAGCATGTTCAATTGACCATTGAAGGAGCGTCAACAGAAGAAGCTTATCAAATTGCAGAAGAAGCGTCGCAAAAATTATTAGCGAATCCGGTAATGGAAGAATTTACTATCTCAATCCGGTAATTAGCTTATATGCTAATTCGGTGATTAGCGGATTATGAAATACACTAATTGTTCAAATAATCCACGAGCTAATCAACAAATTAGCGCATTATCACATTAATAAAAATGCTTTATCTCGTTCCATCTCCCATTGGTAATCTCGGTGATATTACTTTCAGATCGGTCGATGTTTTGAAATCAGTAGATTTAATTTTGGCAGAAGATACCAGAACTTCATCTAAGCTGCTGCGTCATTATGGAATTGAAAAGCAAACAACTCCTTATCATCAGCATAACGAACATAAGATAATTAACCATTTAACAGAACAATTATCTGCAGGAAAAACGATGGCATTGATTACCGATGCAGGAACGCCCGGCGTTAGTGATCCGGCTTTTTTATTAGTAAGGGAATGTATCAAAAATAATATAAAAGTAGAATGCCTTCCAGGCGCAACAGCTTTCGTTCCTGCGTTGGTGAACAGCGGATTACCAATGAACAGTTTTTGTTTTGAAGGCTTTTTGCCCTTAAAAAAAGGACGTCAAACTTTTTTAAAAAAGATGGCGGACGAAGAACGTACAATGGTTTTTTATGAAAGCCCAATGCGGCTGGTAAAAACTTTAAAAGATTTTATAGAATATTTTGGTGCTGAAAGACAATGCTGTGTAAGCCGGGAACTGACAAAAGTCTTTGAAGAAAATAAAAGAGGAACTTTGCGGGAAGTTTATGATTATTTTAATCAAAAAACGGTGAAAGGTGAGATTGTGATTGTAGTGGGAGGGAAGGAGTAAAATACAATTTGTGATTAAAAATTAGTTTACTACAGAGCAAATTTTCCTCGTTACAAGAAACTGCCAACAAAAAAATGTGTAATTTTATTTATGATTTTAAAAGAAATTATAAACATTGATAATGAAATTTTGCATGGAACTCCAGTTTTTAAAAATACTCGCGTCGCTGTGCAAACTTTATTCGATTATCTTGAAGAAAGCTCTTTAGAGGAATTTTTGGAAGGCTTTCCCTCTGTCAAACGTGAACAAGCAGAAAAAGTTATTGAAATTGCTGGTAAATTGATTCATTCTACTCCTTTGGAATATGAAGATACTACTCGATGAGAATATTGATGTAAAATTTAAAAATGTATTTGATGCAAAAGTTAATGAAGTATTTACAGTACGCGATATGAATTGGCTTGGGATCAAGAATGGGGAGCTTTTAAGACTCCTTGAATTGAATCATTTTGACGTTTTTATTGCTGTGGATAAAAGTTTACCTTATCAACAAAATATTACAATATTGCCTGTTTTAATAATAATTTTAAACGTGAGGCGTAATGTATTAGCAAGAATTACTTCATTGTATCCGGATATTTTGCAAATACTATCAAAACCTATTCAAAAGAAGATTGTTGTTCTAAATGAATAACGCCAGTTTCTTTTTTTTCTTGAATCACTTTTTTCCTTTTTCAAATTAATTCCTCAAAAAAAACACAGTTAATTTTCTTTAATTTTGTCCAATGAAAATTTCAATCATCAACGGACCCAATTTAAATCTTATCGGCACGAGGGAACCTGGCATCTACGGTTCTGAAACTTTTGAACATTATTTTCAAAAACTTCGCAAGGAATATGAAACAGTTGATTTTGATTATTTCCAAAGTAATGTGGAAGGCGAAATAATTAATGAAATTCAAACTTCCGGTGAAAAAATGGATGCGATCATTTTAAATGCAGGTGCTTACACCCATACTTCCATTGCAATCGGCGACGCTATTGCTGCAATAAAAATTCCGGTGGTAGAAGTTCATATTTCTAACATAGAAGCAAGAGAAGAATTTAGAAAGCTTTCTCACATTTCCTCAAAATGTATAGGAACGATTTCAGGATTTGGCTTGAAAAGCTATTTATTGGCAGTAGAAGCAATTGTGAAAGAAATATGATTTTCGCTTTACAGTAAATTGAGAAAAAAGAACAATTTTTACTTTATTTTTTATTCCAACACATTAGTGGTTTTCGAGCTGTCTTTATGGAATTGAATCCCTTTCGCTTCCGGTCCTGCAAGAAATACGATTGTGCCCAGCCCCAGCACAGATCCCGCCAAAATTTCCATCGAAGTAGCATAACTTAAATGTTGTGGAAATTGCATGGCGGACGCACCTACGGCTATCAAAAAGCTCCCGTCTGCAACGAGCGTAACAGGAATTAAAAAGACCCCGAGAATAACAGCCGTTGCCATCATTAGTTTTCAGCATAATTTATTTCAATAAATTTTTGCAGATGATTCTATTTAAAATTTAGCTTTATAAAAAAATATAACTAACAGTTTGCGGTTTATAATTTACCACTTCATTAAAACGATATGCAAAAAAAATATCCATTCTTTTTCAGATCAACTGTTACACTGTTTGGCATTATGCTTTTTGTATACATGCTTTTTGTGCTCAGAAGTATTATGGTTCCTTTGGCGTTTGCCGTAATGATCGCCATTCTGTTAAATCCATTCGTAAATTTTCTTATAAATAAAAAGATAAACAGGATAGTCGCAATCTGTATTTCGTTGCTTGCGATGATTCTTTTTATTGCCGGATTAATGTATTTTATTTCTTCGCAGATTGCAAAGTTTTCTGAAAACATGACTGTATTGCAACAAAAATTGGCTGCGCTTTTTCATCATGTGCAATTGTGGTTACAAAACAATTACTCATTATCCCTGTCCAAACAAAGCCAATATATTGCAGAAGCAGAAACCAGCCTGAAACCTTTAATAGGGCAGACTTTGGGCACGGTAGCAGGAATATTAAGTGTGATTATTCTTTTGCCGATTTATATTTTTCTGATGCTGTTTTACAAAACACTTATCCTGAATTTTTTGTATGAAGTTTTTGCAGAAAAAAATTCAACGCAAGTAAGTAATGTTTTAAAAGAAACTAAAAATGCAATTCAAAGTTATATGGTTGGTTTGCTTTTGGAAGCGATTATTGTGGCAATATTAAATTCAGCGGCGTTATTAATTCTCGGAGTTCAATATGCAATTTTGATTGGCGTTATCGGTGCACTTTTAAATGTGCTGCCTTATATTGGAGGAATAATTGCTATCGCGCTTCCAGTGCTGATTGCAACTGTTACAAAAGATGGTTTTACTACTCAAATCGGAATTATTATCGCTTACCTGATCATTCAATTTATCGACAATAATATTTTGGTTCCCAGGATTGTTTCTTCACAGGTAAAAATTAATGCGCTTGTTTCCCTTGTCATCGTTTTGCTCGGTGGCGCGGTTTGGGGCGTTTCCGGAATGTTTTTATCTGTTCCTTTTATTGCCGTTCTCAAAATAATTTTTGATAGGGTAGAAGGGTTAAGGCCTTGGGGGAAATTGTTGGGCAGCGAAGTGCCGGTATATCATAAAGGCCAGCTCTGGGGATGGAGGAGAAGAAGAAAAGAATCGTTGGCAAAAAAAATTGTGAAAGAAAGCCAGGCGCCGTAAAATAAAAATAAAAAAACCTGGTATTTGTTGCTTTACTATCTATTACCTATTTACAATATCAGTAAATGAATAAATGACCATAAATTCTATTCTTAATTTATTTAACGGTTATGCATAAACGAAAATGTAAAATAGTAAATGATGTTAATTTTATTTTTGTAATCGGGCTAACGGTTATGCATAAACGAAATTGTAATCATATTGGAGTTTCTCGCGTTTCTTATTAAATAAGGATAATAGCAGTGGCATGGAATTTGACTTCTTATTACTGTAAATAAAAATTATACCTCTATGAAACAAAAACGCGCAGGAATTTTAATTCCTTCACTTGCAATTATTGCACTAATTTTTACACTTAATGCCTGTAAAAAATCGGATTCGGCCAATTCTGGTCCTTCTTCTATCAATATTTATCTCACTGATGCGCCGGCCAATTATCAGGCAGTATGGATCGATATTGAACAGGTAATGGTAAAAGGAAACACCGATTCAGCAGGAAACGATGGTTGGGTTTCTGTTCCTTTATTAAGGCCAGGAAAATACAATCTTTTGGATCTTAGAAATGGCAAGGATACGCTTCTTGGAGGCGTTGATTTACCTGCCGGAAAGGTTTCTCAAATTCGTTTGATTTTAGGTGAATCGAATCAATTGGTTTTAAATGATGGATCCACTGTTGATTTAAAAACTCCATCCGGGCAGGAATCAGGAATTAAATTAAATGTTGATGCAGATTTAAAAGAAGGCATTCCTTACGAACTGGTTTTAGATTTTGATGCCGCACGTTCTATTGTTAAAGCCGGAAATAGCGGTCAGTATATTTTGAAACCGGTTATCCGCACATTTGCTAAAGAAGCTGGCGGCGGCATTCAGGGAGTGGTTTTGCCTGATGCTGCAAATGCGCATGTAATTGCGATTGCCGGTACTGATACTTTAGGCGCTATTCCCGATGCTTCAGGTGCTTACAAATTCTGGGGAATTCCTGCCGGCAGTTATAATTTAATGTTTTCTGCCGATAGTACCACTGGTTATAAATCTGACACGTTGAATAATATCGCCGTTACTGTTGGTAATATCACAACGGTAGATACAGTTAGGTTAGCACACTAATACAATAACTATTTTAAATTAAATCCCCAGCAGTGTTTGGGGATTTTTTTTTTGAATTTAAAGATGCTTTTTAAATCTTGTCCGCAGTTAATAGCAGCTAAAATATAGCGACAAGAATATTTGTAGGACTGTTTATTTATTGTTATTACTTTCTGTTTTACTGCTGGGAATGGAAAAATAAAAGACAGAACCGTTGCCAAGCTTGCTTTCAGCCCAAATGCGTCCGTTATGCGCTTTTATAATTTCTGAAGAAATAAATAGGCCGATCCCGGATCCTGAAAATGAACTTGCAGATCCGCTTACCCTGTAAAAGCGAAGGAAAACATTTTCTATATCTTTTTCAGGAATACCAATTCCATTATCAGATACCGACACAACCGCATTTCCCGATTTACAAGAAGTATTAATTACAATATTGCCCGACATAGGCATATATTTTATAGAATTGCTGATTAAATTAATGATGACCTGTTCAATCCTTTCCCGGTCCGCATTTACCATTAGTTTTTCCTGGCTTTCTTCAAATATCAGCTGATGATTTTTGCTCGTATATTGTAAATTATTTACTATTTCTCCTATCAGTTCATTCAAATCAAAAAGTGTCTTATTTAGTTCCAGCTTTCCTGCCTGGATTTTGGAAACATCGAGCAGATTAGTAACAAAATCAGATAATTTCAAAACCTGTTTCATGGTTTTATTTACAAAATGGACATTTTTATCGGTTGCCATTATTTCCTGCAAAACCTGAAGGTTGGCTAATATCACGGTAAGCGGTGTCTTTAATTCATGGCTTGCCATTACCATAAACTCGTCTTTATAATTACTAAGCTCCTGCAATCTTTGGGTATACAATTCCAGTTGTCTGGCAGATTCTATTTTAAAAGAAATATCTCTTGCTATTTTAGAGGCGCCAATGATTTTCCCGCGCGAATTTTTTACAGGCGATACTGTTAAAGAAATACTTCTTTCAGTTCCGTCTTTGGCAACTCTTACTGTTTCAAAATGATCAATTTTTTTCCCTGCCCGGATACTTTCTATAATTACGGTTTCTTCCTGCAGCCGGTCTTTAGGAATAATTATTGAAATATGTTTTCCGATTGCTTCCTTTTCAGTATATCCGAACATTTTTTGGGCTGCATTGTTCCAACTGGTAATGATTCCATCGAGGGTTTTACTTATAATTGCGTCGTCGGAGGAATTTACAATTGCGGCAAGTCTCGCCTGCTTTTCTTCATTACTGCTTGTATAAGTGTGGCTTTTATTTTTGGTAACTTTAGTGCTCTTTCTTTCTAAACCAGCTTTGGCTTCGTCACTTGTTTTAAAAGATTTTAAACGTGTTTTCTTTACTTTTTTCTTCATTTCTTTTCTTACAACTAACTGTTCAGGAATGCCTAAAGTGAATCTAATCTAACTTTTCACCTGATAAAATTATTTGTTTTAATCGAAAAAAATAGAATTAATGTTTTTTTTTCGCAATATGAAAAATCAAAATTAGCGTTTTTTGTTTATTTACTGGCGACAATTAACCCTCAGATTCCGAAGGAAATAAATTTACCTGGATCTATTCTTCGCAGAATTCAGCTTTCTCAAAAATTCTCTTACTAAAATTCCTGACTCTTTTAAATCAGCCATTCCCCAGCCGCCTTCAGAAGCAGCCTGTGGTTTCAATACCGAACATGTTTCATTTTTATCTGCAAGAGCCCAGGTTACCCAGCTTATTTTGTGTTCTTCCGACCAATCGATCCATTTGTGCCATTCTTCTATATCAATATCGCCTTTGCCATCTGCATTCATTCCACCGGATTCGGAAATAAAAAGCGGCAAACCTTTATCTAAAGCATAATTGGCCACATCCCGCAGTTTTTGTTTGTGCCCACCGGCATAATAATGTAAAGTGTACATGAGATTTTTGTAGCCAGTAATTGGGTCATCAGCAGGCAAATTTAGCGATTGATCCCAACGCGGCGATCCAACAAGGATAATGTTGTTTTTATCTATTGCCCGAATGGTCGAAATAATTTCCGTTGAATAAGCTTTCACATCAGCCCATGAATCATGTTCGGGCTCATTAAATATCTCATAAATAATGTTTGGATATTTTCCATATTTCTTTGCGATCTCGGCAAAAAAACCTTTTGCTTCATTTAATCTTATATGCGAGCAATGCCAATCAATAATCACATAAATTCCTTCTTTAATCGCTGCATCAATTACTTCTTCTACTTTCGCTTTTGATTTTTCAGGTTGCGCTAAATAGCCGTTTTTAGTATCTACATTCATTGCATCACGGATAACAGTTATATACCAATCCTGGCACAACCATTTCACTGCTCCGTCGTTATAAAACTTAAAATCTTTATCTAAATTGGGCCAACTCAAACTCATTCCACGCAATACAACGGTATTTCCGTGAACATCTTTCAGTTGCGTTTTATCAACATGCAACTGCCCATGTATTTTTACGGGCTGTGCATTTAAAATTGTTGCCGCAAAAAGAAAAACGGCAAGAATTAGCTTTTGCATTTTAATTATTTAGACAAACAAGGTAAATGAAAAATTAAAAAAGACATTTTTTCTTTGTTTACTGAAAAGTTAAAACAACTTTAATTGAATATCTTTTAATTGATGCTTCGGTTTTTTTGCCTCATCAAAAACGGTTTTGCCGCCATATTTCCACGATTCATTTCTTTCCCTTTCTATAAGCTTATCAAAATTATCATTGGGAATAAAACTTTCTTCTGCACGCGCGGCTATTTCATGAAGCTTTTTTATCGCGCTGGTTTTGTCCGTATGACCAAGTTTAGCTTTTTCTACGGCATTTTGCAAAATCGCGATGGTTTCATCATATACTTTTGTCGGAACAGGAAAAGGATGACCATCTTTTCCGCCGTGTGCGAAAGAAAACCGCGCCGGATCCTTAAATCTTACCGGGGTTCCATGAATTACCTCACTTACTAATGCAAGCGATTGAATGGTTCTTGGACCAACACCTTTTAATAAAAGTAATTCCTCAAAGTTTTGTGGTTGCTCTTCCTGAGCCAGCCACAAGGCACTTCCGAGTCTTTTTAAATCTACATCTTCAGCACGCACATCATGATGCGAAGGCATGTTCAGATATTGAAAGGCGTCAATAATTTCCTGTGACTTTTCGCCCATTAATTTTAAAATTCCTTCTCTTGCAGAAAAGGCTTCATGAGCGGTAAGATTCATGATTTTTCCCTGGTTGATACCGCAAATGCCCGTGTGTGGCTCTTCTACAAATGATCGGATATTTTTGGAATGCCAGTGATACCGCCGTGCCGTTTTATCTTCAGCCCGCATTCCTTGTTGCACAACCGCCCATTCTCCGGTATCCGATAAAATAAAATTATGCGTGTACAATTGAAAGCCGTCCTGGATAGCAGTATTGTCAACCTTTGCGCTTAATTTACTGCATCGAAGCAATTCATTTCCATCTACTCCTGTTATGTCAGCAATTTTCAGCAACTCAAACGGCGTTTGGCGGGAATATTTTCCTTTTCCGCCGCAGATATAAATTCCGAGTTCTTTTGAATGAGGATTAATAGCTCTTTTTAAAGCGCCCATTACAGAAGTGGTGATGCCGGAAGAATGCCAGTCCATTCCCATCACAGCGCCAAAACTTTGAAACCAGAACGGATCAGAAAGCCGCCGCAATATTTCTTCTTTTCCATATTCGGAAATGATTGATTCTGTGATAGCAAATCCAAGTTTGGCCATTCTTTCCGCGAGCCACTTGGGTACGTAGCCATAATGCAAAGGAAGGTCAGCGTAGCCGGATCTTTTCATTTAGTAAAAGTAGCAAATTGACAAATGAAGATTCGTTAAAAAGATGTAATGAATGAAGAAGGAAAATCATTCTCTTAAAAAGCCTGGTTCTAATTTCTCCCATTCATTTTTTAAAATACTGTAATAAACGGTATTACGGCGAAAGCCATCATACATTAAAGTATGGCTTCTTAAAATGCCTTCAAATTGACCACCGATCTTTTGAATCGCATTGCGGGAAGCGGTGTTCCTTTCGTCTGTTTTAAATTCCACGCGTTCAGCCATAAGTTGCTGAAACGCAAAGTTTAACAATAAATATTTGCAATTCCTGTTTAATCCGGTACGCTGAAACTCTTTTCCAATCCATGTTGAGCCGATTTCTAACCTGCTGTCAACATTTGAAATATTGAGAAAACTGGTACTACCCGCATACTTGTTTTTTCTTTTATCAAAAATGCTAAATGCATAACGGGTTTTATTTTCTCTTTCTTTGACTGCTTTTTTAACATACTCAGTCAGTAAGTTTTCTGAAAAGATTGGTTGCGGTGAATATTGTAAAAGCTGTTTGTCTTCTGTAGCAATTTTTAATAAATTATTGATATCTGAAAACTGTAACGGTCTTAAAAGCGCAACTGAATTTTCAAGCACTATTTCTTTGTCAAAAGGAAAGTTCATGCCGGAAATTTAGAAATAATTCTTTACAATAATTTATTCTTTCCGAATTATAATATTAATGTCTAAAGGAGGCATCCCAAAAATTGGTTTGAAATTTAAAGGAACTCCGTAAGAACTGATGACATCCTGCTAATTTGTTGCTTTACTATAAAATGAAAAACCATAGAAACCGGAGAAAAAATTTAATTAAGTCTCCAGCTCCTATGGTTTTTAAAGAAGATTTTTCCTCAAGGGATTAAGAAATGAATCATCATTTTGTTTTTGGTTCTTCCCATTCTATATCGTCCACTTCGTCTTCGTCAAGATTATTTTCTTCTAAATCTTCTTCTTCTAAAACCGGCGTTCCATCTTCTTCTACCGCATCTTCTTTCGTATTGACGTCGTTTTGATTCTTACTATTCTTTTTTTCTGCTTCGTCATTGTCAGAAGCGTGATTTTTAGGTTGATTTTGCATAAAGTTTTTTTTTAAAAATGATTACAAGCGTTATGCCAATTCTACCCATTTCTTTGGAGCTGAAAGCAGTTTTATCTTAAGAGAAATGTGAGGGGAAAAAGTAAAAATTTGTTGCACAAATGAAAAGCCTGTGCCGGCAATGCTTTCCTTATTTTTGCAGCCATGAAACAAAAAAATTTCCAGTTAAAAGATATTCTGACGAATTTAAAAATAGACTCTCTTAACGAAATGCAGGAGGCTGCTTTGGAAGCCGCTAAAAAAAATGAAGATATCATTTTGCTTTCAGCTACCGGTTCAGGAAAAACACTTGCTTTTCTTTTGCCCATTCTTGAGAATATGGACGAGGAAAACAAAAATACACAGGCGCTTATTGTTGTGCCTTCGCGGGAGCTGGCGATACAAATAGAGCAGGTTTTTAAAACGATGGGGACAGGAAATAAAATCACTGCTACATATGGCGGCCATAAAAGAGAAATTGAAGAAAATAATTTAATTCAGCCACCTTCAGTGATTGTCGGAACTCCCGGAAGGTTATGCGATCATATCCGCAGGGGAAATATTACCGTCGATTCTATTATCACTTTAATTTTAGACGAGTTTGATAAATCACTGGAATTAGGTTTCTTAGAAGAAATGAAGTTTATTGTGGAGTCCTTAAAAAATGTTCAAAAAAAGATTCTTACTTCCGCCACTGAGGCAGTAGAAATTCCAGCCTTTATCTCTTTAAAAAATCCCATTAGAATAAATTTTTTAAAACCGGGGGAAGAAACCGATCGTCTTGCCATTAAATCAGTTTTTTCTCGCGATAAAGATAAAGCAGAAACACTTTTCAGGTTAATCTGTTACCTGGGCAACCGCTCTACGATTGTATTTTGTAACCACCGGGAAGCGGTAGAACGAACAAGTAAGCTGCTTTCCGAAAAAGGAATTTACAATGAATTTTACCATGGAGGCATGGAGCAGCAACAGAGAGACAGCGCTTTGTCCAAGTTTAGAAATGGAACTACAAATGTGTTGGTAACTACTGACCTGGCTTCCCGTGGTCTAGACATTGCAAATATCCGCTACATTGTTCATTATCATTTACCGCTCACAGAAGATGCTTTCACGCATCGCAATGGCCGAACGGCACGAATGGAAGCCAGTGGAACTGCGATTCTTATTCTAAATGCGGAAGAAAAACTTCCCGTTTACATTCATGAAGATGTAGAACAGATAACGCTTCCGGAGGAGAATATTCTGCCCGAAAAGCCGAAGTGGGCCACGCTTTTTATCGCCGCAGGCAAAAAAGATAAAGTAAATAAAGTGGATATTGTGGGATTTTTAACCAACAAAGGCGAATTGAAAAAGGAAGATATCGGTTTGATCGAAGTAAAAGATTTTTTCTCTTTTGCAGCGATAAGAAAAGTAAAAATGAACAACCTGATTCACCGGATTAAAGATCAGAAGATCAAGAATAAAAAAGTGAAAATGGAAGTAGCGAAATAACAATCGTTTTATTCGTAATAATCTTTTTTGAATGAAACCGCAAATACCAACCGACAAGCAAATTTTTGAAGGAGAAATTGCGACTTACTGGATTGACGACGGAGTTTTGATTTCTCTGTCCAAAAGCCCGATGAGAACCGTTGAAAACATTTCAGGAAATGTAGCGCTGGTAAAAAAAATTACCGACAATAAAAGAATGCCCTTACTTATTTATTTGTCAAACTCGCCCGTTCCGGATAAGAATACAAGAAAGTTTGCAACTGAGCAATTACCACTTATTTATTCTGCTATGGCAATGATTTCAAAACCCGGCCTTGCAAAATTTATTATGAATATTCTTTTCAATTTTAAAAAACCTCCTATTCCGATGAAAAGTTTTTCAGATGACAGAGAAGCGAAAGAATGGCTGCTTCAATATTTATAATTTTATTTTGAAAACAGAAAAATATTAACAGAATACGGTTGATTATTAATGAAAAAGCTTTTAATCATACTCGTATAGCAAAACAATTTGAATGCTTTATTTTCGCGTCCTTATAAAATTATTAATTACTAAATGCTATTACTTATGATTAAAAAAATTACGTTCATTACCCTTGCTTTTTTGTGTTGTTCTTTTTTTGTAAACGCTCAAATTAAAGAAGGTTCTCTTCTTATCGGGGGACAAGTTTATTATGCTAACGTCAGCGCAAAAACTTCTAACGGCGGGAGAATGGAGAAGGCAAGTAATGGTGTTATCGATCTTTCTTTAGGGAAAGCAATTAAAGATAATGTAGTTCTTGGTGTTCATTTACAGTTTATTCCGGGTACCTCTGACCAGATAAATAATGGAAGTGTTAGTTATAAAACGAAATCTAACGGTTATGGTGCCGGCGTTTTTTACAGGAAATACAAAACGTTGGCAAAAGATTTTTATTTTTTTATAGAAGCAGGCGCCAATTATTTGTATGAAAAACAAACTACCAGGGATACCGCGGGAAATAAAGTTCAAATGTCAACATATTCTGCCGTGCAATTGGCTTTAGCTCCCGGAATTTCTTATAAGGTTTTAAAAAATTTACATATGGAAGTAATGATTCCGGGCTTGCTTACTTTACAATATGAAGTAGATAAAACGAGCAGCATAAGTCAAAGCGCTTCACAAAATAAGTATACCTTTAATACCAACATTAACGCATCTACGCTTAATAATTTATCTGTTGGCTTTCGGCTCATCTTTTAAAGATTTGACATTAATAAAATAAAAAATCTTTTTATTTGTTGTTTTACTCGGAAAAAAAAGAGTTCTGTTTAAAGAACCGTGGCTGATTTTACAATCTAAAAACGTTCGTTAAAAATAAATGTGCTTGTAACTTCGCAAAATCATTGTTATAATATTGCAGATCATTTTGAAAAAAAAGCGAATTGTAAAATTATTACCCCTGTTTTTTTTATTTCAGGTTATTGCAACTCTACACGTCGCGTCACAAACGATCATTTGGGGCAATGTTTACGATTCTTCTAAACTTTACGCGGTGCCCGGTGTTCGTGTTTTCAGTACTTCCGGAACTACAGCTATTACCGATTCGATTGGCGCTTATCATATTTTTGTAACCAATTCAGATTCTCTTAACTTCGTTTACAACGGGAAATCTACCGTAAAATTTCCGGTGAGTACAATTAAAAATTTTAATTCTTTTGATATTTCTCTTCGCGTCAAAGTAAAAGAAAAATACAAATTGCTTAATCCCGTTATGGTTTTTGGCAATTCTTATGAAAGGGATTCTTTGGAAAACAGGGAAGCTTATTCAAAAATATTTGGGGAGGAAAAACCAGGAATTCATTCTACTTACGATCCGGGCGGCGCGGCAGGTTTAGATGTAGATGCTCTGATTGGCATGTTTCAATTTAGAAAAAATAAGCAACAACTTGCGTTTAAAACCAGATTGTTGCAGGAAGAGCAAGACCGTTACGTTGATTACCGTTTTTCTTCAAAAACAATTGCAAGAATTACCGGACTAAAAGGAGAGGAGCTGGAGAAATACAGAAAGTTATACCGGCCAAGTTATTATTTTGTTGCTACCAGTACACTCGCGGAATTTTACGAATATATACTTAATACATCTTATAGTTTCAAAAAACAGGAAGGCATTCAATAATTACTTTATTGGCTGAGGAGCAATTAATTATAATAAAACAATAAGCTTCATTTAAAAATAACGCCCTGTTTATACTGAAAAATATTTTGGTCTTACGAAAATATATATAACTTTAGCGAAAATTCCACTGTTATGAAAAAAATTTATTCCGTAATTATCCTATTTTTCTTTTTGGCAAATGCCCACGGACAAGCACCCAGTTGCACAACTAACCTTCTACCAGTTAACGGCGCAACTAATGTAAATCCTTATCCGTACGTCACCCTCAAATGGGCTCCCGTTGCCGGGGCTGTTTCTTACGATGTTTATGTTAGTACAAAAATCCCGCCAAAACAATTGGTAGGTACAGCTACTTCAGATTCATTTCATTTTATAAACGGCGATTATAATACCAGTTATTACTGGTACGTTGTTCCAAAAAATGCTTCCGGCGACGCAATCGGTTGTGTATCAGGTACTACTTCTTTTACCACAAGTGCTACGCCGCC
>Ga0157371_10002331_pt1 | contig 18209 bp, 15 predicted proteins | sample C45metaG_FD_113462 | JGI IMG/M metagenome (GOLD analysis project Ga0157371, IMG submission 113462) | Corn rhizosphere microbial communities from Kellogg Biological Station, Michigan, USA - C4-5 metaG | ecosystem: Host-associated > Plants > Roots > Rhizosphere > Soil | place: USA: Michigan...
AAACCTAATTGATCACCATTTTGATCAATAACTCGTAGTTCGCGTGCTCGAATGCCATCGTTCACATACATGTCTTTGCTAATAACAATCCACCTCCAGATAGTGTCGCGAATACATGGTTTGAGGCATAAATTCCGTAGAAACGAATTAGCCGTTTTCGATCCAATAAAAAAAGCAGACAGACATAAGTTTTATGTCTGCCCGCCGATATGAGAACATGTAGCAACTACATGTTACAGTCGATCGTGTGCTTACCAGTCAACAACTTAATGTGTCAAGCAGGTGAGAAGCGGGCAGCCTCTTCTTATACCACAAACTTGTATTCAATAACCTTAATAACTATAGCACGTACCTAAAAGCATGTCAACTATATTTCTTAATGTTGTACTTCTTGCTGAATACGCGCTAAGAAATCTTCAAAAGGAATACTCTCTGATTGCTGTTCTCCGTATTTACGTACATTTACATTGCCAGCCTCTAACTCTTTATCGCCGAGTACAAGCATGTATGGAATTTTTTGCATTTGTGCTTCACGAATTTTATAACCAAGTTTCTCTTCGCGGTCGTCCATTTCCACACGTAAACCAGCAGCGACTAGTTTTTCTTCGATTTGTTTTGCATAATCGAAATGTACTCCATTAGATACTGGAATAATTTCGACTTGTACTGGTGCTAACCAAGTTGGGAATGCACCTTTGTATTCTTCAATTAAGAATGCAACAAAACGCTCCATCGTTGAAACTACGCCACGGTGAATAACAACTGGACGATGTTGCTTTCCATCTTCCCCAACGTAAGATAAGTCAAAACGCTCTGGTAATAAGAAGTCAAGTTGTACAGTTGATAAAGTTTCTTCTTTACCAATAGCTGTTTTTACTTGAACGTCTAATTTCGGTCCATAGAACGCTGCTTCGCCTTCCGCTTCAAAATAATCTAAGCCAAGCTCATCCATTGCTTCTTTTAACATGCTTTGCGCCTTTTCCCACATTGCATCATCATCAAAATATTTTTCTGTATCTTGTGGATCACGGTAAGATAGACGGAAAGAGTAATCTTTTAAGTCGAAGTCTTTATATACAGAGATAATTAGCTCTACAACTTTTTGGAATTCAGCTTTAATTTGATCAGGACGTACGAACAGGTGAGCATCATTTAAAGTCATCCCACGTACACGCTGTAAACCTGACACAGCACCTGACATTTCATAGCGATGCATTGTACCTAGCTCTGCAATACGTAGAGGTAGATTACGATAAGAATGCATGCCGTTTTTGAAAATCATCATATGGTGAGGACAGTTCATTGGACGTAATACAAGTGTTTCATTGTCCATTTCCATTGGAGGGAACATGGAATCCTGATAGTGCTCCCAGTGACCTGATGTTTCATAAAGCTCTTTCGAACCAAGAACAGGTGTGTATACATGTTTGTAACCTAGCTTTAACTCTTTGTCTACTATGTAGCGCTCAATTACACGGCGAATTGTCGCACCATTTGGTAGCCATAGTGGTAAACCTTGTCCTACTTTTTGAGAATTCATGAAAAGATCTAATTCTTTCCCAATTTTACGGTGGTCACGCTCTTTTGCTTCTTCTAGCATTTGTAGATGCGCTTGTAGATCTTCTTTTTTGAAGAATGCAGTCCCGTATATACGTTGAAGCATTTTGTTGTCACTGTTTCCGCGCCAGTAGGCACCAGCAATACTTAATAATTTAAATTCTTTTAACTTTCCTGTAGATGGTACATGTACGCCACGACAAAGGTCGAAAAATTCACCTTGTTCGTATATAGAAACTTGTTCTCCTTCTGGAATTGCTTCTAGAAGTTCTACTTTGTATTCATCATCTTTAAATTTATCAAAAGCAACTTGACGTGAAACGTCATGTCTAACAATTTCGATGTTTTCATTAATAATTTTTTTCATTTCTTTTTCGATTAACACTAAATCTTCTGCAGTAATCGGTTCAGGTGAATCAATATCATAATAAAATCCGTTTTCAATAACTGGACCAATTCCTAATTTTACATCTTTAAACAAACGCTTTACAGCTTGTGCAAGTAAGTGAGCTGAACTATGACGAAGAATTTCTAAAGCTTCATCGGATTCTGGTGTAATAATTGCAATGTCGCCATCTTCTGTAATTGGTGTTTTTAAATCAATTAGTTGACCACTTAATTTACCCGCCAAAGCTTTTTTACGTAATCCCGGGCTAATCGATTGAGCTATTTCTTCTGTTGTTGTAGACATCGGAAATTCCTTTACTGCTCCATCTGGGAATTGCAATTTAATAATTTCTGCCATTTTGAACACTCCTCTTAAATAAATGTAAAAAAAACAAAAAACCCCATCCCTAAAAAGGGACGAGGTTCAATCGTGGTTCCACCCTTCTTCTGTCTATCCAAAATAAAAATAGACGAAGCTCTGCATCGGCTAACGGGCCGGTGACCGACAGCTGCTAAATAATTTGTTCACAGCTATTGCTCCAAGGTGGTAAATCGATTGCCGATACTTAAGAAGCTTCCAGCCAAGGCTTCTCTCTCTTAAAAGTCGTACAAACTGATTGTTGTCCTCTTCAACGCATTTACTTATTCTTATGAAAATGATTATACGCCACCAAAAAACCATTTGCAAGTCGTTATTAAGAAAATGGCAAGGCTCATTTACTTCCACTTGAGCGTTTTGGTTCGATTCCGACGAAACGATTGTTCCTGTGCAAGCTTGTCGCTGAAAATTGCTGTATAAAGTTAATTTTCTCTCCAGTTCTTCCCTTTGAGTGAAATAGGAGTTGTTAGGGCACGGATTCTCTCCATTATTCTGCCGGCTTTCACCACTTCTTTTTCGCCACGTTGGGTGAACGATAAATGATGCTGCAATTCATCATAATTGAAGTTGGAAGACATAAATGTAGGTAATTGCTCCGACATTCTGAAATGAAGGATGGTGCCTAAAATCTCATCTCTTGTCCAACTCGACATCGTTTCCGCACCTATATCATCTAGCATAAGAACAGGAGCACGCTTTACAAATTCAATTTTTTCAGCAAGTGACTGATCTTGAATTGCTTGTTTCATTTCCCTTAAAAATTCCGGCACGTATACAACTACTGAGTGTATATGTCTAGCTGCTAACTCATTAGCTAATGCTCCTAGCAGATAGGATTTCCCAACCCCAAACTGTCCGTAAATATAGAGCCCTTTTACTGGCAATACATTTGTACTTTCCCACTCGTTTAAAAAGTCTTTTGCAGCGCGAACCGCTACTACACGACTTCCATCCTCTAAATCAACACCAGAAAGACTAGCTTCCATTACTTCTTTTGGCATATGAATGCTATCTATCATAGATGTTACTTTCTTCCGTTCATCCTCAATGACGCCGCGCTTACAGCGTACATATTCTGAATCAATTAAGTTTCGATCCAATACAAGTTTTGGCTCATATCCTTTTAGGTGATTCACGCATTGCTCTAAAGAAGGACAGGACACACAATCATGGGATTGGGACTTATACTCATAGAGTTTACTTAAGCTTCTATCGACAATTTGCTTGGAAATATCGGCAGCATTTTCTTCCAAAAACTTTTGTACTCCTGGATTTTCTAAAACTTCTTTTTTCATGTCATCTAATCTAGAGGTAAATTCCGGTGATATGACTCTTTTTAATGTTTCATTTATTCGTTCCATCTGCGTCACCTACCTTTTCTTGACACCTAATTCGGCTAGTAGTTTTTGTCGTTCTTCATCTATATTTTGTATTCCATTCGTTTCGTTTCCAGATTGCTTTGTTTCCCCATTTTTTTTGTAAAACCAGTCCGGAACTTTTTCTTCGCGTGTTGGTTTTTTCGCATAGGATTTCTGCTTAGAGCCTTCGTTTTTCCATTTAATATATTGTTCATGTTCATTTCTTGCTAGCTCCATTGCTTGCTTCGCTGTTTTTACATCTTTTCGCATCCAATGGGAAGCAATTTTTTCTGCATAGTTTTTCGTCAGCTTCATATCCGTTCGAAGAAGTACATATTGCAATAAAACATTTACAACACCAATAGGCATTTTATAGTGAGTCACGAAATAATTCGCTAGTTGGACATCCGCAAGAATGGGCTCTTTTCCATTTGCAATATCTTTTAATACAACTGTTGGGGAAGTTGTTTCTAAATAATGTATAAGTTCCTCTTCTTTCGATAAAGGTTGGCTATTTTTCGGAATTGGCTTTACCTGTTGTTCCATTATTTTCTCAATGACTGGTGCAGTTTTGGAAACGGTAAGTTTATAGTAGTCTGCACATGCTTTTTTTAATCTAGACTCTGAAAGATGTAATTCGTCATCTAAAGCAAGGATAACCACTTTTTGCATTTCAATTGGATTTAAGTTATATAAAAAAGCAAGTTTAGCAATCACTTCTTTTGCTTCAATGGTCATCGCAGATTTTGGTACCAATTGTTCGGATAAACCTTCTTGTAATAAAGCAAAATCGAATTCTTCATAGTAAAAAGGAATAGAAGACTTTCTTTCTTTTGATTCAAATTCATCTGTATGGGAGATAACATTTCCGGTTTTCGTAGACGGTTTAAAAACATCCATAAACGTTCGAGAAACATCTGTAAATCCATTATTCCAATTTGCTTTATGTATATAGCGGTTTCGCAATTGTTTATAAGCATTTTCTCCAATTTTATTCAGCAAAAACATGGACAATAGAGGGTCCTTTAAAAAGGACTCTGCGTCTAAGGGAGCAGCGAGCTCGTAATAAAAAACACGGCCATCTTCCCCTGACTTTTGCCATGTACGCAGCAATCCTATAGCTTCGAGAGCTATTCTCGCCTGAAAAATCTTACCTATTGAAACACCTAATACATTCATGAGTTGATAATGCGGCCATTGTTCGTTGTTTCTTAATTCTCCATCTGCCCATAATGTTAAATACAGGCTAAGGCCTTCAGCTCCAACTAGTGGTTGATAAAATAAAGTTAATAACTGACGATCATAGTCTGAAAAAGAATATGGCAAGCGAATCATATACAAATCTGCTGGCTGTAGCTCCTTATATAACATCGACAATTGCGCCTACTCTCCTCTTACTTATAATGATGGATTCTTTTTAAGAATCTCTTTTAGTTCATCAATAAATACATTTATATCTTTAAATTGACGATATACAGATGCAAATCGAACGTAAGCTACCTCATCTATTTCAGCTAGCTTGTCCATCACTTTTTCGCCTACTTCCTCAGACTTCACTTCGGAATTACCCGTTCTTCTTAATTCCTTTTCAATGGAAAACACAACATCTTCTAACTGATCAAGCGCAACTGGTCTTTTTTCGCAGGCACGTATTAATCCACGCAATATTTTTTCACGACTAAACTCTTCTCGTGAGCCATCTTTTTTTACTAATATTAATGGAGTTTCTTCTACCTTTTCAAATGTGGTGAAACGAAACCCACAGTCTTCGCACTCTCTTCTTCTTCTAATCGCCTTGTTGTCATCCACTGGACGAGAATCGACAACTTTTGTCCCATTAAAATGGCAAGCTGGGCATCTCATATAGACCTCTCCTAAATCTTCACGTTAATTTATATATCTATTATAGCAACATTCTTCAATAAAATCGAAAAAGCAGAGGAATCTCTTCCTCTGCTCAATCATTTAGGCTAAAGTTTATTACGCTTGAACTGTCATACGTGATTTAGGTGCATTCACTGGACCCATACCACGAGGCATTTCCAACGTTTCGCGTATTCCAGCATTAAGAGCATCTGCAATATAGTTAGCTGCGATTGATGGATCTAAATCACCACATGTATATACATCAATGCTCGCATAACCGTGCTCTGGAAAGCTGTGAATCGTTAAATGCGATTCGGAAATAATAACGACTCCACTTACACCTTGTGGTGCAAATTTGTGAAACGCAACTTCTCTGACTTCTGCTCCAGATTTCAGTGCAGCATCAACAAATGTTTGCTCGATAAATTGCATATCGTTAAGTTTGTCGAAATCGCACTCCCATAGTTCTGCAATAATGTGACGTCCCATTGTTTCCAATGTCCGTTTCCCCCTTTGATTAGTTTTATTTTGAACATCAAAGTTGACTACCACGGGGGAAAGTTAGTCCTAAGAGGTCCTAACCCTTTAAGTAGTCTGTGTACGTTAAGTAACACGATTCTCATTATATGTTGTTTTAGAAAATTATGCAACATATAATAAATCCTTTTTCTAAAAAAATTAGAAAAAGGATCCACTATTAAAGGCCAGTAGCTACTTTTTTCGTTAAGTCTACGACACGAGCTGAATAACCCCACTCATTATCATACCAAGCGAGAACTTTAACTTTACGATTTCCGATAACCATTGTAGTTAGGCCATCTACAGTTGACGAGTTTGTTGAAGTATTAAAATCGATAGAAACAAGTGGTTCCATCGTCAGACCAAGAATACCTTTCATAGGTCCTTCCGATGCATTCATAAATGCAGCATTCACTTCTTCTACAGTTACATCTTTTTTCAAATCTACTACTAAATCTACTAAAGAGACATTTGGGGTAGGTACACGAAGTGCCATACCATGAATTTTCCCTTGTAGTTCAGGTAAAACCAATGTTAGCGCTTTTGCAGCACCCGTAGAAGTAGGTATAATCGATTGCCCACATGCACGAGCACGTCTTAAATCTTTATGTGGATTATCTAAATTATTTTGATCATTCGTGTAAGCATGAACTGTAGTCATTAGACCGTTCTCAATTCCAAAAGTGTCATTTAACACTTTAGCAACTGGTGCTAAACAGTTAGTCGTACAGCTTGCGTTTGAAATAATATGGTGAATGGCTAAATCTAACTTGTCGTCATTTACACCCATCACAATGGTTGCATCTTCATTTTTGGCAGGAGCAGTAATAATTACTTTTTTCGCACCAGCTTTTAGGTGAAGAGATGCTTTTTCACCATCATTAAATTGACCTGTTGACTCTATTACAATATCAACATTTAAATCTTTCCAAGGTAAGTTTCCTGGATCACGCTCGTTTACAATTTGTACACGTTTTCCATTTATAATAAGTGTATTTTCTTCAATCACTATTTCACCAGAGAAAGTCCCGTGTGTTGAATCGTATTTAATCAAATGCGCTAACGTTTCTAATGGGTATCTTGCATTGATTGCGACAACATTTAAATCCTCTTGTACTATTGCTTGGCGAAACACCATTCGTCCAATACGACCAAAACCATTAATTGCAATTGAAGCTGACATATTTGAAAGTCCTCCTGTAACTGTGTGATACTTTATGTTTTATTGCCATGAATTAGTATAACACATTTTCCGGATTATGCACTCCCAATTGACACATTTTTTTTGTTCACTTTGTAAGCAATTAGCAGACCCAACTATCTAATATTTTTTTCAACTGTTCTTCTGTAGATTGTAACGTTTCATTATTATAAATCACTGCATCTGCCCCTTTTTCTTTAATCGAAAGCGGTAGTTGAGACTGGATTCTTGCTTTTGCTTCCTCTAATGAATAGTTATTCCTAGCCATTAATCTATGCAACTGTGTTTCCTCTGTCACTGTAACCACGAGAATTTTATCTACATAAGATTGGAGCTTACTTTCAAATAACAAAGGAATATCCATCACAATCGTTGGATGGCCATCTTTTAAAAGTTCTTCTTTTTGACGAATCATTTCCACACGAATTGCGGGGTGTATAATATCATTTAATTGTTTTCGCTTTTGTGGAGTTGAGAAAATGATGGATCCTAATTTCTCACGGTTAAGTGAACCATCCTCTGAAATGACTTCTTCCCCAAATACTTCCTTAATTGTTTCCAGCGTCTTTGTTCCTTTCTCCACTACAACTCGTGCTACAACATCAGCATCAATAATTGGATAGTTTAACGCTTTTAACATATCCGAAACTGTACTTTTCCCACTTGCAATACTTCCTGTTAAACCAATAATCATGTGAATCCTCCGTTACCTTTGACATATTCCGCAATAAGTTGAAGTTCGACCAGCAATCGTTTTCTGCTTCGTTTTCGTACCACATATAAGGCAACTCTTTTTACCATACATTTGTAGTCTATTTTGCATATTCCCGGCTTCCCCGTTAATCGACCGATAATCGGAAATGCTACTTCCTCCATGTTCAATACTATCTAATAGGACAAGGACGATTTCATTAAATAACTCTATTCTTCTTTCTTTACTAATACGTTTTACTTTTCGAGCTGGGTGAATTCTCTTATTAAATAACGCTTCTGTTGCATATATATTTCCGCAACCAGAGACAACATGTCCATCCATTATAAATTCTTTGATTGCTTTATTCTCATACTTTGGCAAGACGCTCATTTCCAGGAAATGCTCTAAAGCACCGTGGTCAAAAGGTTCTGGGGCCATGAGCAATAAAGGAGGGTAATCCGCTTCGTTTTCTAATAAACGAAGCTCTCCGAAACGACGAATATCAGCGTATACGAGCATGTCACCTTCTTCAAAATGGAAGATGACATGTACGTGCCGCTTAAATTTTTCTTCTACTATTTCATGGAGATTTCTTACGTAAAACCAGGCACCAGACATAGCAAGGTGAGAAACGAGTAACTGTGGGATACCGTCTTTAGTTAAATGAAAATAAATATATTTAGAACGTCGCTCAATTCTTTCAATTGTCTTTTGGGGTATCGCTTTTCGAAAAGATTCCACGTCCGCCCCTTTAATAATTGCTTCCTTCCCATTTGCTTTCGAAGTAATAATTGTTTCCGAAACATCTACCGATCGAATTATTTTACCCGTTACAATGGGTTGTAACGAACGAACGAGTCCTTCCACTTCAGGTAATTCAGGCATCTAAAAAACTCCTTATTTCGTATCGTACCAGGATGAACCAAATGCATAATCTACTTTTAATGGAACGCTTAACTTAATTGCAGATTCCATTACTTCTGGAACTATTTTTTCAAGTAATGCAATTTCTTCTTGTGGTGCTTCAAAAATTAATTCATCATGCACTTGCAAAAGCATTTTTGTTTGCATATTTTCCTCTTTTAAACGCAAAGCCATGTTAATCATAGCTTTTTTAATAATATCTGCAGCGCTTCCTTGAATAGGCGTATTCATCGCTGTTCGTTCCGCAAAGCTGCGAAGATTAAAGTTAGAGCTTGTTATTTCTGGTAAATATCTTCTTCTATTTAAAATCGTCGTAACATACCCTTTATGTTTAGCTTCTTGGACAATTTCATCCATATATCCTTTTACGCCAGGGAAGCTATTTAAATATTGTTCAATAAATGTTGCTGCTTCTTTTCTAGTAATATCCAAGTTCTGAGATAAGCCGTAATCGCTAATCCCATAGACAATTCCGAAGTTAACCGCTTTTGCAGCTCGTCTCATATCCGAAGTCACATCTTCTTTTGCTACATGGAATACATCCATTGCCGTTTTGGTATGAATGTCCATATCGTTATTAAATGCTTCCACTAAATTTTTATCTTCGGACATGTGCGCTAGTACGCGTAGTTCGATTTGAGAATAATCCGCTGCAAACATAACCCAACCTGCATGAGAAGGAACGAATGCTTTACGAATCTTTCTCCCCTCTTCTAAACGAACTGGAATATTTTGTAGATTTGGATTTATGGAACTTAAACGACCAGTAGAAGTAAGCGCCTGCTGATAGCGTGTATGAATCTTTCCATCTTGTTCATGTATCTCTTTTAACAATCCTTCAATATAAGTTGAGTTGAGTTTACCTAATTGACGATAGTGAAGAATTTGTTCAATGATTTCATGCTCACTTGCTAACTTTTCTAGAACATCCGCTGCAGTTGAGTAACCAGTTTTCGTTTTCTTTAAAGGTGGCAATCCTAATTTTTCAAATAAAATAACGCCTAATTGCTTAGGTGAATTAATATTAAATTTTTCTCCTGCTAATGCATAAATATCTTTTTCTATGGATTGCAGCTTTATTTCTAAATCGTGGCCCATTTCCACAAGAATTTGTTTATCTACTTTTACGCCGTCTGATTCCATCGTCCCAAGAATGGACGCGAGTGGTAATTCGAGTTCTTTATAAAGAGCGTACTGCTCATTCTCTTCTAATTTTTCTTCTAGAATCGGCTTTAACTTCCACACCGCTTGCGCTTTTCTTGAGGCGTGTTCTGCAAGCTTGTTCTGTTCAGGAGTTGTCTTTTTTGCGCCTTTTCCATAAATATTTTCATTCGTTAACACATTATAATAGCCAAATTCTTTTGCAATGATAGATACGTCATCAGATGAGATCGACGGATTAACAATATAGGCTGCTAAAAGTAGATCAAATTCAACCCCTTGAATACTAACGTCGTATTTTCTACTAACAGCTTGGGTCGCTTTCGAGTCTGCTAAATACTTCTTCTTGGAATCATCCTCTAGCCACGCACGAAATGCATCTGACTGAAACGCCATAGCTTCAGGAACGAAATATGAATGTTCCCCATCTGATAACGCAATCCCTAATAACTCTGTTGTATGATATTGTTCGTCATACATTTCAAGATGCACGGCCATTTCATCCTGTAAAATAGCAGCATCTATTTGCTCTATTACTTCAAACTTAGTTTCTGTTGTAGTTTGTTCTTCTGCAACATACTCCGATTTTTCAAGAAGTGTTTTAAATGCTAGCTCTTTCCAAATAGTGATCACTTCATCCATATTCGGACCACTGTAAGTTAAATCTTCTAAAGAAACATCGATTGGTGCATTTGTTTCAATCGTCGCCAGAACTTTACTCATTTTCGCTTGCTCTTCATTAGCCGTAAGTTTTTCTTTCAACTTCACTCCACTGACTGTATCTAGTGCTTGATAGAGATTTTCTACAGAACCATGTTCTTTTAATAATTTTATAGCTGTTTTTTCACCAACTCCGGGAACACCTGGAATATTATCAGAGGCATCACCCATTAAACCTTTCATATCAATAATTTGAAGAGGAGTTAAACCATATTTTTCTCCCACGTGAGCAGGCGTATACTTTTCAATATCCGTAATTCCTTTTCTCGTAATGTACACAGTCGTATTGTCCGTTGCTAGTTGCGTTAAATCTTTATCACCAGAAACTACGATTACTTGTTGGCCCTTCGCTTCTGCTTGCTTACAAAGCGTCCCAATAATATCATCTGCTTCGTACATTTCTAACTCATATCTTTTAATGCCATATGCATCGATTAACTTACGAACATACGGAAATTGTTCGGAAAGTTCTGGTGGAGTTTTCTGTCTTCCACCTTTATATTCACCAAAAGTAGAATGTCGGAAAGTTGTTTTACCAGCATCAAATGCAACGAGCATATGAGTAGGATTTTCTTCGTCCATAATTTTTTGAAGCATCAATGTAAAACCATAAACTGCGTTTGTATGTATTCCATGTTCATTTGTTAGTAAAGGTAAAGCAAAAAAAGCTCGATATGCGAGACTATTCCCATCTAATAAAAGAATTTTTTCGGATGACATATATTTCACTCCTTCAATTTGAAATGTGGCATTTTTTACGAAGAGCTATTCTCAGGGACAGCTCCTCGTCTGAATTTATTTATATAAATAAAAACCGTCATTCCCTATATCTTACCATGAGAGTAAGGGGAATGACGATTCATAACCTATTCTAAATAACCAGAAAGAATTCTAGCGTAAGGAGAATCAGATGGAATAATAATCATCGAATCTTCCCCAATTGTTTTTTTATACGATTCTAGCGTACGGTATAGGGAGTAAAACTCAGGGTCTTTTGAAAAAGATTTGTTATAAATCTGCGCTGCCTCTGCTTCTCCCTCTGCTTCAATAATAGCAGCATCTTTTTTAGCAGTTGCAAGCATTTCTCTCACTTGGCGATCAGTTTCAGCTTCAATACGTCGCTTATCTGCATCCCCTGTAGATAAATATTTTTGTGCAATACTTTGTCTTTCGGATATCATCTCATTATAAACCGATTGTTCATTTTCTTCTGGTAAATCTATACGCTTAATACGCACATCTACTACTTCAATTCCATACTTATCCTTTTCGAGTAGTTCATTGACATGCTTCGTAATTTTATCGTTTAGGCTACCACGAGATGAGTTTTCATCATTTATAATTTCACTATATTCTAGTTGGCCAAGCTCTGAGCGAACAACAGAATAGATAAACTCTTCCATACGAGAACTAGCACCAACTAAGCTACCTGCACTCGAAATCATTTCTTTTGCATTTACAACACGCCAAACTGCATAGTTATCAATGATGATACGTCTCTTATCTTTCGTGTTAATCTCTTTTTCAGAAAGTTTATAGTTCATTTGATATTTTGGAACTGTTGTGACACTTTGAATGAATGGTACTTTCATATGCAAACCAGGCGTCTCTTTTACATCTTTAATTTCACCGAACTGGCGGATTATTTTGTATTCGCCTTCTTTTACAACATAAATATTAGCAAAAGCAATGACAATAACGACAAACATTATGAAAATAGCAATAAATGATTTTGTATATTTTTTGTAGTCAATTGGAGTCTTTTCTTTTTTAGGTTTATTTTGTACGGTTTTAAATTTGGATTCCATATTTGCAAAAGGATTATTATTATCTGCCATTATTGCCCACTCCCTTCCTCAGCCTTAGTTTCTGTATCCTTTGAAGTTGGTGGTGGTGTTTGTTTTGTAGATTCTAGTGTTTGAAGTGGTAAATACTTCATCGTGCCACCGTCGTCATTCATAATATAGATTTGGGCATTTGGTAAAACAGCATCTAATGTTTCCATTACAAGTCGTTGTCTTGTAATCTCTTTATTATTTTGGTATTCCGCATAAAGCTTATCAAAAAGCGCAATATCTCCTTTTGCTTGCTCGATACGAGCTGTCTTGTACCCATTTGCATTAGAGATAATGGCATCTTTTTCACCGATTGCTTCACTCATTTTTTGATTCTCATATTTCTCTGCTTGGTTTACTTTCGTATTTTTCGTTTCCTCTGCGTCTGTTACTGCTGTAAACGCTGAACGTACCTCTGCATTTGGTAGCTCTACATCTTGTAATTTAACAGTCAATACTGTTATTCCAATATCATATTTTTCTATTAGGGATCCTAGCAATTCATTTGTATCTGCTTCTATTTGTGCTTTCCCGGATGTTAAGGCATCATCAATTTTCGAATTCCCGATTACAGAACGGATAGATGCTGATGTTGCATCATGTAATAATTCTTGTGGACTCTCTGAATTAAATAAATAAGCTTTTGGATTTGTAATTTTCCACTGAACGACTAAATCTGTTAATACAATATTGTCGTCTCCAGTAATCATTTTTGTGTCCTTATCAAAAGAAGTAACCTCTCCATCAGGTGTTTGTTTATAGCCGAATTTGAGACTAAATGTTTCTTTTGAAAGTTTTTCTACTTTTTGAATCGGCCAAGGTAATTTAAATTTCAGACCAGATTCTGTGATTGGATCACTTGCTTCTCCAAACGTTATGACTATTGCTTGCTCCGATTCATCAACTGTATACCACGATGTAAATACCGCAGATAATAAAATGATTCCAATAATGGATATAGTGATGATCGTCATCAATCTTTTTGTACTCATATCTTTTCCCCTTTCGTATGTATACCTTCTTTACGCATACATTAGTAATAAGTTTCAAAATAATAAAAAAAGCTAGCGACAAGCGCTAGCTTCTTTGGGTAAATCGTTTGGAAAAGGGGTCTAATTAAATGTAACAGACCATTGTAAATACTTTGTGAATTATTTGTAAATTTTTCATCACCAATTATTATTTTTATATTTTCTATAATAATTAAACTGGCGGGCAATCAAATAGAACTTCCGCTTAAAATCTTTGTCCTGTTTATAAAATAAAGGATTTCCCCATTTTCCTGCTTTAAGTAACATGCGAACTTCTTTTTGAATTTCTTTATTGTCAACAAATTTTTTTAATACAATCTTAGGGACTACCGTAAACAAATAATGTTCATTTAATAGCGTAAGGGGTTTTTCTTTTTCATGGATCACATCATCCACAAAATATCGTGCCATATTATGCCCAAGAGCAGTCGTATAATAACTAGAACGTCCTTGTCTAATATTTACTTCGAACACTTTAAATTTTCCGTCCCGTTCATCAAACTTCAAATCAAAGTTTGCAAAACCTACATATCCTACCGCTTCTAAAAAGTGTTGAAGCTTTTTCATTAGGTCTTCATTATATCTCGTGATAAGTGCTGTATAATTTCCAATAGCAGTCACTGTATGTTCTTGTAACACTACTTGTGCCAGTGTGCTCAGTTGCGCTTTACCTTTTGAACTCATATAAAAAACAGAATCCCACATATATGTGTCATCACCAGGAATGAAATCTTGAATAATTAGATCCTCTTCATAGCCACTTGCATTCACTTGGTTGATTACATTATTTAACTCTTCGTGCGTTTCTACCTTGTAAACCTTTTGTTGCCCTGGAAATTTATTTTTATAATATTGAACACCATTACTTGGCTTAATAATTAATGGGAATAATACTTCTTCTGTAAAAGGCTCTTTTTTTGCACAAGAATAGTTATAGGTTTTTGGGACATCTATTCCATGCTCTTCACAAAGTTTATAAAAATTCGATTTTACAAGAAGATTATTCATTAATTCTTCCGACATATAGTTAAATACATACATTTCTTTTAATGCTTCAGTATTTTCTATAATTAAACGAACATAGAAATCATTTGTTCCGATTAATAATAATTGTTTGCCAGGTGCTTTATATTTTTTTGCCACTTCACTTAATACTGCAACAAATTCTGTTTTGTCCCATAGGTTAGAATGAATTTCTATTCGTTCAATAATACTGCTCCATTTAGTAAACGACATTTCCTCTTTACCAACTAAGATTGGCTTAATACCGTATTCTTCATGAAATGAAATTGCCATATTATAGGCATTTATATCTGTCCCAATAATAATCGGGATAAAAGATTGGTTCTTCATATTGACCTCCATTAACTTTTAACAAGTGGGATGGACACAGTAAAACTTGTCCCCTTCCCAACTTCACTTTCTACTTTTATCAAACCATGATGTGCTTCAACTAAATGCTTTACAATCGCAAGTCCAAGACCTGTACCACCTGAGTTTCGACTTCTCGCACGATCTACGCGATAAAAACGCTCAAAAATTCGATTAATTTCTTCTTTGCTAATGCCAATTCCTTGGTCTTCTATTTGAAAGATGCCATATTTCTCGTTTTTATAAATGGAAATATGTACAGTAGTATTTTCAGTTGAATAGTTAATCGCATTCCCCAGTAAGTTCATCATAATTTGCATGATGCGGTTTGGATCTCCGAGAACCTCTACACTATCATCTATGTTTGCAGCTATATCCATATTTTTTTCTTCTACTAAGTGTGTTGTCATTTCAATACTTCGATTTAACACGTTGTTCAGCTTCACTTTTTGGAGTGATATTTCAAATCCAACTTGCTCTACTTTTGAAAGATCCAAGAGATCATTTATAAGCATTTGCAAACGATTACTTTCCTTATGAATAATTTCTAAAAAAGAAAGTAATGTTTCTTCATTTTTGTAAGCACCATACAATAGCGTCTCTGAAAAACCTTTAATCGAGGTAACCGGCGTTTTTAACTCATGCGAAACATTAGCAACAAAATCTTTTCTAATTTGCTCTAGCTTAACAAGCTCTGTAATATCATGCATAACCACAACAATACCTAGCCATCTTCCATGTTCACCAATAACAGGAGCCCCATACGCATTCATATAATAGGTATGTAAATTACGTTGAATCTGTATTTGCTCTCGATTTAAAGATTCTGTTAAAAATAACTTATCAATAAAAGCTTCTATTTTTTCAGGAAGTCCGATTTTACGAAATAGCTTGCCATCTACATCCTCCAATGAAATTTGCAATTGATTTAAAAATGATCGATTTACGATAGTGACAATGCCATTACGATCAATCATAATTAGACCACTACCCATGTTTTCAATTAACGTTTTCAAACGCTCTTTCTCTGTTTCTCGCATAACTGAAATATCATGTAAATTCCGGGCTAGAATATTAATAGAATTACTCAACTTCGACATACCAGAAAAATCGTCTTCAAAAGCTCTAATTCGATAGTTCCCCCTTGCAAGTTCCATTGCAGTCTCCGTTAAATGCTCAATAGGTTGTGCATATTTTTTAAATATATTGGAACCAAGAAATATTGCAAGAATAAACGCTATCAATAATGCAAAAAATAAATATAACCAAAGCGAATGTTGTTCATTTGTCATATCTTTATAATGTATTGTAGATGACAATATTTCCGTTATATCCGCTTGCTCTTTTTTAGAAAGTCCTGTTGCTTCTAAATAATCGGCTACATCATCCATTTTAGCGTCTAAATGGACCTTTGTTGAATGTTCCCAAAAAATAGGAAAAAGCTGTCCAAGAATAAGACCTAGACCAGCTAATATTAACCCAATTATTATAGAATACGTTCTTAATATTTGGGATTGAAATGTCTTCTTCATGAAGACTTCGGCTCCTCAAACTTATAACCAAGACCACGTATTGTTTTGATAAAGATAGGCTTTCTGGTATTTTCTTCAATTTTCTCTCTTAAATGACTAATATGAACATCAACAATTCGTGTATCTCCCGCAAAATCATAATTCCATACCGCACTTAATAGTTGGTCTCTCGTAAGCACCCTATTTTTATTTTCAATTAAATAAACAAGTAACTCAAATTCCTTTGGAGTAAACTCAATTGGTCCATTGTTTAGTAATACTTCAAATCGCTCAGGGAAAACTTGTAATGAACCAAATGTATAAGTTTCTTCGGAAGTTTGCTTTTGGCTATTTAGGTGGTCAGATGACATACCAGACCGACGAATCATTGCTTTGACGCGTGCTGTAACTTCTCGAGGACTAAACGGTTTTGTCATGTAGTCATCCGCACCTAATTCTAGGCCAAGCACTTTATCGAATTCTTCATCTTTTGCTGTAAGCATAATAATTGGTGTTTGGATTTTTTTTATACGAAGCTCTTTACATACTTCCATTCCATCCATATGCGGCAACATCCAGTCCAGCACGATAACATCTGGATTCTCCTCTAGAGCAAGATTTAATCCTTCCAACCCATCACTAGCAGTTATTACTTCAAAACCAGCATCTTCTAGATTGTATTTTAATAATGTTACTATCGAGCTTTCATCATCTACAACTAATACTTTTTTCATTTTTTTGGCCTCCAAAGTCGATTTGAAACCCCCATTCCAAATCATTGACTGAAACATGAACTTTGTATAGGAACTTCTAGTTTTCTTTAACTGGTGGTGTCACATGAAATATACCGTCCACGACCGTATCGTTTTGCTCATTTTGTGCGTTTACATAAATGACTACTTCATTAGCATGTACATGAACCTCTTTTACCTCAAAATTGAACGTTACAATAGCATAATGATAGGTTGGCGTTGGAAAGGAGACGATTTGCCTTGTTAAATGAGAGCCTGGTCCAGGCAAATACTTTGATAAAGCAGAAGTAATTATACCCGTCAACATGATCGGTGGAACAATAGGATTTTCGTAAATTGATTTAGAGGCAAAATCACGCTGAATATACAAAGGATTATTATCATTTGTTAACCCCAAATAAAGAAGTAAGTCTTTGTCTTCTATTTTTTCAGTAATCATTAATTTTTCTCCAACAATTAACTCTTCAATGTTTCTTCCCATTTTCCTTATTTTACCTAACAACGATACTTCATCCCCTCGTCAGTAAACTACTTCTATCTTAACAATAAGTACAATAAAAGTGCAAGGTGCTAGAGTATTGACGGTTAATGTAGCAGTAATTACCTAGACAATAAGAAAAGCGTAAGCGCCCTCTAAATACAAAACCTGTTTTGTATCGTTTTCGGAGGTCTTTGGACAGACTTATTGCTATATCATTACCGATTGAATTTTAAGAGAGGCTGGTCGTGACTGACGTCACGACCAGCCTCTCTTTTCTTGGTAATCTTATGGCGTTTGTCTGTCCGTCGCCCTCCTTCAACAGTACGAATAAGGTTTAGATCTTTTGGGATAATGAGTGAAAAGATGCTTTCCAACTCATAAAGAAAGCACCCGAAGATGCAATTTCGGGTGCTCTAGTGCTCCTCTATACAATAGATGCTAACTATTTTGGTCATATACTCT
>Ga0157371_10002332_pt1 | contig 18206 bp, 15 predicted proteins | sample C45metaG_FD_113462 | JGI IMG/M metagenome (GOLD analysis project Ga0157371, IMG submission 113462) | Corn rhizosphere microbial communities from Kellogg Biological Station, Michigan, USA - C4-5 metaG | ecosystem: Host-associated > Plants > Roots > Rhizosphere > Soil | place: USA: Michigan...
GAACTCGAAGCCCTCCCGCGCCCGCGCCTCTGCGAACCGAAGCGCGTGGCGACGCAGCGTCCAGAATGTCTCATCGGGCACATTACGGTACGCGAGCACCTCCGGCTCAACAGGCTCTGGCAAGTGCATCTGTACGGCAACGACCAGCGCCAGAAAGAGCGCCCACATCACCCCGTGGCGCACCTTCATTTCGGGTTCCACCAGGGCAGTCCTTCAGTCAGCCGGCTGCAGCCGTTCGATTGCGTGGGCTGCAAGCCCCACGCCGGCCATGATCAGCCCTTCCATCACCCGGTCGCCGACATATTGCTCCGGCTCGCCGTTCTGGCGCGTGCGTTCTGCCGCCAGCAGCACTTCCAGCACCACGCGCAGGCCTGTCAGCGAGCAGTCGGCATCGGCCAGCGCCATCTGTCGGCCACGCAGCTGATGCCGCTCTGGCCAAGGCTGGCCGTTGGCGGCCACGCCCGAGCCGATGCTGTGCAGCAGCGCGATGAGGGTGTTGGGGTCCACGGCAGGCCCGGCCGAGGGTGCCTCGTGGATGGGCTGTGGGGCAGGGGAGTAGGGCGTGGTCATGGCAGGGCTCCTTGCGTGCAGGCAGAAGCCGCCACCGATAAAGGTGGCGGACGATGCGTGGTTCGAAACCCGGTCTACGCTGGAACCGGCGGGCGCAAGGCCCCCACGCACCGCCCGCCATAGCCGGCAGACGGATTGCCAGCCGGCACCACGCGCGGTGGTGCCGGCTGGCAAGCGTAAACATCAGCGTACAACCGGGGTTTCGAAGCCCGACCACCGGTGTTAGGTGGCATGGCAAGGAATACGCCCGGTTGTGCGCGATGCCAATACAGTAAGGGCAATGCCGTCACCGTTTCCGACGTTTTCAGAATCGTTGTATGGCGGGGAAGGGCGCTAGAGGCTTGGCCTGCAAGGGCTGTGGGCGGTGCCGATTGGCCGGCATATTTCGTGCCGGTACCGACATGCTCTGACCGGGAGTAGGGCAGACGCGACAAATGGATGGACGGGGCGAACCCTTGATGCCCCCTTGAGGTCTGCTCCTATCCGCGGCAATCAGAGTGCACTGCGTGGCTGACGCCGCGCTCCACGCCGTGGCACTATCCTGGATGCGTCAGGGGCGCTTGATAGGGGGAAGTACATGGAAAGTACGCAGAAAAGACTAACGATGGCCGATGTGGCTGGCTGGGGTTCGGCTGTCGTCACGTTTGGCTTGATTCAAGGCGCGCTCTATCTGAAGGCGTACTGGGGCCACTTTGGCCTTGATCCCTTTCAGTTTGTTGCGGTGAGCGAACTAGCCTTGGCCGGCCTGGCAGGCATCGGCATGGTGTTGTTTCTCATGCTGGTGGCCTCGCTGTTTGGCGGCTGGGTGGAGATAAAGGTGACGAGCGGCAGCGCCAAAAGCAAGCTGTTCGCATGGTTGTTTCCGCTGCTTTTCTTCACTGGCTTGGGGCTGCTGCTTTGGTGGTCGAACACGTGGCCTCTTCTGATAGGGCTTCTTCTGACAATCATCTGTGCGCTGATCGTGCAACTTTCGCCGGTGGTGCCCGCGACGGTGAAGGATTCCCCTTGGCTGATCTATGCCTTGGTAATGCTGGTCTATGTCTCGATAGTGTCAAGCATGCTTGGTTCCGGGCGTGCCGCGACGGTTTCCTCTGGGGGCGGCAAGCACGTGACGGCTGTGACTGTTGATGGAAAGGTGCAGGGCGGCCTTAGCCTGATTGGTCGGCTTGGTGATAGCTATGCGCTATGGCACCCAGCGCGGAAAGCAGCCGTGCTTGTGCCTGTTGGCGATGTTGGGAGGTTGGAGATTGTGCGAAAGGGTGTGACGCCTGTTCCTGCTGCGAAATAGGGCTAGGTTCTGGCAAGCGCCAGGCAGGGAAGTGCTGTGCATCTGAGATCGCGGACTAGCGATAAGGGATGTTTATCGAGGGTAGGGGGGGGAGGTGCGCTTCTCGCTAGAATGTGCCGCCGTACCCGCATTAGTTCCGTCTTACTCCACTCCCACTTAATTTCCGGCGCCAGGTCACGGATTGAGATGAACGACGCGAAAGGCCTGCCGCTGCAACATCACTGGCGGCTTGGCCGAGCCGGAGTCCTATCTTCTACATCTCATCCGCTCAATCTCATTCAGGACTTGCTTGTCTAATGAACCGAAGTCACCCGGAATTTCATTGTCTGTGAAGAAGGAGTAAGTGGCGCCAAAGTCGTCGCCATGGAGCACACGATTGCAGGAAACACTGCCCAACGTGTCGCAGGATGCCATTAGCTCATCGTCATCCATGGGTTGTGTTGCGCCACGTGCACTCGAGCGCCATACGAAAATGTGGCTCTTGTCGCCGCCGTCGGGAACGGCAAGCAATCCTTTCTCCAGCATCTTCGCGTCTTGCCAGCCTTCAATAGCGCTCGTACGCAGATGGGATCCTTGGGGGAGGTCGCCAAACCTTCTTCCAGGAAAGTAAGATTTGGCTACCACCGCTACCGAGATCAAATTACCGGGGCCGATACAAGCCTCGCTATGGCTGGAGTAACAGCCATGCAGGGTAAAGCCGCCGGCCACAGGATCCTCATGACCCCGCCGGGAAGGCGTCGCATCTAGATCGCCAGGAATGCAAAAGTCGGTCTTCGCACCATCGACACGATATGAAGTGGGCGAATCCACACATCCGGACCCAAGAGCTGCCACGACACACACAAAAAATCTAGTTGCTGCAACTCGGTTGCGCGCAATAGTCATATACGTCCCGCGTCGTTGAGCCAAGAACATTGATTACCGTCTCCAGAGCATCCGTCTTGTATCCACCAAATGCCCTGGGGTCTGCTCCATTTCTTTCAAAGACTCGCTCGTGGAACTCTCCGATGACACTCCTGTCTAACATTACCGGATTCTTCTCAGTTGCACCCGCCTGGTCCAGCGCCTGCACATGCGCTCTCGCAAGATCAATCCTTATGGCCTCCATCTTAAACGCAACCGCAATTGCCTGCGTGCTTGTCATAGTCCGGGGGTCAGTGCCCATATTGCTGGCAATGGAATTTGCGAGAATTCTGTTAGTGATTTCTGAGAGCCGAGCATTCAGAGGGTTGGAGCCACTATTGCCTGCCACTTCGCCTGCGCGTTCCGCATACTTATCGCCGCCCGATCCCGCCAATTGATAATATGCTTTCCAATCGCCCGACACGGCAGCCGCTCTTTCCTCAACAGTAACCCAGCAGCCCTTGCCGCTGCATTCGCGACCATCGGGATCTCGGTTTGTGTAGGGATTGCTGTTGGCGTACCAGTAGCGATTGAAATTGTCCCCGCGTGGTCGAGCAGCCACCGGGTCGACCGATAGAAAGCGTCCGATTGTCGGATCATAGTAGCGCTGCTGCATGTAGTTAAGTCCCGTCTGGGCATCCGACACTTGGCCGGTGAAGCCTGGCTGATCATCGCTACCTGCAACGAGCATGGATCCATATGGGTCATAGAATGATTCAGCTATCAGATTTCCGGATGCGTCCGACTCTGCCACCGGGGTCCCCAAGGCATCGGTATGCACGTATGTGACTGTCGCCTGTGCATACACTTCAGGACTGAGCGCCCCGCACATCAGCATCAACGAGATCATGTGGCGGGTAGCTATGCTGGCTCGATTCATTCGCACTACCCTCCAGTTGCGGAAACGGCGGGGGCCCAGGCCGAGCACCCTATGGGCTTGCATGCTCTCACTTGGAACGTAGCGCCTGCAGGAACGCCCGTGTAGTCGATCTGCACCGACGTTGCAGGCCCCGAATAGGCTCCCCTTCCTGTGACTTCGTACCAGGCAGCCCCGGCCACTGCATTCCAGCTGACGAAGTAACGCACCTGCCACGGCGGGAATGCATTGGTAACCACGAAGCGCGCGGTGAGTCCGGTTGGTGTTACAGGCGGAACATTCACTGCCACCGCAACTGAGCCACTGTAGCCGCTGCATCCCCCTTGATTGCATGCGGCGACCCGGTACGCATAGGTACCATCGCCGCGACCGGAGATCACCGCAGAAGTACTTCCGCCGCTATAGACCGCCGTCCATCCTCCGCCATTCGCGCTCTCTTCAACTACATAGCTATTGGCTCGATCAACCGCGTTCCAACTGACCGTGTAACTGCCGGTGCCGGAACTACCCGGACCGAATAGCGCCGGCTCTGACGGTGGTCGCATCACTACCACGTTCAACGCCGGCCCCTGCGGCCCGCAGCCCCCATCGTTGCAAGCTGCAATGCTGTAGCTGAGGCTTCCATTTGCGCGCCCAGTCAATGTCGCGCTGGTGCTGCCGCTATTGAGGATGGCATTCCACCCACCGCCGGATACGCTTTCGAAGAGCCGGTATGTCGTCGCAAGGGGAACCGGCGACCAGTTCAGAGCGACACTTCCATCATTGGATAGAGTCGGGCCGGACAGATTGGAGCTGCCTGTCGGAGCACGAACGACCCGCACAGTCGCGGGGCCAGTACTCGGCCCGCACCCGCTGCTGTTGCAAGCGGACACGCGGTAGGCGTAGCTTCCGTCTGGCTTCTGTGAGAATTCCTTCGCTGTCGCTGCGCCTGTTGCTGCCACGATCCAGGCGGAGCCACCGCTGCTTTCTTCCAAGTGGTAGACGCTCGAGCCGGATACTGAAGACCAGGAGACGGTGTAGGCACCGTTCGCAGACAGTGCGGGAGCACTCAATCCAGCGGGTGATTCTGGGACGCGCAGCACCTGCACCGACGCCGTTGCACCGTACTCACCGCAGCCGGCGGCATTGCAGGCACGTGCGCGGTAGGCAAATGTGCCGTTGGGCTTGCCGGCAAAGGAGCGAGAGAGGATGGCGTCATTCTGGATTTCGGCCCATCCACTTCCTGTTGTGGACTCCTCCAACCTATAGGTCTGGGCGCCGGCCACTGCTGGCCACGAGACGCTGTAGTTGCCGTCTATTGAGAGCCCAGGCGCGTTTACGGAGGGCCCAGCTGAAGGGAGCGACTGGACCGAAGTGATAGCAGTGGCACTCCAGCCGCCACAGGCCGTAGCGCGACAGGCTCGCACACGGTAGCCGTAAGACCCGCCAGCCCTGCCGGTCACTTCTCTCGTCCTGTCAGGCCCGGAATAGATGTTGGACCACGCGCCGGCGCCCGCTTGCTCTTGCAGATCGTACCGGCTGGCTTGGGCCACCTCTGACCAGGAGACCGTGTAGTTGCCGCTGGAGCTCTGAGCAGGCGCACTGACCACCGGGGTCGCGGGTGCCGTCGATGTTGTGGCCTTCGCGACCAGACTTCCATTTAGGTAGACGTACTCCACGCTACTGGCGGTGCGATCATTGTCTTGTCGACGAAGCACCCCGTCATTTCCGTAGAAGGATGCGATAGTGCCAGAGTCAGCCGAGGACAGGACTCTTCGTCCGCTACCGTCATATCGATAGCTTTCCTTCCCCACTGCTGTGCGAAGTCGGTTGCCGTAGTCGAACTGAAATCCTTGACCGTTCTTGACTGAAAGATTTCCCTGCACGTCGAAGGCGAGCCCCACTACCGTCGAGCCGCTACTGTTGATGATGTTGGTCAGGCGATTGTTGCCGTCATACCAGTAGGAAAGATCCTTAAGGTCTTCAAGTCTGACCGCACGGATGTTGTCCAAGGCGTCGTAGCTATAAGTAAGCTGCCCATTGCCACCGAAGGCGGTTGAATGGGTGGACAGCAGGCGATCCTGCGAGTCATACGTCATCGAGCGAGTGCGCGCTGCGTTCAATCCATCGGTGATCTGCGCTACGTTGCCTGCAGCATCGTAGCCATAAGTGTTATTGAGAACCCCTGCGTCGGAAACACTGGCTGGAAGCTGTCTCCCGTTCTGTTGCATTGTGTGCACTATCCCGTTGCCGTACACAAACCGGCTCATGCCACCATTAGGGAAGTACGTGACGCTGGATACAAAGGCGCCCGCGCGTGTTGGCTGACCCAGCGCATTGGGAGCGTATTCAACGCTAAGCCCGCTTGGATAATGAACACCGGCCAAGGAAGCGTGTGGGTCGTAGACGTACCCAACCGACCGTGCAGGCATTCCCGTCTGTTCGATCGATTCTCCGGTAACGAGGCGACGCCTGTTGTAGCTGTAGGTATTCACCACCTGGCTACTACCAGCATCATTGCGCGTGGTGACTTGGGCGACCTTGCCGTCGGCGGTGTAGCTCCAGATCTGGTCACCATTGCTGTCCGGAAACGACAAGGCGAGCAGGCGATTTCGGGCATCGTACGATCTGGAGACGCGTCGCGGAGCTACCGACGCCGAGCTGCCGTCTGGCTCGCAGCCGGTACTACTCGCGAGGCCGGACGCAGACCAGGCAACGTTACCAGCTCCGTCGTAACCGACGAGCGTAGCTCCTGTCTCAGGCTCTACTGTCCGACACAGCTCTTGGGCCGCGTTATAGGAATAGGCTCGCGTAACCTCCAGGCTGCCATCTGCACTGCCGCGGCGAATGCTCAGCGGCTTTGCGAAGGCGTCGCGATCAATGACTGTCAGCCCTCCTTCCGGTTGAAGGATCCGCGTAGGACTATCGAAGGAGGGCTGATCCAGCATGCGATACCAGGTCCGGATCTCGGCCCCCCTGGGATTGCGAGCAAGGGTGAACACGCCTGACGCGTCTCGTTGATAACTGAGTGACGTGGTGAGGTCACCCAACTCGGAGTTCTGAGTAACAGAGGTGGTGCGACCTAGTGCGTCATAGACGGTCCAAGTGCCACGATCACTATTGGCTGTTGCTGCAGGATAGGAGGAGAACACCGTCCTGCCTTCGTTGTCGTACTCCCTGCCTGTGAATCTGATGGTGCCTGGGTCGGCGGCGTCGTACTCCGAGACAATCAACGGTCGCCACAGTGCGTCGTAGTACGCGATGGAAACTCGGTTTCCAGTAATGGTTGTTTTTCGCCAATGGCCAGCCGCAACGCCGTACTCGTCGCCCATGACCTGAACAAAGCTCTGGTTCATCGGGCTCCAGGCGGTGCTATCTCCACTCGGGTAGTCAATGCCCGCCACCCGTCCCATCGCGTCATAGCGATATCCGGTCGAGAACCCGTTCTGATCGGTGACTTGGCTAATCCAGCCGCGATCATCCACGACAGCGCTTTGCGTTGTGCCATCAGGGAAGCTGATCAGCTGCGGAACACCGCGCTTCCAAGAGCCCAGCACGATAGTGTTCCCATTTCCATCACGCACGTATGCGATGGTGCCATCAGTGTTGTAGCCAAGCGATTGGGTCAACTTCCCAAATGCCCAGAACTGCGTGGGTCGAGAGGTGACAGGATCGAACGTCGCCTGATCGGCGAGGACGCCATTGATCGCACGAGTAGCAACTTGACCCAGAATCCACGAGCTTTCGTTGTCATGGTAGCTCAGGGTTTCCAAGGTAGTGGCGGCCCAGGCTTGTGGAAGGCTGGCCGTTGCAACCAGAGCAGCTGCGAGCAGCGTCTTGTGCGGGTATGTGCTTCTACGAGGCGATTTACGTGCCATACGCTTCCCTAAATTGTGGGACGCAGCGCACGAGCGCTGCCATTCGACTGCCTGTCGTAGCTCACCCTCAGGGCGAGCTGGATCGCGTGATCTTCAGCGGCCTTGCATAAGCGTCAAACTGATCCACGCGATAGAGAAATGTATTTCCATCCTGCGTGGTGGTGCGTGACTCCAATGGCTTGGGTAGCTCTTCTTCCTTCGAGCATGACCAACAGGGATTGCTGCCAATCCGGGCATAGCTGCCGTCCGAGCTACGCCGGTACTGGGTGTCTATCCGCCGCAGCACTCCCTGCGTATTCCCGCGTTCCTCACTCAGCAGCTGGCCTTCGAGATCTCCGTACTTCTGACTGAAGGTGAAGCGATCCCAGCTGCCGTCCTCGCGAGTAACGGTGAGTGCGCGCGTCTCGGGGCACGGCGTAGTCGAGCAGTAGACATGTTGTCCAGTGTCCAGGCTCGCAGCAAGCGGCGTGTACTGGTAGCTCCATGTCATGGTCGCGAGCCCGGGCCCTGAGATGACCTTGCGATCCAGTGCCAGCACGGTCAGGAGGTGGGACTCCACCGGATAGAAGATCTGCGTGAAGGGCCGGCAGGTGTTCGGCGCATTGGTTCTGCCATGAAGTCGGTAGCTCATTTCAAATGTGCCCCTGGCTCCTGAAGGATGAGTCATGACCACCGTTGCGGATGAGCTTGGGCCAGGTGTGAACGGCACAAAGTCTGCACAGTTCCTCCAGCCGCCAATGGGGTTATCGAACGCAGCTCCGGCATCAAATGACCAACTCGATCCATCTGGAAGTGCCACGCGGGTGAGCTTGCGATCGACAGTGCTGCCGGTGTACTCATAGTTCCAAGTGCGGCCATTGGCGACGACATTCTGTACCCCGTCAGCCCCTGAGTTCACCGTAATGGAGCGGCCGTCGCTCGCGCTCATCACGACCTGACTTGGGGAGTAGGTGAAGGTAATGAAGTTGCCGTTCCTGTCCTCGATACGGGTCGGCAACGCGCGGAACTCACGCAGTCCCATCGTGCTCGTGTAGTTGAAGAAGCCATTACCGTAGTTCGCGGTCATGGTTCCGCGGGGTATAGCCACAATGCGGTCAAACCAGTACCTGTCCCCATTGGGGGCATGCGCCATGAAGGCCTCCCCGCTCTCGCCGTTGCTGGTGCTCGGAAGGCAGGAAAACACCCAGCGATCAGCGGTGGTCCAGTGATAGGCACGACCGTCCGTAGGTTGCTTGGCACCCGCAGCCATGATGATCATGGGCTTGCTGTCGCTCCCGGGAAGGCTCAGGGAGAGCCCGCCCCAGAAAAAGTGCGGATCAAAGGAGAAGCCTACGTTTCCTTGCCCGCCACTCACATACTCGGATGGAGCGCTGGCCTGCTGAGGTGAATTCAGTGGGATCGAACAACGACGTAGTGGCTCGCCCGGCACCATGGACACCCAGCCACTCTGCCCAAACATGCCTGAGATGTAGGGCAGGTCAAAATCCCAGTCCCTCATCGATTTGAGGGTGTCCCGGCGCCCGCCCATTTTCAATGTGCGCGAGAACCGCATTGGCAATGCGTTGTTTCCAGGTAGATCAACATCAACCTGGGTGAACTGGATGCCGCCCGTATAGAGGCTGACCCTGTCACCGAACAGGTCGTTACCCAACACCGTGAGTTCGCTCAGGCCCTTGAGCTTGTCTTCGTAGAAGACGCCCGCCTGCGATGAGGTCAGTGGCGCGCCAGTCTGTGCTTGAGCAGCGGCAGCGAGTGTCAGCAATAATAGATTGAGGACAGCACTGATGACTTTGGAATGCAATGACACGTACGTCTCCATGTAGCGCTGGCTGAGCGGCCAGACATGATCCGGTGACTACTAAGTCTGCAACAAGACAACTTCAGGGCTTATCGGATAGCAATGAGACATCGCCTGGACAAATGCTGCCAATAGAGCCTCATTCATTGCGCTTTACGCACGAACTACCCGCGCTGCGATAGCTGCGCTTAAGAGTGACAGTCACGTTCCCCTTGCAATGCGGCGGACACTATCTCAAGTAATGACGGCGCGCAACTGGCTTTGGTTTGCGCCTCAAGCCAAGATCAAGTGAGCATCGAGTGCACGCGGGAGATCAGCTCATGACTATTGAAGTAGTGACACCAGTTGCAGCGGGCTGACAGCGGCGCGCTTTGGACGACCCATATGACGATGCGACCGACCAGGTAACCGCAGCGGGCGCAACACCATCGCGATGATGTAGTGGCGGGCAAGCTTGGATAGACGGAATACTTCAATCACCAGCCACTGATCGTTACCCGCTTCTGGCCGGAGGCAGACGTGCGCAGGCGCTCTGTCCGGTTCCCGCTTAGAGGCTCAAGCGGTCGTTTGCATGGCTGGGTTTGGTGTTTGCACTAGACTGGAGGCGAGGGCATAGTTCTTCCGTCAAAATGGAGGAATAAGCCCCGCCATGGCAACACCATCTGAGCAGAATCGGCTGTTGTCTGCGGCAACGCAATCGGCGATGGAAGCCGAGCTGGGCCGGAGGCTGACCTCTGCGGAGAGCGACAAGATCTGGAACACGGGTTCTTTTCACGGGCTTGAGATGATCGACATGGCGATTCACTACGCGCAATTTGTTGATGCTCTTGAAGCGTATCTTGCCGGGTTGCGGGAGCGCGATCCGTTGCCCGAGCGTTTTAGGGCCTAGTGCATTCCGCGCCGATCCGCTCGGTGAGAACTGTCAGGGATTGCTGGAATGCGGCCGCAAACAGTTGGCCACCGTCTCTCTCGCGGCTTTGAGCGATCAAAGGGAGCAATCTGGTCCACGTGTCGGGCAGAAGCTCTTGATCTTGGTGCGTTAGAAACGAAATCCGCAGGGCATACTCCATTGCCTTTAGGTAGCCGCGGTGCATCTCAATTGCGGCCTCGCAAGCATGGAGGCGATCAAGGATCTCTGTAATCTCGGAGGTCATGGCAGTCTGGACAGGAGGGGAAGGGGAGGGCGATAGTCTGCGAACGTCTAGACGAGCCTGCCATGAGCATCCTCAACCTTCTACTCACTCGTGACCACCTTGTCGTCGCAGTGGATACCTTGGCAGAGGATGCTCTCACAGGGAAACATTCAGCAGGAGCAAAGCTGCTGCTGATCCCTCAGCAGAACCTGATACTTGCTACGCGAGGTTCTACGCAGTTCTTCCTCCGCATTTATGAGCTAACGCTGCAGGCCAGCTTCCGCGCAGATTTCACAATGGAACAGCTATCTACCGAGCTGGGGTTAGTGGTGGACCAGCTGTGGCCGAACTACGAGAAGGCGGCAGCCGAGGCAGGATTGCCGATCGAGCAGCTCGGAGCCGAGTTGGTGCTTGGTGGCTGGTCGCCGAAGAACGGCCGGATGATGGCCACGGGATATGCGAAGAGTGACAGCCAGCGTACTTGCGTGGTCCAGCCGATCTGGGGCCAGCTGGCGTCCCTAGGCGAACCGCTCCAGTTCGTAACTCCCAGCATGGCCCAGACGGATCTGCTGGCCCATGCGCGCCTGCAGAGCAGCTACCTCAACAAGCAGCTGGGACGGAGGGTGGCAGGGGGCCGACTGCTGGCTGGGTTCCTGCAGAAGGGGCAGTCCGTGCTCAAGGATCTAGGAGAGATTTAGGTCGTTGGCGCCAATCCGGCTAGCGCCAGGATCCGATCCCGCACTTTCTCCCATCGCTGCGGGACCGTAGCATGCTCAAGGTGAGCCGTAGATTAGGAAGATTTATCGGGGGTAGGGGAGGGCAGAACTTGCACCTACTCAGTTCCTCAGTGGAAGATGAGCAGATCCACTTCAATTGGGGCAGTGGATCGGAACGCTTTATGGGGAGCAGGGCTATACAGATTTGCTGCCAGAGGGCGCAGTCCAAGTGCGGCCGCCCTGCAGCGCGCTTGCGGCTCGCACTGACATCAGCCCTTTCGCAATGCATTTCGCTTTGTGCGATGGGGAGTCAGTATCGTCCTCTCAAATTCTGAGTTGCGCGCCTTGCACCCTTCGAACACAGATCGGATGGCTTTCAGTCTCTCAAGAAGCTCTGAAGGATGGGGTATTTCCTGCTGGTTGTCGGAAGGTGTGTCGTGGGCTGAGATCACGCCGCTACAGTCGTCGTGAAGCTCAACGATTGCTTTCCAATCTTCCAAGGTGAATCCGATGACGGCGCCCACGTTCTCGATCTTGACCTGGTCGGCGAATGGGTGGACGACGTCATGCAGGACAACTTCCCGAATGCCCCGCTCGAGCGCACCGCGAAGCATCGCATACAGATTCCTCATCTGAAGGCGTTCAACGTCGTTCAAATGATCATTGCATACTCCCTCAAGATCCACTGCATCTTTGCGGATGCGGTCAATCTGCGGAAAAAATTTCTCGTTCTCCCACGCAAGTCCTTGAACGACCGCGCCGGGTCGGTGATCGGCCCACTCTATAGATTGAAGTGTTGGCTCCAGACCCTGTCCATTGGCGGCCATACGAAGTTCCGTCAGGAACACGGCGTCATGCGTGAAGACGACAACCTGCCTTTCTTTGGCTAACTCGACAAGTCGCCTAGCCATCTTCTTTCGGAAGCGATGGTCCAGCGATGTAGAAGGATCATCGAAGACCAAGGTGGATTTGTCCCCACGCAATTGAGCTTCGGCCAGGAACAGGGCTAAACCCATAGCCCGTTGTTCGCCTTCCGACAGGACCGTGCTCGGTGGAGAGTTTGCGCTCTCCAGCGTCAGGGTGATCATGCTCACCCCATATGCGGTCCGAGACTTCATTGCAGGCTTTTGCGACCGTGCTCCCAGCCATGCGAGCTCTGCCTTCATGGCTTGCAGCAATTCCTCCGTGATGTATTGCTGCGACATCTTGGTAATGCGAGCCGATAGAGCCTTCGTTTGGAGCTGGTCTTCCAGTGATTTTAAGCGTCTGGCCTTGCGCGCATCCTGGACATACTGCTCTGCCAGTGGCAGGACCGCCGCCAAACCTCGCTTGGCCGCAAGGAATGTCCTCTCATCGGATAGGGACCGGATTCGTGTCTCGTCATTGGCTGCGCGCAGTTCGACGGCTCTGGCCCGACATGCTTTCGCTTTCTCGGCAAGGACTGCAGATAGGGCTGGCTGTGGGGCAGGTGAGGTCCGGGGGCAGCACCAATCTTCTGTTGCATTTGCCTGTGCGGCCCACTGTCGCCTCGCAGACCACGCCTTCTGGTGGACTGCGATCAGATCGGCGGTGGTGGCATCAAGTTCGCGCAAGTCCGCCAGGGTCGCCTCGTCAATGACATCGGTGCTGCCATCTGCCACCTTCTGTACTGCATTGGATAGCGCCGTGTTAGCAGTGTTCAGTGCGGTTGCCGCTTCGCTCGCAACATACGTTCGGAAGCGTTCCAGCCGCTCCCTGGCACTTTGAGCAAGCGGTTGCTGGCAAAGGACACAATGCGCACCTTCGTCGGTTGAAGGGTGTTGCTCGTCGTGGAGGTAGACCTGGGCCGAAAACGCCTCGGCAGCCCTGAATAGCGTCTTCCAGGCGTCGCTACCTGTGCCGGCAAGTTCGTCGCCATCCTCTCCCTGGAGAAGGCCTTGGGCTAATCGGTCTGCATCAACGGCCGCAAGCACCGAGGCATGCAGCTCCTGGAGCCTATCCACGGCCCGATCCGATGAAACGCTTTCAATGCTTCGGCATTTCGACGCTGCCTGTTCCAGTCGCGTGGCCAAGCCATCCTTTGCTTTGGCCTGTGGCTCTAGGTCCAAGTTGGTCAACAGCTGGTCGATTTCAACGATGCGGGTTTCGTGCGCCTGATTGAACTCACCCAGCTGCCGGATGTGGTCAAGGTCAGTGTCGGCGGACAAACTATCAATGGCTTTGCCGACTGAATGCGCGCCTTTGAGAGCGGCAAATGGCGATACGTCCAGGCGGATCGCTTCACGTTCGTGCCTGATGCTCGCCTGCAACCGCATCATGCCCTGGGTGAGTTCCCCTAATTGTGGGATCCCATAGGGCTGGTACTCACAGCTTCCCTCCTGAGCAATGTAGTCCTCGCCACAATGGCTGTCGTATACGGCCACCATTGCCAGGCGGCTGTCGGAATGCATGCCCTCCTGCCAGTCATACAGGATTGAGTTTCCCTGTGCGTCCAACACCACGATCCCGGCGCTGGGCGTTCCGGAGCTCTCGGCGAATGCGTCAGGCAAGACTTCAGCCGATCTGCGCGCTCGACATGCTCGCTTCAAGACCCGGGTATAGCCAGATTTGCCGGCGCCATTTGTGCCGAACACGATGTTCAACCCTTCGGGATTGAACTGAATTCGACTTCCTGGGGCGAACCGATTGACGTGCTGGAGGTCCCTTAGTTCCTGCAGCACGGTGGTCTGACCATCCCCCATTGTCGGGATGTGGGCAACCTTCAATGGGACCGAGATTGGGGCGCCTTCGGCTTCCTCCAGTACGGCCCGAATATCGACTAAATCCTGTTCTACGATCGCACCTGTCGCAAAAATGCGACGCAGGGCATCGCTCTGCCAAGTCGGCCATCCGGATGACATTTCCAGGAGTTCTTCCAGCAATCCCATGGCAATCGACGCGCAGGCCCGGACGCGGACCTTCCCCTATGTGCAGACTATCCCGGATCCAGGCAAATTTCACCGTCTCGGAGGGCTGGATTTGGGACCGGGCGGGGGCGGGGCGCAGCCGCGCCTTATCAACGGGTGAGGCTCTTCTTTCTATTTTATGAACCAGCTGACACGTGGATGACCATCCAAAGAGCTCGTCTGTCCGAACCAATTCACCAGCGTGGAGCTGGGTGCGCTCAACAGGCAATCTCTGTCTCTGTCCCACTGGAAGTCCGTGTTAAGAAGTTGCCCGCCACCGTGGACTGGAATGACGGCGCCGAAGTAATACTCACTCCATGCACCAGGAGGGCCTAGTCGAATTCTTGCGATGAGCTCATTCGTTCGCGCTGAGAAGTCGAATTCAATCTTGGCAGATGAGTCGAAGTCCAAAAGATCGCCGAATGTAAGCGCTCCAAACGAGAATTCCTCGCTTGAAAGGCTTGCGGTATATGTTTGGCCCTCGATGATTAGGAAGGAGACATCCTTAATTGCTTCGCCTTCAAAGAAGATGTCAAGGCGAGTTTCCTGAAATCGGTAATGCCAGTAGTCGCCTGAAACAAAATGGGGTGCGCCGAGAATTTCGCGAACTCGATGAGCGGTTACTCCGGGCTCGATATGCTCTGGAAGATCTGCAGGAGCGCGCTGATAGGGGACTATGGTGCGTTGCGCATCAAGTCCCAAGCTGTTGTCAGATTTTAGCGTAGCAATACGCTCTCGGGTTAGCTGCTCGAGCTTCGTGCTTACCAGCAGAGGCCGGATTGTTCCCCCCTCCCAGGTACGGGCACCCCAAGTCGCCTCCTCTTCACGCCATGCATGCCATGCGTTGTGCGCACGCTGCAGTGCCGCTGCCTCGTCAGCTTCTGCGGTCGCCAACCTCTCTACGAGAAGAGCGGTTAGTTGATCTTCCGCCTCTAGGAATTGAGCAGAAGCTTGCTCATTCATTTCAAGTTGGGTCATCGCTTCTGGCCACTCCCGCGATGACGCAGTGTCAGTGGCATCCGCCAAGTAGATCGCACGCTCGACGTAGTGTTGTGCTGTGACAACGGCTGTCTGTGCCGATTCGTTTAGCGCGCTATGCCGGAATTGCTTGAGGTCTTCCAACGTCATATTGTTGCGGTTGAGCTTCTCTTGAAGGTCAGCGGCGCTGTGCAATGAGGCCAAGTCGCGCGTGGCATCCGCGCCCTCGGCGCGCCGCTTTAAGAAGTACTCTGCTAGACGGAACAAACCGTAGCCAAGTGGAAGCAAGAGCAACTTAGCGATGCTTGAGTCAAGGAAGGTATCGACCCATCCCGCGGGTGTTCCCGTGAGCATGCAAGCGACCTGCGCTGAAGTGGAGGGGTCAAATTTACACAATGGACGCGAGATTTGCCGGATACCGGTGCATCGGGGACGCTCGGCCGGACATGCCTGTACGGGAGTGTTGGCAAGGGAAGCGGGGCGCCGCCAGCATGTTTCCATGCCTTCCCTGGCCACCAGCAGCGGTCAGCTCGCGCGCCCTTTAGGAAACGCCCACGTGGCGCGAAGGGCGACCCCACACGTAAGGCATCCGCCGGCATTTTGCCGAAGTGGAAGCAAAGACTAGGCTAAATGTCTGTTGAGTTAGCGCCAGCACTTTCGCGTTACCGGCCGCCGACAGTCATTCCTCTAGCAAGCGTGCAGCTGGATTTGCCGCAGCGCCACCCGCTTGGAAGTACCCCATCACACTCGATACCGACCGGTGCTCGGTCAGTTGCATGATCGCCGGCAGCGCCACCCCCTGGCGACTGGCTTCGGTCACGAACCCTGACCTGAGGCTGTGCCCACCAAAATCCCCCTCCAGCCCGGCCAGTCTCGCCCGCCGTTGCACGATTTCGCCGACCGCGGCGGGGGACAGGGCAGGGCCGACGCGCTGTTTCCATAGCCGCCGGAAAATCGCCCCCTCGGTGATCCCGGACGCCTCCAGCCAATCCTGCAGGGCGAGGGCGGCCCGATCCAGCACCGGTTTGTCCGGCGTCGAGGTCGCGGTGACACCGGCCTGCTGGGTCTTGCTGTGCTCCAGCCGGTAGATATAGCCCGCCTCGCCGATGCGGCGCAGGTCGCGCAGGTCTGCAATGGCGATCTCGCTGCGTCGGCGGCCACCGCTGGCAAACCCAAAGCAGAGCAGGGCGCGATCCCGAATCCCTTCCAGGCTGTCGTCGCAGGTGGCCAGCAGCGCTTCCAGCTCAGGCAGGGTGATGGCGGTCTTCTTGCGCGGCCGTTCGCCACGCTTGACTGCGGCCCGCGCCGCGCGACTGAGCACGGTGCGGATCGCTGGCTGCTCGCAGGGATTGGTGACTTGCTTGAGTCGGTGCGCGGTGGACAGCACGGCAACGCGATGGCGCACTGTGGCCAAGGTCCACGGGCCGACCTTGGCCTTGAGGCCAGCGGCCACCAAGGCCTGATCGACTGCCGGAGGCAGTTCCCAGGCCAATTCGCCGTCAGCCGATCGGCGCTGTACGTGGTCGACCACGAACTGCAGCACGGTGGCTTCGGGTACCGGCAAGGCCAACTCGATGCCGTAGCGCGCCGCATGCCAGCCGGCCCAGTAGCGCAGAGCGCTGCTGTAGCTGCGGGTAGTGTTCTCGGCCGCGGCTTCGGCCAGCAACTCGCGGACCGCATCTGCAGCCTGCTGGGCCAGTTGTTCGGGCAGCACCAAGCTGGTGGCAGTAAGCCCGGCTGTGCCGAAGGCTTACAACCCCGGATCCGAGCCACTCAAATGCCAACAGCATGCCCATCCAGATGTTCGGGCGTACTGCGCCGAAATTGAGCGCTGGTACGTCCAAAGTGAGGCGCGCCGCCAAGGTTTGCCAACGCCATCAAGCGAATTGATCCGGCTACCGGCCTACGGCACCTCAGAATCCACGCAGCTTGGCGCCGCCTGCATGGGCGGCACAGCGATGCGGCGACTCAGTAACGGTTGGGAGCAGCTGCGAAACGCTAAGGGGGAATGGTTGCGCTGCCGGGAGCAGTGAACCGGGGTGCAGGGGCTGCGCCCCTACGAAAACGCCTCACATGCGCCGTCGCGGCCTCGGCCCACGGCTCATATAGACCACATTGGATGGCTCGGCGCCGGGGCCGGATACACCCAGGCCAACCGTCGTTCTCGCCGAATTCTGAGCACTTCGACAAGGTAGATGACACTGGATTTCGTTGTGGCAGAAGCCATTCTGGGCGGTACCGATCGGGTGGCCACCTCGATGCGGGCCTCGGCCATCATCAGCCGCCATTCCCGGGCGATGTTGCAGGTCAGCGACCACCAGGCCATGCGGTCGTGGGGATCAATCTTGATCATGCTGCGAGCTCGTCCTTGTCGGGTGAACGAGCAGGCAGGCAAGAGCCGAGCCAGAGCCGCAGCCATTACCAAGCGGAGGCAACGAAGGCTGCGACCGACCGATGCATGATTTCGCATAATGTATATTATGTTCAAAGCAGACTGAGCATCGACCCCGCTACCGAGCCCGACCAATGGCACCCCAAACATTACCCGGGCCCCAACCCCAGCCATAGCTTCTCTGCACTCATGGTCGCTGGCGACCCAGAGGCATCCCGCCACGTCCAGGCGACACACGCTCGCTCAAACAGTCGCACGCTCCAGTCCCCACCAGTCAGGCGTACCTCGCAGGACCAACGTTCAATTCTGAGGGAAACCCAGGCCCTCAGCCCTGCAGAATTCAACGCCGGCGGACCCGCGACCACCGTGACGCGTCACGTTAATTGCGCCCGCCAACCCGTCAATCGCGCCGCTCTGGAATGTCTCGTGATTGGACCCGTCCTTGACCGGAGCGTGGACGCTGGCATCTCGCCAGCGGAGCACGCACTCAACTTGAGCAGTGCACGCGGTCCGCGCGCTCATTGCAGACGCGATTCAAAAATCATCAGACGCAACAGGCTACTTCGCTGCACCCGCGCTGTGCAGATCCCGACACAAACCTCCAACTTTTCCTACTTACACTCTAGGAAAAGTCTCAAAAATCGAACGTTTTCGATGCTCGACGCGACAGCGGCGCCAGAATGAGCGCCACGCCACTGGGCGCTGACAACACTCCTGCGCATGAACGGATTCCCTGCACCGCGCCGGCTTCGCCTGGCCCTGCTTGATGA
>Ga0157371_10002334_pt1 | contig 18188 bp, 14 predicted proteins | sample C45metaG_FD_113462 | JGI IMG/M metagenome (GOLD analysis project Ga0157371, IMG submission 113462) | Corn rhizosphere microbial communities from Kellogg Biological Station, Michigan, USA - C4-5 metaG | ecosystem: Host-associated > Plants > Roots > Rhizosphere > Soil | place: USA: Michigan...
CGGCAGCAAAACTCTTAAAAGAATTGACTTTATTTAAAGTCTTCCATGGAGTTGAGGGATCAGTCCCTGAATTGCTATCATTGCCTGAATTTGAAACATAAAAATTTCTCGCATTTGCAGTAACACCAAAGATAATTAAGGCAAGCAGGAACAGTAATTTCATAGGTCTTCTCATTAGCATATTTTGCTATTAGGATATTAGGATTAGAATATAAAACACTCAATTCATAGGTGTTGAGTGTAGTCTAAGATGGTTAGCGATATTTCTTAAACTTCTAAATAACGATATTCTAAAAGGATTATTATACAAGCACCATTTTTTTCACTCGATTTTTGAATATTGGCACAACCATTGATAATCTAATTTTTAAGTAAAAGAACCCAGATTTTGGTAGTCCCAGCCAAGTATTAAGTGAAAAAAATGAAAGATTGTGCAAAAAATTCCGCACTTCAACAAACACTGATTTTAAGTTATTATTTGCTTTAATGAAAAATAGTGTGAAAAGTTGAAAATAAGAAAGCAATCGGTCTTTGATTTTACATGACATGAAAGAATAAAAAAACCGTTTCTTCCGTTGTTAGAAATTTCACAGAAGGCGTTCAAATTATCATTTACCTAAAACAATTATTTTTACAACTTCCAGTCCTTGAAAGGATTTTTATATGAATCTCTTATTTAAAATAGATTTGCATTTTAAATTTATATTCGAAACTCAATAAATTATGTCCCTTAACATCAATCTCTCAGATTCTCTTGAAAAAATACCTGTAGAAATTTTTAAAACCCCAAAGGAAGGTTCACAGTATGTAGCTGAACTAATTTCAGTTTTAATAAGGGAAAGGAATGCACAGGGTAAAAAAGCAGTGATTGGGCTTGCCACAGGTTCCACACCTAAGTCATTGTATGCAGAATTAGTTAGAATGCATAATGAAGAAGGATTGAGTTTTAAAAATGTGATCACATTTAATCTCGATCAGTATTATCCGATGGAAGCTGATGCACTTAATAGCTATCATTACTTTATGCGCAAATATTTATTCGAACAAACTGATATTGAGCCACAAAATTATTTCCTGCCTAATGGTATGATCCCAAAAGATAAGATTAAAGAACACTGTGCAGATTATGAAAGAAAGATCGAGGAAGCAGGAGGAATAGATCTGCAAATATTGGGAATTGGAATAAATGGACATATTGGTTTTAATGAGCCGGGTTCTCCAATGTACTCTAAAACACGGTTAATATCGTTGGACAATTCTACGCGTATGGCTAATTCACAGGAATTCGGAAACATTTCGGAAGTCCCAAGAATGGCAATAACTATGGGTATCAGTACGATAATGAAATCCCGCCGGATCATCCTGATGGCATGGGGAAAAACAAAAGCACCGGTAATCCAAAAAGCAGTGGAAGGCAAACCTACTGAAGAAATCCCCGCTTCATTATTACAGCATCACGATAACTGCTCATTTGTATTGGATGAATTCGCGGCCTCAGATCTCACAAAATTCAGGTCCCCATGGCTTACGGGAGAATGTGAATGGACTCCCAGAATGATCAAAAAAGCCGTAATAAATATGGCAATGCAATTAAAAAAACCGGTATTAAGTCTTACTGATCATGATTATAATGAATCGGGGTTAAGTGACCTACTGGTTGAGAAAGGAAATTCATATGATATAAACCTTGAAGTATATTATATGCTTCGTGATTCGATTACAGGATGGCCCGGTGGTAAGCCTAACGCAGTAATGCCGAATCATCCGGAAAGAAGTGTACCCTATCCAAAAAGAGTTTTAATTTTTTCACCTCATCCTGATGATGATATTATTAGTATGGGAGGCACTTTCATGCGACTCCACGACCAGGGCCATGATGTAAATGTTGCTTATCAAACAAGTGGAAATATAGCAGTTACTGATGAGTTCGTAACAAGATTCCTGGATTTTGCTGTAGGGTTTGAAAAAATTTTCCATATTGATGATACAATCAGTAAAAAAATTCTTGCAGATTCATCAAACTTTTTGAAGGAGAAAAAAACTACTGAACAAGATAGCCAGGAAATAAGAGAAATAAAAGGTCTGATCCGCCGATGTGAAGCCCGTGCTACATGCAAGTACGTTGGACTAACTGACGATCAGATCCATTTTATGAACCTGCCGTTTTATGAAACCGGGACCATTGAAAAAAAGCCCATGGGGCAGAAAGACGTAGATATAACGGTAAAGCTTATGCGGAAAATAAAACCACAACAGATCTTCTGTGCAGGCGATCTTGCAGACCCTCACGGAACCCATAAAGTTTGCCTTGACATAATTCTTGCGGCTCTTGATCAAATTGCAACTGAAGAGGACAATGAATGGCTGGACGATTGTTATGTTTGGCTTTATAAAGGTGCATGGGAAGAATGGGACATCAGTGAGATTGAAATGGCCGTTCCTATGAGTCCTGAACAGGTAAGAAGGAAACGCTATGGTATTTTTATTCATCAATCACAAAAGGATTCCGTTCCTTTCCAGGGAAGTGATGAACGCGAATTTTGGCAAAGGGCGGAAGAAAGGAATGCTAACACTGCTAATTTATATGCAAGTCTAGGGCTTACAAAATATGCAGCGATTGAAGCATTTGTAAGATTAAAATCAGCTTTGAAAAATAAAAATTTATAGCAAACTAACTTTAAATCACCATTTCTATTTACGCTAAATCCTGCGGAGCCAGTTTGCTGTGTTTTCGGCTATACAGGAAATAAATGAATAAACCAATAACCAGCCAGATTAGAAACCTGAGCCAGTTGGTGAAGCCCAATTCAGTCATAAGGTAAAAACAACTTGCCAATCCAAGCACAGGAATGAGGGAAAGTTTTTTTACGAAGGAGATTACAGTTAAAGCAACTGAAAGAATAATAAAAAGGAAGAAAGGTAGCTTATCCTTAAACACTTCCCACCCGGACGTAAAATCAAAAAGACCAAGAAAGTTTTTCCAGAAAACAATGACGCCGACAATAAATAAAACCGGCACAATAAATTGTGAGTTAATGTAAGGGATTTTGAACTTGGGTGCCGCTTCTCCTTCTTCTCTTTTTGGCAATAAAAGCACGCCACCACAGACAAGTACAAAAGCAAACAAAGTTCCAATGCTCGTTAGATCTGTAACTTCTGTCAGGTTCAAAAACAAAGCGGGTATGGCCACAAAAAGTCCGGTTATAATAGTCGCAAATGAAGGTGTTTTGTATTTCGGATGAATGCGACTAAATGCTTCAGGTAATAAACCATCGCGGCTCATGCTCATCCAAATTCTTGGTTGACCCATTTGAAAAACCAACAATACGCTTGCAGTAGCAATCACAGCACTAAAAGAAATAATATAGCTGAGCTGGTTAAGGCCGATTCTTTTAAATACAAAAGCAAGGGGATCGCCGACTTGCAAATCTTTATAAGAAACCATCCCTGTTAGAACCAGTGCTATCGCAATGTAGAGAACAGTACAAATTATAAGAGAGTAAATCATTCCTTTTGGTAGATCTCTTTGTGGATTTTCACATTCTTCGGCTGTTGTTGAAATCGCATCAAAACCAATGTAAGCAAAGAAAACGGCCGAGACTCCTTTCATCATTCCTCCAAATCCGTTGGGCAAAAACGGGCTCCAGTTTGCCGGTGCCACATAAAAACAACCAATAGCTATAACACAAATCAAAATGATAATTTTAAATGCAACCATCATATTCGTCGCTTTCCTGGTTTCTTTAATGCCGGTGTAAACCAGCCAGGTAATAAAAAAAACAATCGCCAATGCGGGAATATCTGCAATCAATTTAATGTTTCCAATACGAGGTGCATTCATCCATGCGTTATATCCTTCCCGGACCATCTGAGGTAAACTTTCAACGCTTCCACCTTTTGATAACGTTACATTGGCTGCGTTAAAAGCGCGTGAGGCACTTAAATAATCGGTAGTTAAAAAGGAAGGAACATGAATATGCAACCCTTCCAAAAGATTTACAAAATATTGGCTCCACGAAATAGCCACAGCAATATTTCCTATCGCATATTCCATTAATAAATCCCATCCAATAATCCATGCAATCAATTCTCCGAAAGAAGCGTAAGCATAAGTATAAGCACTGCCGCTTACAGGAATTCTTGAGGCAAATTCAGCATAGCACATAGCTGAAAAACCACAGCAAATTGCAGTAAGAACAAATAAAATAGAAACACCTGGCCCGCCTTCAAAAGAAGCATTTCCAATAGTGGAAAAGATACCTGCTCCAACAACGGCAGCAATTCCCATAGCTGTAAGGTCTCTTACTCTCAATACTTTTTTTAACCCTGAAGCCGAATGCGCCGAATCAGAAAGCCCGGATTGTGCATCATTCAAAATGGAAGCGATGCTTTTTTTACGAAAGAGAGGATGAGGCATATTTGGTGAACTTTAAAATATTGAATGAATGTTCATTAAAAATATTTTCAATGCGTGGTAAGATAATAAGACAAAATGAAATAGAGGAAGTATACACAAAAATATTTTTTAACATGCATCCATCATAATCAAAAATAAAATCTGAATAATTTATTCATTCACTATTAAATCACAGACTTTCTATCCTTTTCAAAAACACTTGATCAATGTTAATGATATTTCTTGATGTAAGTTATTGGCAGGCATGTTGACTGATTCTAACTTTGAGTTCTAAAATTTAGAAATGAAAAATTACAGGAACACAGAAGAAGTTTTATCTCCATCATCGCCTCATATGGTAGGTGACGGATTTAAAGTAGTGAATTATTTTCCTGGTGGACAAAAACTTGAAAAAAGAATGAATCCATTTTTTCTCCTGGATTTTAATCCTGAGTTCAATTTTACACCTACAATTGCTCCGCGCGGAGTTGGGGTGCATCCGCACCGGGGCTTTGAAACTATAACCATCGCTTACAAAGGCAGCGTAGCTCATAATGACAGCGCTGGCAACAGCGGCGTCATTCATGCAGGCGATGTTCAATGGATGACTGCCGGTTCAGGTATTCTGCACAAAGAATACCACGATAAAGAATTTGCAGTCCTAGGTGGTCTTTTTGAAATGGCACAAATTTGGATAAATCTTCCAAAAAAATATAAGATGTCTGCTCCTAAATACCAGGCGATCTTACACAAAGAAAAAGGGAAGTTTCAATTAGAAAATAATCAAGGCAATGTTTTTGTGATAGCTGGTAAGTACAAAGGAGCGAAAGGCAAAGCCAATACTTTTTCCCCTGTAGAAATGTATGACATCCGCCTCAATGAAAATGCCGAAACAGAAATCAAGGTGCCTGAACATTTTAATACGGGACTGTTAATTGTTGAAGGTGAAGCCACGATAAATCAAGATACAATTGCGAAGGAGCATCAATTCGTACAATTTAAGAATGAAGAAGGAATTATTCATATTAAAGCTATGAAAAAAAGCGTGCTGCTATTTTTAAGTGGAGAGCCGATAAATGAACCAGTTGCAGTTTACGGACCTTTCGTAATGAATACTACCGAAGAAATTCAAGAGGCAATAGAGGATTTTAATAGTGGAAAATTTGGAAATCTTGCAAACTAAATAATTATAAACCCTAAATAAAAAAGACATGGCAACAAAAACAAAGTGGGTAATTGATCCATCACACAGTGAAGTATCTTTTAAAGTAAAACACCTGATGATGATCAATGTAAAAGGTGTTTTCACAGAATACAATGCGAGCATCTATACCACCGGCGATGATTTCACCACCGCTGAAATAGATTTTTGGATGAATCCGAACTCTTTAAAAACAAACGATGAAAAGAGGGACCAGCATTTAAGGAGTTCAGATTTTTTTGATGTTGAGCATCATAAAGAAATCACCTTCACGTCTGATACGATCGAGAAAAAAGGAGACGATGAATATGAATTTTGGGGCAATCTGACCATTAAAGGTATTACCAAAAAGATCAAACTGAATGTTGAATATGGTGGAATTCAAAAAGATCCGTGGGGAAATGAAGTTGCCGGAGTACACATTACAGGAAAGATAAACAGGAAAGATTGGGAATTAAATTGGAACGCAGCCTTAGAAAGCGGCGGCGTGCTGGTGGGTGACACAGTAAATATCGATTGCGAACTTGAATTAAAGAAAGAAGTGGAAGAACCTGCTTAATTTCCAGGTTAATTTCTTTTATAAGAAATTAATTAAAACCTTTTACAGCTTTAGTTGCGGAAGAGATCTGCAGCCAAAGCTGTTTTATTTTAGAAAATTTTGAATATAAAAAACATAAATTGATTTCAGGAAAATGATCTTTTAAATTAATAATTGTAAATGTGTATTTTTGGCGCATTTTTAAAAGGAAAAACAATTAATAAGGTAATTTTTTAAATCTTGGAAAGTAAAGTAACAAAAATCGGCGTACTCACTTCCGGCGGCGATGCACCCGGAATGAACGCAGCTATCAGGGCAGTTGTTCGAACTGGCATCTATCATAAATTGGAAGTTTATGGCATTATTCGTGGTTATATGGGAATGATCGATAACGACATCTTTAAAATGGAAAGTAAAAGTGTCGCCAACATTATTCAAAGAGGTGGTACCATTTTAAAAACAGCACGTTGTAAAGAATTTTTTACAGCCGAAGGAAGAAAGAAAGGATATGAAAACTTAAAAAAGCACGGTATAAACGGATTGGTTGTAATTGGTGGAGATGGTTCATTTCGCGGCGCTCAGATTTTCAGCAATGAGTTTGATATTCCGTGCATTGGTCTTCCCGGTACGATTGATAAAGATATTGCAGGAACAGATTTTACCATCGGCTTTGATACCGCTGTAAATACGGCAGTGGAAGCAATTGATAAAGTAAGAGATACCGCCGATGCTCACGACCGGCTTTTCATTATTGAAGTAATGGGCCGCGATTCCGGCTATATCGCTTTACATAGCGGAATTGCCACAGGAGCAGAAAATATTCTTATTCCGGAACAGAAAACAGACGTTGAAGCAGTATTAACCGCTTTAAAGGAAAAGCATGGCCGTAAAAAATTGGTAAACATTATTGTTGTGGCAGAAGGCGAGTCCTTTGGTGCAGTGGAACTGGCAAAAGTAATTACAGAAAGAATTCCGGAGCAGGAAGTACGGGTAACGATTCTAGGCCACATTCAGCGTGGTGGCTCGCCTACCTGTTTCGACAGGTTGATTGCAAGCCGGATGGGATATGCCGCAGTTGAATGTCTTAGAGAAAAGCGGTTCAATGTATTTGTAGGAATTGTGAATAATAAAATGCATTATATTCCGCTAGACCAGGCAGTAAAAAAGAAACAAAAAATTAGTGAAGATTGGATGAAAATCGTAAAGATCTTATCCAGCTAAATTCTAAAAATCCAGGAAAATCATATCTTAAATTAAAAAAAACCGATGTCAAAAAATATTAGCAAATACCTGCATCAGCAAATGGATAAAAAAGCAGGTTTTGATCATTCAATAAAACGTACTAAAATAGTTGCTACTGTAGGCCCCGCTTGTGATAATTATGATGCAATGGTTGAGTTGGTTAAGGCAGGAGTAAATGTTTTCCGTCTCAATTTTTCTCATGGCGCACATGAAGACAAAGCGCGGATAATTGAAATAATCAGGAAAATCAATAATACGCTGCCTTTTAATATCGCCGTCCTGGCTGATTTGCAGGGACCAAAACTAAGAGTAGGAGAAATTGAAAATAACGCTCTGGAAATTAATCCAGGGGATAGATTAACCTTTACTAATACAAAGTGTATTGGAACAAAGGAGCAGATTTATGTGAGTTATCCTGATTTGCATAAAGATGTTGTCCCTGGAAATACGATTATGATCGACGACGGCAAACTTGAAGTGGTGGTTACAAATGTTCTTCCTAATAATAACGTAGAAGTAACGGTAGTCATTGGCGGCATTCTTTCCTCCAAAAAAGGACTTAACCTTCCAGATACGAAAATCTCTTTACCGGCTCTTACCGAAAAAGATCTCATGGATCTTGATTTTATAATTGATCAGAATGTTGACTGGATTGCACTTTCGTTCGTCCGCCAGGTGAAAGATATTACTGACCTGAAAGATATTTTGAAGAAGAGAAACAGCACTTCCAAGGTGATTGCCAAAATTGAAAAACCTGAAGCAGTCACAAACATTCGCGATATTATTATCGAAAGTGATGGAATAATGATCGCTCGTGGAGATCTTGGAGTAGAACTTCCAATTGAAAAAGTGCCTTTAATCCAAAAGGAAATTATTCGCAAATGCATGCATCGTGCAAAGCCGGTTATCGTTGCTACGCAAATGATGGAAAGTATGTTAGACAGGATAAAGCCAAACAGAAGCGAAATTACTGATGTCGCTAACGCTGTTTTGGAAGGTGCTGATGCCTTAATGCTTAGCGGAGAAACTGCTACCGGAAATAATCCTACTCTTGTTATTCAAACCATGAGTAAAATAATTCTTGAAATAGAAAAAACCGCTTATGATTATAACCGGGAGGATATTCTTGCTCCACAACCACATTCTCCTTCTTTTTTAAGCGACGCCATTTGTTACAGTGCCTGTAAACTGGCACAGGATGTTTCAGCCGACGCTTTGATAGGAATGACACAAAGCGGTTATACCGGTTTTATGCTTAGCAGTTACCGGCCAAAATCTCTTCTTTACATTTTCAGCAAAGTTCCAAGTCTCATTAACCAACTGAGTTTGAGTTGGGGGGTTCGTGCCATTTTTTATGATGAAGAAGAAAGCCTGGATGATATTTTTTATGATCAGCTGAACATTTTACGGGAAAGAGGCTTTTTGAAAGCAGGAGATGTTGTCGTAAACACAGGAAGCACACCGGTTTCACAGCATTTGCCTACAAATGTTTTGAAAATAACGAAAGTGAGTGAATAAAACGTTGAATCTCTCTTTTTAACTAAAAAAGACGACTCGACAAGTTTAATCGATTCATTTTCCGCCTAATGCCAAATGGCAAGAATAACTGCGGCAATCACATTTCCTAACACGTTATAAATCCCATTGATTAAATGGAGGCCCAAAGGTCTTTTTTCATAAATGTAAGAAATGTGAATCGCTGTTGCCGCAAAGCAAATTCCGGTTAACAGCCCAAGCTTTACGCCTGAAAGCCAGCCTGCTAAATTAAACCTGGTGATGATCAAATCGAGTCCGAAAGAACAGATCAACATCAGGACGAGGGAAAAAACCATAATGCCAAATGCGCCTTTCTTAGCATCCGGAGCATTCATTGCGGCGGCATTATAAGATTGCCACTTCTTTCCGAATAAAGCAGAATACCAGATAGCACCGAGAAAAAAATAAGCCAAACCAGCGGCCAGCACAGCAAGCCAGTTGATGTGTTGCAATACGTCTGTGTTCATGAAATTGAAAATTTTGGTAAACGATTTAAGAAAATTACAAATATTTTATTATTCAAGCAGATTTTTCTTCGCACATAAAAATCGTCCAATAAGGATGAACCAATTCAGTAAACAAACAATTCAATCAAATTTTGATTTCGATTTTCAATCATCAATTTCTGTTACATTTAATTTTTTTTTAAAAATCAGATAAATGAAAATTACATTTTTAATCGCGTTTTGTATCAGTAGTTTTTTTGCCCAAAGCCAGGATAATTCGTCAAATTTTGTAAGTGAAAATTACAATAAAACAGATACAACTATCACGATGCGAGACGGGGTAAAACTGTATACGGTAATCTATGCACCGAAAGATGAATCACAAACATATCCTATCTTGATGGAGCGCACTCCATATTCGGTAAGTCCTTATGGTGAAAATAATTATGCAAAAAAATTAGGGCCGAATAACGAGTTGATGCATGAAAAGTACATTTTTGTTTACCAGGATGTACGCGGCCGTTATATGAGCGAAGGACACAATCTTGAAGTAACTCCCTACATTGTTGATAAAAAGAGTAAATCTGATGTTGATGAAAGCAGCGATACATATGACACGGTTGACTGGCTTCTAAAAAACATTAAAAACAACAATGGACGCGTAGGATTATATGGCATTTCTTATCCCGGTTTTTATGCAACAGCAAGTCTGCCGGCTGCCCATCCTGCAATAAAAGCAGTAAGTCCGCAGGCACCGGTAACAGATGAATTTATTGGAGATGATGCAAACCATAATGGCGCTTTTTTCCTGCTGGATAATTTTGACTTCATGAATTATTTCGGCAAAGAAAGAAACGGCCCTGTAGAAAATTATGGCTCTCCAATGTTTGATGCCAGCACAAATGATGTATATCACTTTTTCTTAAAGGTTGAGCCATTGAGCAAAACACAATCTCCTCAATATTTCAACCATGGCAGTTATATATGGAATGAATATCTTGCTCACGATGAGTACGATAATTATTGGCAAAAAAGAAATATTCGTCCTTATCTCAAAAACATTACAATTCCCACTTTGGTGGTTGGCGGCTGGTTTGACGCTGAAGATCTTTTCGGTTCATTACACACCTATGAAGCAATAGAAAATCAAAGCCCGGAAAATAAAACTTACTTCGTGATGGGGCCATGGACACATGGAGCCTGGAGCAGAAATGAATGGGATCATTTTGGAACTTATCATTTTGGAGCGAACCTAAATGAATATTTCCAGGATAGTTTACAAACAAAATTTTTCAATTATTTTTTAAAAGACAAAGGAAATTTTGACGCTTCCGAAGCGACTGTTTATGAAACCGGAAGCAACAAGTGGAGGCATTTCAATCAATGGCCTCCTGCGAATTCGGTGAAAGAAGATTTATATTTCGCGGCTAATAAATCTTTGTCTGGTGAAAAAGAAAGTTCCTCAAAAGATTTTGACCAATATGTGAGTGATCCTGCAAATCCGGTTCCTTATACAAGTGTGGTAACGGGAAGAAGAAATAACGAATACATGGTGGAAGATCAAAGATTTGCAGCAAACAGGCCGGATGTTTTGGTTTATGAATCACCTGTTTTGAAAAAGGACATTACGATCGCCGGAAAAATTTCTGCTGATCTTTTTGTAAGCCTTTCAACTACCGATGCTGACTTTGTTGTGAAATTGATAGATGTCGTTCCTGCAAGTGAAATTAATGAAGCGGATGCAAAAAATGATGCTGTCAGCAGCGATTTTCAGCGAATGGTACGTGCAGAAGTAATGCGTGGAAAATTCAGGAATAGTTATGAAAAACCGCAACCTTTTATTCCAGGAAAAATTTCCAAAGTAAAAATAAATCTGAACGATGTTTGCCATACTTTTAAGAAAGGTCACAGAATTATGGTTCAGGTTCAAAGCAGTTGGTTTCCTTTAGTTGACATTAATCCACAGAAATTCCTTCGCATACCCGATGCAACCGAAAAGGATTTTCAAAAATCACTTATTCACATTTATCATGATGAAGAACATCCTTCAAAAATTACAATTTCTGTCTTGAAGTAAAAACGTATTTTAGTGGTTCTCATAAACCTATTCACACTTATTTATTTATTATGAAAAAACTTTTCCTCGCTCTCTTCCTGTTCTTGTCAGTAGCAACTTTCTGTCAAACAAAATTTGTAATAGTTCCAAAACCTGTTTCGATGCAAATGCATGATGGAAACTTTAATCTTACAAAAACCACCAACATCGTTGCCTCAAAAAGTGACATACATGAAGCATCGATGCTGAACTTCTATCTTAAAAAATTGTACGGATTCACACTTCCGGTCAAAGCCACAACTGCGGCGGCTTCGAAAGGCAACGCTGTCATTTTCAAACTTCTTTCATCAGGCAAAAAAGATGAATACAATCTCGATGTAAATAAAAATGGCATTACGATCAGCGGTGCGTCAAATGAAGGTTTGTTTTATGGTATGCAAACTTTGCTTCAACTTTTACCGGCAACAAAAGAAAATATCGACAATGGATTTTCTGTTCCTGCAGTCACTATTGATGATTATCCTCGCTTTGAATATCGTGGAATGCATTTGGATGTGGGCCGCCATTTTTTTGATATTGATTTTATCAAAAAATATTTGGATTACATGGCCTACCAGAAATACAATACTTTTCATTGGCACCTAACGGAAGACCAGGGCTGGAGAATTGAAATCAAAAGATACCCGCGTTTAACTTCCGTTGGCGCTTATCGTAACGGCACTATCATTGGACATTACCCCGGAACAGCCAATGACAGTATTCATTACGGTGGTTACTATACACAGGAGCAAATTAAAGATATTGTAAAATATGCGCAAGACCGTTTTATTACTATCATTCCTGAAATTGAAATGCCTGGTCACGCTTCTGCGGCCATTGCCGCCTATCCCAAATTAAGCTGTTTCCCTGATCAATCCACAGAAATCAGCAGCCGCGTTCCGTGGGCCGGAAGCCGCGAAGGAAAACAGGTTCAGCAGGCATGGGGTGTGTTCCCTGATGTGTTTTGTCCTTCTGAATATACTTTTACTTTTATCGAGAATGTATTGGATGAAGTGATGAAGTTATTTCCTTCAAAATACATTCACATCGGGGGCGATGAATGCCCGAAAACCTATTGGAAAAAATCCGCATTTTGCCAGCAGCTAATCAAAGATAAAAATCTAAAGGATGAAAATGGCTTGCAGAGCTATTTTATCCAGCGGATTGAAAAATATTTAAACAGTAAGGGAAGGAGCATCATTGGCTGGGATGAAATTTTGGAAGGAGGATTAGCGCCAAATGCAACAGTTATGAGCTGGCGCGGAGAACAAGGTGGCATTGCAGCGGCCCAACACGATCATAATGTAATAATGACTCCCGGAAAATATGTTTACTTCGATCATTCACAACAAAAAAATCCGGATAGCTTAACCATTGGCGGTTATTTACCATTAGATACGGTTTATGATTATCATCCAATTCCTTCCGAACTAAAAGCTTCAGAAGCGCACTTTGTTTTGGGAGCCCAGGCGAATGTGTGGACAGAATACATGTCGAACCCTCAAAAAGTAGAATATATGATCTTCCCAAGGATGAGCGCTCTAAGCGAAGTGCTTTGGTCTCCAGAAGACAAAAGAAATCTTGAGGAATTTAAAGAAGAACTACCGGAGATGGATAAACGCTACGAGCTTTGGGGAGCCAACTATTTTAAAGAGTAATTTCTATACAAAATGAATCCATTAAAAAACTATTGCCAACTTTCAAAAGTTGGCAATAGTTTAGTGTATGCTCTTACCGTTACACATGAACAAATAAAATTTGCCCTAATTGGTGTGTTTATTATTGAGAACTTTTTTGTTCGATCACTTTTGCACTCAACACTTGCAATCCAACACTATCTGTACCTTTTGGCGCAAAATATTTTGTTTTGAAATCCTGCGATTCCCCAGGATTTAAAATTTCGAAAATCGTTTCTTTATCAGTTTCAAGCAATGCTTTGGTTTTTGAATAAAAAGACAATTTAATATCCACGTCTTTAAATGTAGCAACAGAAGCTTTGTTGACAAGTGTTCCTTTCACTACCGTTTGACCAACAATATTCTTCTTACTGCTGCCTTGAACGGCAATAAAAGCAGGGGGATTTTTTTCTTCCTTTTTCAACAAAGAATTTTTTGTTTCCTTATAGCTTTCGTTTTCTTTTACCTCATTTTGTGAATTGCAGGCGACAAACAAGATTGAAAAAAAGATCAGTAAAGCAATATTTCCTTTCATAAATGAAGAAATTTAAAAAGGAAAAATACCTAAAATATGCAGACATAAAATCTTAAATATTTTATAATAGAACAAAAGTTCTATCAAGCTTCAGTGCCGAGCCATAAAGCCCCACCAATGCTGTTTCTCCTGGCTCCGGTTACCGAAGCTAAAATGTTATATTGTTCACGCCATCTTAGTGTGCCCAGCAAAGCCATGATCAACGCTTCTTTATAAATTACTACTTCGTCTTCCGGAATAAAAATCTCAAAATTAATTTCCTCTAGATGCATTTCAATTCTTTTAATTAAATATCTATTGAAAGCGCCACCTCCTGTTATCATCACAGATTGTAAAGTGTTTGAAAAATAAGGTGACAATGCATTTTTTATTTGTAAAGAAATATGTTCCACATAAGTACAAAGAGAATCTTCTGTTGAAAGACCGAACTCTTTAATCAACGGAAAAATTATATCAGTGCCAAAACTGTTCGCTAAAGATTTTGGATAGGGAAGAGAAAAATATTTGAGTGCATTTAATTTTTGTGAAAGATCTTGATTTACTTTTCCGACAGCAGCTAAATTTCCATCCTCATCATAATTCAAATGTTTTTCCGCCGCAAGCATATTCAAAACCCTATTGGCTGCGCAAATATCGAAAGCAATAATCTCATTTTTACCATGATTAGAATCCGAATTATTTGTTGCTTTACTGTCAATTGAAATGTTGGCTATGCCGCCAATGTTTAAGAAATAATGATCATCCGGGAACAGCAACTTCTCTCCCATCGGTACAATCGGCGCACCCTGGCCGCCAAAAGCCACATCCATTGAACGGAGGTCAGTTACCACCGGAAGTTCAGTTATCGCTGCAATAGAAGCGCCATCCCCTAATTGATGCGTCATCTTTTTTCCAGGAAAATGAAAAGTAGTATGACCATGCGAGGCAATTAAATCAACTTTATGATGCAAGCTGAATCGATCGATAAATTCATTTACCTTTTCTCCAAGAAATCTTCCATAATCCATATTCAAAATCTGATAGTCAACGGCTAAAAGATTTACTGAATTTTTTAATCTTTCAATCCATTCTTCATGATAAGATATACATGCCGTGCAATTTATTTTATAATCCCATTTGCCTGCTGTTTCTGAAAATTCAACAAAAGCAATATCAAGTCCATCGAGAGAACTTCCACTCATCAATCCAATAATCTTGTAAATCATAAGATAATTTCTATATAATTTTTAGATTTGCCCAAATTTATAACTTTAAATATTCCTCTTATCTTTAAGTTTCTTTAAAAAAGTAATAATGGTAAAAAATCTGAGCGACGACCATTCTTTGATAACCAACTGGATATGTGAACTGAGAGATAGGGAAGTGCAAAACGACAGGCTGAGATTTAGAAAAAACCTCGAACGGATAGCGGAAGTTTGCGCTTATGAGATAAGTAAAACTTTACCATGGATCGAAAAAGAAATAACCACTCCTTTGGGAACAGCCGTTTGCAAAGTGCTAAAAACCCAACCCGTGCTGGCTACGGTCCTCAGGGCCGGGATTCCGATGCACAAAGGATTGTTGAATTATTTTGATAAAGCAGACAATGCATTTATCAGTGCTTACCGTAAGCACCATTCTGATGGAACTTTTGAAATAAGCCTGGATTATATAAGTTGCCCTGATATGGAAAACCGCGTTGTGATAATTTGTGATCCAATGCTTGCAACCGGCGCTTCATTGGTAAAAACTATCCATTTTATAAAGGAAGCAGGAAATCCATCAGAAATACATATTGCGTGTGCGCTTGCCTGTACGGTAGGGATCGAATATGTGTTGCGGGCAGAACCAAAAGCTACCATCTGGTGCGGAGACATTGATGATGAACTTACCGCGAAAGGTTATATTGTTCCAGGTCTGGGAGACGCAGGGGATTTGGCATTTGGGGTAAAAGTGCAGGTGTAATTTTCAAATTATTTTTGCTTTAGATATAGATTTAAATAATCTAAGGTATACTCAAAACGTTAACTTATCTTTAAGTAATCTGAACTCTTCAAAAATGAAAAAAGCTGCTGTTTTTTTATTTAGTTTTATATGCATCTCCCTGTTTACACGTGCGCAGGATCCTCATTTCTCACAATTCTTTGCTTCTCCTCTTACATTGAATCCGGCTCTGACCGGCAAGTTTGATGGGACAGTTCGAATCGCAGGAAACTATCGAAACCAATGGCCTTCTTTTGGCAATGTGTACACAACTTCCACTATAAGTGTTGACTTTGATATTTTAAAAGATAAACTTCCGGATTACGACCGGTGGGGAATTGGGATATTGGCGCTGACTGACAAGGCGGGAAGTGGAGTTCTTACCAACAATTATTTCGGCATTTCTACTTCGTATCATAAATCAATGGACGAAGATGGCTTTAAACAGCTTGGTATTGGTTTCCAAGGTACGTATGGACAAAAAAGACTGGATAGAAGTAAACTTGTTTTTGAGGATCAATTGACACCTTTCGGATTTACAGGAGTTACACAGGAAACGTTTATGAATAATAATAATCTCAACATTAATTATCTTGATGTAAACGCGGGTCTGTTATATTCAATGTCAACCGATGAATCTAATAATTTTTATGTAGGCGCTTCCATGTATCATATTAACAGGCCTAATGAGAGTTTTCAGGGTGCCACCTGGAATATTGCCACAAGGACCACAGTGAGCGCAGGCGGATATTTCCCCGTTACAGACATTCTTACCTTACATACCAGCGGCATTTACCAATACCAGAACAAAGCTTCCGAAACAGTTATAGGTGGTGCTTTAGCAGCAGTAATCGATAAAGCCTCAGAGGAACCTTCCAACGTTTATGGTGGTTTATGGTTTCGCTTAAATGACGCTATCATTCCTTATGTAGGTTTGGAATTTGCAGGTTTGCGCATCGGTGCTACTTATGATATAAATGTTTCCAGTTTAAAAGCCGGTTCTCAAAGCCGAGGTGGTATGGAACTTTCAATCATTTATGTAAAAAAACCTGCAGGCTTCAAAGGAATTCCTTGTCCTAAATTCTAGTGTGCAAACTATCCTTTATAATTTTTATACCGTAAGAAACTAAAATTATTTGGCAACAAAACTGCCTGAGGTTATCTTTGCCGTCCCTTAGCAAAAACTGGCGCGTTGGTCAAGGGGTTAAGACGCCTCCCTTTCACGGAGGAATCACGGGTTCGAATCCCGTACGTGCTACCAAAGAACCCCAAATGCAATACAATCAAGCATTCGGGGTTTTTTATTAAAGGAAAGTTCTTCCCTGAATTTACACAGATTTTATTTCAATTACTTCAAAGCCCAGGAATCTACAGTTACTCAACTATCTTTGCGGCATGCTATCAACAAGTAACCGCGGCAAAATAATGCCCGCTTCTCCTATTCGCAAATTGGTTCCGTTTGCAGAATCTGCAAAAAAAAAGGGAATTAAAATTTATCATCTTAATATCGGACAACCGGATATTGAAACGCCTCCGGAAATCTTGTCGGCAGTACGCAATTCTGATTTTAAGATTTTAGAATATAGCCACAGTGCGGGAAATGAAAGCTATAGAAATAAATTGGTTGAATATTACAGGTCAGTAAATATCAATGTTGATCGCAATGAGATTCTCATAACCACTGGAGGAAGTGAAGCGATTTTGTTTGGATTTATGAGTTGCCTTGACCCAGGTGATGAAGTAATCATTCCTGAACCTTTTTATGCCAACTATAACGGATTTGCAGTTTGCGCAGGAATTAGCATTAAACCTATTACTTCAAATATTGAAACCGGTTTTGCTTTGCCTTCGATAGAAGAGTTTGAGCAACTAATAACCGATCAAACGAAGGCAATTCTCATCTGCAATCCTAATAATCCAACCGGTTATTTATACAGCAGGCAAGAAATGGAAGTGCTTAAAACGATCGTTAAAAAACACAATTTATATTTGTTTTCTGATGAAGCTTACCGCGAATTTTGCTATGATGGCGAGCATTTCAGCGCAATGCAACTGGAAGGAGCGCAAGATAACGTCATCCTTATGGACACAATCAGTAAACGTTACAGCGCGTGTGGAGCGAGAATCGGCGCTTTGATAACCCACAATAAAGAAGTATTGCAAACAGCCCTGAAATTTGCACAGGCAAGGTTGAGTCCACCAGGATTCGGTCAAATATTAGGTGAAGCTGCGGTAGACCTTCCGTCCAATTATTTTATAGCCATAAAAGCTGAGTATCAACTTAGGAGAGATACGATTGTAAAAAGATTGAACAACATGCCGGGAGTTTTTTGCCCAAATCCCGGCGGCGCATTTTATGCAATGGCATCTTTATCTATTGATGATGCAGATCTTTTCTGCCAATGGCTTCTCAATTCTTTTGAATACAATGGTGCTACTGTTATGCTGGCCCCCGGAACCGGTTTTTACGGGACCGAGGGTTTAGGCAAAGCAGAAGTAAGGCTCGCGTACGTCCTCAATGTGGATGCAATTAATGAAGCGATGGATTGCCTCGAAAAAGC
>Ga0157371_10002336_pt1 | contig 18169 bp, 9 predicted proteins | sample C45metaG_FD_113462 | JGI IMG/M metagenome (GOLD analysis project Ga0157371, IMG submission 113462) | Corn rhizosphere microbial communities from Kellogg Biological Station, Michigan, USA - C4-5 metaG | ecosystem: Host-associated > Plants > Roots > Rhizosphere > Soil | place: USA: Michigan...
ATGAGTGAAATAATGATTTTATTGCCTTCTATTTTTGAAGATTGATATAATGGACCTGAATAAACAATGTTTTCGCCATAAGCAATTTTTTCCGCTGCCAAAGCGAGCCGGTCACCAACCGGCTTTTTTCGGTCGGGATGAACATCGTTCCATTCACCAACGTCGATTGCTACTGCCATTGCAGTATTTGGCAACGATAAAGATTTTGCCTGCACTTCTCTAAACAATGCCCACTGGCTTTCTGATGGAAGATAATTGTAATCGCCAAAGCCAGGAAGCTGTACAAATAAAAAAGGAATATCACCTTCGTTCCATTTGCTGCGCCAGTCTGCAATCATCGCAGGTTGTAATTTCGCATAATCAACCGGATTGCCTGTGTTGCTTTCACCCTGGTACCAAACAAAACCTTTGATGGTATAATCAATCAAAGGCGCAATCATTGAATTATATAATGCGGTTGGTTGATTTTGTAAGGCAATGCCGAAGCCTCCAAAACCACTGTGGGGTTCATTTAACACACCCACTTTATATTGCCAGTAACCGGTTAAATCAATGGTATCACTGCCGGCAATTAATTCATAAGGTTTATCGGGAACAAATCCACCTTTACCATAGTTGTTGGTAACGCGAACAACAAATAAATTTTTTCCCGGCTTTAAAACCCCATCGGGAACAGGATAGCGGCGCTGAGGATACATGTAAGTTGTAGAGCCAACTTTGACCCCATTAATGTATAATTGATCCGCATCTACAATCCGTCCCAAAAACACTTTTGCGGGCACATTTGTCATGGAAGCCGGAACATCGATTTCCCTACGATACCAAACAACACCATTCAGATTTTTTGCACCTTCATCAGCCCAATAACCAGGCACAGCAATCCTGTGCCATTCTTTAGGTTGATAAGAAGGAGCATACCATTTTTCGATAAGGCCCTTATCTTCCGCACGTTTCATTTTTTGCGCGTTTGCAAAAACTTTCCGGTTGATGCCGTTCACATAAGCGGTGTCCTTATTCTTTTCTACAGTTTTTAAAATGTCGGGAAACGGCTTCAAGCTTTCTTCACTCATCATCGCTTCAATAGGAATACCGCCCCAGCTTGCATTGATGATGCCAATCGGTACATGATATTTTTCATACAAATCTTTTGCAAAAAAATAAGCGACAGCAGAGAATTCTTTTACATTTTCAGGATTTGCACACTTCCAAGAACCTGTGGGTAAATCCTTTTTGGGACCAACTAAATCAGTCGTATTCGGAACCCAGAATTGTCGGATATCCGCATAGTTTGCGTTTGGAATTTCATCCGGATAAAAAACACTGTGTAGCTTCATTTGATGAACCATGTTCGATTGACCTGCACAAAACCAGACATCACCGATTAAAATATCATTCAAAACGATTTTGTTTTTTCCTGAAATCTGCATGGAATAAGGCCCGCCGGCTTTCATAGAGGCCAATTTCACCTTCCATGTGCCATCACTGCCCGCGGTGGTTTGGTAAGTTTTGTTATTAAATTTCACGGTTACTTTTTCACCTTTCGATGCCCAGCCCCAGATATTGAATTTTGAATCGCGTTGCAATATCATGCTGTCTCTGATGATCTGTGGCAATTTTATTTGCCCATTTGAAAAAGCAGAAGACATCAAACAAAAACAAATGATCATTAATTTTTTCATTTGAAATTTTTTATCGTTTAAGAAATTTTTATTTCCCTTGTATTTTTTATTAGTCATTAAATCCTTCCACAGGAAACAAACAAATAGACCGGATTTTTATTTTGATAATTTCAGCATCTTAAACAAGTACTTTTAAATTTCCATAAGGATTTATTGTTTGAATCAAACCATTTTCATCATGAACCAACTTTGTAACCTTGATGGAACGCAGATGTGTAACGCCTTTGCTCAGACTGCTGTCGTGATAGAATAAATACCATTCGCCTTCAAACTCAACAATGGAATGATGCGAAGTCCAGCCGACAACAGGATTTAAGATCTTTCCGGCATAAGTAAAAGGCCCAGAAGGATTATCACCGATGGCATAACAGATAAAATGTGTATCACCTGTTGAATAAGAAAAATAATATTTGCCTTTGTATTTGTGCATCCACGATGCTTCGAAAAATCTTCTATATATATCGCCCTGTAGCAATGGATTTGCATTTTCATCAAGAATCAACACATCTTTTGGCTCTTCTGCAAATTCCAGCAAATCGTCGGTTAGCTTTGCAACTTTTGGACAAAGCGCAGGTTCATTTTCTTTTGGTAAATGTGCGGTGGGACTTTCAGGACTTTCAGCATTAAAAATTCCGTTTCGCCAACGTTGTAATTGTCCGCCCCAGATGCCGCCGAAATACATGTAATAACTTCCATCGTCGTCTTTCAAAACAGCCGGGTCTATCGAAAAACTATTTTTTATCGCTTCATATTGTGGTGTAAACGGGCCAACAGGAGAGTTACTAACGGCCACGCCTATTCGAAAAATTCCGTCATAGTCTTTTGCAGGAAAAAAGAGATAGTATTTCCCATCTTTTTCTGCTGCATCCGGCGCCCACATTTGTTTTTGAGCCCACGGTACATCGTTTACACTTAACGCGATACCATTATCTTTTGCTTCGCTTGTTGGCGAATCCATTGAGATAACGTGATAATCTTCCATTGCAAAATGGCTTCCCAAATCGTCAAAAGCTTCATTGACATCTATATCGTGTGAAGGATAGATATAGATTTTGCCGTTAAATACATGAGCAGATGGGTCGGCTGTAAAGATCTGCTTGATTAACGGTTGTGAAATCGCTTTTTGATTCAGTTCATTAAAGTCAATGCGTTTGATACTTTCTTCAGGCATGATGTATATTTTATTCTAGACCTCACAAGTTTTTAAAACATGTGAGGTCTGTTTCAAAAACCTGTGAGTTCGCGAGTTATTTATTTCTTCTTTCTATCAAATCACTTTCAATTTTTACTTCCATCTTTTTATTTATTTGATAAAAGAACAACAAACCGGCGCCGATTAAAAACGGAATTGCCGGATAAATGCTTACCAACATTTTCGTTCCCTGAATGGCTTCTGTAGTTTGATGCGTACTGTCGGGAACATATTGATACAAACCCAGTATCCACGTGAGCAAAGCGCCGCCAATGCTCAGTCCTGCTTTCAAACCAACCATCATCGCTGAAAAAATAATGGCAGTTGCACGACGGTTATTTCGCCATTCGCTGTAATCCGCAACGTCTGCAATCATGGCCCATAATAAAGGAATTGTAAGACCATAAAAAAAGCCGTGTAAGATTTGTGAGATGAAAATAAATGCCACTGCTTTGGGCGGATAAAAAATAAAAGCAATGATGAATAAAGTAGAGATGAAAAGACAAATTCCAAACACATCTCTTTTGCCATATTTATCTGCAAACCTTTTGGAGAGCATAATTCCGAAAATCATGAAAACAATTCCACCGGCATTGAACAAACCAAAGCCTGCAGATACCGGGTCTTCACCAAAAAAATTGAGACCAATGCTGGAAAGGAAACCTGTAATTGGAGTTACAAAAGTTGCGAGACTTGCTTTGTCAACATAATTTTTAAAATAATAAACATAGCCGCCGCCTTTCATTGCAAGTGTGATAAACACTAATGTTGTAAGCACCAGCATAATAATCCATGGTTTATTTTTTGACAAATCCAAAAGGTCTTCTTTCAGACTTGATTTTTGTTCAGGCTTCGGAATAATTCTTTCTCTTGTTGTGAAAAAAGTAATGAGCAACATCACCGTTCCGATGATTGCCAGCCAGGTCATTACTTTTTCGATACCGACTGATTTATCGCCACCCCCGGCGGTTTCGATGGTGGCAAGCATAAATACCTGCACAAAAAATTGCGCAAACATTACCGCCACAAAACGATAAGAAGACAAGCTGTTACGCTCTTTCATGTCGCCGGTAATCACGCCGCTTAATGCAGAATATGGAAGGTTGTTTGCTGCGTATAACAACAACAATAAAGTGTATGTAACGACCGCATAAATCAATTTTCCTTTGTAAGAAAAATGCGGTGTGCTGAATGCAAGCAGTGCAATTACTCCAAGCGGTACAGCTGTAAATAAAATCCAGGGCCTGAACTTTCCCCACCTGGAGCGGGTTCTGTCAGCCAGGGCGCCAATCATCGGATTAAAACCAAACGCAGCTACCAATCCTACAGTCAAGATGATTACTGATGCATCAGCAGGTTTGAGACCATAAATATCAGTATAGAAATAGGCGAGATAGGTTACCAACGTTTGAAATACCAGGTTGGCCGCAAGGTCTCCCAAACTGTAACCAACTTTTTCCAAAACTGATAATTTATGTGAAGCGATTGGCGCCTGTGTTGGCGCGGTTTGTTCAATTATTGTTACGTCAGCAGCACTCATAATGGTTATTTTATGTAATAAAATTATTGGTTTTTTGCTGTTGCAATGACGCTGTAAAAAGCCGACTTCGGTTTAAAATTTCTGTCAAATAATAAAGGATAATTCGTGCGTCCTTTAATCGGAAATCCATTCAGCCATGATTGTCCGTCGTTGACACCCCAGAATGTTACTCGACTAATATCTTTTTTGTATTTCAAAAAAAGCGCGAACAAATCTGCGTATGATTTTGCAAGCACGTGTTGCATGGAATCAGGCAGAGCTTTTGTATAAGGATTCATCAGTGCGCTGCCTTTTGCAGTGACACTTACATCAGCTGTTACTTTATCCCACGGATTCGGCAACACACTTAAATCAAGTTCGGTAAACATCACTTCAATGCCTAATGCAGAAAATTCTTTGATGCTTTCTTCAATATCTTTCATCGGCACATTTCCTGCTTTCCAATGGCCCTGGATGCCAACGCCGTCAATGCGAACACCTGCAGCTTGTATCTTTTTTATTAAAGCAATTGCACCGGCTCTTTTCTTGGGCTGTTCTATGTTGTAATCGTTGTAATACAGTTTTGTATGTGGCGCTGCTTTTTGTGCCAGGCGAAATGCTTCTACAACGTAATCATCGCCCAGTTTGTCTAAAAAAATATCTTTTCGCAAAGTGCCGTCTTCATTCAACGCTTCGTTTACCACATCCCACGAATATACTTTTCTATCATAACGGCTGGCGACTTTCGTAATGTGGTTCACAAAATATTCACGCACTGAATCTGCACTTTGCATATGACGCATAAACGGTGGCAACTGGCTATGCCAGATGAGATTGTGCGCATTGACTTTCATGTTGTTCTTTTTTGCAAATTCAACCAGTTTATCAGCCAATGTAAAATCATATTTGTTCCATTCGGGTTGTGTGATCTCAGCCTTCATGCAATTTTCAGGAGTGACCGCATTGAATTGTTGTTTGATTAATTTATCAGCCGCAACATCTTTCCCTTCTATTTGCTCCGCATCCATCGCGGTGCCTATCAAAAAATCATTTTTAAAAACATCCTTTAATGAGGGAATCTGTGCATACGCGTTATCAGCAAATAACAGCACACCAATAAACAGGATCGTTGAAAGTTTTTTTATCATGGTTTATTTTTGTGATTGAATAATTGTTTCAGTAGGGCCGAGATAGCTTGGTTTTAATTCGCCAAAATCCAAAACCATTTTTTGCAAAACCACAGCGGGGCTTATCATCCAATACCTGATAACATGCTTTCCATCTTGTGAAATTTGATGTTCGGTTGTTTTAATAATTATATTATTTGCCACCCATTTTTCCCATGTTTTTTCATTTTTGTCGTCTTTATTTATTGAGATGATTTGTGGTTTTTCATTATCAATGGAGACAGCATATTGTAAGCCTAAGCTGTCATTTTCAAAATTTAATGTGGGTGAAAAATAAGCATTCAGTTTTACTGTTCCTGTATCATAAACATATATCTCGTATTGCAGGTAAGGATTGTTTTTGGAAAATGTTTTTTCATTTGCTGTAACAGGAAAGTGGTAACACCATCGCCATCTTTTCCAATGCCGGGAATTACTTTCCATTGGATATTTTTTTTGTTGATTGCTTTGGTGAAATGAGCTGCTTCGATTGAAACGTAACCGTTTACCTCTGCAAATAAATTTCCTTTTGAGTTTTTAGAAATCAAGCCCTCATCAATTGTTGTTTTGGTACTTGTTGTAGGTTCAGTTATAATTTTGGTGGCCGATGAATCTTTAACGTATCTAACTTCAGGCATTCTATTGAATCGCGGCTCCTGCCAGTAAGTATAGCCAATATGCGTTTGGTCCATCATGTGATTCCATTTTCCAGCCGCCAGTTCATGATTGTATTGATAGCATAAAAGAGAATCTTTTTCATAAAATTTTTTCGCCTCATCTGCATATTGGTTTGCAGCCGGATTATTTTTCGAAGCATAAAAACGATTCTTTGCAACAGCAACATATAATTCATTCAAATTCACAAATGCCTTTACGGGAAAAAGCACCAATTCAAAGTATGCATCTTTAAATTCAGGCGATATTTCTGTATTTATTTTTTCTGCTTCCTCAACAAGTTGATGATATTCATTCAGAACACGGTTTGCTTCATTATAATCAGTCAGGCTGTACGTTTCAGGCGATAACAGTTCAGGTTTTCTTCTTGAAATATACTGAGAATATTTTTGCAAAATGTCTCCTATTTGCGTCCCATACTTTTCACCAAATTGTTTTGAGGCCCAAGCTTGGTAGTAGTTTCCAATATTTTCAACAGTTATTCTTTTCGGATTCCATGCATAATCAAGGAAAAATGAGATCGGCAATTCCATCGGTTTTAAATCGCCCACATTCACCACCCAAATTCTATCAACCCCATATGAATAAGCAAGATGCATCTGCTCCCAAACTCTTGCAATATTATTTGTATTAATCCATTTATAATTTCTTGGGCCACCTACATAATCAAAGTGATAGTAAATTCCATAGCCGCCGCTTCGTGGCTTCGCATCCGGCTTTGGAAGCCTCCGAAGGTTTCCCCAGTTATCATCGCTGAATAGTAACGTAACATCATCGGGCACGCGCATTCCTTTATCATAATAATCCTGCACTTCTTTATACAATGCCCAATCCTGTGGTGTTTGAGACGCAGGCTTTCCCGTAACTTCTTCAATAATTTTTCTTTGATTGGCAACAATATTTTCCAACAAACCAATTGCAGTTCCCTGTGTCATCGGCATATCGCCATCGCCGCGCATTCCAATGGTTACAATGCTTTCGTGATGATCCATGTTTTCAATTCCCTTTTTCCAGAAGGAGTCCAGTTCATTTTTATTTGTGGCATAATTCCAGGCTCCTTTTCCATAACGCTTCCATTCCTGTTGTGCGCGCATCATCGGTTCGTGGTGTGAAGTGCCCATCACAATTCCGTATTTATTTGCAAGGATGGCATTCAACGTATCATCATCATTGAATGCATTTCCCCACATCGCAGGCCACAGATAATTTGCTTTTAATCTCAATAAAAGTTCAAACACTTTTTCATATACATGATGATTTACGCCGCCAAATTTTTCCCTCGTCCAGCCGGAAAACGCAGGCGCTTCATCATTAATAAAAATGCCGCGGTATTTGACCAAAGGATGATCGCGGAGAAAAATATTTTTCGTTACATAAATTTCTTTTTTCTTCTTTACAGGAACATCTGCCCACCAATACCACGGCGAAACGCCAATCTCTTTTGACATTTCAAAAACGCCATAAGCCGTTCCTCTTTTATCGCTTCCGGCAATCACAAAAGCTTTATCAATTCCTTTAAAAGGATTTTTTACAATTTGTATCTGATATGCTTCCGATTTATTTTTTATAGAATCAACATTTATTTTTTTTGATTCAATTAATTGCTGAATTAATGTGGATCCTTTGATTGAACCAACGAGAATAATTTGATATGCTTTGGAAGGAAGTTGATTCTCGGTTGAAGGCTTTTTGCCACTGACCATTTCTACATCATTTTGAAAAAGAGAAACTGCTTTTTGAACAAGCCAGTCATCATTTTTATCAGTATAAATGATAGTTGCGGTTTGCGAAACAATTGGGAAATTTCCGGTTTCATTTTTGTCAGAAATAAAATTTTGTGCAGATAAATTTTTTGTGAGAAAAATAATGGAGCATAAAATAAATACTCTTTTCATCCTGCTTTTTTTAAAAATTAAAAATGAAAAAACCGCTTAAAACTTCGTTTACTGTAAAATCAAAATCCGATTGAATTGCCACCATCTACCGGCAGCACCACTCCTGTAATGTATGACGATTCTGAACCGGCTAAAAACAACGCTGCATCTCCAATCGTTGAAGGTGCACCCAATTCGCCCATTGGCGTTCTTGATAAAACTTTGTTCTTTCTTTCCGGATCGTTGTTCAGTGCTTTTGCGGACATGTCTGTTGCGATAAATCCTGGCGCGATACAGTTTACGCGGATTCCTTTTGGTGAAAGTTCTACCGCCATTGCGCGAGTCATCGCTTCAATCGCGCCTTTGGATGCAGAGTACGCAATCACTTTTGGCAAACCATATTGCGAAGCCATCGAACTGATATTGACAATACTTCCACTTTTATTTTCAATCATATTTTTTACTACTTCCCGCGAGATCGTAAAAATGGATTGCACATTGGTGTGAATGATTTTTTCAAAATCTTCATCGGTTACTTCGGTAAATTCTTTTTTCAAATTGATGCCTGCATTGTTCACCAAAATATCAATCCGCAAATATTTTTCAACCAGCTTTTTTATGAAATCCGGAATGGCAGAAAGATTATTGAGGTCGAATGATATCGCTTCACAAAGCGCTCCCAGCTTGCTCTTGGCAGATTGCAATTTTTCTTCATTGCGCCCGATGATAATGGTGGTAATATTATTTTTTACAAATTTTTCTGCTATCGCAAAACCAATTCCTGATGCGCCGCCGGTGACGACGGCCACTTTTTTTTCATTTTTTTTCATTTGTATTTATTTCTGTTTTTAAAAACCTTTCTGAAAAAAATAATGCGATAATTAAAATGCGATAATTAAATAACCGGTTTCTTTTTTAAAGAAGATTGCCTGATAATTAAATTAGACCTGATAATAATCGTGTTTGTATTTTGAATGTTGCCAATTCCTTTTAAATGATTGACCAGGTTGCGCGCCGCCACTTCTCCCACATCAATTCCCGGATAATTCACCGTTGTCAAAGCGGGTTCAACCAAGGTGCACACCACATCATTATTAAATCCGACAATTGCTATATCTTCAGGAATCGTGATGCCATTTTCTTTGAGCGTGCGCATGCAAACCGCAGCTACGAAATCATTCGTAATGAAAGCTGCATCCGGCAAAGGATCCATTTTCAACATTTGCATAGACGATTCTATTCCCGCTCTTTCCGAAAGATCATTGATGATCAATAAATTTTCATCGTATGGAATTCCATTGTCAAACAAAGCATCCCTGTAGCCTTTAAACCTGTCTGAATACACATTCCGTTTCAGGCTTGAAGTGATGTGTACAATTCTTTTGCAGCCTTGTTCAATCAGATGTTGCGTTGCCTGGTAGCCACATTTATAATTGTCAATCACAACCACAGTATTATTTCCTTCCTGTTCCACGCGGTCAAAAAATATGACCGGCACACCTTTGTCTTTAAATACTTTAAAATGGTCCAGGTTTTTGGTATCAAAAGCAAGAGATGCAATCAATCCATCCACCCTTTTTTCAAAAAGATTTTTTGCATTCGCTACTTCTTTCTGATAGCTCTCAGAAGAATGCGCAATGATGAGGTCGTAACCCGCTTCAGCAGTCACTTTTTCCACTCCCGCCAAAACGGAGTTGATGAAATTACTATTGAGTTTTGGCACCAGCATTCCAATCGTGTTTGTATGTTGAATGCGCAGGTTTCTGGCAAAGTGATTGGTGCGATAACCCATTTGATCCGCCAAATCAAAAATCTTCTTTTTTGTTCGTTTGTTGACAACCGGATCATTTTTTAAAGCACGGCTCACCGTAGCGATAGAAATACTCAGCGCTGAAGCAATATCATAAATAGTAACTTCTTTGTCTTTCATAATTTAATTTTTCATCAGTGGAATTTAAAATTAAATTAATGCCTTTTTTATTCTTTTTCTGAGCTCACATCTTTTTTTAACGAAGATTTCCTGATAATTAAATTTGACCTGATAATAATTGTGTTTGTGTTTTGGATATTTCCAATTCCTTTTAAATGATTAACGAGGTTTCGCGCAGCCACTTCTCCCACATCAATGCCGGGATAATTGATAGTCGTCAATGAAGGCTCTACGAGTGTACAAATGGCGTCATTATTAAATCCTACAATGGCAATATCGTGAGGAATCCTGATGCCGTTTTCTTTTAAAGTGCGCATGCAAACGGCCGCTACGAAATCATTCGTAATGAAAGCCGCGTCCGGCAAAGGATCCATTTTTAATATTTGCATTGCTGATTCAATTCCTGCTTTTTCCGAAAGATCGTTGATGAACAATAAATTTTCATCGTAAGCAATTCCATTATCAAACAATGCATCTTTGTATCCTTTGAATCTTTGAGAATAAACATTTCGTTTCAGATTGGAAGTGATGTGCACAATCCTGTTGCAACCTTGTTCAATCAAATGTTGCGTCGCCTGGTAGCCGCATTTATAGTTATCGATTACCACTACGGTATTATTTCCTTCCTGCTCCACGCGGTCAAAAAATATAACCGGTACACCTTTGTCTTTAAATACTTTAAAATGGTCGAGATTTTTTGAATCAAAAGAAAGAGAAGCAATCAATCCATCCACTCTTTTTTCAAAAAGATTTTTAGCATTCGCTACCTCTTTAATATAGCTTTCAGAAGAATGCGCAATGATGAGATCATAACCGGCTTCAGTCGTTACTTTTTCTACACCTGCCAGCACAGAGTTGATAAAATTACTATTCAATTCATGAACAATGATGCCAATCGTATTTGTATGCTGCGAACGAAGATTGCGCGCGAAATGATTCGTGCGGTATTCCATCTTTTCTGCTAAATCAAAAATCTTCTTTTTTGTTTGTTTACTGACAACAGGATCGTTTTTTAACGCACGGCTAACAGTAGCAATAGAAAGATTTAAGGCAGAGGCAAGATCGTAAATGGTAACTTCTTTATCTTTTGACATTACAATCGTTTACATGATTTGATAATGTGTGTAAAACTAAAGAAAAAAAATATTTTTTAGAAAAAAAATGTAATCGTTTACATTTTTGAAAAAAAATTCCTACTTTAGTCGTGCGAAAGATGAAAAAAATGAATTTTTACATCAACTCATTTTCTCTTCATCAAATGAATGCCGTTACCGGCAAGTGTTTCAGAAGAATTAATTGTTGCTTTCATAGACTTATTTGCAGGTTATTTACGACGACACTCAAAAATAATTTTGCAAAAGCTAACCTTTCACCAATTGAATTGAGAAAAGTGTGCTTTTCTCATTAGAATAAATTTTACGGTTTTTTTGAACATAACTGTTTTTAGGACAAGACAATTTTAAAAACAGCAAGAAGGATTTAAGATTTTTTAAAAAAATATCACCCGGTTTCTTAAACTTTTAAAATTTAAAACTGCGCTCTCATGAAAGGTTTACAAAAACAAGACTTGAGTCTTCACACTTGCAAAAGGTGGCAAACAAAGCTGCCACTCTTTATCTTACTCTTTTTTCTGATTCCCTTTCCAGGATTTTCACAAACAATAAATGTGAAGGGAAAAGTTGTTGATCAAACCAGCCAGCCGTTGATCGGTGCTTCGGTAGTGGTAAAAGGCGAAAACTCCGGCGTCAGCACGAATAATAATGGTGAATTTGAAATCAAAGCGCCGCGAAACAGTACGCTGCTGATCTCTTCTGTTGGCTTTACCGATCAGGAAGTGAAAGTAAATGGAAATGAATTTTTGAATGTAACAATGAACCGCTCCGTTACGGGCTTGAATGAGGTTGTTGTTATTGGTTATGGTTCGCAGCGAAAAGAAGCGATCACGGGCTCGGTTTCATCGATTAGTGGACAAAAACTGAATGAAATTCCTTCATCGAATATTTCAAGTGCTTTGCAGGGCCGTTTGCCGGGAGTACAAATCTCACAAACTTCCACTCAGCCTGGTGCTCCGATGCAGATCCTGATTCGCGGGCAGCGTTCCATATCTGCCAGCAATGCTCCGCTGATTGTACTTGATGGAATTCCTTTTTCCGGTTCATTCAGCGATATCGATCCTGCAAACGTGAAGAGTATCAGTGTGCTGAAAGATGCTTCTGCGACTGCAATTTATGGATCCCGTGGTGCAAATGGTGTTATATTGATAACAACTAACAAAGGCGCGATGGGCCAAAAACCGAGAATAAGTTACAACGGTTATTATGGCATTCACAAGTTGTGGGCGCCTTTCCCGATGATGAATGGCGTAGAACTGGATAGCCTTCGTGCCAGGGCCGGTAAGTATACGTTGGGAGCGGGTGAGGCACATGGCACCAATACCGATTGGCAAAAATTGTTTTACAGGCCGTCGTCTCCGGTAACGAATCAAAATGTGGATGTTTCCGGTGGTTCTGATAAAGGAAGTTACCATTTTGCTTTAGGTTATTATGATGATCAATCCTTAATTCCTACACAGGATTTCAAACGTTTTTCTTTGAATACATCCATCGATCAGGGCATCGGTAAATACATTCGTGTAGGTTTCGCAAGTAATACCGATTATAATATATCGAATGGTTCGCAGGTTGGATTGTATAATATTTTGAGCATGTCACCGCTGGCAAGTCCATATAATGCGGATGGCTCATTGAAACAAAGCATCCAAATGCCTTTGGATAATTCATGGAATGAAACAAGATATATTGTTGACAGCCTAAAAGATCAATGGCTAAACCCGATAAAAACACTTGGTACCTTTAATAATATTTATGGAGAAATAAATATTCCCGGAGTTAAAGGTTTGAAATACCGCGTGAATGTTGGTTTGAATTATAGTACGGTTGACAATGGCAGTTATACCGGAACCGGCATCACCAGCACCAATGCTACCACTCCTTCTGTGGCTACTGTGATCCATTCTGTTTCATTGACGAAAACCATAGAAAACCTCCTTACTTATGACCGGTATTTTGGTGAAAAGAATCATTTGAATTTGACTGGGCTTTATTCTGCTGAGCAGGATACTTACACCAGTTCGAATGTTTCCGTACAGGGAATTCCAAATGATCAATTTCAATTCTATAATCTCGGACAGGCACTTGGACAAACGACGATCAATCCAAACAACCAGATATATAATCAAAATGGATTGGAATCATGGATGGGACGCGCGATTTATGAATACGACAATAAATATATGTTGACAGCGATTGTCCGTTCTGATGGTTCGTCAATTCTTGCGCCCGGTCATCAATGGCATACGTATCCTGCAATTTCTGCCGGGTGGAATATTGCCAATGAATCCTTTATGAGAGGCATCTCGTTGATTAATGAATTAAAGTTGCGCGTTGGTTATGGCCAGACTTCCAACCAGGCAGTAGCTCCTTATTCCACATTGGGAAGGTTGAGTACCATGCCTTATAATTTTGGGCCAACAAATGATGTGGTAGGTTATTATGTATCATCGTTGCCAAATCCAAATTTGGGGTGGGAGTATTCCAAAACATGGAATTACGGTTTGGACTTCTCACTGCTGAAAAATCGCCTCTCAGGAACTGTTGAATATTATATAACTAAAACAAATGATCTTCTTCTCGGTGTTGCATTACCAGCAACAACTGGTGTGGGCAGCTATACAGCCAATATCGGAAATACGGAGAATAAAGGATGGGAGGCATCATTGAACGGAGTGATCCTGGATAACGATAATGGTTGGACATGGACTGCAGGTGTGAATTTTTATAGCAATAAAAACAAACTCGTATCGCTCGCATCTGGCCAAACACAGAATATTGGAAACCTCTGGTTCGTAGGTCATCCCCTGAATGTGATTTATGATTACAAAAAGATCGGCTTGTGGCAGGCAAAAGATGCAAACATCGATATTTTGGAACCCGGTGGGAATGTAGGGATGATAAAGGTGCAATACACCGGCGATTATCAAAATGGTGTTCCTACAAGAGCTATCGGTCCTGCTGACCAACAAATTATGGATATGGATCCTAAATTCCAGGGCGGTTTCAACACTACCGTTGCTTATAAAGGATTCGATTTCACTGCTGTTGGACTCTTCCAAAATGGTGGCATACTTGTAAGCACATTATATTCCTCATCAGGTTATCTTAATTTATTGACAGGACGTAGAAATAATGTAAAAGTGAATTATTGGACACCAACCAATACCAATGCAACTTATCCTAATCCTGCAGGAGTGTTGAGCGGGGATAATCCAAAATATGGAAGCACACTTGGTTATTTCAATGCATCTTACCTGAAAGTGCAAACCTTGTCACTTGGTTACAACTTTTCAAATATGGGTTGGTTAAAAAATTCTGGTATCAACAGGCTGCACCTTTACTTCCTTGTGCAGAATCCATTTGTAATGTTCTCTCCCTATTACAAACAAACAGGAATGGATCCGCAAACCAATTCGTACGGTGATCAGAATGCGGCGGTAACAAGCACTTATCCACATCGTATTTTGACAGTTGGTACAAACACACCGGAAACACGAAACTATATTCTTGGACTTAACCTGACCTTTTAAATTGATATAATCATGAAAAGAATCAATAAAAATTATTTCAGCTTATTAGCAATAGCAGCAGTTTCGCTAATTTTTGCGTCCTGCTCGAAAATCCTGCAGGAAACACCGCGTAGCGTTTATACGCCTGATTTTTTCAAAACAGAAGCAGGTGTAACCGGAGGAATCACCTCATTGTATGCAAACCTGCGCAACATTTATGGAAATGCATATTACTACAACACAGGTGAAACCGGAACGGATGAAGTAACCTACGCACAAAGCGCTGATCAGAATTTCCTGGTGATGGATCTCTCAGGCCAGGGCGATATTACTTCACAAACAAGCCGTTCAGATGTGTTATGGAACAATTCATTCGGTGCAATTAATACAGCGAGTGGTGTAATTCAAAACGGAACAGCCGCCAATGTTTCTCCCGCGCTTGTTGCAGAAGCACGTTTCTTTCGGGCATTTTATTATTTCCAGTTGGTTCAAACTTTTGGCGGAGTTCCATTGGATTTGGGTTCAGGAATATTAAAGTTTAATACAAATCCGGTAGCTCTTTCTACACGAAATACAGTTCCTGAGGTTTATACCAAAGCAATCTTCCCTGACCTTGACACAGCAATCATGGATCTGCCAGTAAATCCACGCGTAATTGGTGGTGTAACAAAAACTGTTGCACGATTGTATTTAGCGAAGGCAGCGCTTACGTATGCGTGGTGGTTGAAAAATCCGAACAATATTCCAACATATCCGGCAGCGGACCGAAAGGATCCGAACGGGAAAGATGCCGCTTATTATTTCCAGGAGGCTTACGATACTGCAACTGCTGCTATCAACGACCCCGGCCCGTATGGTTTGATGCCTACTTTTTATGATCTGCACAATGGCGCAAACGATCGCAATAAAGAAGAGCTTTTGTATGCTGATCACACACAATTGAATGAGCTTTCAAACGGAGCAAGTCTTACTTATGGTAATGGTGGCGGACAGGATAATTTTGCAGGCTGGATGATGACCTGGAATTATACGGTGTTAAGAAGTAGCACTTCCAGTTCAAACTGGAGCCCGGTAAGTTCTGTTCAGCGTGCTGCCACTCAACCGCTCGGTCGCCCATGGACTCGTATGGCGCCCACGATTGGAGCGATTATGAACACTTTTGCAGATAAGACCAACGATTCACGCTATGATGGAACTTTTGTAACCACTTATCGCGGCAACTGGGATCTGGCGGGAACCGGCGTTAATCAAACTACTTTATACAACGCAAATAATTTACCTATCAATCCCGGCGATGCGGTACTCACATTTCTTGACGAACCAAATGCTGCGATCAGCTATCCAAGCGGACAAGGAAAGAGCAATATCGGAGCAGGTACTTTACCAGGAAATTCAAGCTTTGTGATCGGGCCTGATGGAATCAGCAGGGTAGTTTATCCGGGTCTTTGGAAACTGGGTGAATATCGCACTGACAACAACGGAACTCTGGGACAGCCAAATGCTGCGAGCACACGTCCTTTTGTAATCGCTTATTTCTCCGAATTCTATTTTGTTGCAGCAGAAGCAGCGGTGATGGGCGCTACAACCCAGGCAGGACAAAGTGCACGTGATCTGGTGAATGTGATTCGTGCACGTGCCGGCATGTGGAGTTATAGTAACAATGGAAATACTCCTTTGGTGCAGGATAATAGTGCCGCGATGATCGCTGCCACTCCTGCTACGATTACGATTCCTTATCTTTTACAGGAACGTTCCCGCGAATATTTCGGAGATGGCAGGCGCTGGCTCGATCTGGTTCGTACACAAGAGTGGGCAAATCTTGCTTCCTCTTATCAAATAGCCGGTAAAAATTACGGTGATCATACTCCACAAACAATAACCAGGAATATTCAGCCGTATCTTTATCTGCGCCCGATTCCGATGGGCCAGTTGAATAACATGCAAATGAGTACCGCTGATTTGGCAGCTTATCAAAATCCCAACTATCAATAAAATTTGTTTTTGGCTAAAGGAGTGTTTATTTAAGCCGTTTTTTCTCGTAGATGTATGATTGGGGGGGTGAATTTCATCCTCCCTTTCATCTTATAAACAATACTTTTCTCATAAGTTGTATCTTCAAAGTTGCAAAATCAATACAACAAAAGTTCATCTGGGATAAGTATCAAATTACTACAATTCACTAAAGTAGAAAAGCGGGTAAAAAAAGAAATAAGGAAAGTTTTTATTTCTCAATGCATTGTTTGCAAAAACAACTTTGTTTAAAAAATAATCCCTTTGATTGTAAAAACGGGCTATTTCATACAAACATTATGACTTAAGCTACTAACTTTAATTATTTGATCATGAAACAAAAAAAACACATAAAACTTCGTTTACTGTTGTTGATAGCAGCAGCTTTTTTTATCACGCCAGGATTTACACAAACACCTGTTATTACATTAAATGTTGCGAAAGCAAATACAAATGTAAGCCCGATGTTGTATGGCCTGATGACCGAAGAAATCAACCATTCTTACGACGGCGGATTGTATGCCGAATTGATTCGCAACAGGATTTTCAAAGATAGCAAAACGGAGCCGGAAGGATGGAGTTTGGTGAAAGATGATCCTTCATCGAAAGCTGAAATAAACTTGATCGGCGCCGAGGAACATGTGCCCAATGATGAACGCAGAAACGCCATCAATGGCGCTATGCAGGCTTGCTTACGTCTTACCGTAGAAAAGGCAGATGGAAGAGTCGGCGTTGCAAATGCCGGTTATTGGGGCATTCCCGTAAAACCTTCAACTACATACAAAGCATCTTTCTACATCAAAGGTACAGACAGAAGTGAACCGCCGCGTTGGCCTTGGGAACCAAAACCGACCACACCGCCGCTTCCGGTAATTGAAAATAACACGCCCGGCCCGATAACAATATCTATCGAAAGTACTGATGGCAAAACGGTTTATGCAAAAGGAACCATCAATCTTGAAAAAAGTATTTATTGGAAAAAATATGAGGTTGATTTGACCACGGCTGCTGACGTGAAACCAACAAAAGATGCACGCGTCGTGATTTCTACTGATAGAGTTGGTGTTTACTACTTCAATCTCGTTTCTTTATTTCCTCCAACTTATAAAGATCAACCAAATGGTTTCAGGCCAGACCTGATGCAACTGCTGGTGAATATGAAGCCAAAATTTTTACGTTTTCCCGGAGGAAATTTTTTGGAAGGTCCGAAAATTACTGATGCATTTCCATGGAAAACAACACTCGGCCCGATTGCAAACAGGCCCGGGCACAATGGTTCGTGGGGTTACCGCGCATCTGATGGAATGGGTTTGCTTGAGTTTTTAAAATGGTGTGAAGATATGGCCGCACAGCCGCTTTTAGCAGTTTATGCAGGTTATTCCCTCGATGGAGATCATATTGATGCAGGCCCGCTTTTGAAACCGTATGTGGATGATGCGCTGGACGAAATAGAATATGTGATTGGAGATACGAGCACGTATTGGGGCCGCAAACGGGCAGAGG
>Ga0157371_10002338_pt1 | contig 18164 bp, 18 predicted proteins | sample C45metaG_FD_113462 | JGI IMG/M metagenome (GOLD analysis project Ga0157371, IMG submission 113462) | Corn rhizosphere microbial communities from Kellogg Biological Station, Michigan, USA - C4-5 metaG | ecosystem: Host-associated > Plants > Roots > Rhizosphere > Soil | place: USA: Michigan...
AAACCGCCGCTGCACGACGAATTCAACGCAGAACAAGTGCCAACGATGGCATTGCGACGGCGACCGTTATCGGACGACGAATTCAACGTCGGACGAGCGCAAACGACGCTATTGCCTCCGTAACTTCGACGGGACACGCCATTCGACGTGCCGCATCAAGTATATCAGCGGAAGGCGTGGTCAGCGCCCTTGGACGAGAAATCGAAAAGGGACAGTCTGTTCTCGACGCAAACGGCTCCGTTACGGCAATTGGACGCAGCATCAAGCTGCGATCCGCTGCACTTGACGCCGCAGCGAACGCAACAGCCATCGGTGGTAAGGCAGCAGTCTTTAAGCTTGGTGCCGCCGCAGCCTCCGCTGTTGGTACAACAACGGCCACAAGTCACGCCATTCGTCGGGCCGCTTCCGCTGTTTCGGCAGAGGGCGTCGTCACGGCGGTTGGTCGTGAGATTGAGAAGGGGCAAGCCCTTCTTGATGCAAGTGGCACGGTTACGGCGCTTGGGCGTACGATTAAACGACGAACATCGACAGTGAGTGGTGATACCATCCTTTCTGCGATTGGTACGCGGGTCACATTCAGTAGCTCGAACGCGGCCCTCTCAGCAACCGCTTCAACGACAGCAGCGGCAACGCGCATTCAGCGCAGAACGTCTGCAATCTCGGCGGTTGGTGGTGTTACCGTCATCGGGCGGCAGCTTGAACAACGGTCGTCACTCCTTGACGCCATGGGTTCCGTTACCGCAACCGCACGCACGATTAAATCACGGGCGAGTGCGGTTTCGGCTGACGCTAACCTTACGGTTGCTACACGAATCACATATCGCCGTGGGGCAGCAGTACAAAGCGATGGTACCCTTCTCGCTTCCGCACACCGTGTGGCTGTGGGACAAGCACTTCTTTCTGCGAACGGAAACATTATAGCGCAAGGACGAAATCCAAACCGCTATGTTCCGATTGGCGGACTCACACGAGTAGAAGGAACCTCCGATGTTATCTTCATGTCTCGGGCGACAACGATTCTTGATTGGGAGATGACGCGGGAGACAGAAAATACAACAATTATTCATGCCGTAAAGGCAGCAACAACGGACGAGAGCGTTGCAATCAAAACATCGACGGACATGCCGCCAATTGGGCGCGTATCTCCAACTGATGCAAGTTCTGCAACCAAAACCGCTCCACCGTCTCCGATTATGGTAACACGAACGACGACAGACCTCTAGGAGGAATTCATGGCTACAAAAACGATTATTCGTGGCGATAGCTACGGCATTCGTCGTCCCTTGTTTACCATTACGTTAGTTGATGAATTGGGCGACCCATTTGACTTGACGGGCTGTACCGTGCGTACCACCTACAAGGATGTGGCGACCGACCCGAATGTGGACCCTGACGACGCCAACGCCCCAATCCGACATTCAATTACGATTAATGGCAGCGGCGTCGTCACGGACACCGAAGGCTTGACCCTTGTGGGTCTTGCCACCGCAGGGGTGCTTCAAGAGCGGTTGACGGCAGCCGAATCTCGGTTGCTTCCCGCGAACATGGAGCTTATCAGCGACGTTGAGCTTACTGACCAAAATGGCGAAATCTTTACGTGGTTGTTCACCGACACGCTTAAGGCGGTGGACGGTGTCACGAATAGGACGACATAATGCTTCCTATTTATACACGACCACGCACGACGCCAACACAGATGACCCTTCAAGCCACCGCAGAAACGTGGCAAAAAGCAGTTGATATCATGGAAGGGAATAATGAAGTCGCATACGTCGGCTTGATTACACCCGCATTGCGTGATACCCAACCCACTGATATCGTTCGCATTACCCTTACCAATAAGGCCGCAGCAAAGATTCTTCACTTCTTTGGATTGTCGGCGTAGGAGAATATCGTGGACCTGAAACCCTATCTTTCTCCAATCATCGGCACGGGAGCCTATAACGATCCCTACCGCCCAAAGATTGCCACCTACGGAGTGCCGTGGGCCGCTGTCATCGCGGGACAGCCAAACGGCGCACCGAAGTTTGCGTGGTCACTTGTCGTTGTGGCGGCGAATAACACCGCAGCCCTCGACGCAGATTCAGAGCTTCTCAGCTTTGCGAATGTGACAACATCTACACGAGTCAGCACGCTTTCGAACCAAGAAAAGAACCGTATTCAGTCGGGAGTGAGCAAAATGGGCATTCCCTTGACGCTTACGAATTACGCAACCATCGGAGACTTTCTTGATGCGGTTGGAAAGACACAGAATCCCACGTTCTCGCTCGCTGCGTTGAACGTTGGCGGTGGTGGAGGAACCTATGTTGTAGAGCCTCCCTATGAGCCGCCGATAACCTACGAACCCTAGGAGTAATCGCCATGCCCGTAATATTTGCATCTGACGATATGACGGACACAGATGGCGTTTTGCTTCGAAATCATACACCGTCAGGTGGAGGAACGTGGACACGACACCCAAGTTCATTGTCTGATGCCTTTCAGTTTGCAAGCAATCGGGTGTATCACCCGAGTTCGTCGTGGGAGACGCTGTATCATTCAGCGGTTCCTTCGTCAGCAGACTACGAAGTATCATCAATTGATTACATGCATAATAACACAGGTCATATGTGTGTTGCCGCACGCATTGACACGTCGGTTGCCAACTTCTACTATGCGGGAAACGTTGGTGGAGGATTCTTTGACGTGGGAAAGTGTGTGAATGGTACATTTACACAGCTTGCGCAAGGATCGACAACAATTACATCAGGCGTTACGCATCCCCTCCGACTTGCTGTTCACGGCTCGTTTCTTGTCGTGCATGGGAGTGGTTTGGGTTTTGGGTCTGTGGTTGATTCGGACATTACTGCCGCAGGGCGTGCGGGAGTCCACGCGAGCGACTTTCAAGGAAGCACATCAGGCGTTCACATGGAGTCGTGGCAAGCAACCGCTCCAACCGTTCTCGATGCGCGATCTTTCACCAATAACAATGCCGCAGCAAATGCGACGGTTACGGGACTTCTTCCTAGTGGAACAGCAGACGGCGACCTTTTGATCGCAGAAGTGGGAACGCTTTCTTCGACTGCGACAGTTTCAGCGGTTCCGAGTGGTTGGTCCTTTGCGGGTCAGGTTGCGTTGAGTGCGGGAAACGGATTCATCCGTACGTACTACAAAATTGCAAACAGCGAGCCTGCCTCGTGGAATTGGACCCTCAGCGCTGCCGTCGATTGGACCGCAACGGTTTATGCCCACGTTGGGCCTGCAAGTGTTATTCTTGACACGGTTGCGTACAAGAGCCAAGGATGGGGCACAAACGCAAACTTTACGCAAGTGGCGTACACGGCTCCTCGAAATAATGCCCTTGTTCACGCGACGTGGGCAGACTCTGTAGTTCCTGCGGTGTATCCAACAGCAGGAGTGAGTCCTTCGGACCTTTTGATAAATCGTAACGCACCGCCGACTCCGTGGACATGGATCGGGTGGTATCGCCAAGAAATAAATGAAGGCTCGATTGCGGCGTACATGTCACGCGGTGGAGCCGCCTCAAACGCGGCGGGTCAGCTTGTTGTCTTTGTTCCAACTTCGGAAACAGACGGCGCTCCCGTTTTCATCAATCAGACGGAATCAAACGCATCCTCTCGAACGCTTACAGTAAACGTTCCCGCAGGAACCGTCGATGGTGACGTGATGATTGCCGCGATGATCGTAGACCGTCAAACAGTCACGATCACTGATCCCGCAGGATGGACCCGCTTCGCCTCAGACAACAAGAACAGCGGATTGCAATACTTCTATTATAAGGTTGCGGCGAGTGAGCCTGCCTCCTACACGTGGAACAGCGATCCCATTTCATCGTTTATGGCGCTCAATATTCGCACGTATCGCGGTGTTGATATAAACAACCCCATTGACGCGGCTATTGCGTATAACACGGGCGCAAGCAGTGTTGTAACGTCTGCGTCGATCACAACGACGGTAGACAACGACCGTGTACTCATGTTTGCGACCCAAGGTGGAACACGCACAATTGATGCGTCCTCGCTTGGAAACGTCTTCACATCGGGAAGCTCGCTTCACGGTGCAGACGGCGTGAAGGGCATCGCAGGGGCAGTTGGCGAAAACACGATGACGCTAAACTCATCGGCAACGTGGTTTGCGTGGACGTTCAGTATCAAGATTCCGCCAACGACGGTAGCAGTTCGTCCAATTTCAGATACAAGTCTTGGGAATTGGACCAACGAACTCGGTACTACGGCAAACTTGTACGCAAGCATTGACGAGGCGACCGCGTCGGATACGGATTACGTCCAAAGTAGTCGTACACCGAGTAACGACACCGTTCGGTTCAAGCTTGCCAACGTTGCCGATCCCCTTGTCAGCAGCGGCTATCAAATGAAGTATCGTATTCAGCGCACAGGCTCAGTGCAAACTGATCTTGCCGTGCGCTTGATTCAAGGCGCTTCGACCGAGATTGCGCGGTGGGATCACGCCAACGTCAGCACGACGTACGCCGATGTGATTCAAACGCTCACGTCAACACAAGCCGACGCAATTACCAATCACAATGACCTCTATCTAGAGTTTATCGCAAACGTTCCGTCTGTGTCGGGGCCAGGAGGTATCGCGACAACCAATGTTAAACTTTGGTTGAAGGCCGACGCCCTCTCTCTGACAGACGGCACCGCAGTTTCGTCGTGGACAGACAGCGGCCCTCTTGGGCTTCATGCTGTGCAGTCCACATCGAACCTCAAGCCCGTATTCAAAACCTCGATTCTGAACGGGAAGCCATCGATTCGATTCGACACGGCAAACGATCAACGAATGCAGACGCCTGCGATGGACCTCACCGATACCGCCAAGGTATCAGTCTTTATGGTCGCGACGTTGGGCGCGTCAGGTTATCGCCTGATGTACGAATCAACCAATGGAGACGCGGAGTCAACACAAGGGACGATTCAAGGCTATCGACGGCCAACGACGGACCTTCGTGTGCTGCACCGTGGAGACGCAACGCCGTCACCGCAATTCGTAATGACGGACACGACCTATGCAACAACGCCATACTACGTCACTGTCATTCACGACGTGACGCAGGCGGCGGGAAATGAAATTGTTCTCTATCGAAACGGAGTAGACAGAACAACGTCAGGTTCGAAGGTAAACACAAGCACCAACAATACGAATACTGCATTTGGAAATCATGTACTGACCATCGCGAACCGTGGATCAGGTGGGTTTGGAACGGCTGATCTTGACTTCTTTGAGTTGATCGTCCTTAAAGGCGACGACGCAACGGAACGATCAACGATTCATTCTTACCTTTCCACTAAATACGGCATCTAGAGAACTCTCCTCCACATCGCCGTTGTAATAAAAGAGGTTAGGCGATGGCAACAGCACCGAGCATTCTACAACAAATAGCAGGAAGCAACGGTGGTGGTAGTACAAGCCTCTCTCTGACGCTTGGCACCGCGCCAACCGTTGGCAACCTTTTGATCTTTCAGTTCGCAGTCCGTGGTGGTACGGGAGTTTCCATTACCACCACGCCTGCGGGATGGACTGCCTTTCGACTCCGTACCGACCAAGGTACAACACTCTCGATCTTTTCGTACTACAAGTACGCAACGGGATCGGGAGACAACACGAGCGGTTTCGCCTTTACAAGCGGCAAGGCCGCAGGTATCCTCTATGAAATAGGTGACGCACACCCAACTGCCGCTTCGATGATTCATACGTCGAACGGTGCTGCGAACGCAAGCAGTACCACGCACACAGGCCCAACGGTTTCGATCATCGGCAGTGCGCTTCCGTTGTTGGTTTCTTTGCACAGTACGGCAAACGCAACAACCGCAGCACCAAACACCGCAGGATGGACAGAAACCACAGAAAACAATAGCACCACGGGTGGTCAGGCGACGACGCGTGTTTCTGTTGAAGGTCAGTGGCGCACCGTCTCGGTTACGGGAAACCATAGCTCGTCTGCCTTGTGGGGCGTTGCCGCATTGGGTGTTACCCACACCCTTGCTATCGCAGCTTCGCCGTATCAACGCATGGCAGCAATTACCCTATCGGGTGATTCCAACGAAACGGCAATAGGACGCAAAGTAGAACTCAGTGGCACGGTTGCCCTTGGTGGCAACTCCAACGCGACAGCGCAGGCTACGGGTATTGTTGCACCGCAAATTCGTGTTTCGTACGCTGAGTTTGACGTTCCCTTCATTGATGTAGCAGCCAAGACCTCGGGCGCGGTTGCCATGAGTGGCATTGCGACCGCAACGGCGGTACGCGTACGCATTCAGCGGAGAACGGCGGCAGCAGACGGTATTGCCACCGCGACGGCGACGGGGCGTCGTATTCAAACACGAACGTCCGCGCTTAGTGCAGTCGCAAACGTCACGGACGTTGGGCATCGCATTCAGCGTGCAGCCTCAACACTTGATGCTACGTCTACGGCAACATCTGCCGCACGACGCATTCTTCGCGGGGCATCCGCCCTCGACGCAGCGTCGAACGCAACGGCGAGCGCACGCAGAATTCAGCGGCGTCTTTCAGCGGCAGACGGTATTGCCACGGCAACGTCTGTGGCACAGCGCATTCAGTTGCGCACATCGGCCCCAAGTGCCGTTGGAGCCGTTACGTCAACGGGACACCGTATTCAACGAGCAGCCGCAGCAATCAGCGCCGAAGGCGTTGCAACAGCGGTGGGCCGCGAGATTGAACGCGGAGCCTCGGTTCTTGATGCCATGGGTAGCGCCACGGCAACAGCACGAACGATTAAAGTCCGTGGTGCCGCAGCAAGCGCTACAAGCGATGCTACCGCCCTTGGTCATCAACTAGAGCGGGGATCGTCAACACTCACAAGTAGTGCCACACTTACCGCTCAAGCAGTACGAATTCAACGAGTATCTGTTTCCCTAGACGCTGCTACGAATGCTCTCAGTAGCGCTCAGAAGCTCTCTACGCGATCTTCTGTCGTACAAGGTAGTGCGACCCTTATCGCAGGGGCGCATGTCTCTCGGAAGGCTACAGCGTCATTTAGCGCAAGTTCAACGCTGACCGCGACTGCTATACACGTGTTCACGAGCAGTTCAAGTTGTTCAGCGGTAAGTTCAATAAGCGCACAGGCGCAAAAAATAATTAATAAATCAGCGTCCCCTTCAGCAGCGGCAACGCTTACTGCTTCAGGAACACGCATTCAGAGAGCAGCATCGGCACTGTCGGCAACGGCAACGGTGCTTGCGGATGGAATGCGACTTACGGGCGCACAGACAGCCATGATCGGAGACGCAAACGCGACAGCGAGTGCGCTTCGCATTGCGGTTCGTGGTTCAGTCATATCAGCATCTTCCCTTGCTGTGGCAACAGGCCACCGCAGCATTGCCAACGCGGCAGTTGCGCAGGCAACGACAGAGGTAACGGCCAATCGTCAGCACATTCAAAGCGCGATAGTCACGCTGTCCGCCAACGCAACGTTGACGGGACAAGCAGCGGGAACCGTTACGAAGACTTCGGGAGCAGTTGCCTTCGATGGCAACACACAACTTTCCGCAGTTGCCCATCGCACGAAGGTTGCGCAATCAGCGGTATCAGCCGTATCGACGGCAACCGCAGTTGGAACGAAGGTTTCCTTCGGGGTCAAGACTTCAGGAGCAGTGGCGTTTTCTGCAACGGCAACCGCAGCAGCGACGTATCAACGTATCCGTCGCCTGCAAGCCGCGCCAACAGCAGTCGCATCCGTCACCGCGATTCCGACACACATCAGCTTTGGGGTGAAGACCTCGGGCGAGATTGTAGCTACAGGTGTAACTACAGCAACGTCTGTCGGGCGCAAGGTTCTGCCGCGTGGAAGTACGTTGTCAGCGACGGCAAGTACGTCAGCCCTCGGGCACCGCAGTGTGGCGGCATCGGCAAGCGCAGCAGCTATTACGACGAGCACAGCGCTTGGCCGCTTCGTGCAACGACGGTCAGCCGCGTTGCAGGGAACGTCAACCGTTACCGCGCAGGCATCGAAGCAGCAGCAGGCGAATGTTGTTCTTTCCGCAAGTGGCTTGGCAGCGATTACCGCACGACGCATTCGCGTTCGAACGAGTGCGCTGTCGGCAACGGCAAACGTCGCCGTTCTTGCAGGGAAGTTCTCAACGGTACAGGCTGATGATCGATTGTTCAGATTCCGTGAAACGATGCGGTACATCGAGTTCCGCGACTCGTCTCACGCCTTGATCGCACGAGAAATGGCACCGTATTACCAAGACATAGACTTGATACCGACGTATCGGGATCGACCACTTCTACCGTACTACACGGCAATTGATGAGGAATAAAAGGTATGCCTGTTGATAGAACAACGATATATGTAGGCGACTCCTTTCCCGTAAGCTACGAGTGTCGTCGTCCCGACCCCAACGGAAACGTTGGAGGATCATACGGACTCCCCGATACCCCGATAGATGCCCGTGCCGAAGTCAAACGTCGGGATGGCACATCTGTTGAACTTGGGGGAACGGGAGTGTACGTTGTTACGCCTGAAATTATTCCGCAAACGGGGACGGGAACGAGCGACCTTGGGGGGTTAATCAACTTCACGGTCGCTCCCGCCTTTACACAGACAGCAGGAGATTACACATTGTACATCACGGGGATTTTCGAAGACGGCGCTATTCTCACCGAAGAGAGACGGTACAAAGTGCGGGACAAGCGATAATGTCAAAGTCACGCAAAAACGTCTACGAGGAGCGCGTTCGTCAGGCCGAGCCTGAGTCACATCAGGGCAGGCGACAGACACAACGCCAAATCGATGAGTTGACTCGCCTTCGGCTTGAAGAGCTTGATGATGAGTGGGATGAGTTCGAAGAGATTCAAACCTTTGAAAAGATTCGACGCACCCCAATAAGGAAGGCGTAATGGACAATGTAATTAAGCGTGGCCGAGGACGACCTCCTGGGACACCAAACAAACCGACCATTTTGAAGAAATACGAAGCTTTATTTGATCGCGTCAAGGACATGATGACGCCCGACAAGAGGGCGTACTACGAAAAGGTCTTTGCGGGGAAAGCCGAAGTCGATCCACTAAAGCTTGGTGAATTCTTTACCCTCTTGATGACGCTGCTTGCAACCGCGACGGTGAACGACGCGATTGAAGAGAAAACACTGACGCAGGACTCTGTACAGATGATGGCGCAGTATCGAATGCTTTTGAAGGATGTCGATGATATGCAGCAACGTCGGGAGGCGGCAAAAGCAAAGGCGAAAGAGAATGAACGAGTGGTTGACCCAACACGCGAGTCCAAGGTGGATTCAGTCGAAACTCTTTTTAAAAGACTGTCCTAAGGATCAGGTTCTCGATATCGCGGAAGAGTTGGCCTTCAAGTATCCGACGTGGTTCTTTGAACTCTATGCGGAGCTTGACGGAAACCCGCTCGTATTGGAAGACTATCAAATTCGCTATTTGCTTGACGATAACCCCTTTCGCATTACCTCAAAGTGTCGGCAGGCGGGTGGAAGCCTCATGCTCTCCCTTCGCACGATGTACAAGGCATATCGCATACCAAACTACCGTGCCGACATTGTCTCGATCAACTTGAAAGAGGCGGTGGACAAGGTTCGCTATATTCGAAAAATTCACGATACCCTGCCACTGCGCTATAAGATTCCACTTTCCACAGATCGTGAGACAGCCATCGGTTTTCACCGAGGCGCGAAACAAAGCGTGATACAAAGCATCGCTGCATCAAGCGGTGTTCGTGGAGGTCGTAAGGATATCATCTTTGACGAGTTCGCGCACATCGAAAAAGCCCGAGAGCTTTTCTACGCAGCGGCTCCCGCTATCATCAACGGTGGACACATGCTCGACATTGTGTCTACTCCCGCAGGGGACACCGACCTCTTTTCGGAGATTTGGAAGAACAAGCCCGATCCACGCACAGGTCTGACGGCCTACGGCGACTTTACGCGGCACCAATTCATTTGGTGTGACGTACGCCGCTTTGTCACTGACTACGACACGGTGCAGAAGATTTGGTACGAAGAACTGAATCAGGACATGACCTACATGGAGCAACTGATTCGGGACTATGCTACGGACAAGTTGAAGTTCTTCTACAACTTGTATCCGTGGAATATGTTCCTTCAGGAGTTTTGTGGGTCCTTCGTTGATGAAAGCAATGCCCTCTTTCCGCAGGACCTTATTCAAAAGGCGATGCGCGGAACGGTAGGTAAAGCAGACGACCTCGAAGAAGAGGCAATCGAACTCATGACAGGCCGACCGCAGGATAATGACGACGAAATCTTCGTTGGCGTTGACTTCGGTGAGTCCACCGAGGACTCAGATAAGACGAGTGTGCAGGTTGTGGTTCGACAGAACGGAATTTTTAAGCAAGTATTTAAAGAAAACTTTACGCAAAGACAGTATCCCGACTTCCCTTCGCAGGCGAATCGAATCGTCCAAATCTGTCGGGCCTTTCGGCCTAACAAGATTCTCATGGACGGCACGGGTCTTGGTCGCGGCCTTGTGCCGATGATCACCGAACGAGCGCCTGAACTCAACGTAGAGGCAATCACCTTCGATTACATTAATAAGGAAGAAATGGTGATGCACATTAAGAAGTTGATGGAAGAAGGCAAGTTGTGGATACAAGCCGAAGACCTCGCGCTTCATGCGCAGTTCCGAGGCATTGAGCGCAAGATCACCGAGGCAGGCCGTGTGACCTATCACGGCAAGCCGCATGACGACATGTTTTGGGCGCTGTGCCTTGCGGTGAAATCAGGGGCGTACAAACACTTTGGTATCACCGTTCTCGGTGAAGGGGCTGCAATGTATAGGAGGCCGTTCTAATGGAAACAGCGCTCGTTCGTACGAATGGTGCTCCACTTCGAAAAGCAGTCGAATCACAGGCCGAGGAACTTCCCGAGGGCAAGGGTCGCATTGTTGGCCTTTCCCCATGGAATATGAATCGAACGTCGCCATGGAATCTCCAAGGTGCGGTTACGAAGGCAGAGAAGTGGGACGAATACAACGCAATGTACGAAACACACGCCTACGTTCGTGCCGCGATTGATAAGATTGCCAAGTCGGCAACGCACGTCGGATTCGACTTGGTGCCGCGTAACCGCTCTGAGCCGAATGAGGCGGAGATTTCGGAGTTGAAGGTCTTCTTTGACGCGCAACCCGATTTCTCAGCAGAGCTTCGAAAGGCGTACAAGCATCTGCTCATCGGAGGGGATGCCTTCATGTACATCGTTCCCGACCGAAGACGACAACCATCGTATCTCAAGACACTGCATCCGAAGACGATGCACATTCGAATCAATCAGCAAGGAAAGATTCTTGGGTATGTTCAGAAAAACCTTGACGAGATAGGTGGTGACAACCAACCCGTCTTCTTCGAGCCGCACGAAATCATTCATATCAAGATTGACAATCCGAATGATGATATTTACGGTCTATCTCCACTCGAATCTCTTAAGTGGGCTGTCGCAACCGACCTCTACGCACAACGATACAACGCCGCCTTCTTCGCCAACAGCGGAGTAACGGGGACGATCATCGGGGTACGAAACGCGGACCCAAATGAGGTTCAACGGAACCGTAAGTGGCTTCAGGAGAACTACATGGGTCCTGATGCTGCCCACAAGCCCATCATTCTCGAAGGCGAAAGTATCAGCATTTCTAAGTCCGTTGCAACACATACGGATATGGGATTTCTTGAAGGCCGCGCCTTCATTATCCAAGAAATCCTCGCGGTTCTTGACGTTCCGCCTGCCAAACTCGGGCGAATGGAAAGCGCAAACCGATCCAACTCGAAGGAGCAGGATCAGTCGTTTCGCGCCGAATCCGTCGCTCCGTTGCAGTGGATTATGGAAGCGGCGATCAACGGACAGTTTGTCCGTCCGATTCTCGGCGCAGAAGACACCGTCTTTGTTCACTCTGACACCAATGCGCGTGATCAGATGGAGCAGATGGACTACTTCACCAAGGCCGAGGCGTGGGGTATTTTGAACCCGAATGAAATTCGAGCGAAGATCAACTACGCCCCCGTCGAGGGTGGCGATACGAACATCATCATGACGCCGACAGGTGCCGTGCCGCTTGATCGCTTGCAGTTGTACTTTCAAATTCCACAACAGAATACAGACACGATTCCGCCAACGACACAGGACCCGCCCGAAGGGGAGGCCCAACCGAAACGGACAAATGAAGCGTCGGTTACGACCGTTGGCAAAAGCTTGTCAAGCGTGCAACAAGCCCTTGACATTCTCAAATCAGCAACGCACAAGGGACAAGTTGCCATGGCGTACAGCCATTTGAACGATTCTCTTGGACTCGACCCTGCGGTAGACGAAGCACATACCGCGTTGAAAAAGGCATTGGACGCGACTGATCCCCTCCTTGCGGAGGGCTACCTCGGACGCGCTGTTCAACAGCTACTACCATTCGCGTATGTGGAGGATGAATAATGGAAAATTACCACGGCGATATTTATGGGCAGTTTCATCTTGCCCTTCCCATTCAGAAGTCATACTCCGTCACGGAGAATGGCGAAACAAAAATGGTCATCGCAGGTGTCGCCTCAGGAGTAAGTGTCGATCAGGAGTCAGACCGCATGACCGACGCAGCGATTACTGCGTTTCAAAAGGCGGTCGAGGACGGAATCACCGACAAGGATGGTACCCACTCTCTGATTCCACTGCGTACGGGACACCGTAAGGAGTGGTCAGACATACTTGGCTACGTCACAAAAGCAACTGTAGATGACAAGAACAATCTTTGGATCGAGGCCGAGCTTGATGAGACATCAAGTGTCGCTCGTGACCTATTCCACAAACTTCGAGTCGGAAGTCGGCCAGGAAAGCCACTTAAGCTTGGTTTTTCGGTGGGTGGATTCATTACCAAGGCGCGAAGCGAATTCGATAGCCTTTCCAAGAAAACAGTCCGTGTCATCGAGGGTGTCCTTCTCGATGAAATTAGTGTGGTAGGTTCACCTGCCTTTGCGCCGTCTTTTGTAGACGTGCTAAACAAAAGTACACGGTGGGATGACGTGCCCACATACTATCAGGAGGATACTTCTATGACCCTTAGCGAAACCGTTTCTCAGAAGCTTGGTGAGGAAGCGGCAGCACTCCAAAAGGACACACCGCACGCGGTAAATCCCGCAACGGCTCGTGTTGCTGACGAAGCCCCTAAGCCGCAGGATAACGTCAATACTGATAACGCAACCGAGGTTGAGGCAGCCGCAGAGGTTGTCGATCCCGTAGCCGAAGAGCAGGCTGCACGCGAGGCTGCATCTGAGCAGGCACGCGCAACTGCCGCCGCAGCACACAATGACGATGCGGCATCACAACAGAATACCCAAGGCGCAGAGGCAAATGCTCATGGAGCAAACGTCAACGCGCAAGCACATGCAGATCATGCGAACGCAGATCATTCAGAAGGCGCTCTTAAAGAGCTACAAGATCAGGTTCGAGCCTTGCAGGATAGTGTGGCGCAACTGTTGGCAGCACAACAGAACACACAGCCTGCACAGGTCATTGAGCAGCCTGCAACGCAGGTAAGTGCTCAAGCAGGAGAGCCTGTTCAGAAAGCGGAAACCGAAGTGGTCAACTCCGATGTTCTGACGAAGAGTACGCAGGATTATGTGGCCGAGGCTGTGACCAATGCACTTGTTGCATTCAAGTCTGAGTTCCTTGACCCGATGATTAAGGATATCACCGCGATGCAGGCGGACGTTTCTGCGATGGCAGCACAGCCGATGGACAAGTCGCTGTCTGTTCGTCCCGTGAACGCCCCAACCATGATCGAAGATTTCCGAAAGCGGCTACAAAGTGCCGATGGCAAGAAGAACCCGATTCGGGCTGCTGTTGACGCGTCCCTTAATGGTGGCGCACAAGAATAATTAGGAGAACCACTATGTTGACAAATATTGATATTCGAAAGGCACTCGATACCTCTGCGGGTACGACGGGTGCCGTCCTCATCCCCGAGGTTGTGTCTGAGGGGCTGCGGATGTTCGTGGAGACTCGTTCTCCACTGTGGAACATTATTCCAAAGGTTGTAGCAGACGGCTACGCCTATGCGTATCGTGAGCAGAACGGTCTGCCCGTTGCGTCGTTCGGCGCAGAGCTTGCGGCTCTGCCTGCTGCGCAGAACGCGACCTACGTTGACCGCGCTGTGCCGATCAAGAGCATCTACATCCGTGGTGAAGTTTCAGGTCAGTTGATCGAAGCCACTCGGACCTTCGTTGACGTTCTTGAGCGGGAAATCAACAACTCTGCCCTTGGTATGATTCGTACCCTTGAGCAGAAGATTGTTGCGGGTGACTCGGGCGTGAACCCGAACGAGTTCGACGGCCTTGCCAAGTGGATCACCACAACGGTTGACGCAACCGACACGGGTGGAGCCACGGGCGGAGCCGATGGTCCGCTGACCCTCGTTATTCTCGAAGAACTCATCGCTGCTGCCCCAGGAGGCGATCCGACTCACCTTATCATGGGCAAGCCGATGCGCCGCAAGCTGTGGTCGATTCTTCAGAATCAGGTCCGCTACATCAACGAAGCGCAGATCGACGGTGGATTCACCACGCCTGCATACGGCAACATCCCGATCATCGAACTGTTCGACAATGCAACCATTCTTGCTGACACCATTCTCGCGGTTGACATGAACATGGTTCGAATGCCGATCCTTAAGCCGATGACCTACGAAGAGCTTGCTCACACACGTGACTCGCTTGACTACATCTTGAAGATGTACCTCACACTCGTTGTTGAGGGTGGCGCACGTCACGGTGCCAAGCTGATCGACGTTTCGAGTGCGATCACGGTTGCCTAAACATGACAACACAAGAAGTACAAGGGGACGTTAAGCGTCCCCTTGTTTACACCCGACTCCCTACGACAGCGTCGTGGGTGGAGTTCTTCTATGATGGAGAACTCTACATCAAAGAGGGACGAGTTGACGACTATCGTAAAGAGGCGTGGCGGATCGAATTGATGGCAAACCGTGGCTTTGACTACGCGCCTGAACCCGAGGCCGAACCAACCGCTCCTGAAAATGAAAATACAGGTCAAGATCAGGTAGTGGCTTCACCGCCAACCCGACCGAAAAAGGTCAAGAAAGAGGCACAACATGGCAACACTTAATACTCGACCATACACTGAAACCGTCGTGCTTGAAAATAGTGACGAACGGCTTGCAGCGGTTGAAGAGGCCAAGAGAACGGGACAGCCATTTCAGTCTGTTGGAGCCAACAAGTCTGAGATTGTTCCGACAATCGTTGCGCAGGAAATCTTGGAGGATGCGTCCAAGGACGGCGTCTACGTTGCCCCAAGCGGGTTGACGGCGGCGGCTCACCTAGAGTCGTATCACGAGAAGATGAAGGACCCCAATTTCATTGCCGAGACGAATGAGGAGAAGGCAGCGGCACACGCGGCCTACTCTGCTGAGTTCGTCCGTCAGCGGAATGCCGAAGAGGCACGGGTTCGCGAGCTTATGGCCGAGGGCTATGAGCCGTCACTTGCGGTACAGAAGGCGAACTTTGAGCGTGCTCTTGAGCACGAGGAGAAGTCGAAGGAGTACGGCAAGCTGCGAGTCGAGCGCAACAAGGATGCTACCACGGTTGATGAAGTCATGGAGGCCATCGTAGAAAACGTCAAGGTTACGGATTCATTCGATGAAGTAAAGGCGAAGGCACGAGCGGCATCCACTGTTCCCGATGTCAGCGAGGCTCCTGCGAAGGAGGCGCTTGAAATCAAGGACAAGATTATTGAAACCGTTGTTTCGTTCACAGATCACGCCAAGGACGCCGAGGAATTGAAGGACAAGGATCACCCCGCTGTCGAAATCATGGAGGCCGCAGGTTCGCCTGACAAGCTGAGTGAAGAGACAGGACTTGCGCAGGCGGCAGCGTCTAACCCCGCTCCCGATCAGCGTCAGTTGAAGGAAGTCCGTCGCAAGATTTCCAAGAAGTCCAAGGATAAGCCACTGACCGAGGCAGACGCGGAAGCGCGAGAGGAAGTCAGCGGCGAGGTCGCGGACGAAATGCCCGAGAATCCACAGGAGTAGGTAGATGGCAACGCCTCAGCTTGTTTCAGTTCAAGAATTTACCGAGTCTCAGTACGCACAGCTTATTGAGAGCAACGCTGACCTACAGCCCGAGAACGTTCTTGTCAAGGCTGAGGCTGCCATTCAGTCACGGGTGGGACGGACCTTTTCAGTCACGTCCCACACCGAACGATTCCGTGCCGAAAGCCAAACGGTGTGGGTACGGAACCGCCCGATTGTAGAAGTCACGGGAATGAAACGGCGCTACAGCATACAAAGCGCATGGGACATTCTCGATCCCACACTCGTTGAGATAGAGTCGGGGCCAGGATATATCACCGCTTATACACCAATTCGAGGGTATCAGGTCGAGTTGACATATTCCGCAGGCTACCTTGTGATCCCTGAGGATATCAAGGAAGCCGTTATTTTGCAGGCTGTGCTCTTCTCATATCAGGACCTTGAAATCTACGGCGCAGGCGATTCGAAGGAGCCAGGAATTCGATATATCAATGAGGATATTGACCGACTGCTGATGCCGTTCAGAGCGTCAGGGAGTGTTTACCACTAAATGATAAACTTCATTGTCGATGACAACTTCGGCGGGGAACTCAAACGGCTTGCCAAGAACGTCAAACGCGGCACGCAAAAACTTCATGACCGTACCGAACCACTTCAGAAGATCAAGAAACGACAAGTCAAACGATGGGCCGTGAATTTTGATCGATCAGGGTCGATTTACGGCGCATGGGCACCGCTCGCGGATTGGACCGTTGCCAACCGCATTGGTGGGACGGGACGGAAGCCGCTCGTTGAAACAGGGGCATTGCGGGAATACTTCATGTCCATGAACAACGAGGGGCAGATTACGACAGCGGAGTTGAGTTGGGACTTCAAGAACCGTGGAGGGTTTTCAGGTGGTCCACAACACATTCTCGAACAGCACTTCGGCATCGATCCAAACAAGGGACTCGGTGGCGGATTGGCTCCTGTTCCTGCGCGTGTCTTGTGGGACCTAAACGCCGAAGATCGCGATGCCGCTGAGGACATTATGTTTCAGTGGGTTGAGCGTATCGTTGATATGTATTTTGGGGTGTAATGATGGCAGAAGACGCAGGTATGGAAAAAGTAATCGACGTGCTTGCCGACAAGCTATCGCGGCGATTCAGCGGAAAGGTCAGCAATGTCTACTTCGGTGACATTGGTGTGTATCTTCCCGCAAGCTTTGGTGGATCACGGAATCAGCAAAAAGCTGTTATCGCCCTTTCCCCCGTATATAACTACCTTCAAGAAGGGAGCCGTGTTGCTGTACAGGAAACCCGACTCTTGGGAGTAGACATTATCACCCTTGTAAATATCACCCCATTCTTCGAAGCTGCACCTAAAGAAGCATACGGCGAACGAATGCTCGTGTCCTTGACGACAGAAATTGCAGAATTTCTCACCCAAGAGGAGAACTACAACCTCGATGGTCTTGCGGCGTCAACCGAAGTCGGAGATATCGATTGGGCGTGGGTAGCACGAAAAGATCAAGCCTTGCGTGGTGCAGCGATTCATTACGAAGCACGCGTTCGAGTTCGACGTATGTAAGGATAAATATGGGTAGACGACGTTTTCGGCGCACACGCCGACGAGACGCAAACTATACCTATGTTAAAGCGTACCTGAGCGCAATTAAAGAACAATCAGGCTGTATACGGTGCGGGGAGCGTAACGCTGTGTGCCTAGACTACCATCACACCGACCCGACACAAAAGGTATTCCACTTAGGAAATGTTAAAGGCCGCAGTTTGAAGGAAATTGACGAGGAAATCAACAAATGCGTCGTCATATGTGCAAACTGTCATCGCAAACTTCATGCGGGTCTGTTTTCGTTATAGTTCTTTTATGTAACAAGGAGTTTACATAACTATGGCACAAGCAAGTTATGGGTACTTTGGCATTGCACAGGAGGTAACTCCTGGGACAGGTCTAACCCCAACACACCTACTCCCCGTAAAGGACGTGGACTTCACGACCGAAACGGACTTTATCGAAATTCGCGAAATTCGTGGATCGCGGCAGGCGTATTCGTCATTCGACGGACCATTCCGACCGTCCGCAACGTTCACGAGTTCATTGTACCCTGACGGTGGCTATGGCTATCT
>Ga0157371_10002341_pt1 | contig 18157 bp, 16 predicted proteins | sample C45metaG_FD_113462 | JGI IMG/M metagenome (GOLD analysis project Ga0157371, IMG submission 113462) | Corn rhizosphere microbial communities from Kellogg Biological Station, Michigan, USA - C4-5 metaG | ecosystem: Host-associated > Plants > Roots > Rhizosphere > Soil | place: USA: Michigan...
CTCGTAGACACGGCGGAACGGCAGGGATATCCCCTTCGCCCACTGCAGGGTGTCGGGAGCGTCTTCCTCTTCAGCCGGAAGGAGCGAGAGGTGGATCAATCCGTAGGTCTGGCTTGGCTCGAGCGGAGTCGTTATGCGCTCGAGCAGGTCGATGCGGGCGTGCCGCGCACGGCCATCTGCCTCCTCGCGGAATTCGAGGCGGAGGTCGCTCGGGCAGCAGATCCATCGCGCTCCCCCCCTGTCCTCCTGCGGAAAGAGCACGCGCTCGACGTGCTGGTTGAAGTAGTGCCAGCCATCGGACCGGGGCAGGCTCTTGAAGGGCTCATCCCAATGAGAGCGGCGCTCTACGTTCTCCGGCAGACCATGAGGCTCGGCTCCCGACGAGCTTCTCCACGAATGCCAGCAGAGATCGCCTTCGATCGGATGGTCGTTCTCCAGCCGCACCACGAAGACCGCCAGAGCATCGCACTTCACCGCGGCCACAGCCGGCCCCTGTTCCCTCTGCCAAGACTTTGCACCCAGCTCTGATCGGTACCTCTTGTGCTTGCCTTGAGTACCGCACCGGCTTTCCACAACTCGAGTCGGCCTTGGTCTGCCTCCGGGCGGGATAGTCTGCCGCCGTGTCCGCTCCCGAGCAGTCGCACGAGCGCTACGAGCAGGTCTTCGCCGAAGTGGAGGCACCGTTTGCGTTTGTGGACCTCGACGCGATGTGGGCGAATGCGGAGGCGATGCTGGGGCGGTCGGCGGGGAAGCCGGTGCGGGTGGCGTCGAAGTCGATCCGCTGCCGGGCGTTGCTGGAGACGATCCTCGGGCGGGACGAGCGGTTCCGGGGACTGATGACCTACACGCTGCCGGAGACCTTGTGGCTGGCGGAGCAGGGTTTCGAGGACCTGCTGCTCGCCTACCCGACTGCGGACGTCGGGGGGCTGGAGGAGCTGGCGCTGCGGTCGGCGGCGAACCCCGGGGGGGCGCCGATCGTGATGGTCGACTGCGTCGAGCACCTGGAGATGATCGAGTCGGTGCTGGGCAAGGGGGCGCCACCGATCCGGGTTTGCATCGACGTCGATGCAAGCTGGTGGTGGCTCGGTGGGCGGGTGAAGATCGGCCCGAAGCGCTCGCCGATCCACTCGGTCGAGCAGGCGGTGGCGCTGGCGCGGGAGATCGAGAAGCGGCCGCAGATCGAACTCGACGCGCTGATGGCCTACGAGGGCCAGGTCTCCGGGATCGGCGACCTGCCGCCGGGCCAGCGTTTGCGCGGTGCCGCAATCCGCTTCATGCAGAAGCGCTCAGCGGCGGAAATCGCCGAGCGGCGAGGGGCGGTCGTCGACGCGCTGAGCGAGTTCGCCGAGCTGGAGATCGTCAACGGCGGCGGCACCGGCAGCCTCGAATTCACCGCGGCCGAGGAGGCAGTGACGGAGGTGACCGCCGGCTCGGGCTTCTACGCGCCAGTCCTCTTCGACCACTACAGCCGCTTCAGCCTCACCCCGGCGGCGGCCTTCGCGTTGCCCGTAACGCGCAAGCCCTCGGAGTGGGTGGCGACGGCGCTCGGCGGCGGCTACCTCGCCTCCGGTCCCGGCAACCCGGGACGGCTGCCCGCCCCCTGGCTGCCGGAAGGGCTGCGGTTCGACGACGAGGAGGGCGCCGGCGAGGTGCAGACGCCCCTGCTCGGCAAACCGGCCAGCTCGCTCACAGTCGGCGATCGCGTCTACCTACGCCACGCCAAAGCCGGCGAGCTCTGCGAGCGCTTCGACACCCTCTTCCTGGTCGAAGGCGACCAGATCGCCGACGAGGTCCCCACCTACCGCGGCGAAGGCAAAGCGTTCTTGTAGATGGTTATGCGCCGAGGACGCGGTCGGTGTACTCGTTGGTGAAGACACGGCCGGGGTCGAGGGTGTTGCGGGCGCGCTGGAATTGCTCCCACGCTGGGTAGCGCTGGGCCAAGGTCGCCGCGGTCTGGAAGTGGCGCTTGCCCCAGTGGGGGCGGCCGCCGTAGTCGTTCATGATCGCCTCGACTGCTTCGAAGTAGGGGCGCCACTCCATCCCCCTGTACTGGTGGACGGCGAGGTAAGCCGTGTCGCGTTCGTGGGCGGGACTGAGGAGGGCATCGTCGCCGGCGGAGACCCGCATCTCGATTGGGAAGAAGACCGGGTAGCGGTTCGCCCGCACCCACTCGACCACCCGCCGCGCCGCCTCCGGCCCGTGCTCCCGCGGCAGCGCGTACTCCATCTCGGTGAAGCGGACGCGGCGCTCGTTGGCGAAGACGCGATCGCTGCGGTCGCTGGTGCGGCTGCCCGAGGCGAGCCGACTGGCAAGCCGCGAGAGCGCCGGGATCAGGCGCGGGATCCTCTTGCCCGTCGCCGACAGCGCCTCCAGCGCCCAGTTCTCGAGGACGATGTCGTTGAGGTAGGCGGCGGCGCGGCCGCGAGGGCGCGGCGCCTCCTCGCTGCGGTTGCGCTCCAGTACCAGCGCAAGGTCGGAGTAGGGAAAGCTGAAGAGCTCGAAGTGCGCGTGCGCGTCGGCGCGCTCGTCGAAGGAGTCGAGCACCTCCTCGCGCGGGTACGGCGCATCTACCCGCAGCAAGGTGAAGGCGGGAACGCAGCGCAGCGTTACCGCCGAGATCGCCCCCAGCGCCCCCACGCCCACCCGCGCCGCCCGCAGTAGCTCGGGGTCGGTCGCGGCGTTGAGGTGGCGGACGGTCCCATCGCCGAGGACCAACTCCAAGCCCTCGACCTGGGCGGAGATGTTGCGCAGTCGCGCGCCCGTCCCGTGGGTGCCGGTCGAGATCGCCCCGGCGATCGTCTGGCGGTCAATGTCGCCGAGATTCTCCATCGCCAGGCCCAGCCCGGCGAGCTGCTCGTTCAGCTCGGTGAGGACGGTGCCGCCACCGACCCGCACCAGGCCCGACTCGCGGTCCGCGTCTTGGACTCCGCTCAGCGCCTCGAGCCTGAGCATCGTCCCATCAGTCAGCGCCGCCTCGGTGAAGGAGTGACCCGACGCCGCCACCCGCACTTTCCCCCCAGCCGCCGCGGCGGCAGCGATTGCCTCCGCCAGTTCGTCCCGGCTCTGGGGCCGGACAATCCGCACCGGCCGGCAGGACTGGTCGCCGGCCCAGTTGACCCACTCCCCGGTCGGCGCTCGCGTCCTCCGCGGCATGCCGCCCAGCCTACCCCGCCGGTCGTGGCTCGGGACCCGGGTCCATCGTGCGGAAGGCGTAGATGACGGTCAGCGCCAGCAGCAGCGCGATCGCGAAGCTCGGCTCGGCGTTGCCGGTGAGGCTGGCGACGACGCCGCCGCCGATCCCGCCAAGCACCTGGCCCGAGGCCCAGGCCATGTTCGAGAGGCCGGCGGCGAAGCCCTGGTGGAGGCTGCTCTCCTCGGCGACGTCGGAGATCAGCGTCAGCGCCGGGGCAAAGCAGAGGCCGGCTCCGAGCGAGGTGACGACGAGCCCAGCGATCACCCCGGCGAGCGAGGTGACGGTGGCGATCGCGATCATCGCAACCGCGCAGATCGCCAGCCCGGAGACGTACGGCAGCCGCCGCCCGACGCGATCGGAGATGCGGCCGGCGAGCGGAGCGAGGGTCGCCTCCAGCGCCGCCCCGACGATGAACCCGGCGGCGATCACGCCGTGGCTGCCGCCGAGCGAGTCGATTCGCAGCGGCACCAGCACCTCGATCGCGCCGAACATCACCGACGGCACAGCGACGAAGGCCGCGGCCTCCAGGACTGGTCGGCTGACCAGCGTCGCAAGCACTTCGTGCAGCGTCTGCTGCTCCGGCGCCAGCGTCTCCGGCAACCGCGAGGCGCCGATCGCGAGCAGGATCGTGATCACCAGGACGGAGCTGAAGACCGCCCCGGTGCCGATCGAGCCGGCGATGGCGCCTAGCGCCGGCCCCAGCAGCGCCCCGGCGACAGCCGTCCCCAGTGCGGTGCCGATGATCGAGCCGCGTTTCTCCTCGGGCGCGGTGGTGATCAGCCAGGTGAGGGCGCCGGACCAGATCAAGGCGCCGGCGATCCCCTGGGTGAAGCGAGCGGCGTCGAGCAGGAGGATCTGGTTGCCGAAGCCGAAGACGAGGCTCGCGATCCCGAGCAGGATCAAGCCGTGGATCACGGTCTTGCGCGGGCCCATCCGGCTGGCGACGAAGCCCGCGGGCAGCGACCCGATCAGGGTCCCGGCCGCGTAGGCCGCCGAGAGGATTCCCGCTTCCGCCTTGCTGAGGCCGAGGGTGTCGACGTACTCCGGCAACAGCGGAGCGATGGCGGCGAAGAAGGCGACGTCGATGAAGATCATCGCCGACGCGAGGATCAGCAGACGGCGCACCGACGCATCCAATCAGGTACGCGAACTGAACCCTTTGTTCGCTCTAGCATTGGCCGAGCATCCGGAGGGGTGGCAGAGCGGTTGAATGCGGCGGTCTTGAAAACCGTTGGGCGTCGAAAGGCGTCTCGTGGGTTCGAATCCCACCCCCTCCGCTGAATCCCGGCGGGGCAGGAAAGAGGCTGCCGCGGCCGAACGAACCTGGGATGGAGTCCGCCAGGCGCGAGCGGCGCCGCGAGTCTTGGGTGCAGCGTGCCGAGCGCGTCCGCGACGCCTTCGGGCTGGTGCTGGCCTCGGTCCTCGCCACCTATGTGCTCGCCTCGCTGCTGACGAACAAGGGTTGGGAGGCGGTGGTTCTCTGCATTGCCACTAGCGCCACCTCGCTGATCGCGCTGACCAGCGCCCACGTGCGGCCGCGGCTGTTCCGCGCCGCTCTATACCTGTCGGGGGCGACGATCCTGCTGGCGGCGATCGCGGCGGCCAGCGGCGATCGGTTCTGGCTCAACGTCGCCACCGTGGTCCAGGTCACCCTGCTGACGGTGGCGATGGCGGCGGTGCTGCAGCGGGTGGTGACCGCCGAGCGGGTCGGCTCGCGGACGATCCTCGGCGCGCTCAGCGTCTACGCCGTCCTCGGCATCCTCTTCACCTTCGTCTACGGCTTCGTCGAGCGGGTGCAGAGCGGGCCGTTCTTCGAAGGCCACCCGCACCCGGCCGGCGGCGATTTCCTCTTCTTCAGCTACACGACCCTGACCACGACCGGGTACGGCAACCTCGTGCCGGGCGGTCAGCCGGGCCGGATGATCTCCGGCCTGGAGATGATGATCGGCCAGATCTTCCTCGTCACCCTGGTCGCCGGGTTAGTCAGCCTCTGGCGTCCCGGCGAAGGGATCAAGCGGCGCCAGGAGGCGCGCCGCGAACGACGCGCCGGCAGCGGCGAAGCGCCCCCGACCGGGGACGCTCCCGCCTCTACCTAGGCTTCGTCGAGCTCGACGCGTTCGATCGTCTGCGGATCGACCGGCCTGTCGCCGGCCCCGGTCGGCGTCGACTCGATCGAGTCGACCACGTCCATGCCGTCGATCACCTCGCCAAAGACGGTGTGCTTGCCGTCGAGCCATGGCGCCGCGCCAGTGGTGACGATGAAGAACTGCGAGCCGTTGGTGTTCGGCCCCGCGTTGGCCATCGCCAGGGCGCCGCGGACCACCTTGTGGTCGTTGAACTCGTCCTCGAAGGTGTAGCCCGGCCCGCCGGTGCCGGTGCCTTCCGGGCAGCCACCCTGGATCATGAAATCCGGGATCACCCGGTGGAAGACGAGCTGGTCGTAGAAGCCTTCCGCGGAGAGTTTGCGGAAGTTCTCGACGGTTTTCGGCGCGTCCTCGTCGTGAAGCTCGAGCACGATCGCCCCGGCGCTGGTGTGAAGGGTCGCTTGCGACATGGCGCGCAGCCTAGCGTCTCGCTGCCGTCCGTTTCCACGGCGCCTCACCCCCGCACCTGTACGGTGACGGGAGGCGAGAAGCCGGGAGCGTAGGGCCAGTGCTCCTCTGCCAGGGCGGTTGCCCGCAGGCGGATCGAAGCGCTGCCGCTGACGTAGCGGAAGCGGTAGTGGGCACGGAAGCGGCCGTGGTGGTCGGTGCGGGTGACGAGGACCGGGCGCCAGCGGTGGGTCGCCTGTTCCAGGTACTGGATCGCGACCAGCTTGCCGCGGCGCGGGATCGGCGCCCCGGCGCTCTTCACTTTGCCGCTGAGCCGGACCGCCTGCCCGGTGCGCAGGCTCACCGGGACCGCCCGCAGCGAGAGCCCCGAGCGCACCCGCAGGTCCAGCGCCGGGCGCCGCGCCGGCTGGAGCCCTTCGTCGCCGGTGAAGATGACGGTGACGCGGCGGGACGGCCCCGCCGGCAGCGAGCTTTCGAAGCCACCCTGCTCGCCCGTCCTCACCGTCTGCACGGCAATCGGCGCCAGGGCTCCGTGGGACGGGTGGGAGACGACCCGCAGTTCGCGATCCGCCAGCGGCGCCCCGTCGGCGCGAGTGAGGCGGCCGCTGAGCAGGGCCGGGGCGCCGAAGGGAACGGTGAGCGAGTCGCCACGGCCGTGGCCGCCGCGGAGCCGGGCGAACAACCGCACCTTCGCCTTCGGCTGGGGTTGTGCTTGCGGCTTCGGCTTCGAGAGCGGGACCGCCGTCGCCACCGGGGGCGGCGGCTCCTTGCGGATCGCCATCTGGGTCCCGTCGGCGCGGAGGCTGGTCGTGGCGACGTTGCCGGCTGCGTCGATCGCTTCGGCCCGGAAGACGTAGGTGCCGTAGCCGAGCTCGGGCATCGGCGCAACGAGGTGGGCCTTGCCGGCGCCCCCGCCCGGGACCAGCCGCGTCGGCAGTTCCGTCCAGTCCGCGACATCGACGCGGCGGTAGAAGAGGCGGCCGCCAGCCGGCCCGGAGAGTTCGTCGGCGACGTCAGCCATCACCTGCTGCTCACTCGCTTCGGTCGAGAAGGCGACCTGCGGGCGGACGTCGTCGAACCGCAGCGGCACGGTGACCGCCGACTCCGCCGACTCGTTGCCGGCCTCGTCGCGCAGGTACAGCTGCAGCGAGTAGGTGCCCGCACCGGGGACGGAGACGTCAGCCAGCGAGCGGCGGTCGCGGCCAGCGCTGAACCTGATGCCGCTGTCGTAGCCCTTCCCGCCGAAGACGCGCCAGACGACGCCGCCGATCGGGCTCGCCGGACCCTGGCCCGGGTTTTCCCAGCTGAGGTCGAAGTCGTTGGTGCGCCGCCATCCTTCGCCGCCGGCCAGCGTCACCGCCTTCGGGTGGACCGGCGGGTTGTTGTCAACCAGGACGGTCGGGCCGCCGGTGCAGGCCCGGTTGCCGGCGAAGTCGACGGTGCAGTGGCCCAGCGAGTGCGAGCCGTCGCTGAGCAGCTGGGTTTCCGCGTAGTGGGTGGTCGACTGGTGGGTCGGGCAGGGCCGCATCGTCGTCGCCCGCCACTCACCGCTGACCTGGACCTTGTTGCAGTTGTACTCGTTGAAGGCGATCCGGTTGCCGTCGATGAAGGTTTCGCCGAAGCGGACGCCTGCGCCCTCATCGGTATCGCCTACATCGACCCCCTGGTTGCCGCGCCGCCAGCCACCGTCGATCAGCGGGCCGCCCTGGAAGGAAGGCACCGGGTTCCCGTCGTCCTCGACCGTCAGCGTCACCGCGCGCAATCCCGACCACGAGCCGGGATCGATCGAGCACCACTTGTCTTCGCCGCGGGCGCAGAGTAGCCGGTCTTCGAACGCCGGGATCGGCGAGTTGAACCCGATCGTGAAGTCGCGCAGCGTGGTGTCGGTGGTCGAGGCGCTCAGCGAGGGATTGAAGACGCCGCTCCAGTTGACGCCGCCGAGCCGCTGCTCCATCCCGTCGTGGAGGCTGTGCCACCAGGTGCCGCGGACGGCGGTCAGGCCCTGCGTTCCCGACGGCGCGTCCCAGCGCCAGCGAGCGAAGCGGGTGCCGGTGACCGTGGTCTGGCCCTCGCGGGTGAAGCTCTTCATGTGGACCCCGTCGAAGGGGTCCGAGCCCGCTGGCGTGACGCAGTAGGCGTCGGGGCGGAACTTGGTGCCGCCGGTGGTGTCGGCCCAGTTGGCATCGGCGCCGACGTACCAGCCGCACTGGGCTATCTGGTACTTCGCCGCACCGGCCTTTGCCGCCGCCAACAGCAGCACGCTCATCGCCAACAGCACCCCCAGGGCGACGACTCTTCCAACAACGATCCTGCTCCCGGACATCGGTCCTCCTTCGCTCGATTGCGTACGGAGGCCTAAGGGCGCGAGGAGCCGAAACTCTCCCCCCCTTAGAATCGAAATCGATGCCACTTCCCACCAAAGACCAGATAACCGAGAAGCTTCGCGCCGTCATCGACCCTGAGCTACGGCGCTCGATCGTTGAGCTGGGCATGGTCCGCTCGATCGAGGTCAAGGAGGGGGGCCGCGTCGAGGTCGTCGTCTCGCTGACCACTGCCGGCTGCCCGATCCGCTCGCACTTCGAACAGGCCGTCGCCGCCCAGGTCTCACAGCTCGAGGGGGTGACCGAGGTCGCGGTCGGCTTCGACGTCCTCTCCGACGAGGAGAAGGGCCAGCTGCAGCAGACGCTCGGCCGCGGCAAGCTGCCGCAGGGCGCACTGGCCAAAGTCAAGAACGTGATCTGCGTGTCTTCGGGCAAGGGCGGCGTCGGCAAGTCGACGATGACCGCCAACCTGGCCGCGGTGCTGAACGCCGAAGGCCACTCGGCCGGGGCGCTCGACTGCGACGTCTACGGCTACTCGATCCCGCGCATGCTCGGGGTCAACCGCAAACCGGAAGTCAACGGCGAGCGCAAAATCCTGCCGCTGGACTCGGCGAGCGGCGTCAAGGTGATGTCGATCGGCTTCTTCGTCGAGGACAACTCCGCCGTCGTCTGGCGCGGGCCGATGCTGCACAAGGCGATCCAGCAGTTCCTGGAGGACGTCGCCTGGGACGAGCTCGAGTACCTGCTGCTCGACCTGCCGCCCGGGACCGGCGACGTCTCGATGACTCTGGCCCAGCTGCTGCCCCAAGCGAAGTTCGTCGTTGTGACGACGCCGCAGCCGGCGGCGCAGTCGGTGGCGCGGCGCGGCGCCGAGATGGCGCGGAAATTCGACCTCGAGATCCTCGGCGTGATCGAGAACATGTCCGGCTTCACGACGCCGACGGGCGAGCGCTTCACGATCTTCGGCGAGGGCGGTGGCCAGCTGCTGAGCGACGAACTCGACGTGCCGCTGCTGGGCAAGGTGCCGCTGTCGGAGCCGCTGCGCGAGCACGCCGACGGCGGCTCACCGCTGGTCATCGACGACCCCGACTCCCCCGCCTCGCAGGCGATCCGCCAGGCGGCACGCGGGATCATCGCCGCGACCCCGCAGGAGCTGCCGGTGCTGCAGTCGACCCCGGCCGCCGCGGAAGCGCCGCCGGTCAGCGGCACGCCACTCCCGGTCGTCCAGTAGGCGCCTACAAAACCGGAGAAGTTCCTCTGTGACCAAGACCACAGAGGGATCAGCAACTTCCCGCGCAACCCTGGGTTAAGGTTTGCACACAAACGCCTAATCCCTGGCTCAGAAATGCCGGGGAGCGGGGGAACCAAGTTCCTGGGGCGAGCCCACTCATCGAGTGGGGGCGCAGGCTCCTTCAGCGCCAGCCCGTCAGCTAACCCCGCCGGCCGACGAAGGAGGAGTGACTAGATGCAGATGGCCCCTGGGGCGGCCCGGAAAACGCCCGCCCTTCGTATTTTCATCGCGGTACTGGCCCTAGTGACGGCCTTACTGGCCGTGGCTGGACCGGCACAGGCAACCACTCCCGGTGGTCTCACCTCGACTACCCCGGAAATCGAAGCGCCAACCGAAACCGGCCCTCCCGGCAAGGCGATGCTGGTCAACGGCCGGGCGATCCCGCCGGTCAACGCGCCGCCTGCGGTCAAGCAGGTGATCGCCGCGGCGAACAAGATCCGCACCAAGCCCTACATCTACGGCGGCGGCCACGCCCGCTTCTGGGACAGCGGCTACGACTGCTCGGGCTCGGTCAGCTTCGCCCTCCACGGCGGCGGCTTCCTCTCGAGCCCCCTCCCCTCCGGCCCGATGGAGAGCTGGGGCAGCGCCGGCAAAGGCCGCTGGATCACCGTCTACGCCAACGCCGGCCACGCCTACGCCGTAATCGCCGGCCTCCGCTGGGACACCGCCGGCAACACCAACGGCACCGGCCCGAGGTGGCACAAATCAACTCAAGCAGCAGCGAGTGGGTCCTTCGTAGCCAGGCACCCCGCCGGCTATTAGGTAGCTACAGCAAAGCGAAGAGTCAAAAGGGGGGCGGGGGTCCTCCTCCAGACACTCAACCACGAGCCATTGGCGAGTGGTGTCTGGAGGAGGGCCCCCGCCCCCTTGCAAACTCAAGCAGCCTGGTTCTTAAAGTAATTCGCGTTGATCTCCGCGTATTTGGCCCACTCGGCCGGCAGCTGATCCTCGGCGAAGCAGGCGTCCACCGGGCAGGCCTCGACGCAGGCGTCGCAGTCGATGCACTCGTCCGGGTCGATGTAGAGCTGCTCGACGTTGTCGTAATCGGCCTCGTCAGGCGTCGGGTGGATGCAATCGACGGGACAAACCTCGACGCACGAGTTGTCCTTCTGGCCAATGCACGGCTCGGCGATGACGTAGGTCATTTCGAAGGTCTCCTAAATGCTCGTTTACGGGTGCCCGCCGGGGGCCCCGGCCAAGCGCGAGCGCTCATTTTAGGGATGATTCGGCCGTGCTGCTGTTGACCGGGGCAACCGGAAGCATCGGATCGCGCTTGCTGCCGCTGCTGCTGGAGCGCGGCGAAGAGGTGCGCTGCCTAGTGCGCGAGCCCCGCAAACTCGGCGCGCGGCGGGTCGACGTGCAGATCGCGCTCGGGGACCTGGGTGAGATGTCGGACCCCTACCTGGTGCGGCAGGCGCTGCGCGGCGTCGACACCGTGATCCACCTGGCGGCCTCGATCCGCGACCAGCCGCCGCGGCGGATCGAGGAGCTGAACGGGCTGGCCACGGTGCGGCTGCTGCGGGCGGCCGAGCGCAGCAGCGTGCGCAGCTTCCACTTCTTCAGCGCCCTCGACGCGCAGGCGGCGCAGCGGACGCGGTTCTTCCGGGCCAAGTGGCTGGCCGAGCAGGCGGTGCTCTCCTCGCCGCTGCAGACGAGCGTCTTCGCGCCTTCGATCGTCTACGACCACAGCGATCCCTGGATCACCCTGCTGCGGCGCTTCTCCTTCCTGCCGGTGCTGCCGGTCTCGGGCGAGGGACAAGCGCGGTTCCAGCCGATCTGGTCGGCGGACGTGGCGCGATGCGTGATCGGGGCGCTCGAGCAGGAGCGGGGCGGCGAGGGTGGCACGAAGCGCTACGAGCTCGCCGGGCCGGAGACGCTCAGCTACGACCAGATGGCCGATCTGGTCAGCCGGATCGCCGCGCGGCCGCGGCCGCTGGTCCACATACCGCTGCCGCTGGTGCGCGCGAGCTTGATCGCCTTGCGGGCGCTCTGGGGGGAGACCGTCTTTGCTACCTGGGAGGAGGCCGAGCTGATGGAGGTCAGCATGGTGGCCGAGCGAGGCACCGCCGACGCGCAGGCCCTCGGGGTCGAACCACGAAGAATGGCGGATGTCCTTCAAGACGCTTAGGCGGGTCCTCGCGGGTGCGGTCGTGCTCTGGGCCATCGCCGTCCCAGCAGCCGCCAGCGCGCTCTCGCTGGTGCCGCCTAAGCCGGACGTCTTCCTCGGGGTCAGCGACCGCGGGACGACGACCGAATTCAACGAATTCGCCGAACTGACCAGCAAGCACCCGGCGCTGATGGAGACCTTCCATCCCTGGGGCAACAGCCTCAACGAAGCCTACGAACGCTGGCGCGAAACGGCAACGCGGCCGATCCTCGCGATCTCGACCCAGGACGACCAGAACCTGACCGAGCTGATCACGCCGGAGCAGATCGCCCTCGGGGCGGGTGACGAATACCTGCTGCAGCTGAACAACTTCTTCGCCACCCACGGGCTGCCGGCCTACGTGCGGCCACTGGGTGAGCCGAACCGGTGCCTCAACGCCTGGTCGGCGGTCGAATGCGACGGCTCCCAAAAAGGCGGCGAACACACGACCGGCTGGTACAAGCAGGCCTTCCGCCGCATCTCCCTGCTTGTCCGCGGCGGCCAAAGCCTGGAAGGGATAAACGCGACGCTGGCGGAAATCGGCCTACCGCCCGTCAACCGTACGAAAGGGCCGCCACCGCCCGAACTCCCGGCAGCGCCAGTCAGCATCATCTGGAGCCCCCTCCCGGGCGGCTCGCCGCGGGTCAAAGGCAACTTCCCCGGCAACTACTGGCCCGGGCGCCGCTGGATCGACTGGGTCGGCACCGACTTCTACTCCGAATATCCGGCCTGGGAAGACCTCAACCACTTCTATGCGGGCAAACAGTGGAAGAGAATGCCGGTGGCGATGACCGAGTGGGCGGTCTCCGGCGAAGACGAGCCCCGCTTCGTCAAGCAAGTCATCACCTGGACCGTCCGCCACCCCCGGGTGCGGATGCTCGTCTACTACCAGGGCTTCGGCGCCGGCAACCAATACGACCTCCGCCTCTACCCCCGCACCACCAACACCCTCCGCCAAAAGATCCGCCGCCCCAACTTCCTCGAAACCGCAGAAACCAACGCCGGCATCCTCCCGCCGCTCCCCCCAAAGCCGCGGAAAAAGTAGGCGAGGCAGGATCCACGGGCCGATCCGTCAAACCCCTCCCGCCGACGGGCCGATTCGACTCGCGTAGATGGTCCTTTAGGCCCATCGGCATAGGGGATTCGGCATTTCGGCCCGTAGAGGGATTGATCAGCCTTGCGAGAGCAGCTGCCGGACCGTCTCGGCGAGCGCCTGCGGTTCGAACTCGACCTGCTCCCAGGTGCAATGCGACACGCGCCATCCCGCGACTTGTAGGCGTTGCTCTCTGCGCCGGTCGTCGACGAACGCGATATCCGTGTCGTGGAACTGACGGCTGTCCGCCTCCAGAATCAACCGCTGCTCTCGCCAGAGGAAATCCGGCTTCAGTGTGCGACCTCTGACCTTCAGGGAAACGTTCACCTCTGGCTGCGGTAGACCGACCTGGAGGCAGACGTGCAGGAACATCCTCTCGAGCTCGCTTCTGGTGCGCTTCGTCTGCGGATGAATTTCATCGAGGAGTAGACGCAGCCGAGCCACCCCCCTCCTGCCCCTGCCGCGTCGCACTTGAAGGCGGAGCTGACCGTGGTTGACGATTCTCATGGCTTCCGCCTTTCCCAGAGCCCTTCTCAACTCCCACGCAGGAAGGACGGCCGCGAGGTCCAGCAGCGTCCGGGCAAGGGTGGTGCAGGGAACGCGGCGAAATTCGGTTCGATCCGAAGACGGCAGGCACCCGTCTCGATGGGGGACGATCCCGACGGGACTGCGCCCTCGGCGGTTAGGCGCCACCACATGGATTGCGGCGTCGTCCGGCTTCCAAAAACCCCAGAGAGCCGCCGCCGACCGATGGGAAAGAACGGCGCCCGGACCACACGCGAGCACAGCCGCGAGGAAGGTCGCTTCCGGCGTCGAACTGACGTGCCCCACCGAGTAGACGCCTCGATGTATTCGATGGAGGCGGCCGGACCGCCCCCGAGCGGCAGCGGTCCTTCGGTCCAATCCCAGTCTTTCGAGCTGTGCCAGGCTGATCAGGCCATGTTGCCGGTTAGCAATCCACGCGATCTCCAGGTCCCAGCTTCGAGGTCGAAGCCGAAGGGACGATTTGTCGACTAGAGATTGACGAGGGGCCGATTCGTCTAAGCCACGGGAACTCTTCGGCCCGTCGGCGGGGGGTGGCAGGGCGCTCATGGTGCGTCGGAGCCTGCCGGGTAAATGCGCGCGGGTGGTGCGCGGATCGTGACGTTTGACTAGCGCCATGCGCGCGAGAGTGGGACGCGTCCGTGCACCCGGGCCCCTCGAACGAAAAAGGGGCCCGGGTTTCCCCGGGCCCCTTGAAGTTGCTCCCCCGTTCGGGGGTGCTGCATCCCCTGAGGGGTGCTTACATCATGCCGCCCATGTCGGGCATGCCGCCCGGCATGCCGCCGCCACCGTTTTCCTCCGGCGGTTCGGCGATGATCGCCTCGGTCACGAGGATGTTCTTCGCGATCGAGGCCGCGTTCTCCAGGGCGGAGCGGGTGACCTTGGTCGGGTCGATGACGCCGGCCTTGATCAGGTCGCCGTACTCGCCGGTCGCTGCGTTCAGGCCTTCGCCGGCCTTCAGCTCGCGGACCTTGTTGACCACGACCGAGCCCTCGAGGCCGGAGTTCTCGGCGATCTGCCGCACCGGCTCCTCCAGCGAGCGGTGGATGATCCGGGCGCCGGTCTTCTCGTCCGGGTCGTCCAGCTTCTCCGGGTCGAGGCCGGCCTGCGCGTTCAGCAGGGCCACGCCACCGCCCGGCACGACGCCCTCCTCGAGGGCGGCCCGGGTCGCCTGCAGCGCGTCCTCGACGCGGTGCTTTTTCTCCTTCATCTCGGTCTCGGTGGCAGCGCCGACCTTGACCACCGCAACACCGCCGGCGAGCTTGGCCAGGCGCTCCTGGAGCTTCTCCCGATCGAAGTCGGAGTCGGTGTTTTCGACCTCCGTTTTGATCTGGTTGATCCGGCCTTTGATGTCCTCGCCCTCACCGGCACCGTCGATGATCGTCGTGTTGTCTTTGGCGACGACGACGCGACGCGCCTTGCCGAGCTGAGCCAGCTGGGTGTTCTCCAGTTTCAGGCCCATCTCCTCGGTGATCACCTCGCCGCCGGTGAGGATCGCGATGTCCTCGAGCATCCGCTTGCGGCGGTCGCCGAAGCCCGGGGCTTTGACGGCGACGCCGGTGAAGGTGCCGCGGAGCTTGTTCACGACCAGGGTCGCGAGGCACTCGCCCTCGACGTCCTCGGCCACGATCAGCAGCGGTTTGCCCCCCTGCATCACCTGCTCGAGCACCGGCAGGATGTCCCGCACGGAGCCGATTTTCTGGTTGGCGATGAGGATGTAGGGGTCGTCCAGCACCGCCTCCATGCGGTCCTGGTCGGTGACCATGTACGGCGAGATGTAGCCCTTGTCGAACTGCATCCCCTCGGTGAACTCGAGCTCCATCCCGAAGGTCTGGCCCTCCTCGACGTTGACGACGCCGTCTTTGCCGACTTTCTCGATCGCGTCGGCGATCACGTTGCCGATGTCGTCGTCACCGGCGGAGATGGCGGCGACGCGGGCGATCTGGTCTTTGCCCGAGACCTCCTTGGACTGCTTGCCGCGGAGGTTCTCGACGACGTCCTCGACAGCCTTCTCGATCCCGCGGCGCAGGGCCAGGGGGTTGGCGCCGGCGGCGACATTCTTCAGGCCCTGGCGGACGATCGTCTGCGCCAGCAGGGTGGCGGTGGTGGTGCCGTCGCCCGCGACGTCGTTGGTCGCGGTGGCGACCTCGCGGACGAGCTGGGCGCCCTGGTTCTCGAAGACGTCCTCGACCTCGACCTCGCGGGCGATGGTCACGCCGTCGTTGGTGATCGTCGGCGCGCCGAACTTTTTGTCGAGCACGACGTAACGGCCTTTCGGGCCGAGGGTGACCTTGACGGCGTTGGCGACGGAGTCGACGCCGGCCTGCAGGGCCCCCCTTGCATCCTCTGCGTACTTCAGCTCCTTGTGAGCCATTTCTGTGGGTCCTCCTTGGTTACGTAAGTCTGGGGTGGGAGCTAGGCGACCTTGGCGAGGACGTCCGACTCGCGCAGGACGAGCACCTCGTCGCCCTCGACGGTCACCTCGGTGCCGCCGTATTTGGAGTAGAGGACTTCGTCCCCCTCCGCGACGTCGAGCGCCCGGCGGCTGCCGTCCTCATTGATCGCGCCGTCGCCGACGGCGATGACCTTGCCCTTCTGCGGCTTCTCTTTAGCGGTGTCGGGGAGGACGATGCCGCTCGCGGTCGTCTCCTCCTCCTCTACCGGCTTGACGATTAGCCGGTCCCCGAGGGGCTTCAGCTTCATCCGTGAACCTCCGTTATCGGTCTGGGTTTGGGTGGGAAAGTCAGGAATCGCCGCTGCAGAGCCACATCCTGCGCCTGGCGATGTTTGGCACTCTTAGGGTCGGAGTGCCAAGAGGGAGAATAGCGAAGCTTCAGTCGCTCGCCAAGAGGCGACAGCCCAGAAGCTGGGAGATCCCCTCGCCGCCGCGCCGCATCACCCAGTCGTGGTTCCACTCGAAGGCTGGACGCAGCAGCGGCGCCAGCAGGTTCATCCAGGCCTTGGTCGTCCGCACGTTCCACTCGTAGAGGACCGCGGTCACCCCCTCCTGCTCGTAGAGGCGCCAGCGGCCGATCCCCTCTAGCTCGCCGACGGCGTGGCCCTCCATCAGGGTCGGGTACTCGATCCGCGTCGTCGTCACCTCGAAGGAGACCCGGTAGGGCAGCAGGCTTTTCCACACCATCCGCGAGACGCTGCCGAGCCCGTCGCCGCGCTCGCCGGGGCGCAGCTCGGTCGCCTCCTCCACCCCGCGCCACCAGCTCGGCCAGGCGCCCTGATCGTGGATTGCCTCCCAGACCGGCTCCCGCGGCGACTCGAGGAGCCAGGTGGTGAGAAAGGCATATTCCGCCACGACCGTATGTTGACGAAAACCTTCTGAGGGCGTGCCTGGCCAAGCAGATCAAGGACGCAGGGAGCGTGGCGTGCTCTGCACGCGAGCGACTGAGGACGCCGATATGCGCCGTGCCAGGCGCGTCCTCAGTTGTGGTGGGGGGTCTCGCCGTTGCCTAGATGCGTCGGCGACGGCTCGGTGATCTGCGAGAAGCGGATCACGGTGACGACGTCGCTAGCGTTGACCTCGCGGCTGTAGATCTGCTCGAGGAAGCGGATCTCCTCCTCCAGGCGGCGGAACTCGGGGTTGTCGTGCTCGATGTCCCGGCGGGTGAGGTCGCCGGCCTTCTTCACCTCGACGTCGTCGATCACCGCGGTGAAGATCTTCTCCCGCGGGCTGTGGCGGAAGCCGACCGTGACCCAGACGACCTGACCGCGCTCGTACTTGTTGCTCTTGTCGCCGAGCCGGATCGTCGCCGTCTTGCGACCGCGCTTGAGCTGGTCGATGAAGACCGCGGAATAGAAGTTGAGGACGTAGATGCCACCCCGCATGAGGGTGCGAGCGTATATCAGCGGGCTGCAGACCGTAACTGGACGCCTGTCCTAGGCGAAATAAACAAATTTGCGGTTTGCAATTGCGGCGCTCCAGATTCGCGGCCGCCCCGCCGATTCAGGCAGGGATGCAAAAACCAGCCAGCCGTTCCCTCCTGCCTCTGATCCTCCTCGCCGCGACCGCGGCGTTCCTGCTGCTGCCGCTTGCCGGGGTCGCTTCGGCGATGAAGTGCGACGGCAAGAAGGTGACGATCATGGGCACGGCCGGCAACGACCACATCGTCGGCAAGAAGGCCAGCGACGTGATCTACGGCGGCGGCGGCAACGACGTCATCACCGGCGGCCCCAACGGCAACGACACGATTTGCGGCGGCCCCGGCAACGACACGCTGATCGGCGGTCGCGGCTACGACGACCTCCAGGGCGAAGGCGGCAACGACAACCTCCAGGGCGAAACCGGCTCAGACCAGCTCGACGGCGGCGAAGGCGACGACAAGCTCTCCGGCTCCAAAGGCGCCGACGGCCTCAACGGCGGTGCCGGCGACGACTACATCACCGGCTTCAAGGGCCCCGACAAGATCAACGGCGGTGCCGGCAACGACTTCATCGACGGCCAGCAGGGCAGCGACAAGATCGACGGCGCCGGCGGCAACGACAAACTGCTGGGGGACAAGGGCAACGACGAAGTCGAAGGCGGCGAAGGCGAAGACCTGCTCGAAGGCGGCCCAGGCGACGACAGCGAGCTCGAAGGCGGCCCTGGGGCCGACGAAGTCTTCGGCGGCGCCGGCACCGACAACGCCGACGGCGGCCCGGGCGACGGCGACATCGTCCGCGGCGACGCCGGCACCGACAACCTCTCCGGGGGCGAAGGCGCCAACGACATCGTCTCCTACGCCAGCGCCACCCGCGGCGGCATCCAGGTCAACCTCGCCGGCGGCACCGCCAAAGGCGACGGCCACGACGCTCTCAGCGGCTTCGAGGACGTGGTCGGCTCGCCGCAGGGCGACACGATCGTCGGCGACGGCCAGTCGAACCGGATCGACGGCGGCGTCGGCGACGACACCCTGGAAGGTGGCGGTGGCGGTGGTCAGGCCTTCGGCGGCCCCGGCACCGACGAATGCGAAGGCTTCGGGACCGAGACTTCGTGCGGGCCCGAAACGGCGCCGCCTCCGAACTTC
>Ga0157371_10002343_pt1 | contig 18145 bp, 24 predicted proteins | sample C45metaG_FD_113462 | JGI IMG/M metagenome (GOLD analysis project Ga0157371, IMG submission 113462) | Corn rhizosphere microbial communities from Kellogg Biological Station, Michigan, USA - C4-5 metaG | ecosystem: Host-associated > Plants > Roots > Rhizosphere > Soil | place: USA: Michigan...
AGGAGGAGCGGGTGGTTACATTGAAGCCTTCATTTCATCTCCAAGTTCAACCTATTCCTATGCGATCGGCGCAGGAGGAACCGCGGGCACGGCAGGTACGGCAGGTCTAGCAGGGGGTCAAGGTGGGAGCGGAGTTATAATCGTACAGGAATATTACCAATAACATGGATCTCAACCTTGACTCAGCACAAGCACAGTACGTCGGAGCCGGGGCAGTGGCTCTAGCAGCGCTGCAGATCGGCGGAAAGGTTGTGGCTCACTTTGTATTTAAGGACAGCAAGAAACTTGATGAGGCATCGCAAATTCGTCTCGAATTAAGATTGAGGTGTGAAAAATTGGAACACGAAATCGATGATATTAGAAATGAAAGTAACCAGTGGCGGGACAAGTACTACAAAGAAACGGAGCTTTTAAGAGCAGAGAATTTTGATCTCAAACTCGAATTGAAAGCTCAAGCGTCTCAGCTTACTGACATTAAAACCAAAATGATGACTCCGGAGGAAAGGACCAAGTTTGCATGACGGCTTTAGTCATCGACGACGACCCTTCTATGCGAACTTTGCTCTTTCATCAAATGAAGAAGCTCGGAGTCGTGTGTCTTCTCGCTCACAGCGTAGAAAGCGGAATCAAGGTGGCTCTCGAGAACATCCACACCATTCGCGTGATTCTGCTCGACATCTGTATGCCTGAAGAAAGCGGGATTGGATTTTTAAAGAAGCGAAAAGAGATTGAATCATTAGCGCTCATCCCAGTCATCATGGTCACTTGTCTCGGGGATAAAGCATCGATCATCGAGGCACTCAAGAACGGCGCAGAAGATTACCTTATTAAACCATTCCATTTGGATTTGATGCGAAACGCTTTGATTAAACTAGGCTTACCCATCGAGGGCTCACAATGACAGATCCAAGACTCGATAGAAGATCAAAGATTAGAGCAAACTTAAGTGCACTTTACCTACCGCACTACGACATGTTGTGCGACCTTTTGCCGGACGAGTGGCAGCCCTATGACGGCTTTAGATCCTTTGAGGATCAGAACGCGCTTTTTCAGCAGGGACGAAAAGTTCCAGGCGAAATCGTGACCAATGCTCCAGGAGGAGCGAGTCCGCACAATTACGGATGTGCAAGTGATTGGACGATTTGGAAAGAAAACAAAACTCCGCTCTGGATACCCGCCGACGATCCGAGATGGGCAATCTACATTGATGCAATTCAGAAAGTGGGCCTGCGTCCTGGGAGTGAGTTTAAGGACTATCATCACAATGAGCTAAGACTGAGAGTTTCGTGGAAAGTCATCTACAGCTCGTATCAAGAAGGCGGCTTGCAGCTTGCTCATCGAGTGATTACCGATAACCGGGAGCCCATCTATGCGTAAAGATCAGGTGATCAACAAACGAAATGCTTTCATTCTAATAGGAATTATCATAGCTTTCTTCCTAGGAAGCTGCATCTTTCAAAAAGTCCAGCATTACATCATTTGTAAAGATAACCCATATGGCTATGGGTGCACGAATTACGAACATTTAGACTTTGAAAAGATTGAGAACGAATCACCGGAGGACAGGTAATGTATAAACGTACATGGATCACTTTTAATGCCATGCTCATCGTTCTTTTCATGGTGAAACTCGCTTATGCTTTCACCGTCACTGGAAATATGGGGCTTAAGATTCCAAGCACAGGGGATACTGACTATCCTACTTCGATTTCAGACTCTTTCACCTTACTTGATACCCACGACCACAGCGCGGGCAAAGGGGTTCAGATTCCTACGGGCGGCATTGCTACAGGCGCTATCACTGGGGTGAAGCTCAATGCAAATGTGGTGGATAACTCAACTCTCGAGATCAACGCGAATGCTTTGAGAATTAAGAATGGCGGAGTGACTAAGGCAAAATTAACTCCTGTCACTGTCGCCTACTCTGCCGATTGTGGGACGTTAGCAGGTGGCGACTATGAGGCTTCTATTCCTGGTGGAGCAGTCGCTACAGACATCTCTAACTGCACTGTATCAGTGACCGGAGTGACTGCGGGTAGAGCTGTAGTAGTTGGCCTGATTGACAGAGGTGATTCAACCCATTCTGGCTATTACACAATCGTGTCAGGAGCATCCCAAGAATTCACACTAGCCTTTCAAAGAGGAACAACGACCTTTTCAAACATGCACCTAGGGGCCAACCCTTCGACATTCGAAAGACTGAATTTTTGGGTAGTCGATCCCACTCCCGCTGCAGGAACGAATGTTTACAAGGTGGTCGTGACGCTGAATGCCTCAGTCGGAAATTTTATCAATTTTAGGAATGCCAGATTGGTCGCTTACGAACTTTAAATAAGAGGAATAGAATAATATGTCGATGCACAAGATCTTAGCTAGGAAGAAAGCAATGAACGCCATGATGAAAGATAAGCCTTCTCTTGAAGTGAAGAAGAAGAAGCACTCGGATTTCCCAGAACATGAAGAACACGTAGAAGACAAAGTACCTGACACTGAAGAGGGCGAACTCATCTCCATGATGGTCACTCCTGACGAAAAGAAGCTGCTTGAAAAGATGCGCGGCAAGATGGGCATGAAGGACGTCGACGATGCTGATGACGACGGCGATGATGACGGGTTTGATGCTGCCTAAAAAACGAGGTGGACCATGGATCTCAGCGAACTTAGGGACTCAGCTCGAAGTAAAGCCGACGAACAAGAAGCCGACTTCATTGATAACGTGGAGCTCGATCGCTTCATCAATCAAGGTGCGAGACTCGTTCATGGGAAGATGGTCCAGCACTTCAACGATGATTTCGTGACCGTAGGGACTCTGGCGAATGGAGGTTTGTTCACTACGACCAATGGTGTGCAAGCCTACGCGCTTCCTGCCACCCTAAAGAAGCTCGTGAAAGTGGAGACTCGTTCCAATGGATCGAGGAACGATAATGACTGGAGGAAGTTAAGCAGGGTTAATATTGCAAACGATCACAACGACTATCGGTGGCCCGCTCGCGAAGGGTATGCGCCCGAATTTGGGTACTTTCCTACAAAAGATGCGATCTACCTCCGTCCTGTCCCTGCTGCGATCTTTCAGGTGCGGCTCTGGTTCGTCCCTAAGTTTGTAAAGCTCGTTTTAGACGACGACACTCCCGATTTGCCTGAAGAGTTTCATGACTTAATCAGTGAGTTTGCATCGATCCAATGCCTGAGGAAGTCCGGCGAGGGAATCTATAAGGAAGCGATGGACCTCTTTAACGTGGAACTGAATAACTTCATTGAAACGGTGGATTTTCACACGCAAGAGCCTGAGCAGATGGTTATTACCGACGATGGATGGGGTTACTAAATGTTCCGGTGGAAAGAGTTTTCCATCAATCGATTTTACGGGCTCGATCTGAAGACAAACGTGGTCGACGTCATTAACGGGAAGTCCGTCGATCTGGATAATGTCTATCTGGGAGGTGCAGGGTGGGTATGTAAACGTCCTGGCACTGAAATCATGTTTGAGTCGGATGAAGCAATCGATCAACCCATCAATGAAATCGGCGCTGCGACTCTTTTGGGAAACAAATACTATTTCAAGTTCGTGGGCGGCGTATTTAAGTACGCGACATCTCGAACGGGGGCCACTACTACCATAGCCCCAGTGCCTGCGATTGCGACTGATGCATTGATCTGGTGGACAGTACTGGATGATAAACTCTTCTTCGTTGATGGAACCAATGCACTCAGGTTTTTCGATGGTACAGCAATTAAAGACAGCGCCATCCCCTCCCGTCCCACTGTTGCACCCACCACTGCCTCTGGCGGGACAGGGTTTGACTATTCTTACACCGTCGATAACGGACTGGGAGAATCCCCAGCAGTTGAAACTCTCCTCATCAATAAGGGGTCACTTGCCACTATAGTAGTGGCGGAGAATTATGGGCCTGCCTCTTTTGCTATCGGCGACACGATTCGGGTCTACTCCAAGGCCACTACTGTTTCTGGTGCAAGTAAATTAATTGCAACCCATGTGTGGGATGCGGTGGATGCGGCAGCAAACCAAGCCAGTATTGTCACTTCCGCAATTTCAGATTCTTCTCCTCAACTTTATACAGAACTGAGTCTCGCAGTGGATAAGACTGCGGTGGTTGGCCTCGCGGGGATCGTTAAGCACTATAATCGACTCGTCGGGTGGAAAGGTTCCACCGTCTACAATTCCAAATCAGGCAATCCTCATTCGTGGCCCGATGACAACGCTCGGAGCAATGCCTTTGTCTATACTTTCGGAGAAGGCGACGGCGAGGATATCTCATGCTGCGTTTCGTACAGAGAAAGTCTCGTGGTCCTCAAGCCTTCCAATGTCGCTGTTTTCGGAGGCATCGGTCCCGATGATACCGGCGGCAATGGGTACTCCTTCCGGAGACTCGAAACCAACGGCAAAGGGTGTATCGCTCCTAAGTCTGCAGTGACCGTAGGGGAAGAAGGAAGTACCGTTCTTACATTTCTCTCTCGCCAAGGCTTTATGGCTACAGACGGATCCAATCCCCTTCAAGTGGGCGAAGAGATCCAGAACGAAATCCGAACCATTGCCGCGAACACCTTGGCTCTGAGCGTTGCAGTCTATGACCAACGATTAGGAATCTATTGCTGCGCAGTGGGTATAGACGCAGCTAAGAAGATATATGTTCTCGATGCAAGGCGAGACATGATCGCTGGCGAATCGGTTCTTTTCGGATGGTTCCGTTGGTCGGGCATTCCGGCAAGCACGATGTACTTTGATGAAGACCGGATCTTAATGGGGACAACGACAGGCCTTTGTCTCTCTCAACGCATCGCAGGCATCTCAACAGACTTTCGAGATGTGAGACAGGAGTTTATTGAGACTGCAGCAATCAATATAGCCACCAACCGAATCACCGTGGCTAGTTCTTATACGACAGGTGATCCGATTACTCTTCGTTCAAATGGCACTTTACCGGCTGGGCTGATAGCTAATGGCACTTATTACGCGATTCGGATTTCTAACACGCTCATTCAACTAGCCAATTCTCTCCAGGATGCTCTAAACGGCATTGCTATTGACCTAACTGACGTTGGGGTAGGCACGCATTCAATCGTGGGTTCTCAACCTATTTCTGCCTTCTACACCACGAACTGGATACACTTTGACAACCCTCTCATCGTGAAGAAGTTATCGAAGCCCGGCTTCGTATTTAACGCAGTCGCAACGACCGTTAATCTCACCGTGCAGACCGCTTATGACTGGGTAAGCCTCTTTCGTGATGACAAAGTAATTGGCGGAGGCGCTGATCAACCTTGGGGAGAGGGTGATTGGGGAAATTTTGTATGGGCAGGCGGCAGAGTCGCAAAGCCTGTCAATTATGGATTGAAACGCAGGAAAGTAAGATCCATTCGATTTAAATTTAGCAACGCTCACCTCGATCAGGATTTTCTTCTCCAGGCGATCAATCTTCCTTTTGCCTACATCCGGAACAGGGGGAATTTCGCGCCATGAAACTTGAGGGTTTTGGAGAGAGTCCGGATCGCAGTTGGTTCCAAAGATTATTGGAATTCACGCGAAAAAAGATTTCTTTTGAAGATAATATAGATGGAATATTTATAAATGCGAATATCGGTTTGAATGAAACTGAAGTGGGCCATAGCTTGGGACGAGCTCCTCAATATGTCATTGAGGTGGCATCTTATCCCAACGGGACTGCTGGAATTAGTTTCACGAAAGCTTCAACGGCAAATCAACTCTATTTAAAAAGAACGGTAGCCGGGGCATGTACGTTGTTCATTTTCTGAGGGGGACTTATGGCGTCTAAATGGGGAAAGGCAGGTACAGGGGCGCTCAGCGGCGCAGGATCGGGCGCTGCTATAGGAAGTGTCATACCTGGAATTGGTACCGCAGTTGGAGCCGGTGTAGGCGCTCTCATAGGTGGCATCGGGGGACTTTTCGGAGGCAATGACGATGACGAGCTGAAGCAGTATATGGCAGACCTCGAGGCACAAAGGGCGCAAACCAAACTAAGACAAGAAGGTTTAGTTCGAACGATGCAGGCCCCGGTCATCTCTGCCGCATACCAGAATAGAATTAAAGCTCTCGAGGACCAAAGCAAGCCTACCACTCTCGCAGAAGATCCTTACTTCCAAGGACAAAGAGCGATGGCCGTCCAAGGTGGACAGCAAGCTCTCTCAGGCGTTCAAAATCAAAACAGAGGTCAAAATGTCACAGGTGGGTTTACCAATATCGGATCCACCAATGACGTTTATGACAGACTTTCAGCTCAGCTCTCAGGACTCGCCCAAAACTCAGCTCAACTCAAGGATCAGAAAGCTCAACAAGCTGCAGATATGCAGCAGGCTCGGCAGGATGCACAAACCAATTTTGAGAATGCAAGACAGCAGGCCCTTTTAGCTATAGAGGCTGGAGATAGCGCAGCAGCGACACAAGCAATTCAAGCAGCGTACGAGGCGAAGGCCAAGATAGCGGAAGCTGATCAACAAATGCTGACCGGAGCCTTGGAGAGTGCGGGTCAATTTGCGAATGCGTTCGGGGCTTCTAGTAAGCTTTCAAATTTAAATGATGCGGCCGCACTGAAAAAACGAGTTGCAGCGGAGAGTGTGAGTCCTACCGGACAAACCAGTGGCTCACTGAACACCAATGTTTCAGGAGTGGGTAACTCGGCTCGATCCAGCACACCTACGGCGGGCAATATCAATTCACTCCTGAACTCAATGAAACAAATTCAAAAGCCTTACGCGGCGATGAGGCGGTAACATGGCTAAAAAAGCAAAAAAATCTCAGCCTAAGGACAACCTAGCAGAGTATTACAGGAAGGGTAGCGAGGGTGCGGAATACACCACACCGACTAAGGCGTCTATTGCGGCGTTGACAGCGGATGCGGATCCCACTTTATTTGATCGGACCTCAGAGCTGATTTCACAATCTGCGCTGGCTAATCAATCTCCGGATCCTTCCAGTCTCTTCGCTCGCAATTCAGAAATCCTTTCTCAGTCAGGAATGGGGAATGACCCTAAACTGAACGAACTTTCCGCAATGCTTGCAAAGCTCGATACTCCGAGCCAACCCAATCGACTCGATCCACAGAGCGCGGGTCTGAATGATGTTCAGACCGCTCTTGATCAAATGGAAACGCCCCCGACTCCGCCAACGTCGGTCGGAGCAAAACTTGCAGTTTTGGGAGGCAATAGACCTCCTTCCCTCCAGCCCATATCTCACACCGTACTCTCGCCTTCCCCCGCACCTCCGGATCCACAACCCATCGCGCGGGAAGGCTTGCCCGCTGTCCGTGTTCCTTCCTCCTATGACCCTGACGAAGAAATTAGAGCAATCATGGAAGCAAGAAATACGAATGCTGCACAAGCGCAGTCAATCAATGATGCAGCTCTCTATTCTCCTTCTGACCTTTGGGCAGCATTGGGCGGTATCGGGACCGGGATGCTCAGCAAAGGGAAGATCCATGCCACAAAGGATCTTCTCAATCAAAGCCGCTTACAAAATGAAGCGATTCGAAATCAACGTCTGAAGGCTCTCGATTATCAAGTCAAGAATACGGACGCGCTGGCTCAGCTTGCTCTGGCTCGAGCAAAACAAAAAGCTGCGATGGATGTCATGCTCATGCAGGAGGGCTTTAAGCAGCTCGCCGATGATAGAAAATTTGGTCAGCAAAAGGATTTGGAAAACCTCCGAGGCGGCTACAAGCTCAGCGCTGCTGAAACGAAGGCAAGTGGGAAGTCGGGCGGTCCTAAGATTAGTGCGAAAGATTACGGGAAGGCCGAACGAGCATTACAAGGACTTAAGGCCATGCAGTCGGTGAGTGACAGTGTAACGAACTTGGCAAGCATGGGTAAACTCGGGGCCAACACGGGAATATTCGGAGGGGTCAAGGCGTTGTTTAATGCTACCGATCCCAAAGTTGAAAATGTCCGGGCAAAAGCAAATGCCATGAAAGTTCCGGTATCCATAGTTCAAGCGGGAGGAAATCAGCCAACGAAGGAGATCTTAAAGAAAACCGATGAGCTGATGCCGAATATAGACCGCGAGGAATCTGTCAGAACGTTGGCTAAGAATGATCAGCTCTGGGACAAGCTCGTCAATGATGCGGAAGTTCCTGTAAAGGTATTAGAACGCGCGGGTGATCCTAAAGCCGCAGAGTATCGAGCCGAACTCGAAGCCCTAAAAGAGAATTTCATTCAATCGCGTAAACAGCCGGAAAAGCCGCCTTCGAAACCAACTCCGAAAGCTCCAGGCCTGGTAATTCCAGTGGGGTACATCCGCTTTAAAAACCCTGCAACTGGTCAGATTAAAGCTTTTCCCAAAGAAGATTTGCGCAAATGGATTGATGCCGGGATGGAACCTATGGGCGAAGGAGAATTTTAATGGGCTGGGATGACGAAGGAATCGAAGTTACTCCTCCGACCAAAATGACCTTGGCTGCTCCGGCAGCTCCCAAGCTTCCAGGAAATCTTCAAAGCGAATGGGACCAGGGCATTACGGTCGAGTCTCCCTCAGCGGAGGTCGACGAAGAGGGTACAGACTGGTTATCGCTCCTAAGGAGTGGCGTAGAAGGTCACACGGGAGGCATATCAGAACCCATCATATCGGGGATTAAAGCCCTGGCGGCGACTCCTGCCGCAAATCAAATGCACCTGGATACTGATCCAGGCACTTTAGAACAACTGAGGAAAGCCCTCGAGGAGGATTTGGCAAAGAGAAATGCGGCCAAAGCAGCCGCTCCACTCTCGCACTTCGGGGCAGAATTTACGGGTGCCTTAGTACCCACCCCTCTCAACGTCCCTGCTAAAATCTTCCAAGGAGTTAAAGGCGTCTCTAAGGGCATCCAGGGCTTGAGTTTAGCTAAGAAGGCACCAGGAACAGCAAAGTTAGGCGGGAACGTGGCGGAGTCACTTGCTGGGGGTGTTGGTATCACAGGCGCAAGACTGGCTGCGGAAATACCTTTCGGTTTAAAAAACTCCGAAGAAGCGGGAGAAGAGTTAAAAAATTCTGCAGCAATCTCCGCAGCACTCCCCGTTGGAGGACTTGCTCTTCGTAAAGCTTGGCAGTCTGGAAAATGGATGAGTAAAGGTTTGTTCAATAGTGTTTTCGGGCTACAGCCGCATAATGTGCAAAAGTACTTAGAAGATCACAAGGCAATCAATCTTTCTCCTGGCTTACATGAAGTCAAAGTTCGAGTGGATAAAGCAGTGGGAGACCTCAAAGATGCGTTTGAAGCTTCTAAGCTCAAGAAGGAGGATGCGGAAAAGGCCCTTGTCGCTTTGAAAGCACAAATTAAGGGAGAACTAGCGCAAGCCTCTTATAATGCGACCGAGGCAGATAAAAAAGCCTCCGAGCTATTAGCCAATGCCTATGCAAAAACGATTCGAGAGTTAGAGGCAACCCCGAAGCCCGGATTTATAACTCCTCGGGTGCAAGATGCTGCCACAAAGTTACAAGTTGAAATTAGAAAAGCGTCTGAAGCTTCGTTTAACAAGTTGCCTTCAAATGCCACGTTGCCGAAAACAGATATTTTGCGATTAGTACAAAAACAGTTGGATACACTCGAACCCTCTGGCGAAAAAAGTAAGGCCGCGATTCAGAAATTAAATAATTTTTATAAGGATATTGAATCGGCGGCTTATCCGACCAATATACCGATGCCGAAGATTAAGAGAATCATCCAGACTCTCGATAAAGACATTAAATGGAAGTCTGCACCCACGGAATACATGGACCCATCTAGCTCCAATAAGCTCATTATTCGTCAAGATTTAGATGAAATTATCAAATCTAAATTTCCTGAGTACAGAAAGGCGATGGAACCGCTCGCGGCTAAAACAACGCTTCTATCCGAATTTAATAAAGCCTTTGGTTTTGGAGATGAGCGAAAGGTTATGCAGAAATTAGATTCTCCTCAGTTGCTTGGTTCAACTGGGAAGATGGATATCGACATCTTGCGAAGATTAGGTGCTGAAGTGAACGCAAACCTACTTCCTGATATAGAGAAATATAGGAGCCATCAAGGCTACCTAGCCAGAAATAGAAAAGATGAATATTTAAAGAAAAAATTACCCGAATATGAACAAGCGCAGAAGGCAAGCAAGTTAGCAGAGGATAAAAGAAACACTTTCCTAAAGGACCAGGAGTTTGAAAAACGTATTTCACAATCGACTGAAAAATCTGACCTAGCAGAAGCTCTGGCAGAATTTAATAAACAAAAAATAAAGTTTGAGCCTTTCAAGCGCCTCTCTGAAACAACCTCAGAAAACTATATCAACGGAGTGAATCGTCAAGGTGCGCGTAAAGAGTTCCATAAAAAAACTCTCAAAGCTTTAGGCGATATGGTGGGTGATAATTTCGTTAAGGATATTCAAGACAGACATGTCTTAGAATCGTTTTATAAGAATGCCACTCGTGGTTCCCGTAACACGCTGATGGTGGGCGCTATGGGAACAGCATTAGGAAGTCTGGCCGGGTCGGTCAACGACGTGTCTGGAATGGCTCTCGGAGGTCTAATAGGAAGTGGTAGCGGGGCATTTCTAGGTAGACTCCTCGACGAATCAGGTCCTGAAATGGGTAAATATCTTTTAGATGTTTTCATTAAAATTAAAAAGAATCCTACCCGAGCAATGAATGCAATTGAGTCCTCTAAGCTGACTCCACAAATCAAACAGTCGTTGTCTAATGCTTTTAAATACATCATGGTTAAGCAGGCCGATCAATCAGGTGCATTATCCGAGAATAATAATAAGGCCGAGAGACGCTTGAAAGCCTTGGAGGATTAATGGAAGTGTTACTTTTCATAGCTATTATTATAGGAATAAACGAGTTAAAAGAGTGGAGACTCATGAAAAAATATGACTCCATGAAAGACGATATTGAAATACTGAAAAATAAATTTACCATTGTTGTCGAAAAAAGCTCTGAAATGATTGACCTCCTGAACTCCCAATCAGGTTTAATCAGAGAAGCAATTGAAAGTTCTGAAACAAAGAATGCATTTATCGACAAAGCAAAAAGCGATTTAGAAACGATTGTGAACGAATATAAAATCAACGGGATCCCTCTCAACTATCAAAGAAAAAGAGTGGAAGCCGAGTATGACGCCGTAGAAGGGATCTAAGTCATGGAAGAGAAAAAAGACTCCATCCGAGATGCCTATCATAAGTATCTAAAGAATCCTGACCTCAATGAGGATACGCTGTTAGCTGCTTTAAAGAATCATAAGAGCACCTGGCTTGAGGAAAGAAAATCTCAACACGACTCAACATGGCGTCAAAATGCCGCCTTTTACAGCGGAAATCACTACATTCGTGATTCAAAGGCATACCAAGCGAGAGTGAGAGAGAACCACACGAACAACACGATTTCGAGAATGGTTTCAATCTTCGTTCAGAACCTCCCTATTGTGCGGGTCTTTCCTGCTTCGAGTAGTGATACGGATGTCAGGAATGCTGAAAATACTGAAACCTACGGACGCTATTTCTGGCGCGTCAAAAAGTTAGAGCAGAAGCTTCTTAAGTTCATTCGGTACTCGGCCATATTTGGAAATGGATTCATTTTCCCCTGGTGGAACCCTGACCTGGGAGACAAGATTCTTTTAGAGTCGGATGAGAACCCCTCAGATAAGCCTAAGATTGATTATTATGAAGGGGATATACAAGTCGATATCGATGACCCTTTTCGTATCTGCGTTAGGCCTGGGATCGACGAGCTGGATGACATGTATGATTTCATCCGAAGTGTTCCTTGTAACCGGCAATATCTCGAACAGAAGCATGGAGAGATAGAAGCGGATTCGGTCAATGCTTTAAACGCGTATAGCAACACCATTCGAACTGATTGCGACATGATCATGCAGGATCATTACTTTCACAAGCCTACGTCCTGGTTTGAAGAGGGTCTCTACGTATGTTGGGCAGGCAATAAAATCTTACGCGTCAGACCATCGAATGAAACAGAGAGAAATCTTCCTCTCGTGCACCTCCCCTTTGATAAGCCTCCGATGCGCTTTTACGGGATGTCGAGCATCGAGCAAGTGATGGACCTTCAGGAGCAATTGAATCGTGCTGCATCGATGATTATTGAAGCGCGTAACTTGGTTGCGAGACCTCGGGTTATTTCCTCCGTTGAGGCGGCAATTCCGGGTCAAACTCTGTCAGATCGTCCAGGAGAACACGTTAAGTTCAAGTTAGCAGGTGGACCTCCACGATTTGAAGTGCCGAACTTTAACTTCGGAGAGATGCAGGCGCACAAGACTGACATCAAAAACTCCATTCAAGATGTGATGGGGATTACCTCAGCCTCTCGAGGGAACATCCCTGCCGCTACTCGTACCGCTCTCGCTCTACAATTAGTTCTTGAGCAAGATCGTTCTCAATACCTTCCGTTTATTAAAAGCTTCTACCAAAGCATTAGCGATATGATGTCGATCGTTTTTGATCTCGCGGCAGAAAATCTCGCAGAAGATGATCCACGCGTAATTAAAGTGGAAGGGACTAGCTCTCATCGGACATTTCATGGTAAAATGGTTCCTTCACCGCTTGAGATTTATCTAGAAGATACCAATCCCTTGGGATGGACTGCAGCAGGACGTACTGAGCAAGTGATGAACTTGGTGGATAAGCAAGTGGTCACGGACCGAAATCAGGTCCTAGAGATGCTCAAGATAAATAACACGGACCCTGCCTATCGATATCTCAATGTTCATAAGTCTGCTGCTCAAAGAGAAAATGAGGATCTTAAGAAAGGTAAGCTTCTTCATATTGGACCTGAGGATGACGACGTCATTCACCTAGAAGAACATGTTCCTCTCGTCGCGTCGTATGAATTTAGGAATTACCCTAAGGCTGTCCAGGATGCCATTCAGTTCCACGTTGAGGAGCACAAACAGAGGCATACACAAAATCAAAGCCCTCCCGGCCAGGCGCAGCCTGGTGCACTCCGAGAGGGCGGAGGAAATCCTGACCTACAATCTTTGCAGCCACCGGTTCAGAACGAATCGATGCAGCAACTTTTGGAACCATGAGTGAAGATGGGATAAAGAATACATCTATTATTATACATTGAAAGGATAAAAAACATGAGCAAGAAAATTATTTCAGTTGAAATTGAAGAACATTCGTACAATTTAGGTCAAGCAGTGCTGTCTCTTATTTCCAAAATCAAGGATAAGGCGCAAGATGGTATTCAGGCGTCCGAAATTCCCGAAATCGCTACCGAAGCTCTGACAGCAGTGGTCAAAGCTGTAGGCAGTATCCCCGAAATTCCAGCTGAGTCAAAGGATGATTCAGAGGCTTTTATTCGAAGCTGGTCTTTAGCAGGGGGTGATATTTTGTCACTCTTTTTTCAAAAAAAAGCTTCAGAAATGTCGGCTATGAGGTCGGCACAAGCTGGAGATCAACCCCAAACGGAAGAACAGGAGAACGATATGAGCAAGTTAAAGGGATCCTCGAAAGGCTCGAAGAAACTCGGCGAAGAAAAGAACAAGAATCTCTCGAAAGAGAAAGAATTAGACAAAGATTCATCGAAGAAACCTCTAGAGAAATCCGAGAAGGAAGACAAGGAAGACAAGAAGGAAGAGGAGAAGAAGGAAGACGCTCCGAAACCCTTGGGACAAGGCCAAGTAGCAGTGCCCTCTGGGAGCCAACCAGCAGCGGGTCAACCCGGCCAGAACCCTCCTGGCACTCCAGCTCGGACAGTCGGAATGCCCCAGAACCCGATCAAACAGTAAAACCAGTTTTTCAGTCTAAAACTTTGGGGGTCAACGGCCTTGCGCTGTTGGCCCTTTTTAACGAGCACTCAGCTGAGCTCATTCAGCAGTATCCGAGGCTTACGATGGGGGTAACAATTGTGATCAATATTTTGCTGAGATTTACGTCCGACTCTAAACTGACTTTAAAACTTCTTCCTCTCTTCCTGATCTTCGCCCTACCTTCAGTGGCTTGCGCATTTGGTCCTAAACGCGTGAAAGCGGATCCCGTTACGAGAAGCACTCTCCTTGATGGGGATGTGACAGGGATTGTAGAAGGATGCGGACATCAGCCGATCGTGGGATTCACCTACTGCAGAAAAATGGAAGGCGATGCGAGTGACCAGACAATTTCATTCATCGGGCCTCCCTCGCAGTGCGACCAAAAAGATGCGTGTGTTTTTATTAAGGTGTGGAACAATGAAGGGGATCTAGTCTGGGGCGGATCCATACCTAAGAAAATGACTAGGATAGCAGTCTCATGGACGACACTGCTATCGAGTCCTCTATTCCAAATCGATTCTAGGGGCATTTGGACCTATAATATTCAGGTATTTTATAAAGACGAGCACGGCAGAGAAATTTCTTCTATCTCTCAAGGAGACATACTCCTTCGAGTATTTAGGACGGGTTACATGCCTCTTGACCAGGTGGAAGATGATCCAAATTACGTATGGAATTGGGTGGATCAAGGATATGTTTACAAAATGACGTCAGGCCTCCGTGCCTACGTCGGAAAGGTGAATTGACTATGTGGGCATTCATCACGGCGGTAGTTCCTTTGATTCTTTTACTTTTTCAAGAATTCTTCAGCGCTAAAGCCAAGGCCGCTGAAGCAGATAAGAAATTTGAGCTGGATGAAGCTAAGTTTAAGACCTTGGTTGATGCAGCTATGAAGAAGTGGATTGCCAAGAATGCGAAGGACTCTGCTGGCATCTCGAGTGGATGGGATTCTGCAGATGGAGAAGCGAAGAAGGCTACGCGACGCAAAAAATGAAAGTGGACGGTGAGGTATACCGTGGCGTACCGGTTACTTAGACTCGCCGATAGTTTAAATGAAAGAATCTCTCATCTAAGAGAGTTTGTGTACGCCGTATCCTGGTTACCCTGTGAGTGCCGAAAATCTCAGACAGTTAAGTGCATTAAGTGCGTAGCAGACGACACTTTAAGAAGGGATAACGACATGGCAAATAAAGGAGTTAAAAAAAACGGGAAGTAAATGATGCAAGATTTCATTATTGGTTTTCTGAGTTGCTTTGACCTATCCGGCAATCTTCTGAAAATGCACCACGCGGACAGGCTTGCAGAAGCCCTTGAGCCCGTCAGAAAATGCCGGCCACGCAATTTGTTTCCTGTGGACAACCCAAAGGTCATCTCACTGGACCTTGAGCGTTTAAAGCGTCGTCCTCAAAACTCCCACTATTAATCGCTTCTTGAAGTGTCATAGCTATTCTCTAAACTAGCCCCATAGCTTCGAGCTTGGACTTCACTTCCTCATGGAGTCCGTTCATCTTGATCTCGAAAGAGGTATTTGCGCTACTGAGGACTAGACTAACCTGGTAGTCCGCCCTCTTTTCTTTTGGTATATCCGATAGAAACTCTAAACAGGCGGGATTCCTTATCGGCTCCGCATCGTTAATGGCTAAGCGTTTTGAAAGTGGCCTAATATTACTTCTTTTAACTCCTGCGTCGGTTAAAACTTGAAGTATCTTCACTTGGATTGCGTTAGTAAAGCTGAACCCGTTTCGCTGTCTTTTTCCTTTAGAGGGATGAGCGGGATGTAATAGTTTTTCTCTCAGTAATTCCTTAAGACCCCCTTCTGAAATGTCTGTTGCCTCTTGAAGCTGCTCCGTCGTGAGTAATAATTCGGATTTACTAGTCTTCATAATAATCGTTCTTAGAAAAACGCGGCCCCCGATGAGACCGCGTCTGGTGATGTGATGTGCTTGATTAAGATTAAGCGGCTGAACGCTTAGTCTTAGTTTTAGATGCCTTTTTGGAAGGCTTCGCGACCGCTTTCTTAACTGGTTTCTTATCAATTTTCTTAGTCATGGGTATAGTTCCTTTTCTGAAAAGATAACAGAATCACTCTACTTTTAGAGTGTCAATTTTTTAAATGTTCTCCCAAGCACCGAAAATCTTTCCTGCCTTTTTCATCCCCATGTTTTCTAAACTCACGGCGAACACTTCGCACACAGCTCCTGGACGCCAAGCTTTGATCATCCTTTCGTCGTAATCATCTCCATTTCCGTAGAAGTACAGATAGTCAACAAAGGATGAAACCCCCTTCTCGAGCTCTACTTCTGTAAGGGATTCTTTGGGATACTTAATCTTCACAATCCACGACAGGAGTCCGTTTTCCATATGATTAGCGATGCCAGTTTAAGGGATGGTATCCGAATAAATTAATGAGCCAAACCAGGGCCACTAGGGCAATTATCACGTTAGCGACGTTCCTAGCTGGGATAGGAAGATTTGCAAGCAAGATATTAACCACATAAAAAAAGACGCTGATGATGCATAAAAATATCAGTAACTGAATTAGGAGCTCCATAAATTCCTCTCATACTATATTTATAAAATATTAATTCATTTTGTAATAACTTTTTTCCCCTTGCTAGCCTGCCTTAAAAGTGCGCACCAATCAACAACGGGTTTCTTTTTACCGTTGTAGGGTACAGCTAAATGTGAGCTTATCAATATTCCGGATAGACTTTTTCCGTCCACCATTACGTCAGTGAGAATCCGAAAGTACTTATCGCGGTCTATGTGCAGGAGATCAATTCTCTTAGCCGATCGAAGGAGTGTTGAAACCTCTACTTGCGCTCGGATAGCCATGTCTCTTTCACACAGACCATTGCCATTCATTTCGGCAGCATCTATCCCGCGCACTCGAACCACAGCGCGGTGACCTAACACGGCAGGAACGTCTGGAATTTCGACGGTTAGGGTGTCTCCATCGTGGTTGTAAAGAAACTCAACACAGCGAAAGTTCTTGGCGTCGTGCTCACAGTCATCAGCCATGACAGAAGAGGTCAATTGAAGGAGGAAAAAGAGGATGAACACCCTAGGCCTCTTGTTCTTCGAAACACGACTCGTCGGCGTTTTCTAAGTCTTCTTGGGTTTGTATGACTTCATCTGGGATCTCGTTTAATGCCCACTGGATGGCGCTAGATAGCTCTGCAAGCCGTGCCGTGCCCCATTTCAATGGGACGCCTTCACATTTGATATAGGCATTCAAAACTTTTAGAGGCGAAATATGGGTTTCAGTCTTCCCTGGTAGAAACTCGATATAAGTTCCAATCGTTCCTTTGACTATTTTCCTCATCTGACCCTCACCGGGATTGCGTTGACCGGATAACCGTTATGAAGCGCTGGATTAGCATGGTAAGCCCGAGCTCTAAAGTTGAGATAATAATTCAAAAAGTAATACTCATAGTATTGGTATCCGGCAGTCGGTGCCTGCGATCTAAAAATAGCTTCTGCCTCATTGAGAGAGTGCCCTGAAAACCAATCTCCCATAAAGATCTCGCCGCCAGCTCTCATGGCGTTTCCTTCAGCACTAAAAATGGGATAGATTTCAACTCCTCGATTTGCTGTCGCGAAAGCTTGGATACGGCTTTTGCAGTAGGGAAAAGCTTGCGTTGGGTTCGTCACGTAACAATGCAGATAAACCCTATCCAGATTTTGCGCGATGATAGCGGCTGCTTGATTCTCAGATAAACTATAATCTCGATTCAGCCAGCCAAGGTAAGCAGAAATTTTAACTGGCTTCCCATTTACTTGGATATTCAAAGCTTTCATCTGCTTCATCATGTTGATAAATTCATCGAAAAAAGCCTGGATATCTGCGCCAGTATTCCAGAACTCATACTCAGTCAGTAAGCCATCAAACTTTCCTGGATAAGCTGCCTGATAGGATTTAACTTGAACCCAATCAGCGTTTTCAGCTCCGATGGCATTCATTTCTTTCACACCACACGCTCTTGCGGCCTGGATGAACTGAGAAAGCTTTTTCTTGAGGTTAGTATTCTTCATGATATTTTTTAAATCGTAGAAAGATAATGAATCAAATTGATTAGTCACAAGAAATTCTAGGAGCTCATTCTCTTTCGCCTTGTCTCCCAAAATGTTGCTGTAGGGAGCTGGCAGGGTGACTCTACCAATTGCTGTTGTGTAGGGGCTGAAATACAGGCCCCTATGAACAGAAAGGGCTGGCACTTTCTGGCCGTCCAGGACCCGGCAAGCAGCGAAGCTTGTTTTCAACGAGAAGATGAGAGAAACAATCAGGAGGCACAAACTCCAAAATAGGTTTCTCATTTTTTGTTATCCTTTGCTGCTGCCAACAGGTTTTCAATCTTCCTTGCCCATGTTTGCTTGATATCCATCTGCGTACAAATATCGCG
>Ga0157371_10002344_pt1 | contig 18140 bp, 15 predicted proteins | sample C45metaG_FD_113462 | JGI IMG/M metagenome (GOLD analysis project Ga0157371, IMG submission 113462) | Corn rhizosphere microbial communities from Kellogg Biological Station, Michigan, USA - C4-5 metaG | ecosystem: Host-associated > Plants > Roots > Rhizosphere > Soil | place: USA: Michigan...
CTGATTTTTCCAGTTTTAAGAATATCTAACGAATATAAAAGATTATTTGATTGATTCTGTCGATATACTCTTGCTTTCGGTCGGTAAATTAGGATATCTGGTAGATTCCCTTCATAATGGCTTAGTTGGCGGCATAAACATTGTACTATGGCTGTCAAATAAAACATACACAAAATGAAAAGAATACTTTTAGCTGTAGTTTTCGGAGTAGCTTCGTTAAGCAGCATAAACACTCAAGCGCAGGTAAGCGTAAATATAAATATAGGTTCTCAGCCTCAATGGGGTCCGGCTGGTTATGATCATGTTGATTATTATTATCTTCCTGATATAGATACTTATTACAATGTACCTAATAAACAATACATTTACCTTAATAATGGAAATTGGGTGTTTAATAATAGTTTGCCATCAAGGTACAGGAACTATGATTTGTACAATAGTTACAAAGTTGTAATTAACTCACCTAAACCCTATTTATCACATAAAGTACATGTTAAAGAATATAGCAAGTACAAAGGTTACAAAGGAAAACAAAAAGTAATTAGAGATAGCAGAAGCATTAGACAGGCCAAACCTGAGAATAATAAAAACAAATACCGTGAAGCAAAAGGTAATAGCAAACATGATAAAAGAAATGAAAAAGGTGGTAGGCATTAAACCTACCCCTTTAATGCTTTAACTATCTGTTCTATCAATCCGGCCTCTACAAATGGCTTACTCACTATACCAGAGAAACCCTTAGTAAGAATTTTATTCGTTTCAAATTCTTCAGGACTTGCACTAATTACTATTACCGGGAGTTTATGTTGCGGTGCAGGTAATTTTCTAATGGCCTGAAGTAACTCATACCCATCCATTTCGGGCATTTGAATATCCGTTAAAACCACTTTTATGTTTTCTTTAGCAAGAACATCCAGAGCTTCTTTTCCATTTGCTGCACTATAGAATTTAACATTCCATTTTTGTGTCATCATTTTCAGGAATTTCAGATTTAGGTCATTGTCATCAACTGCAAGTATATTTATTCCATTAAATAATGATAATGGATCTTCCTTTATTTGATTTACTGCAAGTGCCTCATTACCGTTATTTTCGAGATATGGAATATAAAAGCTAAAAGTACTGCCTACTTTTTCTGTGCTCTTTACACTTATTTTACCCCCCTGAAGTTCTACAAACTGCTTACATATGTATAGTCCAAGCCCTGTACCTGTTTTGCCTTTTGAAGAGCTTGTTTGATAATATTTGGAGAACAGGTTGGCCTGCTGATCAGCACTAATTCCCATTCCGGTATCTGCTATGCTTATCTCCAATCTAGGTTTATTATTCACCTTAGTTAATTCAACATTCACTGCAATCTGCCCTTCTTTGGTATATTTAATGGCATTGCTTAACAGGTTAATCATAATTTGTTTTAACCTAAAACTATCTCCAAGTAAAATGGCCTCCTTATCTCCTTTAAATTCGTAATTAAGTTTCAGCTTTTTCTTAGTTGCGCTGAATTCCATATTTTCTATTACACCTTTTAATATAAAATCGGGATTAAACGGATCAGAATTGAATTTAAATTCGCTATTCTCCATTTTAGCGGCATCAAGCGTATCATTCAAAGTACCCAAAAGCATATCCGAAGATAACCTGATAGAATCGAGCATATCAGATTGACGTTTTGATAGTTCTGTTTGACTAAATATGTACAAAAAGCCTTTTATAGCAGTTAATGGATTCCTTATTTCATGGCTCATATGTAATAAAAGATCCATCTTTTGCTGTGCAATGGTTACTGCTCGTTCATTTTCTTTTCTTAGTTGCACTTCTGAACCATTAAGTTTTACAATAAATACTATCAGGAGCATGGCAAAAACCAATACCAAAAATAAAGCCGCTAAATACAATCTGTTTAGTAAGTCTGTAGATTCCTGGTAGCTTTTAAAAGCCATTGCCTTAAATTCATCAGCCATATTGTAGTTGAGCATTTTAACTTCGTTAACTATACTTTCAAGTTCAGTACTTATACGATCGTTTAGGCTTATCAATTCACGTTGCATGGTAAGCATCTTAACATTTCTTTCCTGAAGCTGCTGAAGCTTATTTAAATACACTGCCCTTTCTTTGCCGACACCCTTGCGGGTTGTAAGTGCAGAATTATTGTCTGTTACCTGACGATGGTTAATTTCAACTACTGCTGTTGGTGAAGTGGCTGTTTTGTTAGAAATAGCATCTTTTAACCTTGAAAAGAGCCCTTTTTTCTGTACTACTACCTCTTTACGAACGGTATCTGTTTTACTTTTTACTTTCTTATCTGATTTAATACTGGTAACTACTTTCTCTTCTCCTTTATTTCCTTCAGCTTCAAAAGTAGCGTATACCGTTAGCAAAGAATCGAAATTATGCTTAAGTGAATAGAGTTTATCAGAAAGTTGCAGTTTCTTATTATACCAATTCTTTACCTTTACACTTTGATTTTGTGTAAGTTGAAGTGTATCTGTATTTCTTTTCAATAAAGCATCAATCTCTTCAAAAGCTTTTGACAGCTTTGCTTTATAATCATCACTTTTTGTACTCTTAGCATTTAGTAATGACTCCTGAAAATCATCTTCAGCCTGATGCAAAAGCAGCAATATTTGCTGAGGCTTTGAACTGTCCACTTCTACATTGTTGGCTTGTTTAACTATGTTTTCTAGTTTATGTGATATGGAGTTTCGCACAAAAAGTGCCGCAACTGCTAGAACAATTACAATAACCAAAAAAGCAAGAAGAATTTTTCTGGATTGAATCTGTGTGTATGTTACTTTCATTAAGCTATGTTAAACAAGGAAGACTAAGTGCGACCATATAATTTCAGTCACGTTGTGCATATAGGCAAATAGTATACCAATGGTTTAGATGTCTTTATAGCTACTTCAGCTCGTTTATCTCATATTAATTACCCACTTCATGAAAATTTTTACTCAAGTTGTAGATAAAAATAGCTTTAATCTAAAGACCAAGTTCTGCTTGATGACCAAGGTACGCCAGATGATCTGCTATTTCGTTTGTTTTGATAAAGTCGGTCTGTTTGCTTGTTTGCTCTTCTTTTATTGTATTGCACTTAGTTCTGGTGAACAAAACACTTGCAGCTATGCCAACTGCAAGTCCTGTAATAAATCCAAAGTAGGCTATTGATTGATCAGGTTTCTTTAGTTTCATAATATAAGTTTCTATATTAAGAACATTTTATATAATAAAAGTGTTTTAGAAAATTCCGCTACATTTTTGATACATCCAGTTAAATACTATATAAAAATGTAGCGGAATAATTGTTCATATCATGTTCAATCTATTTTCATTTTGGTGTAACAGATTTCTGGCCGTCCATTTTTCTCTCTAACCCATGCAATTAATACCTTATCATTTATAGATGTGATGACAGCGTGATGATCTGATTGTTGGCCATCAGTAATTGCTACAGTTTTTGCTTCTTTACCTGGGGTTAAGGTCCTCAATACTATTTTTGAAATTGCAGCTGGTCCATGGTTCATCGTCATACCTTCGTGTGAGTGCTTCATTTTCATTTGCTTCTCTTCAGGTTCATCTTTTAATTCTTCGCAAACCATAACCAATTGATCATTTACAAGAGAAATTAACTGAGGGTGCCTGCCTTGTGCTGTAATTAACTTACGTTTGTTAAAATCTGTAGTTTTGTGTAATGAGGCATTATAGATCCCTGAACCACCACCAGCAGTAAACCAAACTGCATCTACACTTTCCTTTGTAGCCGCAAGTGAAGGCCCTGAATGCGGACAGCCATCTATTTGCCAGTTGTCATTACTAATGGTTTTTACAGCACTAAAGGTTTTTCCGTTGTTAGTAGATAGTTTATAGCCCATATCCCTAACCTGCTTATCTGAAAGTCCAGTAGGAAATGTTATATTTCTAAAAGCTAAATGAATATTGCCTGTTTTATCAGTAAGAATATCGGTTCTGCAGCATTCACATGTGCCTTTTTCAAGGCAGGTATCTAAACCAAAACCTCTACCCTTATTTGTTTTCGCAAAGAATAAGGCTGATCCTTTGATACTTTTGCCATATCGACCATCGAGCCATATGGCTGCAAGCTCTCCATCCTTCAATGTCGTGATGTCAAAAAAACTGCGGCCATAATTGTGTGTTGTATCTGAATGCAGAAATTGTGACGCAGACCAGGTTTTACCATTATCAGTTGAGGAACTGTAATAAATAGCACCTGCATAAGGATTCTTTTCATTAGGAAACCGTTTTGCATATACAGCAATCACAGTACCATCAGCCTTAAAAGCTAATTTCCCCATACTTTCAGCTGAAGTACTGATCCCGCTGGAAGCGGGAACAGTAACTGGGTTGCCAAACGTATTGGTTTGCTCATTATAACTTGCATACTTTAAACGATAAAGAGAATCATTACTATCCTGTTCAGACCAGCAAAGTACTGGATTACCTTTACCATCCTTGGTTAAATAAGCTCCTAAAGCCTGCCCTTCAGTACTCAAGGTGCCGATTGTAACCTTGCTTTGCTTCTCCTTACATGCTGTAAGAAAAATGAATCCTGTAAACAACAATGTTATTATTCTGTTCATTTTAGTATTTTTTAGAATATGTATTTAACATTTAACCCGCCATAGCCATTTCGCCTTGGTGAAGGATTAAAATATGCTGGCTGACTTCCGTTAAAGCTGGCTGCATTTAAGGAAACAATTGAACTATAATTCTTATTTAAAATATTATCCAGCCCAGCATATAGGTTTAATTCAAGGTGTTTAGCTACTTGTTTCCTGTATCCCAATTTGGCATTTACAACATTATAAGAGGGATTGTAATTTGTATTTGCATCGTTCAACGGTAATTTATCACTATAAAAGTAGCTTCCGTAGAAATACAATCCACTTTTGGTTTCAACATCTATACCTGCATTTACCATCCATGGGGCAATACCGGTTAGTTCATTTCCATCATATGTGGCTGTAACCTGGTTCTGAGCATTTAATGTTTTGTAGTCTTTGAACTTAAAATCGGAATAGGTTAAGGCAGCAAATGGACGCAAGCTAAGTATCTGACTATCATCCTCAGGCTTGAATAGTTGATATGATAATGAAAGCTCTACGCCATTGTGGCTAGTTTTACCTGAATTGTTGTAAATGGTGATACCTTGCTGTATAGACTGAGCAATTAGTTCTCCCTTCATGTCCATTTTAAATAAAGCCAGATCATATTCCAAACGTGATTTTAAAAGATTGCCCTTCGCATTAAACTCATAGTTCATCCCCTTTTCTGCCTGCAAATTTGGATTGATAGAACCATCAACATTCTTTATCTCTGAACTTGAAGGAGGCGAAAAACCTGAACTTACACTTGCATGCAAACTGATCGCATCACTGAAAGTATGGCTAAGGGCGATGCGTGGTGTAGCTTGCGGATCAAATTTTTTAACACCACTCTGGTTCTGTTTTAGGTAATCCCGAACATCGTAGTTTAAGCTGTTATAACTAAGACCTAAAGTTAAGGTGGTGTTTGTAGATAACTCTGTTTCAGACTGATAAAATAATGAATATTGGGTATTCCGATAGTCGACATTAGAGTTTATAGCTCCTTCTTTACCCTGATTATTTACGTATTGTACCCCCTTTGTTAAACCGCCGTTAAACTCTGCACCAACTGTAAATTTAGTAGGCAAAATACTAAATTCAGGATCATAGGCAAAGCGGGTCCGGCCACCATAACTTTGATAGGTATTACGGATATATGCATAAGGAAGCGGGTGATTCAAGTCATAGAAATAGGTAAAAACACTTGTTGTGTTAGAAAATTGATCGTTAAAGCGATATTGCTGACCCAAACCTACCCTTGTCCAATTCTGATACCTGCCAGCCTTTTTATCAAGATTGGTAGCGTTTGCTTGCTTTGGATTTGCAGCAATCTGATCCTGAGTTAATGATCCGGGGATTTGCGAATACTGTGTAGTTCTGTTCAGCATTAGAGTAATAATACGTTTATCACTTGGAAAAAGCTGGAAATTACCGGTTAAAAATCTACGCATATCTTTACTGTGTTCGCGATAGCCATCATATTCCTGCCAGCCATAAGAAGCATAGCTATTTACTTTATCTCCACCACTTCTGTAGGTAGTGGCTAAGCGATGCAAGCCATAGGAACCAACAAGTGCGGAAGCTTCTATGCTCTGCTCCTGGTAGGGCGAACGCTGTAACTGGAAATTAATAACTCCTGCAGTTCCTGCGCCATAAATACTTGAAGCAGGACCCTTTATTACTTCTGCTCTGCCAATGCTGTTTACATCTAAAGCTTCAATTCTGGTAGTGCCGTCGGCTTCTGTAACAGGGATTTCATTTACATAAATCTTTACATTACGAATGCCGTAAGAGGCACGAACTCCATTCCCTCTTATTGAAATTCTGGCTTCTGAGAGTGTACTTTGATCCATCCGAACACCGGGGATGGAGTTTAAGGCAGGTTGTAATGAAACTGCGCTTCCACGATTGATATCTCTTGAGGTTATTAATGAAATCCCTCCTGCTGTTTCCTTGCTTGTTTTATTTTCACTATAGCCTGCAACCCTAACTTCATTTAGACTTACCCCATCTGCATCAAGCTGTACATTGAGCTCATTTTGATTGGCATTGATTTTAATGATCTGTGATTTGTATCCTGGCAAAGTAGCTTTTACCTGTCCGTCTGGCTGATCACTACTAATTTCAAAGTATCCTTTAGTATCCGACTTGCCAACTTGTTGAGCTGTTTTTGTTGTTAAAATAACACCAGCTAATGGTTGACGTGTTTGTGAATCGTAAATATGGCCTCTAACTGGCTGTGTTTGGGCGTGCGCATGAAAAAATATCATAGCCAGCCCTATAGATATATATAAGTATCTGAATAGGTGCATTATAAAAAATTAAAGTTTAATTGTTATTCCATGAAAATATCAGAATGTGACATTCTGTTGTAGTTATTGACTACGCCTGTGGCGGATGGAATATGGTGCCGGAGTACCTTGGAAGGGCAAAAGGTAACTCTATCGGTTTAAGAACTTTAATTAATTGGGGTAAAAAGTTAAAGATTGTTTTATTTGTGACTAATGCTTCCTGAAAATGACCTTTTTGAGCAGCACGACTTTGATTCTTTTCTTTTTCTTCGGCCTGTTTTAGCTTTTTCATCAGGTAGCATTTCCCGTTACAATGCATCATTGGCTTGTCCCGGTTCTCGCAGAGTTCTGAAGCAATATAATTTTTATTCAGCTCAAATCCTGCATAAATAAAGAATCTGCTAAAATTAGCAGTCAGTATCATAAAAATTAAAGAAAAAGCGATAAGGCTCCTGAACATAATTGCTGCAAAGGTAGTGCTTATATAACATTAAACAATATTATTATTTCTTGGCGCCAAAAGATAATGGAATATTATATTTTACTCTTACCGGACGTCCGTCCATTACGCCCGGAATCCAGGCTGGGGAATTTTGAATGGCTTTTACAGCAGCCTCATCGCAACCGTCACCAATTCCTTTTTCTACAACAACATTGCTTATTGAACCATCCCTTTCTACTACAAATGACAGTAGAACTTTTCCCGATGTGCCATTTCTTTTGGCTTTATCAGGATACACCAAACTTCCTTTAAGGTATGCTGCAAATCCTTGCATCCCTCCTTTAAATTGAGGAGGAGAATGAAGCGCATTAAACTTAACTAAAGCTGAAGTATCCAACTTACCTACCATTTTCTGATAGACTTTGCTGGAATCAATATTATTTGAATCACTTTGTGAATAGCCTAAAAAAGGCAAAAATAGAAAAAGTAAAATAGAGCATGTTTTCATAATTCAATCTAATATAAATTATATTTTTAAGATCAATTAATAAATTTTTATATTAATAAAATGAATAAATTATTCTATGCCCCTTTATTACTAATATTTATTTTAGGCGGATTTACATTAGTAAAATTGCCATTAAACATCCTTCAAAAGGGATTAATTGTTGATCTTGATGCTAATAAAGGCGTTGTTGTAAACGAAGACAATAAGGTAGAGAAATGGTTAAATCAAGCACTAACACCTGCCGTTAAAGAATTTGTGAAACAAGATGAGGGACGAAAAACTAAAGGTTCAGGGATGCCATCTTTAAGAAGTAAACTCACAGAACTAAACGGGCACAATACAATAGTTTTTAATAAACAAGAGCTTGTTGCTCATGATGAGGATGCGTTTGACCATCTAATTACCGGAAATGGTTATACATGGTTTTGTATTTTAAAGGCTGGAAAGCAATCTGGAGAACTAAAAGATGTAAATTCCTTTTTTGGCAACTTAAAAAATGGCGGAAATTACGAAGGTATTTGGGCAGGACTTAATGACAACAATAGTATTTGGATGGGAAGTAGAAATGGGATAACATTTGGTCGTTGGGATAATAATAACCCTAAAGTTGCAGCCAATTCTGTCCTTGAGCTTAACAAATATTATCTCTTAATGGGTAGAATGGGCAAAGGAACTGATACTGTTACACTTTCTTTATATTTAAATAACGGCAAACTGCCTGTTGTTACTCACCCCTTCCCTGTTAATAAATCAGCAAATTCATCGAAACTCTCAATTGGACAGGAACGTGATGCCATTCAGCATCCAGGCACAGAATCCTTTATTGGGGAGATTTCAAGATTTCTACTTTATGATCGTGCATTAAGTGATAAGGAACTAAATAAAACAGCCAAAGAGCTTAAAAAGATATACAACGTTATAGATTAGTTTAATGTTATAACTTGAAAAATATCTTTTTCCTATACAAGAAATAGAATACTCCCCACTCAACGGCAAATATTGACAGGGAAATTAGAACCATGATAATGTTGTCTGCTAGTCCGGTTAATTTAAAAATAGGCATGGTAATAATCTCAACATACTCATTGAGCCAGTGCTTTCCTACAGTATCACAAAATAGGTAAACAAATATAGAGTTCATTCCTACTACTTCAAAAAGTAGCAATCCTTTACGATTCAGCTTTACATCTATCCACCAATAACACAAAGCTAATGCTAACATGCAAAAACCCAATGAAGCCAATATAAATGAACTAGTAGCAATAGGCTTAATTAATGGGGTGATGTTAGCTGCACTGATGCCATAGCCTATTATAAGTGATGTGATTCCAACTATCAGTAAATATATTAGTTGATTTCTGTTCTTAATAAATATTTTACCCACTATCGTTCCAGCTATGGTGTGAACCGCGGTTGGTAGCCAGTTGATGAATACATAACCATGGGTGTGTTGTCCAAACAGAATCAGATCTATATAATCACCAAAGTTCTTTCCATCTACAAAAGCTTGATTATATGCGTTTACAGGATTATAGCGATACAAAAGCTCAGTTAAAACTAAAATACCAAAGCACGCAAATATTTGAAATTTAGACTTTAGGTTGAACAATAAAAATGCAATTAATGTAGTAAAAGCCAGTTGAGTAAGAATATCTGTAACATCTAATGCCTCCAGAGATAACCAGTTAGGATCATGTATCCTTTTAAACAGGCCAAAAAACAATAATAACCCGCATCTTTTTAAGGTTTTGATTAGCTGCTGACTCCAACTAACCCCGTTTGATGTTTGACTTGTTAAGGAATAAGCCATAGAAACCCCTGCCATAAACATAAATGCAGGTTGAATTAAATCCCAAAAATGAAGCCCAACCCATTGATTATGAAAAAACTGAGAGATGATCTTAAAACCAACGCTTTCTTTATCTGTAATACATTCTCTGATGTGAGGATAGAGCTCTGTGGTTTCAAGCGTAAGCAAAACCATAACTAAGCCTCTCATAAAATCAAGAGAAAGTAATCGGTTTGAGCTTTTTCTGGTTAGCGAATTTTCCATTTGGTCATAATATATCTACCTAAAAATATATTATTTATTTCAAAAGGTGGTTTAAATAATTACGCAAACGTTTGTTCTTAAAACTTTCAAAAGTTTAGTTTTCTGATGTTTGAACTAAATAAATTTAAACACTAAATTCGGAGACTAGTGAAACTATTATGACTACAAGAAGGAACTTTTTACACAAAGGAATATTAGGGATAGCCGCAACTTCCCTGACCAGCATGCCATCTGCTTTTGCTGGGTCTTTTACACTTGAAAACTCTAAAGTAAAACCTGATCCATTTAAATTGGGTATTGCAGGATATACCTTTATCAATTTCAATTTGGATGAATCGCTTACAATGATGAAAAAGGTTGATGTGCATTACCTGTGTATTAAGGATTTTCATTTGCCGTACAAAAGTACTCCAGAAGAAATTGCTACATTTCATGAAATACTTAAGAAAAACAACGTAACAGGTTATGCAGTAGGGCCTATATATACCAAAACAAGAAAAGAAATTGATGATGCCTTTGATTATGCCAAAAGAGTTGGTGTTGATTTAGTTATTGGCATCCCCTTACATGCAGACCTTGATTATGTTGCCCAAAAGACAAAAGAATACAACATCCGATACGCCATTCATAATCATGGCCCTGAAGATAAACTATATCCTAGTGCGGAAAGTATTTATAACCTCATTAAAAATCTTGATGAGCGAGTAGGAATATGCTTTGACATGGGGCATAACAAGAGAGATGGACGTGATTCGGTGGCTGATTTTCAAAAATTTTCTAAACGTATCTTTGATATGCATTTAAAAAATGTAACTGCAGCCACAAAAGATGGTACCACTTGTGAGCTTGGTCGAGGTATAATTGACATTCCTGCGTATGTCAAGATGCTAAGAAAGGTAAACTATACCGGTTCATGCAGCTTAGAATATGAAAAAGACATGAAAGATCCATTAGGAGGAATAGCGGAATCCATTGGATATTTCAAGGGTGTTTGTGATGGCACGCGATAAGTAAACACTTACACTTTTATTGATTGTAGTGATACCTGTAACAGGGTATATTTTGTAAAAATCTCGTAACGTGACATCCATTACTGCTCCAATAAATATTAAAATTCGGGCATAATTCATTTAAAATTATGCAATAAAATAGGGAGTAAAATATAAAAAAATCGTTAATAATACATATTTTGTTAATTCAAATAACAACATTAAATACATTGATTTTTAATTATTTATAAACATAAAAATAAACCTTAACTTAATCCTGCTTACGGAGCCAAATATAATTTCGACAACCTAATATTAGGTCAACAGAAATCACTAAAAATATTAGCAATAAAGAATAGTGATTTTCTTAGGCTATTTGCCATCCTCAGGATTAATTGGCTATCTTCGTTAGAAATGAACAAAGTTAATTTCACAAAAAAAATATTCAATTTATTCTCCAAAAAATATAGTAATAAAAGGCCTCTCCTATTATTACCCATTTTTTTGTTACTCTCCTGCAATCCGATTAATAAATCTGAAGGAACGAGTACAGCTACTCTTAGTAAGGCTGAGTCTTGCTCAGATAATTTACCAAGCAGGTATGGCATAGCAATGCAAAGTCAGCAAGATTCTTTACTTTCTTCGAATTCAGGAAACTCTGTTAAAGGAATGAAGTGGATTCCGGCAGGCTCATTTTTAATGGGTGCAAATGATAAAGAGGGACGTGCAGATGAATACCCTTCACACCTGGTAAAACTAGATGGCTTTTGGATGGATGAAAAAGAAGTTACTAATGCTGAATTTACCGAATTTGTTAAAGCTACCGGTTATAAAACAGTAGCAGAGAGAACACCAGATTGGGAAGAAATTAAAAAACAATTACCTGCAGGCACGCCAAAGCCATCAGACGATTTGTTGGTGGCTGCGTCTCTAACATTTAACCCACCTTCTAGGCCCGTTCCTCTTCACGATGCATCTCAATGGTGGGCGTGGACGCCCGGAGCAGACTGGAAGCATCCAGAGGGGCCTAAGAGTAATTTAAAGGGTAAAGATAATTATCCGGTTACCCAGGTTTGCTGGGAAGATGCAAATGCTTATGCAAAGTGGGCTGGTAAAAGATTGCCTACCGAGGCAGAATGGGAATATGCAGCGAGAGGCGGACAAAAAAATACAATATATCCCTGGGGAAATGAACAAGTTGAGATCGGAAAACCCAAAGCAAATACCTGGCAAGGAAGCTTTCCGGATAAGAATACAGACTGGGATGGATATCATGGCCTGGCACCAACAGGATCATTTCCAGCTAATGCATATGGCTTATTCGATATGGCTGGCAATGTTTGGGAATGGGTTTCCGACTGGTACACAAATGATTATTACGAAACCCTGAAAGCTAAAACAGTTATTAACCCAAAAGGGCCAACAATGAGTTTTGATCCTGATGAACCTACAGTCCCCAAGAAAGTAACCCGCGGTGGGTCGTTTATGTGCAATAGTTCATATTGTAAAGGCTACCGGGTAACAGCGAGGATGAAATCATCCCCCGACACAGGTTTGCAAAATACTGGCTTCAGATGTGTAAAATCCAAAGGCGGTTCTAAAAAATAAAATAAGCTGATATACAAATTCTGTATCCTTCACTTAAAAAGGTAGCCATTGTTCTGATTAATTGTTAAGAAATAATCCATCCAAGCCCTTAAACTGAAGAATAACGTTTTGTATCAAGGTAAAATATCACACGAGATCAGAATAATAAATTGTATTAATTTTCTAAAACAGGAGAATTTACTAAAAACAGGGGCAACTATCCATTAAAACGTAAGTGTCTATAGATTTGCTTTCATTAAACACTAAAATGAGAGCAATAAAAATTCAAAGACAAATAACAAATCGTGACGATGTAACCAGACGTTATTTCAATGATTTAGAAAAAATGCCACTAGCCAAAGTTGAAGAAGAGGTAGAATTGGCTATGAAAATTAGAAGTGGTGATCAAGCCGCTCAGGATAAACTTGTTATTCTTAACTTACGTTTTGTCGTTTCGGTGGCAAAAAAATACTTGGGCAATGGTATAAGTCTTAATGACCTAATAAATGAGGGTAATATTGGTTTAATTAGTGCTGCTGCTCGCTTTGACGAAACAAAGGGATTTAAATTCATTAGTTACGCGGTGTGGTGGATAAGACAAGCCATTTTAGTAGCTACTTCTAATTGTGATAGAATAATTAGATTGCCACAAAACCAGATTCTTAGTATTACTAGTATAAATAAATCAAAAGCTAAACTGCTAATGCAATTGGAGCGTGAACCAACTTTACAGGAATTAGCAGATGATACCGGGTTTAGTGTAAAACTAATAAATGAACTCACTGGTATATCCAGAAGTTGTAGATCGCTCGATGAAGAAATAAATGATGAAAGTGGTTCAACACTCCTTGATCTCATACCCGACGATAATCCAGATATAAATCCAGATCAAATGGAAAAATCATCTCTGCTGATAGAACTAATTCGCATAATGAAAGTCAAGCTTACTAAAAGAGAATGCTATATTTTGGAGAATTTTTATGGTTTAACTACTGGTGGACCTATAGACATGGACACTATTGCCGAAAACTTAAAGATTTCCAAAGAACGTGTCAGACAAGTTAAATATGGTTCTTTAAATAAACTAAAGGTAGTCCCGCAAACTAAGTTACTTTTTCAGTACTTATCATAATTAAAAAAGTGATGTATATCATTTATTGAGAAGATTTGGATCACTATTGTACTTTATATAAATACTGAACTTTGAAGCATACTTTTTAAGAGATGCTAAAAGGAAGCTTAATTTTATCAGAAGAGCATTGTTTTCATTGTGGAGAGGATATTATAAGTCAGGAATATATCAAGAATGACAAAAAGTTTTGCTGTTCAGGATGTAAAACCATCTATGAAATCTTAACGGAGAACCACCTCTCCAACTACTATTTTTATAACAAGACCCCCGGAAAAACTCAAAGTAATTTAACTTCAAATTTCGATTACCTTGATGTTAAACAAATTATCAGAAAACTGATTGATTTTGAAGATGATAGTAAAACAATTATAACATTATATATCCCCGCAATCCATTGTAGTTCATGTATCTGGTTGCTGGAGCATATTCATTTGCTTCAACCTGGGATATTGCAATCAAGAATTGATTTTCTTAAAAGACAGGTTTCAATAACATTTAAAAACAATAAGGTTAGTTTAAAACAGGTTGTACAACTTTTATCTTCAATTGGCTATGAACCACTAATAAGTTTACAAGATGTTGTAAAAAATAATAACTCCAGAAACACGGAGAGAACTCTTATAACAAAAATTGCAGTAGCAGGTTTCTGTTTTGGCAATGTGATGTTACTAAGTTTTCCAGAATATTTTGGCCTTGGTGATTTTGAGCATGAATTTAAGGATTTTTTTGGATGGCTTAACCTGGCATTTTCTCTACCTATTGTTTTATATAGTGGAAGGGATTACTTCTTTTCTGCGTGGACAAATTTAAAAGCAAAAAGATTAAATCTGGATTTCCCATTAGCCCTTGGTATCCTTGTTATGTTTTTTCGCTCAATATACGAGATCATATCACAAACAGGAGCAGGTTTTGTAGATACACTTTGTGGATTGGTATTCTTTCTACTAATAGGAAAATGGATGCAGGAAAGGACTTTCCATCACATTTCCTTTGAAAGAGATTATCGTTCTTATTTTCCGGTAGCTGTAACGGTAATTAATGAAGAAATTGAAAAACCAACAGCTCTTGGAGACTTAAAAATTGGCGACAGAATTCTAATACGTAGTCACGAAATTTTGCCTGCGGATGCCATTCTACTGAAAGGTGACGCCGAAATTGACTTCAGCTTCGTAACGGGAGAATCTGTCCCTGTAAAAAAAACATTGGGCGAAATTATTTATGCCGGGGGCCGACAACTATCTGGTTCAATTGAAATGGAAGTATTGAAACCCGTATCGCAAAGCTACCTGACTCAACTCTGGAACAATAGTGCTTTTATTGAATCCAAAAAAACGATCAAAACATTTAGTGATACAGCCAGCAGATATTTTAGTGTTATACTCCTAGTAATAGCGCTAAGTTCTGGTATTTTCTGGCTTTATTCAGATTCATCTAAAGCACTTGCTTCTTTTACCGCCGTTCTAATTATAGCTTGCCCTTGTGCATTAGCTTTGAGTTCACCTTTTACATTAGCGGCAGTATTGTCTGTTTTTGATAAAAACAGATTCTATTTGAAAAATACTTCAGTTGTTGAAGAACTGGCGCGTATCAACACCTATGTATTTGACAAGACGGGGACGATAACTAGCCCAGATGCTGCCGCACTTTCTTTTAATGGTAGTATTAGTGAGGAACACATGCAACTGATCAGTGATCTCGCAAGAAACTCAGGGCATTTACTGAGTCGTGAATTAACAAAATTTATTAATAAACCTAAAGTATTTCCAGTGATGGAGTATACTGAAAAGATTGGAAGAGGTATCAGTGGTAAGGTTAATGGAAATTGCGTAAAATTGGGAAGTTCTACCTTCCTTAACCTTCCGCTGAAAAACTCTTCTTCAAGTAGTTCAATCCATGTAATGATCAATGATTTTTACATGGGGTATTTTACAATCAAGCAGCAATGGAGAAATGGTTTTAAAGAACTAATGCTAAAATTAAGTATCTGGGCGGATTTGCATCTACTCTCAGGGGATCATGATCACGAGAAAGCAGAACTAATCCCGTTCTTTGAAGACACCAGAAAACTGCATTTCAAACAATCGCCACAAGACAAACTTGATTACATACAGCAACTTCAAATGGAAGGTAAGAAAGTGTTAATGTTTGGCGATGGCCTTAACGATTCAGGGGCATTAAAACAAAGTGACCTTGGTGTTGCTATAACAGATAATATCAATAATTTTTCTCCAGGCTGTGATGCCATATTGGATGGTTTATCATTTCATAAAATACCTCAATTTATTCAACAAGCTAAAGATGGTGTTAAAGTAATCAGGCTTTCTTTTATTCTTTCCCTGATGTACAATGCACTAGGCTTATACTTTGCAGTTCAGGGCTTATTATCCCCCTTAATGGCAGCAATACTAATGCCCATAAGTACCATTACAATTATCCTGTTTACCACAATATCAGTAAGGCTTTTTGCCCGCAAAAATAAATTATTATGGAAATGATCTATTTTCTTATCGGTTGTAGCATTTTGTTAGCAATGATATTTCTTATGGCTTTTTTTTGGGCAATTAAATCCGGTCAGAATGACGACACTTTTACTCCTGCTGTTAGAATTCTTTTCGATGATGAAATGATTGAAAAGGAAAGAGAAATAAGTGACGAAGATCATACTTAGCTAAAATCTTGATCACACATCGCCATACTCCACAGCAGTAATTTTACAAGCGTTAACTATACATTTCAATATGACTGAAAAATTCTATTACGACAATAAGATCGTCAGGAACTTTGCCGTAGCCACCATTGTTTGGGGGATAATTGGCATGACAGTAGGGCTTCTGGCTGCCATGCAGCTTTTTAAACCCGAATTAAACATGGGCTCACAGTATACCACATTCGGACGTATCAGACCTTTACATACGAATGCAGTAATTTTTGCTTTTGTGGGTAACGCAATCTTTATGGGTGTTTACTATTCCCTGCAACGATTGCTAAAAGCCAGAATGTTTAGTGACATACTTAGCAAAATTCATTTTTGGGGTTGGCAGCTTATTATTGTATCAGCAGTAATAACCCTTCCTTTAGGATTTACTTCTTCCCATGAATATGCTGAATTGGAATGGCCAATTGATATTGCTATAACTATCATTTGGGTAGTATTCGGGATAAATATGTTTGGTACTATATTTAAAAGAAGAGAACAACATATGTATGTAGCCATCTGGTTTTACATAGCAACTTTTGTTACAGTCGCTGTTTTACATATTGTAAATTCATTTCAATTACCAATATCATTATTTAAGAGCTATTATTTATATGCCGGCGTTCAGGATGCTTTGGTTCAATGGTGGTATGGCCACAATGCAGTGGCCTTCTTTCTGACCACTCCTTATTTGGGAATGATGTATTACTTTCTTCCTAAAATGGCTAACAGGCCTGTTTATTCATATAAATTAAGTATTCTACACTTCTGGTCACTTATATTCATATACATTTGGGCAGGACCCCATCACCTTTTATATACTTCTCTCCCATCGTGGGCGCAGTCATTGGGCGTTGTGTTTTCAATCATGCTTATTGCTCCAAGCTGGGGAGGTATGATTAATGGTTTACTGACCTTACGTGGAGCGTGGGATAAAGTAAGGGAAGATGCTACGTTGAAATTTATGGTGGTAGGTTTAACTGCTTATGGTATGGCCACTTTTGAAGGACCAATGCTTGCTTTGAAACAAATTAATGCTATAGCTCATTACACGGACTGGATTGTAGCACATGTACATGTTGGTGCACTGGGATGGAATGGTTTTTTAACTTTTGGAATTCTGTACTGGTTAATACCAAGAATCTACAGAACTCCTTTGTATTCAAAAAAGCTTGCAGCATTTCACTTTTGGATAGGAACACTTGGAATCATTTTCTATGCCGTGCCACTTTACTTTGCCGGTTTTACGCAAGGCTTAATGTGGAAACAGTTTACTGAAGATGGGATGCTAAAATATCCTAACTTCCTTGAAACCGTATTGCAGATCATTCCAATGTATGTATTGAGGGCAATAGGCGGTGCAATGTATTTAATAGGTGTAATTGTTATGACCTATAACATTATTAAGACCGTACAAGCAGGAAAACTAGTCGCAAATGAGCCTGCAGAAGCACTTCCGCTTTCAAAATCTTATGAGCCAGTGGGTACCGACAAAAAATTCCACAGAGCACTTGAGCGAAAACCTATGGTGTTTATGGTACTTTCTTTAATAGTGATCTTAATCGGCGGAATGATTGAGATGATGCCAACTTTTACAATAAAATCTAATATTCCTACGATTAGCAGTGTGAAGCCTTATTCTCCATTGGAACTGCAGGGAAGAGATCTTTATATCAGAGAAGGATGCGTAAGTTGCCACTCTCAAATGATCCGTCCTTTCAGGTCAGAAACTGAAAGATATGGGGAATATAGCAAGGCGGGAGAATTCGTATATGATCATCCATTTCTATGGGGTTCTAAACGTATTGGCCCCGACTTAGCAAGAGAAGGCGACAAATATTC
>Ga0157371_10002346_pt1 | contig 18129 bp, 10 predicted proteins | sample C45metaG_FD_113462 | JGI IMG/M metagenome (GOLD analysis project Ga0157371, IMG submission 113462) | Corn rhizosphere microbial communities from Kellogg Biological Station, Michigan, USA - C4-5 metaG | ecosystem: Host-associated > Plants > Roots > Rhizosphere > Soil | place: USA: Michigan...
AAGAAATTAAAACAGGTTTGTGCATAGTGGCTAAAAGGGCTGACACTAACAGTATCTGGCCATTGATCAATCATCCTGAAGGTAAATTCTACGACTCATCTGAAGGGAAAAATAAAGACCTGGATTTATGGAGAGTGGTGAGAGCAAGCACCGCTGCGCCAACTTATTTTGCACCGCAAATGATTGAAGTATCTGCCGGACAAACTGCAGCATTTATTGATGGAGGATTAAGTATGGCTAACAATCCCGCGCTCACATTGTTGATGGTGGCCACTTTGAGTGGGTTTAAGTTTCACTGGCCAATGGGTGAAGACAAAATCCTTTTAGTATCTGTCGGAACCGGCTATGGCGTTTTCAAAAAGAAATATAAAGAAATTGACAAAGCCACTCTACTGTCATGGGCTGCCAACATTCCGGAGATGCTAATGCAGGATGCCAGCTGGCAAAACCAGGTTTTGTTGCAATGGATTTCAAAATCTCCTACAGCAGACACCCTGGATATGGAAATTGGTGATTTGGAAAATGATTTTATTGGAGTCAATCCTTTGATTTCCTATTTGCGATACAACTTCTGTATTACCTGCGAAAATCTAAATGCATTAAAAGCGGAAGATAAAAACTATACCGATGATGATGTGAAAAGTTTAACCGACATGAGCCGGGCTTCCAACAGGGAAACGTTGTACCAACTGGGAAGTAAAGCTGCAGAAAAAGTTAAGCCCGAACACTTCGAAAAATTTTAGAAATTATTCGTTTATCTTATTGGCGGTGATGCATCAAAATTAACGGTCACATTACCATTTGACTGTTTGGTATAATCGCGGAATCCACCATAGTACGAACAAACTTTTATAAAATATTTTCCCGGCTCAACATCGTAAAACACATATAAACCATCTTTGTATTTCGCGATTTTTTTATCCTTTGCTTTTGAAATTCCTACATCACACCCAATCTCATACACGCGCGCTTTTCGTATAATTTTCGAGTTTGCCTCGTTATCCGGAATTAGATAAATCAACAAGTTCTGAGGAATCTTTTTACTTAACTCATAATGCAAATTTAATTTCAAACTATTGGTATCTGCCTCATCCGGCACTATGGGCGAAATATAGGGTTCTGGATGTTTGAATCTATAATCCTGAAATTCACGGCTCAATTTTGCATAAGCTTCCTGAAGGTCAGCAAGTTTTGTGCTGTCAAAAGTTACCTCCCTCTGGAGAAACTGAATCCATCGTTTATCTTTATCACTCAAAAGATCAGACGTTCTTTTATTATTCAGAAGCTGGGCTAATTGATCATTTTGCGAAGCCAATTGGTCCTGCAACTGCGATCTTTGACCATTCAAATTATTATATTGATTTTGAAGTGCAGCCAGGCGAATACTGTCCTGAGAATTGAGCCGCAACATGTTTATATAGCCACTATCATTATTATTAAAGTTTACAGAAGTTACCGCCGGGATAGTTCCGCCCCCATTCCTGGCTGTTTTTATGGAATCTTTAATGTCGGCAAGTGAAGCAGAATCCTGTGTAATCTCTTTCTGAATTTGCGCACGTTGTACAATCGCTTTATCCCTGTCATTCACCGCTTTTCCCGCAATAAAATACCAGATGGCTGCTGCGATAATTGCCGCCAATATTACTATTATCAAAGCTCTCTTGTTTGCGCGGCGCCGCGCAGCAACCGCAGCAATTTCTTTTCGTCTTGCCTCCCGATCGTCTTTTATTATTGGGGCTAAAACATCATGTGTTAACTCTACAGATTTTCCATCTTCCCTTAAAAAATATTTTCGCTTTAAAACATCAATCCCAGGCATTAATGAGCGGTCAATCTCGTTTATTGAATACTTGGTTCGATATCCTTCATCCGTAATTAGCTTGTCTTCCAAAAATTCATTTACCGGTTTCTGATTAATCTTTGGATCCGTTTCGTTTATCAAAACGGCTGCATTACTTTCAGCCAAAACTTCACTATAAATGGATTGGAGAATTTTTTCTTTTGGATATTTTTCGAGGAAATCGGAAGAAATTTTATCACGGCCGTCACTGATCCTTTCTTTATCGATGTAAGTACAAACCTGGCTCAGTAGCGATGGCTCTATTTCCATCAAATCGTAACTTTTGTTTTCCTCTTCTTCACTCACAAAAAAACCAACGATCTTGTTTGCTTCCTTGTCATCAATTGCCTTATTCCATGTTTTTGTAATCACATCAAAAGCCTGGTTGCCATTCATTGGCAACAGCCTGAAACGCGAAGATCTTAGAGAGGGAATTTTGGCAGTCTTTCCCTCAAACTCAGGAAGAAATTCTTCCCTGAAAGCGAATACAATTTTTACCTTTTGATTCTTATATCCGTAATCAATTTTTTCTTTGTCATTCAAAAATTTTTCCTTCAGTTTTTCGGGAATGGAGTTTTCGATCAGGTCAGCAAGTTCCTGCCAAAACAGCTCCAGTTCTTCAGTTCCGAAGTGATTGCTTTTTTTGGCCAGCGTAAAAATCTCTTCAAACTGATCAAAGATCAGGATCGGAGTTACACTTTTCCATAAAGGTTCTGAATGAAAATATTCCCATAAAGTTGTTTCACTGGAAGGATAAGATTCTACCTTAAAACCATATTTATCAATCTCTGATTTTAAAATATTTTTTATTTGTGTTACAAGACCCGGGCTATCATCTTTAAATTCCAATCTTATTCGAAAAGGAAGAAAATAGTCTTTTCGCAATTTTGGAAAAACGCCGGCATTTAATAACGAGGTTTTACCGGTTCCTGATTTACCAAAAACAATAGTAAGTGTGTTTGACTTGATAAGATTAGTAAGCCGTTCTATTTCTTCATCTCTTCCGTAAAAAATTCCGGACTGCGCTTCTGTGTAAGATTCCAGTCCGATGAATAATGAATTTGTTGGTAAATGCGCGAGGGTTTCAGTTGCCATGTTGCAGTTAAGTTAAATTGAGTGATTCCCTGATCTGGTTGATAAATTCCGGCGCCGGATTCCCCAAAGGAACTTTTCCAATACTTAATTCAGAAAAGTACTTCGGCACATTTTCATTGTATGGATTGGTATCATCAATCACAATCGGCATCAGGTATTTGTCTGTTCTTCCATCTATTTTTCTAAACGTATTTACGTTATCCGCCGTAAACCATTCTATCTGCACATATCCGTCTTTATGCATCAGGCTGTTTTCAGAGATCAATGGAATAAACAAATCGGCGGCCTTAATATTTTTCGCGATTTCAAGTTTGAAATCATCGCCTGCAGCGAGTTGGCGATTGTCGTACCAACAGCTCACATTGTTAATTCCTTCAATTGCTTTTTTTAGATTTTCAACCGCGTCTTTATCTTTAACCGTATAACTTAAAAAAATCATTTTGTTTTTTACATTGGTGCGGTTGCGTTGTTGCCATTGTTTTGAAAGTTCTTTTACAAAGTCGGCGCTGCTTCCTTCATAGGTTGATACGTCGTAGTTTTTCAGAAAATCGAATTGCGCGTTCCTGGTTTCGGAAGGATCATTTACAACAAGAACCGTTCTTTTTGTTCCCCAATCGTGCATCGGCTCATTTGATAAAAGGCGAAGAATAAAACGAACCACCCAGTCCGGAAAAGCACAGCCAAGGAATAAAAGATTTTTATTTTTTAAGGCGTTGGTTAAATTAATCGCATTGTTCATTTTCTCTTTGAAACTACCTGTATACTCAAGCATGTCTTCTTCGCTAAGGGCAGGATCCACTGTATTTATCAATGAGCCGAACACATTAAAAACAAAAGGTTGTTTCAAACGCTCCAGGTCATCACTGTCAGAAAAAGGTTCGTTTATAGAAAAATTAATTGAAGTAGGCGTTACATTTCTTTCCTTCGCCAGATTGCTTTCAAGAACGTTGTTGTAAACGGCAGTATTTATAAAATAATTCAGATCCGCAATCCCTAAAAATTCAGTAAGCAATGGAAATTCATAATTGATCTCCTTCACCATTGTCTTCAATTTCCTGATAATGTCCATCATCTTCACCCTCTTTTCGATTACGAGGTAATCAACGGCTTTTGAAAGCGAAAGGTCAGGCTGATCAGTTACCTGGTAGGCGTTCAAAATCTGTCCGGAGAGATATTTGTCGACCGGAACTAACAGATCTTCCTTCTTAAACTTATACATTTCTTTGCCAATCACTGGGGTGAGCTGCTTATCGGAAATAAAATCAAGCAGTTCGTCCCAGTCGCTTTGTTCGGAAAAAATTTTATTCATAAATAAATAAGTAATAAATGATTAGTTCGGAGAGCAAGCGGTTTATCGAGGATTCGGTAAGATGAAATAAAGATAATAAAATTTACTAAATTCATGCAATTATTAGCAGCAGCACATTTAGGACTTTTCTCCTAAAATCCTTTTCTCCATTGAAAAACGCCAACCGGCACCATCGCATTTCATTCTTTTTTAAAAAGTAAATAGTCATGAGCGGAACATCAAATGAAAAACCTATTCCGGGCAGGGAATATCCAAAAAAGGGAGAAGAAAAAGTTGCCAATCAAATTGCCGAGTTGTTGCAGTTGCAAATGCTCCGGCTTTATAAAGACAAAAAACAGCTGCGGCAAATTCATCCAAAAATGAATGGTTGTGTAAAAGCTGAATTCATTATTGCAGCAGATCTTTCGGAGGAATTAAAAGTGGGAATTTTCAAAGAAGAAAAATCTTTTCCGTCATGGATCAGGTTTTCAAATGGCAACACAAAAGCCTTACCTGATTCTAAAAAAGATCTTCGCGGATTTGCTATTAAAATCATGAATGTGCCGGGAGAAAAAATTGCAGTTACAGAAAAACCTGCTATCAACCAGGATTTCATTTTAATGAATACGAAATCATTTGTTGCAAAAAATGTAAAAGATTTTCATCACGTTTTGCAGGTAGTCACTATGAAACCTTTGCAAGGGCCGGTATTATTGAAAATTCCGTACATTTTTAAAAACGCATCTGTCTTTATTAATGGAGCCAAGGCAAAAATAAATTGCAATCATCCGTTCGAACTTAATTACTACAGTACTGTTCCTTATCGTTTTGGAAATGAAACAAAGGCGGTAAAATATGCAGTTTTTCCTTCGAAAAAAAATGACCTGAGTTGTGAACAGGACAACAGTGATCGCGATTTTTTACGATTGAAAATGCAGGAAACTTTATCTAAGAATGAAATATTTTTTGATTTCTGTGTACAGTTTCAGACAGATGCTGAAAAAATGCCGATTGAAGATCCTACAAAAGAATGGGATTCGCCTTTTCAAAAAGTAGCTACGATAAGAATTCCTACACAGATTTTTGATACAGCCGATCAAAGAGAATTTGGCGAAGATCTTTCTTTTAATGTTTGGCATTCACTTCCGGAACACAAGCCCATTGGGAATTTTAACCGCTCAAGAAAAATAATTTATCAAAGAATGAGCGACTTCCGGCATCAGCAAAATACCATTGCTCCCCTAGAACCAACAGCAAACGAAGATTTTTTTAATGATACAAATTTGATTCAAAATGCAAAACAACAACCAGCAGGTAATACAGCAGATGTACAGTGATTTTGCAGCGGGAGATATTCCTGCTGTATTATCTTCATTTGATAAAGATGTGGTTTGGACAAGAGCCGGCGCTCCTTTTATCCCTTTTTCAGGAACTTTTACCGGGATAGAAGAAGTGATGAAAATGTTTGAAATCCAACATGCAACTCTAAACATGAAATCGTTCGTTCCGAAAATTTTTTGCACGAATGACGACACAGTTGTGGTGATCGGTCATGATGAGGCCGAAGTAAAGCCAACAGGAAAAACTTACGCCGCAGATTGGGTTCAGGCCTTTACTTTAAAAGATGGAAAAATTATTAACGTCCAGGTTTTTATGGACACCAAATTGATTGCAGACGCGTTTGAGAAATAGTTGGCTATCAAAATAAAAAATTGCTTTTTTTATTCGTTTACTGCAAAATCAAATCGTAGTAAGATACCTGAGTGCGGTGATGGAAGGAAAAAAGAAATAAGCGCCGCCTTTTACCGTAACAAAACTTTTTAAGCCGTCCACATATTTATTATGCGTTTCAGTAGGGATGGTAAATTGTTGCATCACTCCTTCCGCCGGATTTTCTTTTACTCCGATGAAAGGATCTGGATCCGCATAAAGTTGTTTGAATTTTGGATAATTAGCCCACGTATATTGAATAAATTCAAACTGGCGATTAATATCCGCATTAAAACATCCAAATAAAATCCCAACTTCGTCTACGGGTGAGTGTTGTGTTGCGGAACCAACATATTTTTCTCCGTACGAACGCACTCTTCGCATGATACGATGCTTTCGTGTCAGTTTCAAAGATTCTGAAGGACCGGTTTCTTCAAAGTTATCTCGGGGATTAGTTCTGCGAGTGTGCGAACCAAAAGGACAGCGTAATCCCAGTTTATCAGTTTCGGTGTATACAAAATCATTATCGTCACTCAATCCCCCGGGATCTTTATCTGGAAATTTAACCAATGGAGCGCCGCTTGGCCATCGACCCATCATCTTGGCTGCAAGCTTCGTGCTTTCTTCAGCGTTTAAACTTCCATCTTCATTCTTACTTTTTTCATTCAGGAAATTCCAGAATCCATCTACATCTTCCTTAAGTTGCCTCAGTACAAAATAGGTTCCATTACGACCGAGATCTTTTTGATCTGATCCATCAGGATCCGGTGGAAGCATTTCCATATTTCCCTGCGGTTCTTTCAACAACGGCGTATCAGGGTGAACGTTATATTCATTTTTATAACCGAGCACAAATTCACCCGCTTTAATATTATCTCTTTCCAAACCTTCTACTCCACTTCCAACAATTGCGGGTTGAGAAATACTGTCTCTAAAACCAAAATGTTCTTTATCATCCGGAAAAGTATCTGCTTTCAAAATATGCACTGCCTGCAATCCATTTTGATCAAACGTTATCAGGAGCTTTTGAATGCTCGCGTCTAGTTTTTCTTCTGTCTGCTCAAACACCATTAAGATCAAATGTATTGGTTCATTCTTGGGACCACCCCAGTTCCAGTTTTGAGGATCGCTGCTTTCGTGATCGCCCAAAAGCCTCTGGCGGTGCGGCGTCACCATTCCTTCACGAAATTCTCTTATGAAAGATTGAAGATTTTTTGGATGCAGTCCAAAAGCAGAAAGCCCTTCGGAGGTAAAGCCGATATTAAAAAAATGATCCCCGTTATTTTCCACTACGGAAGTAATATCGTTGGCAATTTCTTTCAAATAACCTTTTGCCTTAGTCGCATCAGTCACCTTCAAAAGCAAATATTTTGAGAATGGCATTTCCTTGTAATCTCTCACAAGTAAACCTTGTATTTCTGAAAGTTCCAGTTGTTCCATCAATCGTTCGTTTTAAAATCTTTTTAAAAATAGTTGGGCTTGTTTTTCAGAGAGATCTTTACTCAATTCATTTCTAATAAATGTATTGTTGACAATATTTTTGATGGAAAGATCGTGATAGGCGCTGTACCAAACCTGGGTAAGAATCTGGGTACCCCGGCTCCAGGCAAGAAAATGTTCTTCATCGTAGGCCCCGCCGGTTAACAAAAATTTTGTTTTGGGAAAGTTAACCGTGTTGCTAAAAATACTGGTTAAGCCCCAGCCTGATTTATCAATAAAATCACATAAATATTGATTCCAGCTTCCATCAAAGTTGCTGAAGAACATCATGTGTTTATTATTATCTATCAAAACCCAGCGGGCAAAATGAATGGTTGGGATGCCCATCAGTTTCCCTTTTACAAACAGGTTTTTTATCAAAGTTCTTGCAAACAGCATCATCGCCTGAACAGTGATTAAGCGCACTTTGCCCGGCTTCATAACCAATACCTGGGTAAATTGATTTTGATTGATGAGATCCTCATACGCTTCAAGTCTTCGAACCAGGTCGTCATTCAACTGGCTCCTTTTATCATAACAATTTTTGTCTTTCCGTTCATAAAAAAAATGGAGTATTAAAACCCATATAAGGATAATTGGTAAAAGAATCAGCATGATCAATCCCATTAGGATCAATCCCGGCCAATTCGTATTAAGCGTTTGCGCAGGTTGTTTCGCCCACTCAAATCCCGGTTGTTTATCGACCTCTTCTTTGACTGCATTTTTTATTTGTAAAGCAGTCATCCCCTCCCATCTTTTACTGTTGATAAAGTTGCGGATACATCTTTCCAATTGATCTTCCTGTTGTATTTGTTTCAAACTTCTGCCCGGCGCGCCGGGATAAAAAGCGGTTGTTTTCACTTTCCATCTTAATAGATAATTTTTGCGTGTTGCCGTATTGCGTTCATTAGGTTCCGGATATCCTTCACAACATTCATACAACTCGTCAAAATATTCAGGAAACACAGTGACAAGAGCTTCCGCATGAGTATCTTCATCACCATCAAAATTGGAAGAAAAAACCAATCTAACGGGAACCGTAAACGCAGTTTTATCGCGAAAAGAACTTTCCTCCAAAATGAACCACCGCGCGTAATGCAGTGTGCCAAGCCGATCAAATCTTTCATTCAATCCGTGGTTTAGCCCAACCTGGAATCTTTCAAGAATCGCGTTCAATTCCTCAAAGCGGTCGGCCCTTACCGGAGTAAGTAATGTGAGCGGATTTTGCTTGATCATGTTAAAAAAATGTTTTTGAAATTGTGCAGCTTAACTCCTTAAAAGGAAGAATATCTTTTTAAAAGTAAATATTTTAAAAATATGAATACCATTATTTTTTAGATTCTCTTAAAAACTTTATTTAATTTCATGGGCAAGGATATCCTAAAATACTACGCTGCTACCTTTGAAACACGCCTTTCTTTAATGAACGCTTTTAATTAAATAACCGTTTAATAACACCGTTAATGATAAAAAATATTGATCACGCCAATGTGATTCATTATGGTTTTGATTCAATCATTATAAAATCGGGTAAGAATGGTTTAAGCAAACCTTCTTGTATTAAAGTGTTGAAAGATGAGTTTGCTTCGAAAGAAATGCAGGCCGAACTGGATAATGAATTTGAAATTTGTTCCAAAACAAAAAGCAGTAACGTCCGGAAGGCTTACCGGCGTGAAAAGGTGGAAGGCCACGAAGCGCTGGTGTTGGAATACATCGAAGGAAAAGATCTGAATAAATTCCTGTCATCTAAAACACTCACACTTTATCAGCAGCTTCACATTGCTACAGATATAACTTCGGCGCTCGCTGATTTGCAAAAAGAAAACATTTGTCATCATCGCATTCACCCATCTAATGTTCTTGTTGAAGAATCTACCAACAAAATCTATTTAATTGATTTAGCGTTGGCTACTCAAGGCGGCGTGTTGGAAGAAGGAATAACTTCTCTTGGCGAAAAAGAAATTGAATCACTCAAATATATTGCGCCTGAACAAACAGGAAGGATCAATCATGCAATTGATCAGCGCGCGGATCTTTATTCTTTAGGATTAATTTTTTACAAGCTTTTTACCGGCCAGTTGCCGTTTGATAGTGAAGCGAGATTGGAATTATTATATGCGAACATTGCAAAAACACCGTTGCGACCTGAAAATTTAAATCCGCAATTACCCAAAGTTCTCTGCGATATCATAATGAAGCTGCTGTCGAAGAATGCGGAAGATCGCTATCAATCTGCATTTGGCGTAAAAGCAGATCTTGAAAAATGCCTGGCGCAACTGAATGAAAATGGGAATATTGACGATTTAATTAAAGGCGGATTCACGATCGCTTTGGCTGATTATTCAGGAAAACTTTCTTTTCCGAAAAAATTATTTGGAAGAGAAACCGAATTAAAAACCCTCAACGAATTATATAAGGATTGTGCACGAGGACAAAAAAGAATTCTGTTGATTGCCGGAAATTCCGGAAGCGGAAAATCTTCACTGGTAGAAGAATTTAAAAATTATGTGATTGAAAAAAAAGGAATTTTTCTGAAAGGAAAGTTCGACACAATTAGTTCTGATACACCTTACACCACGCTTGTGCAAACTTTCAATGAGTTGGTGCAAATCATTTTGGCGGGTGACAGTGTTTTCAAAGCAAAATGGACAAAAAAAATCACACAAGCAATCGGTAACTCCGGAAAAATTCTTACACAGTTTATGCCCGGAATTGAAAAACTGATTGGCAAACAGGCTGAAGCGCCCGAATTGAAAGGGCTTGAGGCGCAAAACCGCTTTAATTATGAATTTACAAGATTCTTTAAAAGTATCGCAGATGAAGATTCGCCATTAGTACTTTTTGTCGATGATCTTCCATGGGCGGATCCTTCTTCTTTGAATTTATTTAAAAATATTAGTGAAAGCCGTGATCTTGGTTATGCGTTGTTTATTGGCTCTTATCGCAAAAATGAAGTCGATCACAAACACCCGTTGTATCAAAAAATCAATGAACTAAAAGAAGATCATATCCCTCTTGAAGAAATAGAGTTGAAAGATCTTTCTTATCAAAATGTTTATTCACTGATAAGCGAGACGCTGCTCACAAAGCAGGAAAGCATTTCCTTGCTTTCACAAATTATTTTTAGTAAAACAAAAGGAAATCCGTTTTATGTGCGGCAGTTTTTAAAATCTATTTATGATGAGGGTTTATTGAATTTCGATTTTGATTCATTGAAGTGGCAGTTCAATTCAGATTTGATTTTGCAAATGAATGTTTCAGGGAATGTGGTTGAACTAATGACTTCTTATATCTTAAAACTGCCTGTAGATTCATTTGATCTGTTGAAAACCGCCTCTACCATCGGAAATAGTTTTTCCAAAAGAAACCTTTCTGTAATAAAACAAATAAGTGAACGAACTGTCGCAGATTTGTTGAATGTACCGCTTTCGGAAGGCCTCATCATCGTTTCAGATGAAGGTTACAAATTTGCTCACGACAGAATTCAACAGGCGATTTATTCCTTGATTGCTGATGAGGAAAAATCCCAAATGCATTTATTAAACGGCCAAAGGCTCACCGCCAGCTACAGTGAAAATGAAGTAGACGAAAAATTATTCGACCTTGTAAAGCAATGGAACCTTGGAACACACCAGATTTCGGACAAAAAGGAAAAAGAAAACCTGGCAAAATTAAATCTACGCGCTGGAAATAAAGCGATGACATCTACTGCTTTTCCACAGGCATTAAATTATTTTGAAAATGGGTTAGACATCCTGGATGAAAAGGACTGGGATAATCGCTACGATTCTATTTTAGAACTTACGACCAATGCAGCAGAAGCGGCATATCTGTCCGGCAATTATGAAAAAGTTGATCTGCATGTAAATGCTATTTTGAAGCATAGCCAATCTCTGATTGATTCAGTAAAAGGTTACGAGATAGATATTAAGAAACTGATCGCGCAAAACAAACCTTATGAAGCGGTAATACTCGGATTGGATATCCTCAAAAAATTAGGGATATCTCTTCCGGTAAAACCAGGAAAGTTGGCCGTTTTAAAAGACCTGGTGAAAATAAAATTCCTCTTGAGGAGTAAAACCATGGACTATTACAACAACCTGCCTGAAATGAAAGATCCTGAAAAAAACGCGGCGATGCGAATTTTGTCAGATATTTCTTCAGCCTCGTTTTTTGCTGTACCCAACCTTGTTCCGTTGCTGGCTTTCAAAATGATTCGGCTGACTATCCACCACGGTTTATCAAGAAAATCTCCTTTTAGTTTTGCTGCTTACGGATACATCTTGAGTGCATTCTTAAATGAAATCGATAAAGGCATCAGTTTCGGCGAAATTGCTTTGCATCTTGCCAAAAAAATTCACGCAGAAGAATTGACAGGATCAATTATAGCAACAAATAATTTATTTCTTGTTCACCGCAGAACCCCCATTACCGAAACCGTTCATGATCTTGAAAAAGCGTTTACCAGCTGTTTGGAATCAGGCGATAATGAATATGCATCTTATGCCGCGCACAACATTGTTTACCAGCTTTTCATAATGGGTTATCCGTTACATGAACTTGCGCAAAAAGCAGAAACCCTTGAATTGAAAATTGAAAAATTTCAACAAGATCTTACGCTTAAGCGTTTGCGCTTATTTCATCAATCTATTGTTAACCTGATCGAAGAAACAGAAAACCCGGATATTCTTTCGGGCGAAATATTTGATGAGTCAGAAATAGATATTGCTGAAGTATCAAAAAGTAACGAGATATTTTTTCAAAATCTGTCGCTTCAAAAACTGCATCTTGCTTTAATCTTCAATCTTAATGCACACGCCAGGAAGTATGCCGCAGTCGCTGAGAAATACCAGGAAAGCGTGAAGGGCACTACATTGTATCCATTATTTTATTTTTATCGTTCCTTGCTTATTACTGATATCGCTCCCAACGCAACCGATAAAAAAGCCGTTCTAAAACAAGTTGAAAAAGACATTAAGGAATTGAGGAAATATGAAAAATATTGTCCGGCAGATTATACACACAAAATATTGTTGCTGGAAGCAGAATACAAATATCTCGAAGGTGATAATGAGGAGGCAAAAATTTTGTACGATAAAGCATTGAAGGCCGCTACGCAAATAAATATCAGCAGCGACCTTGCTATTACGTGGGAAAGAGCAGGACGTTTTTTCATGAATACCAAACAAGATTTGTTGGCAAATTTTTATTTACAGAATTGTTACCGGGTTTATAAACGCTGGGGCGCTGGGGCGAAGCTTAAACAAATGGAAACCCACTATATTCAATTAAGAGGCGGTGGCGGCAGTGAATGGCAAAATCAAATTTCTGAAGAAAACGGCTTACGGCAATCAAACACCAACGTCGACCTGGAAACCGTGCTGAAAGCGTCTGTTGCATTAGCCGGCGAAATTATTTTGCCCAGGCTGTTGACAAAAATGATGCAAATCATCATGGAAAATGCCGGTGCTCAAAATGGATTCCTCGTGATGGAAAAAGATGGCGAAAAATTTATTGAGGCCGAAATCAAAGCAGATAGCGAGGAAGTAAAAATTTTACAATCGATTCCTGTGGCCGGGAGCGAATTACTTTCTGAAGCAATTGTGAACTATGTTTACCTGACACAGGAAACCATTATTTTGGATAACGCTTCTGAAAGTGATCTCTTTGGCAACGACAATTTCATAAAAAATAATAAATGCAAATCTGTTCTTTGTATTCCTTTGATGAATATGGGAAAAATACAAGCGGTGATTTATCTTTCCAACGACCTTACTTCCGGAGCCTTTACAGCGAAAGGCGTTGCAGTTTTAAAACTGCTTGCAGGTCAAATGGCCATCTCAATTGAAAATGCAGTATTCTATAATGAATTAGAAAATAAAGTGAAGGAAAGAACAAATGAACTTCAGGCAGAGAAGAAAAAATCAGATGATCTGCTGTTGAATATTTTACCAGAAGATATAGCAAATGAATTAAAACAAACCGGCCATACCAAACCAAGAAGTTATGAAATAGCCACGGTGATGTTTACCGATTTTGAAAACTTCACGAATAAAAGTGAAATGTTGTCTCCTGAAGAATTGGTAAATCTTATTGATACTTGCTTTACAAAGTTTGATCAAATTATTTCAAAACACAAGATGGAGAAAATTAAAACTATCGGTGATTCATATCTATGTGTAAGCGGGGTGCCCGATCCTTCGACCCACAGCGCTGTAAATGCTGTTGAAGCAGCGATAGAAATTTTGGACGCGATAAAGGCGTTCAGAACAGGGCCTGACGGAGCGAATTATTTTGACATTAGAATTGGCATTCATACAGGACCATTAGTAGCCGGTGTGGTAGGCGACAAAAAATTTGCTTTTGACATTTGGGGCGATACGGTGAACACGGCCTCAAGAATGGAACAAAACAGCGAGGCAAATAAAATAAACGTTTCACGCACGACATACGAGCTCGTAAAAGACAAATACCATTGCGTTTACCGAGGCAAAAAGGCGGCAAAAAATAAAGGGAAAATAGAAATGTATTTTGTTGAAAGTGAAACGCAAGTTTCGCTTGAAAAGCAGCATAGTGTAAATGAAGCGATAAAATAAATACTATCAGCGAGCAAAATAAAAATCTTTATTTTTTCTTGGTTTACTATTCATAAAGCGCGTGAACTTTTTTGGTTTCACCATCGGGAATATTTAAATTTATTTAAAACCTAAAAATATGGACGTAAATAAAATAAAAACCACGCTTGAAAGCGCTTTGCAGTTGCTCAATAAAGAACTGGGAACAGAAATAGTGAATCAAACAAAAGAAGAATACCTGCGTGTGATCAACGAAATACAACAGGCATTGAGAGAATTTGAATAGATTCCGTCTATTGAACAAGAGGAATCGAAAAATAAAAAACAGACCCCTTTCCTTCTTCGCTCTCCGCCCAAACGCGGCCTTTATGTGCATGAATAATTTGACGGCACAAATAAAGACCCAGTCCAATTCCTTCTATGTCCCTTGTTTTTTCAACCCTGAAAAACCGGTCGAACACACGCGGCAATTGTTCCTTTGAAATACCAAGACCTTCATCTCTTACAGAAACGGTAAGACTTTTCGCATCATGCGTAATTATAAGAACAACTGCAGACTTCCCTTTAGAGTATTTAATGCCGTTACTCAGGTAATTGGTCAACACTTGTATTAACCTATAACGGTCAGCCTTAACCGAAATATTTGCATCACCATCTACTTCTACATGATAAGAGGGTTTGAGCCCTTCCACGATTTCAATCGCCTCCTTTACAGCATCAGCAAAATTAAATTCCTGGATGCCCAATTTCAGATAACCAGAATTCACTTTGGTTGATTCATATAGTTCGGTAATCATCTTTTGTAAACGCACAGAATTATTACGGCTCTTCGCAAGCATACGTTCCGCAAGTTTTACATCATTTTCATTTAGTGCTTCTGAAAGGAGTTCATTGCACAAATTAATATTGAGCAAAGGATTACGCAACTCATGTACTACAAATCCCATCACATCTTCTCTTTCCTTTTCCAATTCTTTGTAAGCAGTAATATCGTGGACGATCAACAACACATTTTTATCTTGCGAACTGTGCATAAAAGAACAACTGACATCATAGTATCGAATGTCCGTATGAGAAATAACGAGGTCGATTTGCTTATTACTAAATCCCGTTTTATTTTTAAATACATCTTGAATTGACGGGATCAGTTCATTCGCTTTATCATAATTTTTTACGATATCAGGGAAATTTTTTAATACAATATCAGGAGTTCCGTAGCGAAAAAGTTTGGCAAAAGCACTATTGGTTTTCAAAATTCTTAATTTCTCATCAAGCACTATCACAACATCTTCGATCGAGCGCAAAATATTTTCATTAAAATCGTTTAATTCTCTTATCTCAATTTCAGCAATTTTTTGCTCGTGAATATCCTGGATGATCTTAACAATAAATTTATCGCCGTTCGAAGTTTTTACCAGCATCGATTCACCCCTTACCCAAGTGATGGATTGATCTTTATTTACAAAATAGTTGTTGTCAAAAGATTGGCCTTCGCTACACACCTGTTCAAGTTCCTTTTTAAAAAGACCGTTCTTTTGGTCTTCAGATGTAAATAAAACATTTGCATGATTTCCAATCAAATCACTTTCAGAATAGCCAAAGCATTCCTTGAAGGCTGGGTTAATTGCTGTAACGATCCCCTGGTCGTCCGTAACCATTACCGCATTCTGCCTGGCATTATAAAAAACACTCTGAAAAAAGTTGTCGAAGGATTCCATGGGTTAAAAGAATTGATCTTTGAGTGGTTATTCTCTTAAAGTTAATAAAGAAATACTGCTCAGCATCAATTTTATAAGAAGTTGCTGGTAATCAAATTAATAAGGTTGTGGTAAAAACACTTTGTGATTTTTTCGATCAATTTTCATTTTCTTTAATGATATGACTTGTATCTTCACAACCCGATTTTCGGAGATGAATAAACGTCTTTTCTCCTGTTTTTAAAGAGAAAAGTTGATTGTACCTTATAAAAAATAATAAGAAATTTTAAAATATGCTTACATTAAGTGTAGACATGGATGAAGTGATCACAGACACTGCAAAAAAGTTAAAAGATTGGTATACGAATCAATACGGAATTGAATTCAAAGATGAAGACCTGCATGGGAAAGACCTGAAGCATGTTGTGAAGCCGGAACATTTTTCAAAATTTCATGAATTTCTGAATGCGCCTGGCTTTTTTGCAGATCTTGAAATTATGCCCTATGCAAAAGAAGTTTTGCAAGAGCTGAATGATAAGTATGACGTGTACATCGTTTCCGCAGCGCTCGAATTTCCTAATTCTTTAAAAGATAAATTTGAATGGATAAATAAAAATCTTCCTTTTATAAACTGGCGGCAGATTTGCCTGTGCGGAAATAAAAGTATCGTGCAGACTGATATTATGATTGACGACAGAACGCGAAATTTCAGCCATTTTCGAGGTAGAAAAATTTTATATACCTGTCACCATAATATTTTAGAAGAAAACTATGAACGCGTTAAGGACTGGAAAGAGATAGAAGAAAAATTGCTTTAGACATTTTCGTGTGTCCATCACAGTTATTTCCTTTGAATTACAGTAAACAAACAAATAGAACAAATTCTGTTTTAGTTATTGCCGATTCACCTTTTATTTTTTTCAGCGCAGATCTTTCGCACCTGGTCGTTATTTTTACTGATTACTATTATTTACAAAATCAATTTAATTCTCCATGCCTAAAAGCATTTTATCCGCTCTAATTGTTTTATTAGCCTTTAATTCTCGTGGCCAAAAAACTGAAAACCTTGTTCAATATGTAAACCCCATAATCGGTACAGAAAGAATGGGCCATGTTTATCCCGGCGCAACAGTTCCTTTTGGAATGGTGCAATTGAGCCCTGACACTGACACAATTCCTTACGAAACAAACGGGCATTATAATCCTGATGTTTATAAATATTGCGCAGGATATCAATATGATGATAAAACAATTGTTGGATTTAGCCACACACATTTCAGTGGTACTGGTCATTCCGATTTGGGCGATTTTTTGATCATGCCTACTGTTGGAAAATTGCAGTTAAATCCCGGAACTGCTGATGATCCGGAAAGTGGATTTCGTTCAAGATTTTCTCATAATACCGAAGTAGCACAAGCCGATTATTATAAAGTAAAACTGGAGGATTATAATATTCTTGCAGAGCTTACAACCACTGCCCGCGTTGGCTTTCATCAATATACATTTCCAAAATCTGATGATGCTCACATTATTCTTGATCTCATGAGTGGCATTTATAATTATCCTGATAAAAACGTTTGGACGTACATCCGCGTATTGAATGATTCAACTGTAGTGGGCTATCGGGAAACAAGCGGTTGGGCAAGAACACGAACACTATATTTTGCCATGAAATTTTCAAAACCATTTATTGATTATGGCGATAAGAATTTTTCAAAACCTGAACCATACCATGGTTTTTGGGGAAAGTTTAATCAATCCAAAAACTTCCCTGAATTAGCCGGAAGACAACTTCGGATGTATTTTAATTTCAAAACAGATGAAGGTGAAAAGATCAAAATAAAATTTGCGCTTTCACCGGTAAGCACTGATGGCGCATTAAATAATTTAAAAGTAGAAACGCCGGGTTGGGATTTTGAAAAAATAAAAAATGAAGGCCAGAAACAATGGAACAAAGAATTGAATAAAATTGTCATCGATGCTGATAAAGATGAGAAAATAAATTTTTACACGGCGATGTATCATGCGTTTATCAATCCCACTATTTATATGGATGAAGATGGCAAGTACAAAGGATTGGATCAAAATATTCACCAGGCAAAAGGTTTTACCAATTACACTACTTTTTCTTTATGGGATACATACCGCGCTTTGCATCCGTTGTTCAATATCATTCAGCCGAAAAGAAATGGCGATATGATCAAATCAATGTTGGCGCATTATGATCAAAGTGTGATGCACATGTTGCCGATCTGGTCTAATTCTGCAAATGAAAATTGGTGCATGACCGGTTATCATTCCGTTGCGGTGATTGCCGATGCAGTCGTAAAAGGCAATTCGCCTTTTGATGCGAAAAAAGCCATGGATGCTTGTGTGATAACAGCGCGACATAGAAGTTATGATGGTATCGGATTGTATGAAGACATGGGTTATGTTCCTGTTGAT